>Ga0157290_10000027_pt1 | contig 68335 bp, 73 predicted proteins | sample NitcycUS149409B1_FD_108389 | JGI IMG/M metagenome (GOLD analysis project Ga0157290, IMG submission 108389) | Soil microbial communities from Arlington Agricultural Research Station in Wisconsin, USA - Nitrogen cycling UWRJ-S149-409B-1 | ecosystem: Environmental > Terrestrial > Soil >...
CTTCGACAATACCTTCGTAATCGCTGCCGTCAACGTCGTCTTGCCATGATCAATATGACCAATCGTTCCTACGTTTACGTGCGGCTTAGACCGGTCAAACTTTTCCTTCGCCATGTTGCTCTCCGTTACTTCAAAGTCGGTTACTGAAAATCTCTATTGATCCGCGCCGAAGGCTTCCGCCCGTCGGGCGAAGACTATCGTTCCTTGCCCTGGACCTTCGCGATGATCTCTTCTGAGACCGAGCGAGGCGCTTCTTCATAGCGGCTGAACTGCATCGAGTAGTTTGCGCGACCCTGCGTGGACGACCGCATGTGGGTGGCGTAGCCGAACATCTCGCTGAGCGGAACGTTCGCCTTGATCACCTGCGAACCTCCGACCATCTCCATGCCTTCAATGCGTCCACGGCGCGAGTTCAAATCGCCGATGATCGTTCCCATGTACTCTTCGGGAACGGTCACTTCAACGCTCATCACTGGCTCCAGAAGAACCGGCTTCGCCTTGCGTGCAGCTTCCTTGAACGCCATCGAACCGGCGATCTTGAACGCCATTTCGTTGGAATCGACATCGTGATACGAACCGTCGTACAGGCTGACCTTGATATCGACCATCTCGTAGCCCGCCAGAATGCCTCCCTGCATGGCTTCCTGGATGCCCTGATCGATCGGCTTCACGTACTCCTTCGGAATCGCTCCGCCCTTGGTGTCGTTGGTGAATTCGTAACCCTTGCCCGGCTCGTTCGGCTCGATGCGGATCTTCGCGTGGCCGTAGTTACCAGAACCGCCCGACTGGCGGATGTACTTGCCTTCTGCATCGGAGTTCGTGCGGATCGTCTCGCGGTACGCCACCTGCGGCTTACCAACGTTCGCTTCCACCTTGTACTCGCGCATCATGCGATCCACGATGATCTCGAGATGAAGCTCGCCCATGCCCGAGATGATGGTCTGGTTCGAATCCGGATCCGTATGAACACGGAAGGTAGGATCTTCCTGCGCCAGCTTCGAGAGAGCCATGCCCATCTTTTCCTGATCGGCCTTCGTCTTCGGCTCTACGGCAACCGCGATAACCGGCGCCGGGAAGTCGATCGACTCGAGAACAACCGGGTCCTTCTCGGAGCAGATCGTATCGCCCGTGATCAGGTTCTTGAGGCCGACAGCGGCGCAGATATCGCCCGCCATGATCTCCGTAATCTCTTCACGCTTGTTCGCGTGCATCTTGAGCAGGCGACCGATGCGCTCCGTCTTACGCGTACGCGGATTCAGAACCGAGTCTCCGGTCTTCAGCACACCCGAGTAGATACGGATGAAGATCAGCTGACCCACGAATGGATCGGTCATGATCTTGAATCCGAGAGCAGAGAGGGGCTCCTTGTCGTCGGCCTTGCGGATGATCTCCACTTCCATGTCTTCAGGGTCGTGACCGATCATGGGAGGAATGTCGAGCGGGCTCGGTAGGTAATCAACCACCGCATCGAGCAGCGTCTGCACACCCTTGTTCTTGAAGCTCGATCCCATAAGCACCGGGAAGATGTGCATGCCAATGGTGGCCTTACGGATGGCAGACTTCAACTCTGCAACCGTTGGCTCCTGACCATCCAGATACTTCTCCATCAGAGCGTCGTCCTGATCGGCAACCGCCTCGATCAGAAGGTTGCGAAACTCCTGCGCCTTGTCCTTCAGGTCAGCCGGGATCTCTTCCACGGAGTACTTCGCGCCCATGGTCTCGTCGTGCCAGAGAATCGCCTTCATCTCTACCAGATCGACCACGCCGGCAAACTTCGCCTCCGCGCCGATGGCGAGCTGCGTCATGACAGCCTTTGCTCCGAGGCGGTCGCGGATCGTCTGCGTCGCATACTCGGCATCGCCGCCGTTCTTGTCCATCTTATTGATGAAGCAGATACGGGGGACCTTGTACTTGTCCGCCTGACGCCAAACCGTCTCCGACTGGGGCTGCACACCGGCAACCGCGTCGAAGCACGCAACCGCACCGTCGAGCACGCGGAGCGAGCGCTCCACCTCAGCGGTAAAGTCCACGTGACCCGGGGTATCGATGATGTTGATCAGGATGCCGTTCCAGGTGCAGGTCGTCGCGGCGGAGGTAATCGTAATTCCGCGCTCCTGCTCCTGCTCCATCCAATCCATGGTGGCAGTGCCCTCGTGCACCTCTCCGATACGGTGGTTGACGCCCGTATAGAAAAGAATGCGCTCGGTCGTCGTCGTCTTGCCGGCGTCGATGTGAGCCATGATGCCAATGTTGCGACATTTATTGAGAGGTACTGTGCGAGCCACGGTCTTTTATCTCTTCTGCGAACTTTCGTTCGCGGTTGCGAAACCCATTCACTGCTTACTGCAAACTCAAGCCCGAACTACCAGCGGTAGTGAGCAAATGCCTTGTTCGCTTCGGCCATACGATGAACGTCTTCCTTCTTCTTCATCGCGGCGCCACGGCCATTCGCAGCATCCAGAAGCTCAGCCGTCAACTTCTCGACCATGCCCTTCTCGCCACGGCTACGGCCATAGCTGACCAGCCAGCGGATCGCAAGCGAAGTGCGACGCTCCGGATTGACTTCGATCGGCACCTGGTAGTTGGCACCACCCACACGGCGGCTTTTCACTTCCAGCAGGGGCTTTACGTTCTCAACTGCCTTCTTGAAGAGCTTCAGAGCATCGTCGCCGCCACCCTTGGCTTCGAGGTTCTTCATGCTCTCGTAGAAGATTCCCTGCGCGGTCGACTTCTTGCCGCCCCACATCATCGAGTTCACAAACTTGGTCACGAGGGTCGACTGGTACACCGGATCCGGTGAAACCTCACGCTTGGCGATATAACCTTTTCTTGGCATTGCTCTCTCTTCTCGTCTTCCTCCAGCGCCGTAGACATCTCAAGCATCTGGACCTGAAAAATTCGTTATTCTCGCGCGGCTAAGAACTGCAAACTACTTGGTTGCAGCCTTAGGACGCTTTGCACCGTACTTGGAGCGGCTCTGCAGGCGCTTGGCAACGCCCACCGAATCCAGCGTTCCGCGCACGATGTGATAGCGAACACCCGGCAGATCCTTCACACGGCCGCCGCGGATCAGCACGATCGAGTGCTCCTGCAGGTTGTGGCCTTCGCCCGGGATGTAGCTCGTCACTTCGATACCGTTCGTCAGGCGCACACGTGCGACCTTACGGAGAGCCGAGTTCGGCTTCTTCGGTGTCTGCGTGTACACGCGGGTGCAAACTCCACGGCGCTGGGGCGATCCCTGCAATGCCGGGCTGGCCGTCTTGTAGTTCGGCGCAGTCCGACCCTTCTTCACAAGCTGATGAAACGTAGGCACAGTAGAACTCCTCAGATACCAATTCGAACTTCACAAATTTCATGCCGCGTCAACAAAACGCACTTCAACCAGCCGCACACGCGGCAAGAGCGCGCTCTTGACCTGAAGGTCGCGCACTCCGGCGAAGTACATCCTGCTTCGCGTCTGTACTCGCAACGCAACCACGCCTGAAGGCGCGATTACCCTGCAAACAACTCACAACCAGACGAACAAAACAGTCGACGGTGGCCGAACTCCCTACACAACGCAGCAGAAAACGCCTTCGCGCTTTCCCGCCAGATTGCCCAGGTGACGACTCCGTTTCGCTGTTCCGGCCCACATAGCCCATCCAGGGTGGAGGGTGTCGCAGGCTCGAACGAAAGGCCGCTGCCTCTAACTTCAGACCAACTTCGAAAAGCCAGCCCAACAGCGGTCGTACTCTCTTTCCAGTCTAGCGGAAATCGCCAAATCCTGCGACCCGCCGGGGCTTTTCTCTGCCCTGTTCGCATTGCCAATACCGCTCAATACGACCCAGATACATACGGAACCCTCTAACTGTACCAATCAGCAAGCGAAACGTCAATGATTTCGGGCTTATTTTGCGTTGTTTCCAGGATAAAGAAGCGCGATCCGATCGCAAGCGCCCTCGTTTCGCTATCCGTACGCTCCGTCCCGAAGTTCGTCACCGATCCTTGCGTCTTCCCACTGCGAACCACGTCCAACAAAGAGAACGGCCAATCAAAATGCCGGGTATTCCCAATCATGAGGAGCGCCCGCCTAATGCGCAGTCTCTGCACGCTTGTTCTTTGTTTGCTTTTGCTCCCGTCGCCACTTAAGGCTCAACGGGCTTCCCAGGCATCTGTAAGTGTCGCGCTCGTTGACGCTCCAACGCCTCAGGCCACGGCCCAACCAGCATCCTCGACATCGAGCCAACTCATCGGCACCGTCACTTCCGCGGAGGGAGTAGATCTTGCAGGCGCCCAGATAGCTCTCACGGGCCCAGGTCTCCCGGCCCATTCGACGGTCTCCAACAGTGATGGCTTCTTCAAAATGGACGCAGTGCCCCCCGGCACTTACACCCTCACCATTACCGCCGCGGGATTTAATACATGGACACGTCCCGGCATCGTCATCCAGCCGGGCAAGGACGTAGATCTATCCGCCATCCAGATGAAGATGGCCACGGTGTATACCTCGGTCGATGCCCTTTCTCCGCACGACGTTGCCGTCGAGCAGTTGAAGATCGAAGAACACCAGCGCGTGCTTGGCGTTATTCCCAACTTCTTCGTCACCTTTGAAAAGAACCCCGCGCCGCTCTCCGCAGGGCAGAAGTACCATCTTGCTTGGCGCACTGCCATTGATCCCGTCACCTTCGGATTCACGGCCATCGCCGCCGGGATCGAGCAGGCTAATAACTCCTTCTCCGGCTTCGGCAAAGGTCCCGCGGGCTATGGCAAGCGCTTTGGAGCGGCCACAGCGGATACCTTCAGCGCCACCTTCTTTGGCGGAGCCGTCTACCCGTCGCTTTTCCACCAGGACCCGCGTTACTTCTACAAAGGCACGGGAACCATCAAGAGACGGGCTCTCTACGCTATAGCCAGCGCCGTCATCTGCAAGGGCGACAATGGCAAGTGGCAGCCAAACTACTCCTTCATCGCGGGGAATTTCACCGCAGCAGGGCTTTCGAACGCCTATTACCCCGCAGTCAACCGGGGAGCGGGCCTCACCCTCACGAACGCCGCGCTCGCCACCGCATCCGCCTCGATCGGCGCGCTGATCGAAGAGTTCTTCCTTGCCAGGATCACAACCAAACGCAAGCCCTGAGGTTAAGACTTATTCCATTCGTCCGCGCTTGCGGTCGCACTGAGCGCACAAATGCGCCCTAAACGCATAACCGAAACAGATTTCTCCGCTCCCGCTACGCGGTCGGTGGAAATGACGACGGAGGACTAAAAGTGTCTTATTCGTGCAAAGCCTGCGGAACTGGCTCGGCGAGCATTGGCACCACCAACTTCATCACCGTCCCAACAATCTCCTCGGAACCGACGCGACCCGGCGTATTCAGCCACTCCTTCGCCGCGCCATAGACCGCCCAACTCACAGTGGTCGCCACCATCTCCGGAGAGGCGTTCTGAGGCGGATGCTGCTGCAATCCTTCGAGGAGCATCTTCCGCACCACCGCAATTACGGCCGCTTCCATGTGGGGCTCCATCTGTCTCTGCCGCTCGCACCTCGTCGGCCTTGACGCGACATAATCGCAGACGCCCAGAACGATCGCACGGAGCGCACTGGCGCAGCTTCCGTCAAAGATTACGCCCCGTTGTGCCAATAGCTCCTGGAACTGCGTCCCCACCATGCACTCCAGCAACGCAAACTTGTCGGGATAGTGGTCGTAGAACGTGGCCCGGTTCACAGCCGCCGCTTCAGCGATGTCCTGTACAGAGATCTTCTCGAACTCCCGCTCATCGAGCAGCTTCTCGAGCGCCTGCTGGAGCGAAAGACGCGTCCGCCGGATGCGGGGATCTACGAGTTCGGCGGTGTTATCGCTCATTCGTCTCCTTTTAAAATACTCCGCGCATGGAGGGACGCCATTGCGGAAATAAACAACAGGCGTTGCTTTATTTGAATCGACACCTGTTGTTTAGACATCGATTGGGTATTAGGAGATTCACACTATGCCCACTCTGCTCCATCTCGACTCAAGCCCCCTCGGGGAAGCCTCCATCTCACGCCATCTTTCGAACGAGTTCGTCCAGCACTGGAAGAAGGCGAACCCCGAAGGAAAGATCATCCGCCGCGACACAACCACCTCGGCCATCCCTCCCGTTACCGCAGCCCACGTGGCTGCCATATACACCCCCGCCGACTCCCTCACCACGGAGCAAAAGCAGTTGCTCTCCCTCTCGGATACGCTGGTCTCTGAACTGGAAGAGGCGAACGAGTACGTCCTTGGCGTGCCCATGCATAACTTCTCCATTCCCTCCACCCTCAAGCTCTGGATTGACCAGGTCGCCCGCGTCAACCGGACCTTCTCCTACGCCACCGGAACGCCCGTGGGCCTCCTCACCGGCAAAAAGGCTACCTTCCTTGTCGCCTCCGGTGGGACCTACGATGCTGGCACTGCCATGGAGTCCCTCAACCACGCTGAACCTTATCTCCGGACGATCTTCGGTTTCCTGGGAGTCACAGATATCACCTTCGTGAACGCTGGCGGAGCCGCAGCCCTCAACTATGGAGCCGACCGCGCCGCCTTCCTCGCGCCTCACGTTGAAGCCATCCGCGCCCGCTTCTAACCCCGCAAAATACAGGGGCCCTCTCGCAGGAGGGGGCCTCATAAGCTGCATCCAACCGGAGATGATCGACCGCCTCGACCACCTCGTTCTTACCGTTGCCAGCATCTCCACGACGCTCGACTTCTACAACCGCGCGTTGCACTTCGAACCTCGCGAGAAAGATGGCCGCTGGAGTCTGCATTTCGGCCGTCAGAAGATCAATCTTCACCAGCAGAACCACACCTTCGATCCCAAGGCAGCGCACCCCACGCCGGGTTCCGCCGATCTCTGCTTTATCGCCACCCAGGAGATCGAGAAAATCCTCCAGCATCTGGCGGAAGAAAAGATCGCAGTAGAAGAAGGCCCTGTCGCTCGCACGGGCGCCCTCGGCCCGATGACCTCCCTCTACTTCCGCGACCCCGACGGCAATCTCATCGAAATCTCCGTCTACGACAAAGCGTCTTAGAGAATCCTCCCAATTTGGTCCAGCTTGCGGTGAAGCCTCTCCACTCGGCCGCGAATGAATTTCTTTCCTGATAGCCTCAAACCTATGCGCCGACTCTTTGCCGCTGCTCTTCTCTTTGCTGGTGCGGTCTCTGCACAAAGCGCGCCTGACCCGCGCATCACCGCCATCATCGGCGATCTTGCCCGAACGCGGATGCCGCGACAGGTCGCACTCTCGCCCGACGGCAAGCTGCTTGCATGGACAGGTGCCTCCGATCTTCATCTCGTGGCGACCGCCACGCTGGATCAGGATCGCGTTCTGTCTCCCGCGAGTGCCTCGAGGCCGTTAGACGCGCGAAGCTCCTGCAAGACCAGCAACCCGACCTGGTCCGCGGACTCGACCCAGCTTGCTTTCCTCTCCGACTGCGACAGCCAGGGCGCAAAGAGGGCTCACTCGCAGCTGTGGCTCTTCACCCCTTCTACCAATGCGATGCGCGAACTCACGCACCTCACCGGCAATCTGGACCAGCCGCTATTTTCGCCCGACGGAAAGACCATCGCCTTCCTCTTCGTTCCAAACGCGACCCGCAGCGCAGGCGCACTCGATGCAATGAAGCCTGCCATCGGTGTCATTGGGAAGGACAACTTCGAAGTACAGACCGTAAAGACGGTAGACGTCGCCACCGGGTACGTCCCCGAAAACGATCCAACGGATCTCTATATCTACGAGTTCTCCTGGTCCCCCGATTCGCATCGAATCGTCTATACCGCTGCACCCTCGCCCGGCGAAAATAACTGGTGGGTCGCACGCCTTTACGTCGTCGGTATCAACGCCTCCAAACCTTCGCCGGACGCAGAAGAATCCCTGCTCGAACCGCAGGTCCTCGTCGATCCCACGACCATCTCCGGTCCGCTCCACGGTCTGCAGATTGCTCTTCCCCGCTTCTCACCCGACGGCAAAAACATCGCCTTCCTCGGCGGCCTGATGTCCGACTTTGGCTCCAACGGCGGCGATCTTTACATCACCTCTGCGGAAGGTAAAGACACGCACCCGTTTACCGAAGGCCGCAAAGCCTCCATCGCCTGGTTTCAGTGGGTTGGCCCCGACCACGTGCTCATCAGCGAACGCGAGCACGGAAAGGTCCACGTGGCCATCCTCGGCACCAGCGGGCACCAGATGCCCTTCACTTCGCAGAGCTTCGACGGCACTCTTGGCTCCGGCACCAGCGCCCTGTCGCTCTCCGTCTCGCCTTCGACACGCAACGTCGCGTTCTTCGCAAGTTCATTCGAGAAAGCACCTGAAGTCTACTTTGGAGCGTCCGGCAATCTGCACCAGGTAACCCATCTCAACGACACGCTAAAACCCTCCTGGGGAAAATCCGAATCCATCGAATACACCAACGGCGGGTTCAACCTGCAGGGCTTCCTTCTCTATCCCGCCCACTACGATCCGGCGAAGAAATACGGCCTGATTACCGTCGTTCACGGAGGCCCTTCGGGCGCAAACTCTTCCATGTGGCCCACCGCCGGATTCGGCGCAGCGCCCTTCTCCGCAATGGACTATTTCGTTTTTCTTCCCAATCCTCGCGGCTCCTTCGGACAGGGGGAGACCTTCACCCAGGCCAATCGCAAGGACTTTGGATACGGCGATCTTCACGACATCCTGGCTGGTCTGGACCTGCTGGAAAAGAAATTCCCCATTGATCCCGCGCGCGAAGGCATCACCGGCTGGTCCTACGGCGGATACATGACCATGTTCGCGGTCACGCAGACCCATCGTTTCCACGCCGCCGTTGCGGGTGCAGGCATCGCCAACTGGCTGAGCTACTACGGTGAAAACTCGATCGACCAATGGATGACGCCGTTCTTCGGCGACACCGTCTATAACGATCCCGCCGTCTATGCCAGGAGCTCGCCGATCACCTTCATTAAAGAAGCCCGCACACCCACGCTGATCGTGGTCGGCGATCGCGACGGAGAGTGCCCCGCGCCGCAGTCCTTCGAGTTCTGGCACGCCCTCCGCGCGCAGCACGTACCCACGGAGCTCGTGGTCTATCCCAACGAGGGTCACCACTTCCGCGAAGAGGCGCATCGCGTCGATGTGCTCACCCGCGCGCTCAACTGGTTCAATAAGCAAATGCCCGCACAGGTGCCTGCACAGGCGCTTCCAGGAGTGTCGGCGCGCTAACAGCACCTCCCTGAACGCGTCTAATTTGCAAGCCCCATCCGCACCCTCTACACTTGGAGGTCAGAGCTTTCTCTCTGAAAAAATCTTGCAGTTTGCTGTACCGTGCATGCCTTCCGGCCTGTACGGGGAGGTCTGATGCGCCGTTTCGTTTCACTCTTAGCCGTCCTGCTCTTCACTGTTCCCGTTGGCATTTCGCTCTCCGGATGTGGCAAAACCGCCACCAATCAGTTCTGCGAAGGCAGCTCGGGCATCCGTCTCGGCCAGGTGACCAACATCGTCCTTACGCCGCAGTTCTTCGGCAAGAGTCTCAGCTACTCCCAGACTGATACGCTGACTACGCCAACCGCGACGGATTGCAAGGGCACCAGCGTCTCGATCAGCGCCTTCAAATACGCAAGCTCCAGGCCCGATATCGTAGACATCAATCCCGCAACCGGTGCCATCTGCGCTGGCATCTGGAACCGCAACACCCCCGGCGGAACGGCGGACTTCACCTTCTGCACGGCTCTCGCCAAGCCCGTCCCGGGCACATCGCTCGTCACGGCCTCAGCTGGCGGCGCGACCTCGAACAGCATCACGGTCTATGTACACCCCGCCATCTCGGCCGTCACGATTGGCGGCCCTACGAATGACTGCACAAACGATCCCACGACTAACTGCTGCCCACTCAGCAGCACGGCCATCACCGCGACACCCTACGATGCGAACTCCTGTGTCTCGCAGAACGACACACGGGAGCTCGTCGCGCGCGTTTTTGACAATGGACACAACAACATTACCTGCCAGGTCGGTCATCTCACGTATACGCCCGTAACGTCGGGTCTCGTCGTCATCGATGAAAATGGTGTAGCGACCGCCCAGCAGCCCGGATCGACGGTTGTACAGGCCACCATCGCCTCCTCTACCTCGAACGCGGGTTTCTTCTCGACATGCCCACCAGCGAGCATCAAGGTCTCGACACCTAATACGAGATCTGATGGAACCCTCACGATTACGCCGAACACGGCGGAGCCGATCACGGCCACCGTCGTAGATACAAAGGGCGTTACCATCTCCGGTCTCGCGCTCAACTACACCTCCACAACGCCAACGACCATTGCGGCGTCGACCACCGGAATTCTGGCGACCTTCCCCTCTGCGACTGCGGTCAACGTCTTCTGCACGCCGCCGGCCTGCAACCCTTCGCCTTACACCAATATCGGTCAGTTTGGGAACGGTAAGCCGGTCTCCTCCAACACCATTCAGGCCACGGCCTCCGGTTTGAACAGTACGCTGCTTTATATCGCCAGCACCCAGAGCCAATACATCACCACCGTCGACTTCACCAACACCGTCGTCGGCACCCCGGTCCGCCTCCCCTATATTCCCAACTCGATGGTCCTCTCCGAGGACGGCACCACCATCTACTTCGGGTCTGACACGGAGTTGATGGCCTTCACCACCGCGTCCCTAAGTGTCACCAAGCAGGACATCTCGGCGAAGGGGCGTGTCCTTGCGGTCGCCCCGGACAACAGTTCCATCGTGCTCACCGATCCAACGCGAAATACCGTGACCCTTTACTCCCCTTCTTCCACCACCAATACAACAGTCACGAGCTTCCAGGGCATCGGTCTGCGCGCGGAGTATTCGCCCGATGCCCAGACCGTCTACGTCACAACTGCCGCCAATCACCTCCTGATCTACAACGTGAATACGGGCTGGCATGACTACGACATGTCTGCTACCGGCGCGAATGACGTTACGGTCACCGTTCCTTCGGTGGGCGCTTATATCGGCGGCAGTTCCGCCATCACCGGCCGATCGTACTGCGCCAACACCACCGTGAACCCCATCGACTACTACCCCGTCGCTGGACAGGTGGGCGCGGCAGCCGATCGTATCACCGCCACGAACGACTCGAAGCATATCCTCGGCCTGAGCAACGCTGCAGGCGGTGTCCCGGTTCTCAACGACGTCAATCTCACCAATGGAACTGGAACGCTTCCGATTGGACAGTGCCCCCTGGCATCCCCCGATGCCAAGGTCGGCGTGGGCGCGACCTTCGTCAACACCCTCAATACCGTGACTCTGAGCAGCATCAACGCGGGCGCCTGCACCACACTTCCGAACCTCGTCACTCCCTACCCGATCTGCGGGAACGTGATTCCCTCCTCGGATTCCGTGGTGGCCTTCGTCACCTATCCTGCATCCTCTACCGCCGCCTCCACCGGCACGCTGCTCCCGGCGTATAAGCCTGCCCTCAACGGACCCGGCGCACTCTCCTACGTCACTCTTGCCAACGGAGCCACCGCCCCCGTAGCAGGCGTCTTCTCCTCGGACAACGGCACATTCTACGTCGGCACCTCGGGAGACAACCTCGTCCACCTCATCAAGAGCAGCACCCTGACCGATGGCAGCCAGATCAATCCCAAGCTGCCTGCCGCCACTGGCAGTGGTTTTGCCACACCGAACCTCTTCGCACAGAAGCCACGTGCCACCACGTAGCATCCGGCGAATCCGCAAGAAAGGCCCGCTCTCATCGAGCGGGCCTTTTTGCAGGTACGGATCGTGCCCCATTCTTTCGCGGCTCTATCGCGAAAGGGTGGGGTAAGTGAAACGAAGAAGAATCTGCCGTGAAGGATGCTTGTTTTAGAGGGACAATCAGGGGACCGGGAACGCGCCCACCACAGATCCAGATCATTTATCCCGAAACGTCTAGAGACGGGAGATGAAGTATCCAAAGAGCGAGAGCAGAAGAGCGAATCCCAGAAACGCCACCTTCTGGCGCTCCAGGTACTTCACACGACCAGAGGTCATCTCAGGCAGGAGTGGCACACCCATCGCCAGACCGCAGACGAATCCGCCGATATGGGCGCTGTTGTCGATGCGAACGACGTCGAAGAAGATCGACGCCAGACCGATAGCCAGATTCAAACCTGCAAACTGAATCACGCTCTTCCGCAGAGCCCCCAGCTCTCTCGCGGGGATGCCGGGACGTCCACCGCGGCTCTCAGAGAGCCGCTTATTCGACAGAAGCACAATCAGGATGCCCGCGATGCCAAAGACCGCTCCTGACGCCCCGGCACCGACCTGCCCATGCTGCTTCCAGATCACGTCCCACGCAATCGACAGCAGATTGCCTGCCGCGCCGCTCAGCAGGTAGACGCTGATCATCCCGAAGAAGCCCAGCAGGGGTTCGCCCAGCAGACCCAGGTTCCAAAGGCACCACATATTCGTCGCCAGATGAATCAAGCCCACATGCACGAACATAGCCGAGATGATCCTCCACCACTGTCCGTGCGCGATCACCAGGTCGGAGTTATTCGCTCCAAATCGAATCAGGTCTACAAGCGATGGAAGCCGCAAATCGACACCGCGATACCCCATCCACAGAAAAACGGCGATGTTGACTGCCAACAGCAGGTAGGTCGCTGGCGAGAGCGTTACGCCCGCAAAGCGCGATCTCCGCGCGGGCAGTTCCACCACCGGAGCACCCGTGGGATACGCAGGTTCGCCCGGACGGGCTGGCTCCATCGAAAAGTTTTCGGAAGAATTCATTAGAAGTTCAGTATGTCAGATAAGCGCAGGCTTCAGCGCGGCCAGAAGCACACCGAGGCTACAGGCCACGTCCGTTGCGAACCTGGCGTACCGTGCCGGAGATGACTGTGGGTGCGGGAGTCGCGATCGCCACGAGAATCCACATGAGCAGCGAGAACAGCAGACCACCCACAGACGCCATCTGTAATGTCAGAGCGAACGAGACATCGCGATAGTGCAGCGCGGCCACCCTCATCTGCCCAAACGGGCCGCGATGGATCACTGCAGTCGCGAGAAGGAAGACCACGATCGAGACCGAAGAGATGACCATAAGGGTTACGTCGATGGTCCGGTGGAGACGCTGCCGCCCTCTGCAACGCGCGCACTCAGCGAAGTGCTGCACATAGTCCGTACGCATCTCCGGCGAGACGCCTGAGATGTCGTACCGCCAGCCCGAAAGGATATCGCCAATCACCGGGTCCGTGCATGCTCCCGTCGCGTCGGAACCATGAAGCACTGGGTGTTCGTTCGGGATAGGTGTCGCGTTCATCATCTGTCGATTCGCTTATCTTACTCTTTTACCGCCCACAGAAGGCATCTATCATTGGACGTGGAGCATGGCCCAAACGGTTCATGACCCTACAAGCAGAGAGGTTGCATCGGCTCTGCCTGCTGTGCCAGAAGGATCTTGTTTCCCAGCAGGCTCAAACGGTCGCCGATGGCCTGCTCTGCCGCCAGTCGCGCCATTTCGGGGAGGTTGTTGCTCTCCGAAAGATGTGCCAGGACGACGTAGGCCGCTCCACCGTCATAATCGCGCGTCAAAAACTCAGCGGTCGCGGTATTCGAGAGATGCCCCACACGGGAGAGCACACGCTGTTTTACGCTCCACGGATACGGCCCGTCCCGAAGCATTTCGAGATCGTGGTTGCTCTCCAGCAGAAGAACATCGCAGTTCTTCAGTGCCATCTTCACATTCTGCGGAACATAGCCCAGATCGGTAGCGAATCCCAGGCGGACACCCTCTGCTTCAAAGACAAACCCGCAGGGATCGGCAGCGTCATGCGGAATGGTGAACGGAAGGATATCGATGTTGCCAATGGCCAGATGCGATCCTGCGCGAAAGTACTCCACGGCGGGTAGATAGCTCGGATTGTCCTTCACGCTCTTCTTTACGGCAGGCGCATCTGTCTCGTCGCAGAGATCCTCCGCCGCAGCCGCAGCCAACTTCACCGCATTGTGCTCTTCAGAGGCCTTGTCGGCCTCGCTGGAGCCTTCGCTCACACTCTCGGCTGAAGGTACAAAGAAATGCTCATCCGGAGCATCGTTCGGGTCCACCGCGCAGGAACGCACCAGTTCCTCGTCGCGCAAAGCCATCTCTGCCCTGCGCTGCTCCAGCCACTGCGCATAGGTTGTCCGCTTCTGCGGCGTCATTTGTCGCACCCAGGCACGATGCGTCGCCTCGGTGAAGTAAACAGGGATGCCGAACCTGCGCGCCAGCACCGGTAAGCCAGCCACGTGATCCGCGTGCTCATGGGTGATCAGGATGGCGTCGAGCGTCTCGGGATTCTCACCGACCATGGCCATACGGCGCATCAGTTCGCGACAGCTCAGCCCTGCATCCACAAGAATGCGCGTACCCGATGAAGACACCACGGCGCTGTTGCCCTTCGATCCCGACGCCAGCACCGTCATTCGCATCATCCTTCTAGGATACGCTTGGACACTGTGGAATCCAGCGTTTTGTACCAGCACGGTACCCCACGCCAGGAGGCGTCTCAGCCTTTGGGCTTCAAGGGAGCGAGGAAATTCACCGTGCTCTTCATCACGACCTTGTCATTCTGGTTCAGGACCAGCGTGTAGATGGTCACCAGCCCGTATTGGGGGCGCGATTTGGAGACGCGCAGGCCCACCACTTCGGTGTCGGTTCGCAGGACATCGTTCGGACGCACAGGCTCCGTCCAGCGGATCTCTTCCACACCCGCACCGATCATGCCACCGACGACCGAGATCGTCTCCACGCGCATGCGCATCACGAGGGCCGCTGTGAGCCAGCCGCTCGCGGCCTGCCCCTGGAAGAACGTGCTCTTGCCTGCTGCCTCGTCGAGGTGGAAGGGCTGGGGATCGTACTTTTGCGCAAACTCCGTAATCTCCTGCGCCGTGACCTTCACGCCTGCATTGGAATGGAACTTCTGCCCCAGTTGAAAGTCGTCGAAGTACATCTCTTTTGCAGCCATGCCCATCTCCTGAATGCGCTTATTTTAGGAAGCACAAGAGTTGAATCTATCAGAGTAGACCCGGCTGTTAGAAGCCGACGCGCACCAGGATGACCGTCGTATTATCCCCGCCGCCGGCTTCATTGGCGCCGAGAACCAGCTTCTCTGCCGCCGTCTCCAGGGACGAACCATGCAGTTGTAACAGCTCCGCGATCTCCTTCTCGGAGAGTTCCCGCGTCAGACCGTCCGACGCGAGGAGGTAGACATCGCCTTCTAGACCTTCCGTACGGAGAAGATCCGCTTCTACCTCCGGGGCTGTCCCTACGGCGCGCGTGATGACATGCCGCATCGGCGAGGCTTCCGCCTCCTCTTCCGTCATCTCCCCCAGGCGTATCTGCTCGGCCACAAGGGAGTGGTCGTCCGTCAGCAAATCGAGAATGCCGTTGCGAAAACGGTAACAGCGTGAGTCACCCACATGCGTAATCGCCAGTGGGATTGTCTTTGCCCTGGCCGCCACAGTGGTTCGTACAGCAAGCGCGGCCAGAGTCGTTCCCATTCCCCGAAGACGCGGGTCCTCCTGCGCATAGGCATAAACCTCACGGTTCGCCACAACGACGGCATGAGCAACGACCGATCCCTCGTCGGTTTCCCCAGGATAGGCTTCGCGAAGGAAGATCTGCACTGCCATGTGCGCGGCCACCTCACCCGCGGCAGCGCCGCCCATACCGTCGCAGACGACGAAGAGACCGCGCTCTACCTCTACGCCCGCAGCGTCCTGGTTAGTGCGCCGCACTAAGCCAACATGCGTCTGCATCGCCCATTCAATCTGGACCTTCCGTTTCGCCAACAGGTGTACTCCAAAGAAATCCCTGAACACCCGAACGATACACGAATCGCGCCCCTCTTCTCATCTCCCTTTCGAGGCATCATCCGATGCGATACGCTCATCCACATGCCTTCGAAACGCTCCGCACTTGGCCAGGTCGTTCACGCGGAAAACCTCGGCTTCCTGCAAACCCTTCCCCGCGAGAGCGTCGACCTCATCTACATCGACCCGCCCTTCAATACCGGCCGCGTCCAGAAGCGCACGCGTATGAAGACGATCCGCGATGCCGCGGGCGACCGGACCGGCTTCGGTGGCGCTCGCTACCGCACCGAGAAGCTTGCGGACGCCGCTGCGTACGAAGACACCTTCGACGACTTTCTCGGCTTCATCCGCCCGCGTCTGGAAGAGGCCTATCGCATCCTCAAGCCGCACGGCGCGCTTTTCTTCCACATCGACCCGCGCGAGAGCCACTACTGCAAGGTCATGCTCGACCAGATCTTCACGCGCCCGTGCTTTCAGAACGAAATCATCTGGGCCTACGACTATGGCGCGCGCTCCACCAAGCGCTGGCCCGGCAAGCACGACACCATCCTCTGGTACACAAAACACCCCACGAAATACACTTTCAACCTGGCAGCGTGCGACCGTATCGAGTACATGGCCCCGACGCTCGTAGGCGCGGAAAAAGCCGCTCGCGGTAAGACCCCCACAGACGTCTGGTGGCACACGATCGTCTCTCCCACGGGCAAGGAGAAGACCGGTTACCCTACGCAGAAGCCCCTTGGGGTCCTGAACCGCATCCTCAAGGTCCACACGAAACCGAAGGACACGGTGTTGGACTTCTTTGCGGGCTCCGGTACTACGGGAGAGGCTGCGGCAAAGAACAAGCGCCGCTTCGTTCTCGTCGACCAAAGCGAGGAGGCAGTCCGCATCATGCAAACACGCCTCGCCAAGTACCTCTAGCCTCTCTTCGTATTCACTGAATTTTGTCATCCCGTAGCAAAGCGAAGGGATCTGCTTTTGCGCTTTGCCCCGGCCAGGCAGGTCGCTCTTCAAGCGACCTCCTTCTGTGGCCTACTTAGCGATCCGCTTAATCATTCCGTTGCTCACGACCCCATACCCTGCAAACGCGAAGTCCTTCGCCCGCTGCACCATCGCCTCTGCCAACTGGTCGACACGCACCGTGATCGGAGCGAGCAACCTCATCATCAGCCCGCCCGTCGCCTTCGGCAGAATTCCCGCCGGTCGAAAACACGTTACCGAGAAAATCCGGATGTACCTCATGCAATCTCTTAAGGTCACGTTCCGTTCGGCCTTTGAGATGGCGGGTCTGCTTTTGCCACGGGAACCATGCGGTCTCCTCGGGGTCAGCACCCATTCCGCTCAGATAGCAGAACCGAAAAGCATGATCTGCGCGCTGAGCCACCGCGTTCGTGAAGGCCAGGGTATAAGTGTGCGTTGCCCGCAGATATTCTTGCGAGTCAGGGCCGTCTGTCGCCTTTCCCCCCAGAGCCCGGAGGCACGCATCGTGGGCTGACAGCTCCTCCGCAAGCACAGTGTCATAGACCGCAAAGTCGTCATGAACAATCACGCGCAACTTCATGGAGGTCACCTCGACCGGACGACGCACCAGACACGTGACACCCTCAATCACGGGATCAGCCAGTAGCTGCGCCAACACTTCGCCACCGACAAACCCGTCGCTCCCGTCAGTACCACCCGCATCGAGAACCCCGCAAAAAAAACTTACAGGTATGGACTACGGCGAAGCTCTAGCCGACGCAAAAAGGTGCCGAAAGCATGCTTCGGCACCCTTTCAGGATCTCCCGACTATTTCGACTGAACCGAATGCGTGAGCCAATCGCCGAAAAGAGTCGGTCCGAGCAAAGGATTGCTCCCAGGCCGCAGCGTCTGATCCGTGACCACCGCACCGAAGTAGCTTCCACCGGGATCGGAGACTACTTTCCTGGGATCCTTGCGCGCCGTCAAGAGCTGCCGTACCAGTTCGTCCATGCGGAGGCTCTCCGGGCCGGCCAGCTCGACGATGCGATTCAGCGGCTTGTCCAGTGCCATCTGGGCAAGCGTCGCGGCCACGTCATCTGCCGCGATCGGCTGCATCAGGACGGAGGGAATATGCGCCACGTTGTCCTTCGTATAGCCTTCCGCGATCTGGCCGATGAACTCGAAGAACTGGGTTGCCCGCACGATGGTGTACGGCACGCCTGAGGCCTGGATAGCCGCCTCCTGCGCGACCTTGGCGCGCATATAGCCCATGTCCTTCATCACATCCGCGCCGACCACGGAGAGAGCGACGTGGTGCTTCACACCTGCCGCGATCTCTGCGGGAAAAAGATTGTGGGCAGACTTGCTGAAGAACTCAAGAGATGCCGCATCTTCAAAAGAGGGTGAGTCGGCCACGTCGACGACGACCTGCGCGCCCTTCAGCGCCTCCGCAATGCCCTCTCCCGTCAACGTGTTGACTCCCGAAGAAGGAGACGCCGCCACGGCCTCGTGACCGAGTGCGCCAAGCTTCGCAACTACACGTGAACCGATCAGACCACTTCCGCCAATCACTACGATCTTCATAAAACCTCTCCTCACTGCCCAAGAGCTCTGGCGGCTCTCGGTGATATGTATCAGCAAAGACCGGACAGGGAGTCGTTTTGTGACAACGGGTCGGAACGTTTTCTTAGGAACGCGTGATCGTCTTCAGCTTCGCTGGGTTCATGATCCACAGGATCTGCTCGATGCCCTGGCTTGAGGCATCGACCGTCGCCAGGGCAAGCAACTCCTCTGCGCGGGAGATCAGAACAGACGCCTGGCCGTTCGCCTGAACCCACTCCAGCTTCGTATTGATCCAGAAGTGCGGAGCAAACGCCGAAATAAATCGTGCGACACGCTCCCTGCCCACCACAGGCAGACGCGCTGCCGTCGCGGCGCCGCCACCGTCCGAGTAAGAGACGATCTCGGCAGCAAAGAGATCCTGAAGACCGGCGAGGTCTCCTTTCTGAGCGGCCGCGATAAATACTTCGAGGAGCTCACGCTGCCGGGACGGACTCGCAACCTCGCGCCTGTCTTTGCTGATCCCCTTGCGCGCCCTCGCAGCCAGCTGTCTGGCGTTGGCTTCGCTCAGTTGCAGCATCTCGCCAATCGTGCGGTAACTGAAATCGAAAGCCTCACGCAAGACGTACGCTGCACGTTCGGTCGGGGAGAGCTTTTCCAGCAACACAAGTACAGCAAACTTAAGGGCCTCGCCCCGCTCCGCTCCAAGGTACGGATCGTTGCGGGTATCCACGGGCTCAGGAAGCCATGGCCCGATATACGTCTCGCGATTTGCCCGCGCGGACTGGATCAGGTTGATGGCGAGTCGAGTAATGGTTGTTGCGAGAAACGCAGGAGGGTCAAGCACGACACTCCGGTCAGTCGCCTGCCACCGCAGCCATGTGTCCTGCACAAGGTCTTCCGCTTCCACGACGGTTCCGAGCATGCGGTACGCTATGCCGAACAGACGCGGACGCAGCTTCAAAAAGATCTCTGCCGCATCTTCGAGTCCATCCGGCACAGCCAAAGGCTCAGAGCTCATGGGCCTGATTTTACGTGCTGCTTCCAGTTACGAAACAGTGAGACCGCCTAAACCTCGTTCGATCCCTAGTCCCTAGGTTTAGGTATTGTCAGGGGCAACGCTCTGGAAGCCGTAGGTCTCATACCGCGTCGACATCCTGCCATCCTCAACTCGCACGACGGTGTAGCCCTCTGGCGTTCCAAGATGCGTGCCCTTCCACCAGTTGCCGCTCACCGCGCCACCCGTGATGTAGGGGATGCCCCGCCAGGTTACCGTCTCCCAGATGTGCGTATGCCCCTGCAGAACGCCGAGAACATTGCGTCCCTCGAACTGCTTCACCACCACGTCGGAGTTGAGGACAGACAGACCTCCACGCTTCGTTTTTCCATCGTTGGTCGCCTTTGTGTACGACTCACACGCCGTCACCAGGGGAATGTGAGTCGATACGATTACTGGCGTCGTCGGGGAGAGCTTTCCGAGATCATCCGCCATCCACGCCAGCTGCGTTTCGTCGATGTATCCCCTGTATCCCGTTCCGCCCGGCAGAGGCTGCACCGAGTCCAGCACCATGAAGTGCACGCCCTTATGGTCGAAGCTGTAAAAGGCGCGGCCGAAGTGCTCTTCAAACATCTTCTTGCCGTAGAGCTGGTCGCTCTCGCTCGTCTTACCCTTGCTGGAAACACCGAAGCAGTCGTGGTTTCCGCACGTGTGATACAGCTTCAGGCCTAGATCCTGCTCGGTCTTCCCGTAGAGGTCGAAGAGCGAAACCGCGCGCTCCTTCGACACATTCATCGTGTCAAAAACGTGGTCACCACCCTGCAGGGCGAAATCGGCCTTCAGATTGCGGGCTTTTTTGAAGGCCATATCGCATCCCTGAGCCGCGTTCAACTCCGGCTGCAGATGCGTGTCTGTCAGAAAGAGAAATTCGAAGGTCTCGGGCTTCGGCGCTGCAAATGCCGTCTTTGCACTGATAGCGGCAGCAGCGGCTGAGCCGCCCAGAAGTGAGAGAAAGTCTCTACGGTTAGGGGTGAGCATAGATTTACCCTAACGGCCCGGAGACGCTGGAATTGCTAATTTCCCGTTAAAAGAAGAAAAGGCAGCCGTCGCCGGCTGCCCCTCTGCTTTGTGCGCTCACTTAGCGATCCTTGCTGGCTGCAATCTTCTCTTCAGCGACTCGAATCTCCGCGCGCGCATACTCGTACTTGTCCGCATCGTCGCCGGACTCGTTCCAGTCCTTCTGCGCTGCTTCGAGTTCCTTCTGCGCCTGTGCCGGATCGATCTCTTCCGGCTTCTGCGCCGTCTCTGCAAGCACAGTCACACGCTCCGGAAGCACCTCGACAAAACCCCAGGCGACGAAGAACTTTGCATCGCCCGAAGCTCCGCCGTGCAGCTTCACTTCGCCTGCACCGAGTTCAGCCAGCAGCGGTGCAGCGCCGTACAGCGCTTCCATGTACCCACTCAGCGCCGGAAGCTCGATCGCCTCCGCCGTCGTGTCGATGAGGATGCGGTCCGGCGTCACCAGACGAATCTTCAGCAGGCCCGTCGTATTGTTCGTTTCTTCAGCCAACGTACATCCCTCTTACTACAAGAACTAAATCAGGTTACGCCGTTGCCTTCATCTTCTCAGCGGCTGCCAGCACTTCCTCGATGCCGCCCTTCATGTAGAAGGCCTGCTCAGGGATATCGTCATGCTTGCCTTCGATGATCTCCTTGAAGGAGCGCACCGTGTCGGCGACCTTGACGTACTTGCCGGGGTTGCCGGTGAAGATTTCGGCGACGTGGAACGGCTGCGAAAGGAAGCGCTGCACCTTACGCGCACGGCTTACGGTGAGCTTGTCTTCTTCCGAAAGCTCGTCGATACCGAGAATCGCGATGATGTCCTGCAGATCCTTATAGCGCTGCAGAATGGCCTTCACCGACTGCGCCGTGTTGTAGTGCTCCTCACCCACGATGCGGGGCGAGAGAATACGCGAGTTGGAAGCGAGCGGATCTACCGCAGGGTAGATACCGATCTCGGTCAGCGCGCGGTTCAGAACGGTCGTCGCATCCAGATGGGCAAAGGTTGTCGCCGGGGCCGGATCGGTAAAGTCATCCGCGGGCACGTAGATGGCCTGTACCGAGGTCACAGAACCCTTCTTCGTGGAGGTGATGCGCTCCTGGAGCTGGCCCATTTCGCTGGCAAGATTCGGCTGGTAACCCACGGCGGAGGGCATACGACCCAGCAGCGTGGAGACCTCGGAACCGGCCTGCGTAAAGCGGAAGATGTTGTCGATGAAGAGAAGCGTATCGGCGCCCTCTTCATCGCGGAAGTGCTCGGCGATGGTGAGAGCGGTCAACGCAACGCGCAGACGTGCTCCTGGCGGCTCGGTCATCTGCCCGTAGATCAAGGCAGCCTTCGACTTCTTCCAGTCATTCGGATCGATAACACCGGACTCCTGGAACTCCATCCAGAGATCGTTGCCTTCACGGGTACGCTCGCCGACACCGGCGAAGACCGAGAAACCACCGTGCTGCATGGCGACGTTGTTGATCAGCTCCTGAATCAGAACCGTCTTACCTACACCGGCTCCACCCATGAGACCGATCTTTCCGCCCTTCAAAAATGGCTGAATCAGATCGACGACCTTGATGCCCGTCTCGAACATCTCTTCCGAGGTCGACTGCTCGTCGAACGAGGGCGCCTGGCGATGAATGGGCATACGCTTCTGCGTCGGCACCGGTCCAAGCTCGTCTACCGGCTCGCCGATGACGTTCAGAACGCGGCCCAGCGTTTCGCGGCCTACCGGCACCATAATCGGGTTGCCGGTGTCGATCGCCTTCATGCCGCGCACCATGCCCTCGGTCGCTTCCATCGCGATCGTACGGACACGGCCCTCACCGAGATGCTGCTGCACCTCGACGACCACGTTCATGGGCGTGGGGATATCGAACCCCTCGCTGGTGATGCGCAACGCCTGATAGATCGGCGGCATATGCGACTCTTCGAACTGAATATCAACGGCCGGGCCGCTGATCGAAACTACTTTTCCAATGATCTCTGCCATAATCTCTTTCCTGGAACGTGCAGCCTAGAGGGCCGACGCTCCCGAAACAATCTCAATAATTTCCTTGGTAATCGCTGCCTGACGAACACGGTTCATCGTCAGAGTCAGCGTGTCGATCATGTCGCTCGCATTCGAACTCGCCGCATCCATCGCCGTCATACGCGAAGCATGTTCGCTGGCGACCGACTCGATCAGCGCATGATAGATCTGCGTCGTCACGTAGCGCGGCATCAGGTGGCGAAACAGACGCTTCGGATCCTGATCGAAGAGGTAGTCCACATCCGCCGTACCAAATTTCTTGGCCTCTTCTTCCATAACCGATTGTTCCGGCTCATGGATGGAGACGCCGGAGGTCGCCGCAGCATGCGCCGCTGCTTCCCTCTGCTCTTCCGTCATCTCTTCAATGGCGGTGTACTCATGCGATCCCAGCTTGCGGATCGGTAGCAGCTTTTCTACTACAACACGCTGCGCGATCACGCTCTTGAACTCGTTGAAGACGAGGTACACAGAGTCGATCTCCGCGCGCTCGTAGCGCTCGATAATCGAGTGTGCTGCCTTGTCGACTTCGCCGAAGTTCAGCTTGGCCAGAAGGTTCGACCGGTCGTAGGTCAACTCCACCTGCTGTGCGCGATGGCGGATGTCTTCGATGTGATGCGACAGGCCGTTGTCGTACTCAACGTCCTTGTGCTCCCACGTCGCATCCGGATAGCGACGCCTGAAGAGATCGCGCGACTTTCGTCCCACGGTCTCCACATCGACGTTCTGCCCCTTCGCTACTCGCTCATTCACAAAGTTCTGAGCGGCTTTGCCGATATTGCTGTTGAACGCTCCCGCGAATCCCTTGTCTCCGGCGATGACCAGAACAAGTACATTCTTCTCTTCGCGCTCTACGAGCAACGGGTGCATCACTTCGCCTGCGGCGTCGTCATACATGGCCGTGCGGCGCACGAGAGATTCCAGAACTGCGGCAAGCATCTGCGCGTACGGCCGGGCTTGCATCGCACGCTCCTGCGCACGACGCAGCTTCGCCGCCGAGACCATCTTCATGGCCTTCGTGATCTGCCGCGTGTTTTTGACGGAACGAATCCGTCGCTTCAAATCGAGTACGTTTGCCATTTAAGCAGTCACCGTCGCCGGCTGCTTCTCCTTCTGTGCGTCCTTGAAGGTCGTCTTGAACTCGTTGATCTTAGCCGTCAGCTGCGTCTTGATCTCGTCGTCGATCTGCTTCTTCGAGCTGATCGCATCCAGAACGCCCTGACCATTGGTCGCCATGTACGCGTGGAAGCCATCTTCGAAGTTCACGATCTGCTTGTCGTCGACATCATCCAGCAAACCATTCACACCGGCAAAGAGGATCGAAACCTGCTGCGCTGCCGTGAGCGGACGGAACTGCTTCTGCTTCAAAAGCTCCGTAAGACGCTTACCGCGGTTCAACTGCTTCTGCGTTGCAGGATCGAGATCCGAACCGAACTGCGCGAAGGCAGCGAGCTCGCGATACTGTGCGAGATCGAGCTTCAGCGTTGCACCGACCTGCTTGGTCGCCTTGATCGCAGCCGAGAAACCGACACGCGAAACCGAGAGACCTACGTTCACAGCCGGACGGATGCCGGAGTTGAAGAGATCGGTTTCAAGGAAGATCTGTCCGTCGGTGATCGAGATCACGTTGGTCGGAATGTAGGCAGAAACGTCGCCAGCCTGGGTCTCGATGATCGGCAGAGCCGTCAGCGAACCGCCGCCGAGTTTGTCGCTCATCTTTGCCGAACGCTCGAGCAGACGCGAGTGAAGATAGAAGACGTCGCCGGGGTACGCTTCGCGACCCGGGGGACGACGGAGGAGCAAGGAAATTTCGCGGTACGAAGCAGCGTGCTTCGAAAGATCGTCGTAGATGATCAGCGCGTGCTTGCCGTTGTCGCGGAAGTACTCGCCCATGGCGGTCGCGGCAAAGGGAGCCAGGTAGTTCATCGGCGCAGGCTCACTCGCGGTCGCGGCGACAACGATGGTGTACTTCATCGCGCCGTACTCTTCGAGGGTCTGAACGATCTGCGCTACCGACGAACGCTTCTGGCCGATGGCGCAGTAGATGCAGATCAGGTCGTTCTTCGCGGAGTTAATGATCGTGTCGAGAGCGATGGCGGTCTTACCCGTCTGGCGATCGCCGATCAGAAGTTCGCGCTGGCCACGGCCAATCGGAATCATCGTATCGATGGCTTTGATACCGGTAGCCATCGGCTCAGTAACCGACTTACGCGCGATGACGCCGGGAGCGAGACGCTCGATGGGGAGCGAGTGCGGCGTGTCGATGGGTCCCTTATCGTCGATGGGCTGGCCCAGCGCGTTGACCACGCGGCCAATCATGGCATCGCCCACGGGAACGGACATGATTCTGCCGGTGCGCTTGACCTGGTCGCCTTCGCTGACGAGCGTGTAATCGCCCAGCAGCACAGCGCCGACCTGGTCTTCATCCAGGTTCATTGCGAGACCCGCAACGCCATGGGGAAATTCGATCAGTTCGCCAGCCATGACCTTGTCGAGTCCATGGATGCGTGCAATACCGTCGCCGAGCGAGATCACGGTGCCGACCTCGTCCACCTGGACGCGCTGCTCGTAGTTCTCAATCTGCTGCCGCAGGAGTTCTGTAATCTCGTCTGCCTTGAGCTGTGCCATTTGTATCCCTTATACGTACTTTTATAAATCTGAAAGCCCGGACCTAAGCGCCTGTGCCTGACAGGTGCCGCTCCAGTTGGCCGAGCTGTGCGCGCACAGACCCGTCATATATCGTCGATCCGATCCGAATCACAGCTCCGCCCAGAAGCGAAGCATCTTCTTTCCAAAGCACGCGGACATTCCCGCCCGCGAGCTTTGCTGCCTCGGCGGTCAGCACCTGCTTGTCCTCTTCGCGCAGACCGCGCGCCGAGGTAATTTCAGCTTCGCTCGTTCCCGCGCCCGCATCGGCCACGGCAACGTACTCTGCAATTACCTCTTCAATTTCCAGCAGACGCTGGTGATCCATCAGGACCGCGACGAAATTCCGGACGACTGGATCCATCCCCAGGCGTCCGGCGATGGCATCGAGCACTTTGATCTTCTTCTCGTGCTCGATGGCAGGGTTCATCAAAAATTCGTGAAGGTCATGACTCTCGGCCAAAGTTCCGGCAAAGTCACTCAACTGGGCGCCGACCGCACTGCGGTCAAGCTTATGTGCAACCACAATCTCATCCAGAGCGCGCGCATAACGCAGAGCAAAGGCCGCCATTAGTTACTGCCTCCCTTACCCGCCGCCGCCAGACGCGCGGCAAATCCACGCACCAGTTCACTGTCGTCATCGTCAGAGATGCTCAGTCTGGACGCAGCCTGCTCGACGGCAAGCTTCGCTGCAAACTCACGCAGGTTCCGCTGCGCATGCGCTTCGGCCGCCGCAATCTCCTGCTCCGCCGCGTGCGCAATACGCTCACGCTCATCGGCTACGGAAGCCTTGATGCGCGCCTCGTCCGCTGCAGCATCCTTCTCCGCCTCAGACTTCAGAGCGGCGATCTCAGCATCCAGCTTTGCGAGCCGAGCTTCTACACCAGAGAGGCGGGCATTCGCCTCTTCCGTTGCAGATCGCGCCTCAACCAGGTTCTTCTGGATTCCCTGCGTGCGTCCGCGGAAGGTCTTCGGCAGCGCCTTAGCCAAAGCGTAAAGAACCGCGAGGGCAAGGATGGCAAAGTTAAACCACGTGAAGACCGTCGAGGCCGTCTCCGGGCTCATGCCCATCATGCGCCCCATCGAAACCACCATCGGCGACTTCTTGAAGGCTTCGGTTCCCTCTTCTGCTTCCTTCTTTTTACCGGCGGTGCTCGCCTGAGGCTCCGTCTGCTGACCGGACGCTGCGGACGGCGAAGCCGCGACAGCCTGCGCCCGCATGGGGACGACAGGAGCTACACCCAACATCAAAACCAAAGCCAACAGCACGCGTGCTCGCATCGTCATCCCTGCACCGCCGCGCCGCCCCGGTGCTTAGGCAAAATCGCCTTCAAAATCTGATCGGAGAGCTGCGCCGCAGAGGCCTGTAGTTGCTGCTTTGCTTCGTCGCCCGCGCGCTGCACCGCTTCGCGCGCCACACCGATACGTCGCTGCGCATCCTGGCGAGCAGACTCCAAAGACTTCTCGCGCTCCGTGTTCCATTGCTTCAGCATCGCCTGGCGATTTTCGAAGATCTTCGTCCGCGCGTCGCGCAGCTTCGCCTCATACTCCGCAGCCTTCGCCTCGGACGCAGAGATCGCGGAACGCGCCTGGTCCATGGCTCCCGCGGTCCGGGCATGGCGTTCCGCCAGCATGGCTTCGAGAGGCTTACGTACGAGCGCTGCATAAGCGATTACCAGAACGACGAAGAAGATCATCGTCGGTACGGAGCCGAGCACAAGTTCGCCAAGTTGGTTCAAGATATCTTGCATATTTTCCGTGGGAGCACCGAGTGAAAGTCCCGCAAATTCAAGCCCTTATAGGCAGGAAAAGAAGGGTGCCGAGGGATTTTCAGGACGGTGCAACCCTTTATTTTTAGCAGAGGGGCTTCCGGTGAGTCAATGTTTTGCCTGTCGCGTGACGGCTGTAATCGCACGAGCGCACCGATATTCGGACCGAGAATATTTTGAGAAAGTCCCGAATTATGCCTTCTTTCAGGCGTAAACTGTGGATACGCCTAGACCCGTTCGGGTCCGATCAGGCCGCGTCTCTGGGACCCACCTCCACTCCCCCTGCGCGGCCTGAACTATGTCTGGGTGCTTTTCTCCCCCGTTTATTACGCTTTTGACGAAGTTTCGATCCTCCGGACGCGCCGCTTTGGCCGCGCCACCGGGCCTGTGTCCGGCTTTGCACTATCCGCCTCCTGGAAACGCCGATAGCGGTTTAGCAAAGAAGCCGGTCCACGCGCCACCATCACAACAAAACTTCCATCGAAACGCTTTGACTCGACCGATGACCCCGCCTCCAGCGCAGCAATCGTTCGGCCTTCGCGTTGCGGTATGCGAAACTGCGCCTCTGCCGTGGGGTCCGGGGCCTTCTCGCCACCGATGCGGTCTTCGATGGCCGCGATGAGAGCATCCAGGCCAACGCCATTTGCAGCCGAGATGGCAATGACGTCTTTTCTACCCAGAAGAGCCTGCTGCTCCGGCTCGCTCAGTAGATCGATCTTGTTCAGGACTTCGATTCGCGGCGTCCGCGCTACCTCGAGTTCCGCGAGTACGGACTCCACCTGCAACTTCTGCTCTTCCAGGAGCGCCGAAGACGCGTCCCGCACATGCAGCAGAAGCTCCGCTCGCTCAACCTCTTCCAAAGTGGCGCGAAAGCTCGTCACGAGCGCATGGGGAAGATTGCGAATGAAGCCCACCGTATCGCTCAGCAACACCTTGCGGCGCGAAGGCAGGACAAATTGGCGAAGCTTGGGGTCCAGCGTGGCAAACATGCGCGAACTCGCCAGCACACCCGCCTCGGTCAGTGCGTTGAAGAGGGTGCTCTTCCCGGCATTGGTGTAGCCGACAAGGGCCACAGTGGGCACAGGAACGCTCTCACGCCTCTGCCGCTGCTGCCGCCGGATGCGGCGCACCTGCTCCAGCTGAGCCTTCACATGGTCGATCCGTCCACGGATGACGCGGCGGTCCGTCTCGATCCGCGTCTCGCCCGGACCTCGTGTGCCGATACCGCCGCCCAGCTGCGACATGCTCTTGCCCTTGCCCGCGAGGCGCGGCAGTTGATACTCCAGCTGCGCCAGTTCAACCTGCAGATGACCTTCCCTCGTCCGTGCGTGACGCGCAAAGATATCCAGGATCAGCTGCGTCCGGTCGATGACGCGGCACGGCATCTCTTTTTCCAGATTACGAAGCTGCGTCGGCGTCAGATCGTGATCGAAGAGGACGACGTCCGCCTCGGTCGACTCCGCCACGGCTGCCAGCTCTTCCACCTTGCCGATGCCGATCAACGTAGCCGGATCGGGCCGTCCACGGCGCTGCACAAGCGTTGCGGCGATGGTCGCACCGGCGGACCGCGCTAACTCTTCGAACTCCGCGAGGGAGGACTCAAAGTCAACGTCCGAAGCGACAGCTTTGGCTTTGGGGTCAGGAAAGTCTCCGTCATCTTCTTCGATGGAGTCGTCACTCGAACTGCCGATGGACGCCGCGGAGCGCGCCATCTGAGCGGCAGCAGAAATCGATCGCTTGCCGCCCGTGATCTCCACGGACACCAGAACGGCCTTCTCCGCAACTGCCGTCACTGCAGCAGACCGCTCTGACGCCGCATGCTCCAATCGCGAAGTTCCTGCGGATTTTATAGCTTTTGCCACGCTTTATAAATAAGCTAAGCCGCCGGCGAACCGGCATCCCCGGAGACACCCGTGGACGAGACAGGAGCATGGGCCCGTTCTACATGCGCTCCACCGCGTGTGCTGACCACCGTCGAAATCGCATGCTTGAAGATCAACTGCTCCTGGGCATTGTTCTCCAGAAGAACGGAATACTTATCAAAAGAACGGATCTTACCCGTCAACTTCACACCACTCACAAGGTAGATCGTGATGGGGGACTTGTCTTTGCGAACGGTGTTCAGGAAAGTGTCCTGAATATTCTGTGCCGGCTTGGAATCCATAACTGCCGATCTCCTCTTCTTCGTATCTACGTTCGAATACGTTGACGCATCGTTAAAAGTCGTACATTCCCCAGACTCCGGGGGTATGCCATTCAGGGCTTCAGGACCGCGTTTGGCCTGAGGCGTTCACAATACACAGCTTTCCGCGCGAAATACAACCCGGAAACGGAAAGAGTCTTCACATTGGACTCGCGGGCATGCCCCAAGGTAGCGAGTTTCGTCGATTTAGAATATATGGGATGCCCGAAATAAACCTGGCCCCTATCCCGATGCTTGACCTCAGCCGCCAGTACACCACAGTCGGGGAAGAGATACAGGCTGCTATGGCCGAAATCGGCCGCGCTGGCCGCTTCGTTCTGGGGAAGGAAGTCCGCGAGTTCGAGGCCGCGGCCGCGGCCATGCTTCGCACAACCCATGCCATCGGCTGCAACAGCGGCACCGAAGCCCTCTGGCTGGCTCTGGACGCGGCGGGCATCCGTCCCGGCGATAAGGTCATCACCTCCCCTTTCAGCTTCTTCGCTACCGCCAGCGCCATCCTGCGCTGCGGCGCGCAGCCCGTGATGGCCGATATCGATCCGGTCACCTTCAACATCTCCCCGCTGGCCATCGCTGAAATCCTCGAGCGCTACTCAGAGATCAGGGCTGTCCTTCCCGTCCATCTCTACGGCCAGTGCGCCGATTTTGACGCTCTCAACGATCTGAAAGTAAGGCACAACGTTCTGCTTATTGAAGATGCCGCGCAGGCCTTCGGAGCGAAGTGGAACGGTGTCCCGGCAGGCGCGCTGGGCGACTCTGCAGCCTTCAGCTTCTATCCGACGAAAAATCTTTCGGCCTGGGGCGACGCTGGCATGGTCACCACAAGCAGCGACACCATCGCCGACCGCGCCAACCTCCTCCACGTCCACGGAATGCGCCAGCGCTACTTCCACGAGATCGTGGGCTGGAACGCACGGATGGACACCTTTCAGGCTGCCGTCCTCCTCATCAAGCTTCGCCACATCGAGCAATGGAATCGGGACCGCGCGCGCATCGCAGAGCGTTACCACCGGCTCTTCGCGGACTCTGGACTGACTCTCGGCACCTCTGCGGACACAGCCGATCTGGTCCTGCCCCAGACCGACCCCCGCGCCACCCACGTCTGGCACCAGTACGTGATCCGTTCGTCGCGGCGGGACGATCTCCGTGCACACCTCACCGTCCGTGGAATCGGCACAGAGATCTACTATCCTCTCTCGCTGCATCAACAGCAGGCGCTTGCCAGCCTCGACTACAACGTTGGAGATTTCCCCCACAGCGAACGTGCCGCGCGTGAAGTTCTGGCGATCCCCATCTTCCCCGAGCTACGCGAAGACGAGCAGGATCGCATTGTGGAAGCCATCGCCTCCTTTCACGCCTGACGTCGAAAGCATCTATAAACAGACATGCAGCATAGCCAGGATCACCACGAAGCGCACTTCACTGCGGGCGTCTTTGTGCGCGACATCGTCATCGGCATGTCCGACGGCCTCACGGTTCCCTTCGCGCTCGCTGCGGGCCTCTCTGGAGCCACCGTGGCGGTGCACATCGTCGTCACCGCAGGTCTGGCGGAGATTGCTGCGGGCTCTATCGCGATGGGACTCGGCGGCTTTCTGGCCGCTCGCGGCGACGCCGAACATTACGCGAGCGAGCTGCGCCGCGAGTACCGCGAGATTGAAGAGATTCCCCAGGACGAGAAAGAAGAGTGCTCGCTGGTCCTGCAGCAGTACGGACTTTCAGCGGAGATGAGCGCTCCCATCGTCGAAGCCCTCAGCCATAATCCGAAGGCCTGGGTCGATTTCATGATGCGCTTCGAACTTGGTCTGGAAGAACCCGACCCATCGCGAGCCTGGAAGAGCGCGCTCACCATCGCGCTCTCGTACATTCTTGGCGGTCTGATCCCGCTCGCACCCTACTTCATCGCGTCCACCATGCAACGGGCGCTGACCTTCTCTGTACTCTGCACCCTCATCGCGCTTGCCGTCTTCGGATTTGCAAAAGGGAAAGCGACGGGAGTCAGCGGCTTCAAAGCCGCTCTGCAGACCACGCTCATCGGTGGCCTAGCCGCCAGCGCAGCGTTCGCTCTGGCTCGCCTTTTCTCACACTAAAGATCAGTGCGCTGGCGGGGCCTTTCCGCCCAGCTTGAAGTTTTTCGTCAGCAACACCAACGGCGCAGCGCACAGCGTCACCAAGCCCAGCACGTGGAAGCAGTCCATAAACGCAAGGAAGCGCGTCTGCGACTCCATCTGGCTATAGACGCGGAGGTAAGCCGCGTTCATTGCATCTGCCTGTGCGAAACCGCGTGCCTGCAGGAAGGAAGCCGTCTGCCGCACAGTGTCCTGCAGGAAGGGCGCGGAGGGGCTTAGATTGGAGCCCATCACCGATTGGTGAAAGTTCTGCCGACGTTCGCTCATCGTCGTCACAAACGCGATGCCGAAGCTTCCACCCCAGTTGCGAAAGAAGTTCGTCAGCGACGAAGCCTTGTTGTTCTGGTTCGGCGCAAGCTGCGAGTAGGAGATCACTGACAAAGGAACGAAGAAGAACGCATAACCCAATCCCTGTAAAGCGCGCGCCAGGGCATAGTGCCTGTAATCCGTCTGCAGGTTGAAGTGGCTGTAGTGGATGAACGAAATTCCCACGATCATCACCGCGCCAAACAAAAGGATGCGTGGATGCACAATGCCGCGCTGCACCAGCTGGGCACCCACAGGCGCGAGAAGCGTAATGACGAACGCTCCCGGTCCAAGCACCAAGCCGGCATCGATCGCGCGATATCCATACAGAGATTGCAGGATCTGCGGGATCATCGTCGTCGAAGCAAAGAGGCCCACGCCGAAGACAAAATAAAAGACATTCGAGATCGCGAAGTTTCGCACCTTCAACATGCGAAAGTCGATCACGGGATCGGCGACGTTCAACTCCCAGAAGACTGCCGCCGTCAGACATGTCACACCGATGACGAAGCACCAGATAATCGTCGTCGATCCAAACCAGTCATCGATCTGTCCACGATCGAGGAGGATCTCCAGAGCCGCGCTTCCGAGGCCAATCAGCGCGATGCCGACTCCATCGATGTTCAGCTTGCCCTTGCTATCCCGCGCCGTAGCCCGCTCCGCCGCGAAGCTTGGCGGGTCGTGTACAAAACGATTCGTAAGGAACAGCGACAACATACCGATGGGAATATTGATCAGAAAGACCCAGCGCCAGTTGTAGTTGTCCGTGATCCATCCACCCAGCACCGGGCCGATGGCGGGCGCGGTCACGATGGCCACCGTGTACAGCGCAAATGCAGAAGCTCTTTTCGCCGGAGGAAACGTATCCACCAGGATCGCCTGCTCCACGGGTGCAAGCCCACCTCCACCGATGCCCTGCAGCACACGCGCCATCAGCATCACGCCCAGGCTCGGAGCGATGCCGCAGAAGAAGCTCGTGATCGTGAAGAGCGTCACGCACGCCATGTAATAGTTCTTCCGTCCAAAGACGCGGGAGAGCCATGCGGACATCGGCAGGATCACTGCGTTCGCCACAAGATAGGTCGTAAGAATCCACGTCACCTCGTCAAAGGAACGTCCTAGGCCGCCCGCAATGTAAGGCAGGGAGACGTTCGCAATCGACGTGTCGAGCAGCTCCATGAACGTGGCCAGCGTCACCGTCAGCGCCACCACCCACGGGTTGATGCCCGCGCGAATCACGGCGGTCGATGCGGGAGGAGCAACAGCAGTAGCCAAAATCCTTCTCCTGGGTTTACATTTGAGACCGTTCAGTCTCTTTCGCCCTATGGATCATCTGATTCTCCGGCAACAGACACCGATGCGTCTTTTTTTCGATAACTCTTCAGAAGGAGCGCAAAGCACCATGAGCAAGGGAGATCTCACACGCCAGCGCATCGTCGCAGCCGCCGCTCCAATCTTCAATCGGAACGGCTTCGAAGGCGCCTCCATACAAGCACTTATGGAAGCTACCGGCCTCGGAAAAGGCGGCATCTATCGCCACTTTGACAGTAAGGAAGAGCTCGCCTCCGAAGCCTTTCGATACGCCCTTTCTCTTTCGATAAAGACACGCACCGGCGACCTTGCGCACATCGAAGGCGCGGTCGCGAAGCTGGAATACATCGTCGCCCGTTTTGTAAAAGCTCCATCCCCCATGCCCGGCGGATGCCCCCTGATGAACACCGCCGTCGACAGCGACGATGGCAATCCAATCCTCCGTGCGCTCGTGCGAGACGGTATCGCGGACTGGCGGCACCGCCTCTCGAAGGTCGTTCAGGACGGGATCAGAGCAGGAGAGATCCGCAAAGGCATCCAGCCCCGCCAGATCGCGAACACCATGATCGCCACGCTGGAAGGAGCCCTGATGATCAGCCGGCTCGAAGGCACGAAAAAGCCCCTGCAGGATGCAAGGGCCTCTCTCAATACGCTCTTCACGACCATCAGGAACTAGCGCTTCTTTTTCACGCCCTTCTTTTCCTTCTTCTCTTCCGCCACCAGGCGATACTCCGCAGGAGCCGTTGCACCCGGCGCAAGAACGCGGCGCGTGATATTTCCTTCGAGCCGGTAGGTCTTCGAAACAAGCTGCGAGGGCTTGAAGAGTCCCGTAGCCTTGTCTGCCACCGGCAAAGAAGCGCCCGCCGCAAGCACTGTGTAAGTGAACGCAGGAGCAGGTCCTACGACCTGCCGCCCATTGAGCCCACCGGGATCGGTCTTCAACTTGATTGGCAGATAGCCCGCGAGATTACGGTCGCGCTGGGCGGTTTCATAGCGGTGCTTTTTCAGGTTCCACGTGAAGACGCGCAACTGATCGAAGTCGTAGGGAAGGCCTGCCTTGTAAGGGCTCATCGCCGTCACATAGATGGGCACGTCCTTCACCGGACCTTCTATCTCTGGATCCTGGATCACCGTCAGAACATACGCCGCCACAATCCGTTGCCCCTCCGCATACCTTGAAACGGAGTCCGGCACCTCCGTGTCCATCATGCGCGAGAGCATCCAGCCTGTATTGCCCTTGGAGTCGCGGATGAGCCACCAGTCTTCCATCGGCGGAACATAAGGCGCATCTGGCGCGACGGGAGCGCCTGCGGGCATGCCTTTTTTCTTTGGTGCTGCGTTTGCGGCAGCGTCGGCGGCGGCCTTCTGCGGTGTGACCCCTGGCGGCAGCGGCTTCACGGTACTTGCACGCGCCAGCAGCTTCAGCTTCTCGCCCTCTTCCAGACGGTAGAAGCGGTCCGTGTCGCGCCCGGGAGCCGAGTGGAGATACACATCGTCGCGCACGGTAGCCGTCGCCACAGGAACATCCGAGGCGTGATCTTTCTTCAGAGCTTCGAACTCGTCCGCCACCTGCTGCGTCGCGACCGTGCGTTCGTCGATCCAACCGACTTCGTTGGCGTCCGTCTGCACCTTGTAAAATCGCCGATTGGTCTCAAGCACCTTCAGCCGCTGGCCATTCGTGACATTTGCGGTACGGTTGGAGACCGCCGCGATCCGATCCCGCAAAAAGCTGCTCTTCGCCGTCACATAAACATACTTGCCGGGAAGCGCTGCTTTGAAGCGGGAGCATCCGTTCAGCAGAAATACACAAGACAACAACAGGGGCAAAAGCGCCTTCATCCAAAGCGCCTGGAACCCTTTCCCATCCTGCCGTTCATCTTCCTGACGCAAAATAGGCAACTAGCGGTCTCCGACCTTGTGCAGACGCATGAAGTTGGTGGCCCCTGTGCGCGTTGCCGTACCGGCCACGATGCCCAGAATCTCGCCCTTCTTCACGTGCCCTGCGGCTTCCAGGATGTCTTCGGCCATGTTTACCAGCTTGTCGGTCTCATCGTAGCGGCGGCAAAGAATCGGTGTCACACCCCACAACAGGACCATGCGGCCAATCGCTTCCACATCCGGACAGAGCGCGTAGACACGCGCGTTCGGACGGTACTTCGACAACAGACGCGCCGTTGCTCCACTCTCCGTGAAGATGGCAATCGCACCCAGGTCAAGATCGTCCGCCGAATGCGCCATGCACTCGCAGATCGTCTCCGCAACACTCAGGCGCGCGCGCGCGGCGTGTCCGATGCCGTGGCCCAGGCCCTGCCGGTGGCCCATGGGCTCCATTGCAATCTGCATCTCAGTTTCGACGATGATCTTCGCCATCATGGCGACAGACTGCACAGGGTACTTACCTGCCGCGGTCTCTGCGCTCAGCATAACTGCATCCGTACCGTCATAGACGGCGTTCGCCACGTCGCTTGCCTCGGCGCGGGTAGGACGCGGGTTTTCGATCATGCTCTCGAGCATCTGCGTCGCCGTGATGACGGGCTTGCGATAGACCGCAGCGCGGCGAATGATGTGCTTTTGGATCGCTGGAACCTTCTCTGGCGGAACTTCTACACCCAAATCTCCACGAGCGACCATCAGCCCGTCCGTCGCTTCCAGGATCTCTTCCAGATTTTCAATAGCCTGGGGCTTTTCCAGCTTCGCAACCACCCATGCCGTCGAACCGAGCGCGGCAACGCGCTGCTTGGTGTGGATAACGTCCGCAGCCGTACGAACGAACGACACGGCAACCGCATCGACCTTCTGCCCGATGCAGAAGACCAGATCTTCCTCATCCTTCTCGGTAAGAGAGGGCACCTTCACCGGAATACCGGGCAGATTGATCCCCTTGTTCTCACCCAGCATGCCACCGTTGATGATCTCGCAGGTTACGTCGACGCCCTGGATGGAGACCACCTTCAACTCGATCAGACCATCCGAGAGCAGGATCGTGGAGCCGGGCTCCAGGTTCTCCGCCAGCGTCTTGAACGTCGTTCCCACGCGCTGCGCCGTGCCTAGAATCTCTTCCGGCGTGATGGTCAGAAGCTCTCCCGCGTGCAGAAGAACGGCCTTATGATCCACCAGCTTGCCCGTGCGGATCTTCGGTCCCTGCAGATCCGCGAGGATGCAGATCGCCTTGCCTTCGCTGGCCGAAACCTTGCGCACCATGGCAATCAGCTCAGCCTTCTGCTCATGGCTGCCGTGCGAAAAGTTCAGGCGTGCCACATCCAGCCCGGCACGCACCAACTGTGTAAAGACCTCTTCGGTAGAACACGCCGGTCCCAGCGTCGCAACAATCTTTGCGCTACGTCCACTTCCACCCAAAAAACCCACAGCATCTGTCGCAGTCATCGTTCTCCCGGAACTGCAGCGCTAACGCCGCAATTTTCTGTGCCCCGGCAATTTTACCTACAAATTGGCATCTATCACTTTTTGCTTCAATGTCCATCCTGCGAGGGACGCCGGGAGAGCTCTGCATTGAGCTCCGCTCCGCATAAAACACTAAGCGCCGTCAGGAACATCCAGACCATCAGGACGATGCCCGTTCCCAGTGATCCATAGACCTGCGAGTAATCCGCGAACCGCGTTACGTACCATCCAAAGGCCAGCGTCGTGAGAAACCAGGTAATGGTGGCAAACGCCGCTCCCGGGAAGACCTCATGCCATCCAAGCTCCTTGGAGGTGCCAAAGCGGTAGATCATGGCGATCACCGAGGCGGTCGCGGAGAGGGCCACCGTCCAGCGCACAATGTTTGCGGTCACATAGAAGAGCGACTGCACCTGCGGCTGCTTCCACTCCATCACCATGAGCGTAATCAGGTGACCGAAGACCACCAGAAGGCTCGCGATGGAGAGCGGAATCAGCGAAATCGGCACCAGCAGATACGCTCTCCCCCTCCTCTGCCAAGACGTCCAGGCATTGAGCGGCAGATCGTAGGTGCGCCGAAAACCTTCCATAAGCGTACCGATCACGCCCGCCGCCCCCGTAAAGCCTACGATGCCAGCACCGATCAGCACCCGGATCGACTGCGGCGCATGATGATCGCCGCCGGTAAAGAACTCCTGGAGCAACGGTGCCACGTTAGCCGGCAAAACGCGGTCGAAGAAGATAGACAGCTCCGACCGCAGCGGAGCTACGTCCGGCATGAGGTTGATGCACGCAGCCGCCACCAGAAGTGCGGGAAACACCGCAAAGACAGCCGAATACGCCACTGCCTTGGCTGTCGTTCCACATCCGTTCTGAAAGGAGTTCCAGTACGCCCGGCGGACATGCTCCGTCCACCGCAGACCATGACCCGCGATGCGTCCCGGCATGGCCAGGACACCGCGATCAGCCTCGCGTTGGACTTTTATGGCTTCCACTGGCTCAGAAAATCCGAGGCGTATTTTTCATCCATATACCGCATATCGGCGAACTCGCCCTTCGACTGCGCGTACAGCACCTTACCCTTTGCGTCGACCACGGCCAGAGCGGGTACACCGTGTTTCACGGGCACGCCGTACTTCATAGCCAGATCAAGATTCGCATCCATCCGTCCAATCCACACGGGAACGAGGACAAAATTTGCGTTCAGAACTTCAACATTTGGGCTCTTGTGGAAGTAGTAGTACAGCACCTGGCAGTCGCCGCACCAGTCTCCACCGAAATCCAGGATGACGCGCTTATGCTCAGCCTTGGCCTTCTTGAAGGCGGCAGCAATCAGGGCCTTCGGATCGGCAGTCTCGTCATAGATGTGGTTGTGGGGGATCGCTACAACGGGCGTGCGCTTTACCGGGGGAGCCGCCTGAGCATGCGCGGACACGGCCAGAGCAGAGACAAAAACAAACGGAAGTGCAAGAGCAAATGCTTTACGCATTAGGAAGAACTCCTATGAGAATCAGTTTAGACATCGTCTAAGGTTCTGAGAAGAAGATGTAAGAGTTAGGCGGTTCGACTCAAGGACGGCGCAAAGTGCTGTCTCACAATGGAATTCGCACTTCTGTCCGATCTCCGAGGAGTTCTAGCGCCAATCGTCTCGGGCCATGGCGGCCTGATTTGCGATGACATCGTCGAAGTTGTCTGACTTTTTGATCAAAATCTCGCCGGTAACCTGGGTCTGTCGCAGAAGGATCGCCTGGAGACGCACAAGTTCGAGCATCGCCAGGAACATACAGATCAGGGCCTGCTGCGAGTGCGTGTTGGCAAGCAGCTTCCGGAGGGAGATGGGACGATCTTCAAGCACCAGACGGCGCTTGCAGTAGTCGATCATCTGCGAAACGGTGACGGTGTCCTCATTGACGTTGAGGATAGGGCGCTCTTTCAGCCGCTGCAGAATCTCCTGGAAGACGCGGACGAGGTCGTCCGTGTCCGCAGCGATCTCGCGGTCCGAACTGGCGACTTCGCGGAACTCGCCGATGCCGGGGTTCGTCCACGTAGCTTCTTCGATCTGCTGCTTCTGCATGAGCATCTGCGCGGCAGCCTTGAAGCGCTCGTGCTCCAGCAGCCGCTCGACGAGCTCGCGGCGAGGATCTTCCATGTCTCCAGCGGCGATCAGCGAGGCTTCACGCGGGAGAAGCATCTTGCTCTTGATGTGAATCAGCAGCGAGGCCGTGTAGATGAACTCGCCCGCCGAATCGACATCGGTCTGCTTGAGCTGGTCGCAGTAGCTCAGGAACTGCGCCGTGATGCGCGCAATCGGAATGTCGTAGATGTCGATGTCCTGCTTGCGAATGAGATCCAACAGCAGGTCGAGCGGACCGTCATAGACCAGGCCAACGGTAATGTTGAACGGCGACTGCGACTGCTCCTCGCGCGTCGGCTTGGCCTCCTTGACGACAGGAGGTTTGGGCGCAGGAGGCGTCGGAGGGTGCTCGAGGACGAGCATCTCCACCTCGGGTTGCTGTTCCTCAGCCTGCGGCTCTTCGTTCTGGAGTTCGACTTCAGACATTCGCTCTTACAGTATCGCCCAACCGGGGTTCTTGAAAACTGGGACGAAAATCGTGCCCCATTCTTCGCGCTCTATCGCGAAAGGGTGGGGTCGCGCAGAGCGCACAAACCAGATCCGTCAGGAAACTTCTGGACCAGAAGCAGATCCCTCCGCTTCGCTACGGGATGACAAAATAGCGGGTGCCGAAATCGGAAAAGCCAAAATAAAAAGGAATGACCCAATGGCGGACGAAGCTATGATGGGCTCGTCATGGAGATCTCCAAAGCGCAAAACGATGTTCGCGAGACCTACCTGGGTGGCTTCGCAGGTCAACTCGTCTCGGCCATACTGTGGGCCACGTCGGCCGCCGCATGCACCTGGCATTCCCTCCGCCTGGGAGAGCTTATCCTCGTACTCGGTGGCTTTTTCATCTTTCCTTTGACCCAGCTCGTTCTCCGGGCCATGGGCCACGCCTACGCCCTTCCAAAAGGGCACCCGATGAACGGCCTCGCGATCCAGGTTGCGTTCATCGTGCCGCTAACGCTTCCACTGGTCCTCGGGACAGCCATTCTCCGACCTGCATGGTTCTACCCGGCGCTGATGATCACAGTGGGTGCTCACTATCTACCCTTCGTCTTTTCTTACGGCATGTGGCAGTTTGGCGCTCTGTCTGCCCTGTTGATCTCAGGCGGCGTGGCGATTGGTATGTATCTGCCGACTCCGGTCAGCCTTGGTGGCTGGCTTACCGCCGGACTCCTGCTGATCTTCGCCTTTGTCGGTCGGCATGTTGCACAGGTTGACGCTTAGACAGGATCGGTCGCCGAAGGAGGGATGCCGGGTGTGGCTTCCTGATCGCCTTCAGGCGTGTATTTGCTGCTGGAAGGAGCATCGTCCGGGTGGACTTTGCCCTGCGGAGAGATGTTCGCGTTCTCGCGCCGGTCGGCGTCGGTCGCTGGAATGGTGGAGGTGGTTGGAACGGGCTTCAAGTGGTCGGTCATCTGGGACTCCTGCATTGCTTCGATGGCGAAACTACTGCAGAAGTTCGTATGCCGACTGAAACTCTGTAATCGACGCCTTTTCGACGCCCGGCATCACCAGAAAGAAGTTTTCTTCCTCCTGGATCACGCTGAAATGAACCTCCGCTTTTTTGTCGAGACGTTTTGCGGCGTTCCAGGCCTCCACATAGATCTTCTGCGGAACAACGAAGTCTCGCAGCAAGCGGTCGCGACCCCAGCAAAGCAGCGTAAGGAACTCGTAGGTCTTGGGAACAAGATCGAATTGCCAGACGGTGTCCGGCGTCTCTCGTGAGGTGGTAACTATCGCTCTTTTACGCGAAGCTGTGATGAAGACGCGAGGACTGTCTTCACGCAGCACAATATCTTTCGGTAGGGCTTGGGAAAGCCAAAATCCTCGTATATTGCGGCTGCGGATGGCGTCGTTCTCTTCATTCCACCAGTTTTCTTCCGTTGAAAGATCATAGGTCCGCTTGCTCCCCCTATGAAGCGACTCGATCCATTGCGGCTCCACGGTGACGTCATGTAAAGATCGTCCCAGGCCGACAGCAGAGCGCACGACGGTCATCGTCCGTTCGGCGGCCTCACGAGCCTTAGCGGCCCCTTTGTCCAGAATATCGATGACCAGACTTGGATCTTTTTCATAGATAGCGCGGCGATCCTGGATCGGCTTTAGATGACGGACAATCTCCCCACCGGCGCTGATCTTGCAGTTCTCGCAGGCAATGGTCGCTTCGCGGCAGCCGCGGCGAATACTGCTGTCGATCAATTCGCTGGAGAAGAGACTATGCATATCGCCTACCGGACAGATATCCGGGTCGCCGGGATCGGATTGCACAATTCTCTGTCCCCCGTTGGTCATCTTCACCATCTTCTGTACGACGACAGCGGGGTCATCCGTCAGCGAGATGAAGTTGCCATAGCTTTTGGACATCTTGCGCCCATCAAGGCCTGGAAGCTTGGGAGAGGGGGTGAGGAGAACATCCGGTTCCGGCAGAACGATGGTCTTCGGCTCTGCATTGGCAGCGACGGGCAGAGAGAACGACTCGCGACCGTAGAACTGGTTGAAGCGGCGCGCGATCTCGCGGGTAAGTTCGACGTGGCTGACCTGATCCTGACCTACGGGAACAAGATGCGGCTGATAGAGCAGGATGTCCGCCGCTTGAAGAAGCGGATATCCGAGAAAGCCGTAGGTGTTCAAGTCTTTAGCGCGCAGCTGTTCCTGCTGATCCTTGTACGTCGGAACACGCTCCAACCAGCTCAGCGGCGTGATCATGCTGAAAAGCACATGGAGCTCAGAGTGCTGCGGAACGTGAGACTGAACGAAGATGGTGCACTTTTCGGGATCGAGTCCGGCACCAAGAAAGTCGAGCGCGACCTCCATCGTGTTCTGGTGAATCTTCGACGGATCGGCATAGTCCGTCGTGAGAGCGTGGATGTCTGCGATGAAGAAGTAGCACTCGTACTCCTCCTGCAGGCGGACCCAGTTGTAGAGGGCTCCCATGTAGTTGCCGAGGTGGAGGCGGCCCGTGGGGCGCATGCCGGAGAGAACACGTTTGCGAGAGGTTGAGTCAGTCATGCCGATAGGTCGATGGTAAATGCTTGTCATCCCGTAGCGAAGCGAAGGGATCTGGCTGCGCTTAGATCGAGAAGAGGATGCGATTGAAGAAGAGCAGCATGGGCACGAAGATGATGCCCATCAGACGGCCTCCCGCCAGCATCAGGATGAGCAAAGAGAACATGCCCACCTTGTTGTAGATCTCCTGCAAGCGTGGGGACAGAAAATGCGTCAGCACGCGCGAGCCGTCCAGCGGGGGAATCGGGATCAGATTGAATGCGAAGAGCGAGAGGTTCACCAGCAGACTCGCGTAGAGAAGAAGGATGATCGGAAAAACGATCGAGCTTCCGACCATCGTTGCCTCAGAGAAGCCGAGCACCATCCCTGCGGCGTTGGCCACAGAGACCTTCGCCCCCGTGTGATTGAGGATGATCAGCAAAACCAAGCAAACGACGGCGAAGAGAAGATTGGAGAGCGGCCCGGCGATAGTGACCAGGATGTCGTCTCGCCTGTAGTTCTTGAAATTACGCGGCGTGACCGGCGTGGGCTTGGCCCAGCCGATCAGGGGCGCGTGGTAAAAGGCGCTGATGAGCGGAAGGATCACCGAGCCCAGGGGGTCCAGGTGCTTGACGGGATTGAGCGTGACGCGACCGAGCATCCGCGCCGTCTGATCGCCGAGGCGCGAGGCCATCCAGGCATGGGATGCCTCGTGAATGCAGAAGGCAAAGATCAGGGCGGCGAATTCGAAGAGAATAATGGCAACGTCTTGATGCATGTCTCATCCGATGGTAGCAGCGTAGCGATTATGGTTGCCATTTCATCGGTGTTGGTGTCTATAGAAATATGCCCAATCCGAGTTTGATCGTGCTGCTTTCGCTTTTGTTTGCAATCTGTCAGCCGTTGCTAAGCCAGGTGCAGCCTCCGGCAGTCATTCCAAAGGATAGAAATGATATCGCGGCACCAAATGGGCCTAAAAGTGATGCTGAAGTGCATGCGATTTGGCTGCAGGCCCGCGCGCTTGTACAGCAGTCTCAGTACGCGGAGGCCCGCGGCCTGATGGAGGATGCGGTCCGGCAGCGACCGCGTAATGCTGCTTATCACGAGGAGCTAGGACTCACCCTGATCGGCGCATCTGGAACTCTGCCGGAAGGGATCGAGCGTAAAGAACTGGTCGATAAAGCGCATCAAGAATTTCTTCGTGCGAAGGGCCTTGGCGACGATTCTCCTTATCTGAAGGTAATGCTTGAGCAGCTTGGGCAAGCCGCAAGCAATGCGCCTTTGCAATCCCTGAAGAAGACACCCGCTCAGGAAGCCATCGCGACGGGAGAAATTCTTTACAGCAAGGGAGATTTTGACGGCGCACTGACGCAGTACAAGAGGGCCTTAGAACTCGATCCCGGGATGTATGAGGCTGCCCTCTTTGCCGGTGACGTAATGTTTCGCAAGGGAGACGCAGACGCGGCTGGTAAATGGTACGAGACAGCAACCGAGATTGACCCAAACCGAGAGACGGCTTACCGATACTGGGGTGATGTGCTGCAGAAATCTGGACGACGAAAGGAGGCTGGGGAAAAGCTCATCGCTGGCGTGATTGCCCAGCCTTACGTGCAAGCTGGTTGGATAGGATTGCAGCAATGGGCCCTGGTAAACCATGTGAGTTTCTCGCCCCCCTCGATCACGCTGCCGCCTGGTCCGGATCTTAGTAAGAACGCAGGAGGGCTCACGCTGACCCTTCCTGGCAGCAAAAACAATGACCCAAATGCAGTGGCGTGGATGAGTTACTCGTTGATCCGGGCAGGAAGCCAAATAAGTGCAACCAAGCCGGATAAAAATGGCGCCCTCAACCCATATCGACACAGTCTGGCAGATGAAGCAACAGCATTGCGCGCGGCGATCGACGGATCGAAGAGCATTCCGGAGGCGAAGCTTGATCCGAGTCTGCGCGAACTAAAGGCTCTCGAAAAAGACGGGATGCTGGAGGCCTGGATTCTGTTGAATCATGCCGATCAAGGGATCGCACAGGACTACGCTGCTTACCGTACTTCACACACAAAACAACTACATGACTACATTGCGAAATATGTTGCGCATGGGGCCTGACGAATGCGTTAGATCAAGCCCCGCTGCGTTACTGCGAAACATTCCCCGTAAGGCGCACAGGATAGCGATCGTCGATATAAGTGTTGGGTTCCAGACGGGTATTATCGGCGAGAGTGATGTTGTATCCCCGCAAAAAGGTGACGCCCGGGTAGATATACACGTCCTTGCCGATGCTGGCGAAGATATGCGAACCGAGCATTGCGCGGAAGCGGAAGCCAAGCCAGAGATTATGCCCCAGGGGCGAGCGGTCGAACTGGAGCCAAAGCCAGATCAGCGGCTTCACCGAGGCGAAGAGGTCCGGGTCGAGCGTATCGCAGCCGCGCGAAGGCATCTCGCCGGCCAGCGATACGTTGCGGGGATCGAAGTTCTCCTTCACTACATCGAGCGGAAGATCCGTATCCAGGGTGGTCGTAGAACGTCCCCCGTGGGGCTTACCGAGAATCAGCATGTGCAGCTCATCGCGCACGATCTCCGAGCGGCGATCGCATCCGGTGTGGCGGGTAAACTCATCATCCAAATGGGTAAGCCAGCGGCGAAAGGTAGCTTCGCCTTCGGGTGTGGGCTTCGGTGCATTCGGCTTGTTGTGCATTAGTTCTGCCATGGTGACTCCTCTGTTATTCGATGGCGAAGACAGCGTATACGGTAGCGGACTGCGATACTCTGCGCGAACGGATGGCGAGTGGTGCGGAAGCCTTGTCGGAGCGCGCCATGGCCATCATGGCCAAGGGCATAGGACGGACGACCTCCTGGATCTGGTTACTGGCATAGACGAGTGAACCGAGGTGAATGTTCAAGCCATGGGCCATCTGCGCGGCGATACGCTGCGCGTGGGCGATGGCCTTCTCCGCGGCGGAGGCTTCGAGTTGGCTTGTGTCCTTCATCTGCCAGCCAATGGAACCGCTGGAGTTCGCACCGGCCTTCACAGCGAGATCGAGGATCCGCGCGGCCTCTTCCGGTGAAGTTTTAACCGACCACGATTGCGTAATGCGGAAGCGGTAGTTCTTCTGCTCGGCCCTGAGATTCTTGATGTCGTATTCGTTGAGCGGCTGAAGCTGCTGGTCTTCACTTTCGACATCGTCCTTGGCAATATGGGCCTTGTCGAGTGCAGCGAGGATCGCGTTCGAGCGCACGGAGCCAGCGGCGTACGCAGACTGCTCGTCCGTTCCGTAGTCCTGATATCCGATCTGGACTACGGCCTGGTCGGCCATGGCAAAGGCTGTGTCGGTGGCCGTAATGGCGATGGTGCGATTGTCTTTGTTGACCTGGATGGCCTGCGCACTGAGCGCTGCTGCAAAGGTAAAAAGAGTGAGTGTGCAGAGGATACGCATGAGGTCTTCATTCCCTTTCGTGCTTGTCGACTACCACTTGATTTGGGATTAGTCGCGGTTCAACTCGGTGAGCAGATCCGCAAGAGTGGTTTTATGTTTTGTATTGCGTGCCTCGGCCTTCTGCTTATCGTCGGGAAGGACCTGTTCCGGCGGAGGCGTACCGACGCGGTCCCGCGCGTTCTGCTTGACGGCCTTGGTTACGGAGAAGACTTTCTTCTTCGGTTTGGACATCGCTTCTTTCTCCGTTGCTCATGGTATCCCTTCAGGCTAAGGAGCGGGGCTTCGAATCGCATCGACGGAGACCTGGAGGGCGCCGATCCGGTCTGAAGGAACGTCGTGAACGCCTAATCGAAGGAAAAAATTCGACTTGACCGGAATGGCGATCTTCTGGTCGAGCGAGAGCGGAATCTGCTGCAGGCGTTCGTACTGCTCCGGTGTGAAGTTCAGATCGAGATTGGCCACGGCGGAGTTCGCAAGCTGGCCCAGATCGTCGTAGACCGTGGCCAGCACCTGCAGATTGCCCGTGCGATGTCCGTCGGTGGTCGTCGCGAGTTGAAGAGTGCGCGCATCGATCTCGTAGTGAAGTGCATAGATTCGTGCGGACTCCTTCTGCCATTTTCCCTTGAGATGCGTTCCTGGATCGGCAGCGAGTGCCTTGCGGTCGACGGGCTTGGGATCGAACGAGGTCCGAACGCGAAAGCGGATATCGAAGGGAGCGATGGCGCCAAGAGCCATGGCGTTGTGGAGGGCATCCGGCGGAGCGACGGGCGGCGCCTTTGGATTGGGCTTCGCGCTCGGAGGAGGCTGGTTGCTGTTCAGGGCAATGTAGCTGCGTCGGTAGTTCAGAGCGTAGCCGGGATGATCGACCCGCAGATCGATGCGGCGCGTCTCTCCGCGCCAGTCGGGGTTCGTTGGAGCGTAGGTGAGCGTGTAATAGCGCCCGCCATTGGTCTCCACCTCGTCCATGGCCTCCGAGATGCCGTTGGTGTTGTAGAAGGCCTTGCCACCGGTGCGGCGCGCGAAGTCGTCGAGAATCATGTTGCGCTGAAGCTGGAAGATCTGCCGGCCGGTGTTGAAGCCGGGAGCGCCGCTGCGCGAGGCGTCGAAGCCTGGGTCCGCAGTGAGACCGCGTGCGTCGATGGGATAGATGGCAACGCGGCCAAGGTTCAGGTCATTAGCGAGGCCGTTCATATCCGCCGTGAACGTGTTGAAGAGATCGAACGAGGAAGGGTCGAAGCCGTAGTTCCGGCCCACGGGAACGTCCGAGGTGAGCCAGATGAGATTCTTCCGCCCCGGAAATGCGGACAGATAGGTAGCCAGCGACCGGAAAGAGTTGCGCAAGGCATCTTCGCGGAACTGCGCACGGACCTGCATTTCGCCAGGCATGGAACCCATCCCGGAGGTGGGGAGAAACATGGACTGGCGCGGCTGGAGCTTCTTGCCGAGCTTGTCGGTGCGGAGATCCCCGGGATCGTCGTTGAAGCCATGCAGGAGGTGAAGCTGTGTGTCCAGCAGAAACACAGCGATGGGAGCGTTGGTGGGGCGCTCTTGGAGGTATTTGAGAATCTGTGTGCGAGCGTACATCTGCGCAGTGATGGGTGTGTTCACGGTGTCAAACAGGAGAACGGTGCGCGAGGTGTCCTGCAGATCCGCAGGCGTGTTCATGAAGGTATTGGGTGGTAGCGGATTCGTCGCCGGCTTCGAGGCGGCGGGGATGTGTTCAGTAAACGAGGTGATGCGCTGGCTGGCGCGGTCTTCGGTGAGTTTAAAGTCGGAGACTTTGAGGTCGGGTACGGGCTGGCCAGAGCGATCGGTGACGACGACATCGAGATAGACGAGCCGCGCGCTGACGCGGAGATCGGCTTCCCGTTTGCGCAGCGGCGGTACCTGAGGTGCGGAGACTGGCGGCGCTGAAGGTGAAGGCTGCTGAGCCACACAAGGGATACTCATTAGGCTAACCATCGGGATACTCGTTGCGAGAAGGAACAGAGCGGAGGTTCGACGCATGCTTTCTCCCGGGCACATCCGGCCCACTTGGCAGTACAGACACCGATTCTAAAAGTGGAGTTGCGATGGGATGAGAAGCTCGTCCGGTCGAACGCGCCAGAGCTTGTCTATTTGGACTATCCTTGTCACGTTGCGCACGGAGCTGCGTAGGGAGAAAGTTATGGAAGAGCGCGATTTTTTCGACGAACGGACAGAGCCTCGCAACCACATGCTGACGTGTCCCCACTGTGGAAAGCAGGACGAGTACGCCCTGAGCTGGCTCGTACGGCGCAAGAAAAGCCAGTTGAACGGACGCGCGGATGAGCGGGATCGCGCTCGCTTTGCCAAGGCCATGAGCTACATGGTGCTCCGAGACGATGTAGCCGCATGTAAGAACATTCGATGCCGCAAACGCTTCGATCTGAACGGCGTAAAGACCATGGCTTTTCTGGATTAAAGAGTGCTTCGGCAGGTCCGCGACCGCCGGTGTGATTTAATGACTTTGAAAGATTGTTCCAAGGAGATTTGATCAGATGGCGAATTTGTCGCTGCCCCTCTATGAACGCAACCTGACGCCGGACGAGGTGGTACGTCTGGATGCGCGTCGCCGCCGCGGTCAGCTGTTCTTCACGATCTGCGGGCAAACAGCCATTATTACGGTGCTTCTGTCGCTCTGGGTGGGACAGGATCTGACCTACTCTCCGGGCTGGCACCGTCCGATGACCTATTGGGCACTGACCACGGGCACGATTTCCTTTGTGACTTTTATTCTTGGGCTTAAGGCTCGCCGCGGAAACCATGAGTTCACAAGCTACTAGGATTCTTCAGCCTGCAGAGAAAAGCCCGCTCATGAGCGGGCTTTTCTGCGTTTTGAATCTAGTTTAAACGGCTGCGCGGAGGGAATCCGTGTCTGCGCGGGTTGTGGCGCGCTCCGTAAGTGCAGGACAGGATTGGATGTGACGCAGCACATCTTCCACGGTGAGAAAGGTAACAGGCCGGAGGCCAGGAGGGCATTCACGACCATTGAGTCGGAGCAGATTCTCAATCATCAGATTCACTTCGGCCTCAGGAATGCGAAGGTCTCGGTTCAGTCGATCGGAGTGATGGACGGGGAATGAGACGCTCTCTTCGTGGACGATGTAGTTATACGTGCTGCGTGCGATGTCAGCATCGAACCCGAACGAGCTCAGATATGCGACGAAGGTTTCCACGTCTTCGCCCTGTCGTGAAGTGGCCAGACGGCGGCGACGCGTTACGCCGGAGATGTATAGAACAACGAGACCCAGGATCAGGCAGCCCCCGAGAATAGAAAAGGGGATAAACCTGACCGCGACCTGAGATGAAATCGAATGGGAGAGGCGTACAAATCCAGACACGGGTAATTCCTTCCCGGCTCTTATTGGCCCTGGATACAATGAAGCGCTTAATGGGGATTTTACGTCTAGGGAAGGTCTAAACTTCCAACCAAATAGTAACGCGTCGGCCGTTACCTACGCGACCATAAGGCGGCGCATGGGTGAGGCCTGAACCCGACGTACGACGTCCTGCACGGTAATCAATGGAGGATAGCCTTGAGCTGATGCGTGCTCCCGGCTGTCAGCCGCAAGCAAATAGTTGACCATATCAGTCACATCGGTATCTTCCAGACGAAGATCCAGATCGAGACGATCTTCCGGAAGAATTGGAAAAGCGATCTTCCGTTTGTGCTGGAGATACGCATACGCTGTACGAGAAATGCCAGGGTCGCATCCCATGTGCAGCATTTCATTTACAAACGACACCTCGTCCCGACCTGATCGACGAGTTGCCAGTCTTGAGTCACGCATCACTCTGGAGACGAAGACGACCACGAGCCCCCCTGCAAGAAAGGCAAGCAATAGACCAAAAGGAAGCGCCTGATCCGTCAGCCAGCCCCGTAGCGTATCGGTTATCTGCATCGTTTTGTGTCCCTCTTTATCCAATCAGCTAAGCGTTTTTTACATCTTCTCAAAGGAAAGACGCCAAACGTATACTGTGGGATGCCCGGTTTACGACCGGTCTGTGATCTGGACGCATCTCATTGCGTTGCCCCGTCTCACAGTCATTGGGTGCTGAAAGCGAGTTTTATGCCTTTGGAACTGCCAGTAGCGGAGTTTAGATCAGATCTCTTCCCGTCGCTGGCACAGGAGAGGCTTAGAGACAGTCATGGACGTGCGATTACAGATCTTCGGGTATCTGTCACGGATCGCTGTAATTACCGCTGTGTCTACTGCCGCGAAGGCGAAGACGACGTTCATTTTTCTGAGCTGAAGATCGCCGATTATCTCCGTATGATCGATGTGTTCGTCTCCCTTGGCATTGAAAAGGTTCGACTTACGGGCGGAGAACCCTTGCTGCGCGCTGGTTTGATCGAGATGGTGCGCGAGCTCTCCGCAATGCGTCCAGCATTCACTGACAAGCCCCTGGATATCGCGCTCACGACCAATGGGCACCTGCTTGCAGGTATGGCCGCCGATCTAAAAGCGGCTGGACTCAATCGGGTCACGGTGAGCATGGACGCCGTGGATTCCGAGACTTTTACGCGCATCACGCGGGTTCCGCGCTCCTTTGAGAAGGTGCTGGCCGGCATTCGTGAGGCCAAATCTGTCGGTCTTACCCCGGTCAAGGTGAACTGCGTTCTAATGCGGGGCTTTAATGAGGACCAGATCGAGGCATTTGGGGAGTTTGCCCGCAGAGAAGGCGTAATTCTCCGTTTTATTGAGTTCATGCCATTGGAAGAGGGTCGCGTATGGTCAAACGACGTCGTTGTGCGCGAAGCGGAGATCGTAGAGCGGTTAAGCCGCGTCCTTCCCCTGGTCCCGCTTCCGCCGAATCATCTGAGCGAGACGGCGCGACGCTATGGATTTGCCGACGGCGAGGGTGAGATCGGAATCATCGCACCCGTTTCTCGGCCCTTCTGCGGCCACTGCAGCCGCGTTCGCCTGACATCGGATGGGAAGATCCGAACATGCCTTTTTTCCCAGACAGATCACGACTTGGCAGGGGTAATGTTACGCGGTGGAACCGACGAAGAGATGGCGGCGTACATCCGTCGTACCATCGAGCAAAAGGAGGCCCGCCATCACATCGGCGAGCCGGGGTTCGAAAAACCTTCACGTAGTATGGTGCACATCGGCGGCTAGGCAACCGAACGGACGACCGTGAGCAAAAGTAAGATTAAGCAGATCGAGATCACGGAACCGGTGCAGGAGCGACACCTCCGGCTCTTTCACGACGTTGCGCGTGAACTCACCTCGACCCTTGATCTGGAAGCCGTTCTTACCACCATCATGATGAAAATGGCCCAGTTCTTCGGGCCGGAGCGCTGGTCGATGCTCCTCGTGGATGAAGCCAAAGGTGAACTCTCCTATGTCATAGCTATCGGCGAAAACGCAGAAAGCCTGAAGGGCCTGCGGGTTCAGCTCGGAGAAGGCGTTGCGGGTTGGGTCGCGGCTACCGGCAATCCCCTGGTCATTCCCGATGTCACGCTCGATCCGCACTGGCACGCGTATGCCAAGGCCAATCCTGAACTCGATATTCATTCGATCGCCTGCCTTCCGGTGCGTTCCACGGACCGCGTTCTGGGCGTCATCCAACTGATGAACTCGAAGTTCGATCTGTTGAGCGAGTATTCCATCTCGTTTCTGCGCATGCTCTGCGACTTCGCCGCAATCGCCATCGGCAACTCCGCTTCGATGAAGCTGATCCGCGAGCTCAGCATCACGGACGACTGCACCAGCCTCTTCAACGCACGGCACCTGTACACCATGCTGGCGGAGGTGGTTGGAGATGGACGAGGCGCGGAGTTCAGCCTTGTTTTCATGGATCTGGACCACTTCAAAGCGATCAATGACACCCACGGCCATCTGATCGGAAGCCGCCTCCTGGCCGAAGTCGGCAGTCTTCTGAAACGCATGATCGGACCGAATAACTCAGCTTTCCGTTATGGCGGAGACGAGTTTGTGCTTCTGCTTCCCGAAACGGACAAGCTACGCGCCATTGAACTGACCATGCGCATCATCGACCGCCTGCGATCCGAAGTCTTTCTGGAGGGTGCGGGCCTGGCTTTGCGTCTACGCGGGAGCTTCGGTCTGGCCACCTTCCCTGGCGACGGCGACACGGTTCAGGAGATCATCCGGTCGGCAGACAGCATGATGTACGAGGCCAAGGTAACGCGCGACAACCTCAGCGTGGCTGGCATCGGCATGATGTACGAGGAGAACGGCGAACCTGTCTTTGAACCGACACGCAGGCTCGAATCGCGCGAAGAGGTTCTACGCGAGGTCGGGATGCGAGCCAGAACCTCCGTTCGAACCTCTGTTGCGGAAGGCGATGCTAAGGGTTCGAACGCTGTTCCAGAGCGGGTCGCCTCCGCTCCACGGGCAAGATCGCGTCACGATTCTGTGGTGCTGCAGGATGAACCCCGAAGTCCCACACGGCTAAATTGAGTTCGTGATCGGAGAGAACTTCGATCAAGGCATACTCCCCGGCGGTGAGCGGCTGCACGGGGACCAGCTTCATCCAGTGCCCTCCGGGCAAGACAGTGGATTTCGTCGGAACAACGTCTTCGTCCATCTTTCCCGCACCCAGCAGATTCATCGAAAAGGTGCTGACGATCCGAACATCCTGCCGGACATCGACGCGGACGATGACGTACTGGCTTCCCGCATTATTCTTCTTCGGATCCTGCTTACGGCTTGAGGAGCCCTGCGTGTCCACTTCAAGTGCTCCTGCGGGAGCGGCGTCTCCGCTGAAGCTCTCTTCACCGATGCGAATGTAGAGCTCAGGCAAGGGGACATGCAACTGCACCGCGGCGCGCACACCTTTGATCTGGACGAGTTGGTGCGCGTGAGCCAGCGGATTGATGCTTTGACGCAGGATATTGTGCGAGGTCTGGCGGTTCAGATCGCCGTCGGTCTGCGTCAGAGGGATGAGTTGCGGTGTATCGCGGAAGTTGTCGAGAACCAGAAGGCTCTCCCGCTCGGGCAGATGCAGATTGGGCGCGACCTCCGGAACGTGCGCGGCGCGCTCAGCCTCTTCTTTGGCAAGCTCCGGGTCGATGACGGGAGCAGCCTTCGCCGCAGGGTCATGCGCGGCCCCCCACTTCTGGGTTCTGTCCAGGTCTACCAGATTAACGGGAATCTCTTCCTGCTCCCCTCCACGCTCCGCGGAGCGGTAGATCACTATGGTTCCGGCGATCCGGTAGGAAAGGACTACCTGATAACTGCCGTCTTTTAGGTAAAGACGTGTGCGATGCGATGCAGACTCCGGCTGCTGCGTCCAGGCACAGATCGGCACAATCGCCGCGAGCACCATTACGTTCATAGCTTTGCGCAGTTTGTTCACAGATGGGATTAGACGCAACTTCGCGCCAAAGGGAAAGTCCCCGTTTTGGAAACTGAATCTGCTCACGGAGAGGGTGTTCGTGAAGAAGATGACCAGTCCTCGCCACGCCTTCTCAACGCTCTGTCTCGCGTCCTATCGAGTCTGAAGGTTCAAAAAAACCTGCGTCCCGCTCCAATCGCCGGGCATCCAAAGCGACATGTCAACTTCAAAAACATTCAAGCTAGGCGGTGATCTCGAGATCAACCGTCTCGGGTACGGCGCCATGCGTATTACAGGCGCCGGTATATGGGGCGAGCCTGCTGACCGCGAGTCAGCCAAGCAGGTCCTTCGTCGAGCAGTAGAACTGGGTGTGAATTTTATCGACACAGCGGACGCCTATGGTCCCACAGTGAGCGAGCCTTTAATCGGCGAGGCGCTGTCTCCTTACGCCAAAGGAACAGTGGTAGCAACGAAAGGAGGTTTAACGCGACAGGGGCCAGACAAATGGCTTCCGGTCGGCAGGCCGGAGTACCTCACGCAGCAGGTGGAGTTGAGTCTCCGTTTTTTGAAGAAAGATGCTCTCGAGCTATGGCAGCTTCACCGCATCGACCCCAAGGTTCCAGTAGAGGAGTCCCTGGGAGCGATCAAAAAGCTCCAGGAACAGGGCAAGATTCGCCATGTGGGCTTGAGCGAGGTCAACGTTGCTGAGATCGAACAGGCTCGCAAGGTCATCGAGATCGTCAGCGTTCAGAATGAGTACAACATCGGGAACCGTAAGAGCGAAGAGGTGCTGGAGTACTGCGATAAGAACAACATCGCCTTCATCCCCTGGTTCCCCGTAGCTTCGGGCAAACTGGCACAACCCGGCGGCAAGTTGGACACGGCGGCGAAGAAGCACAATGCCACAGTGTCGCAACTCTCACTGGCCTGGCTTCTGCACCGGAGCCGGGTGGTGTTGCCGATTCCTGGAACGTCGACGGTGGAGCATCTTGAGGAGAACGTGAAAGCCCAGGATGTCGAACTGAGCGATCAGGAGTGGTCGGAGATCGAAGCGGCGGCGAAGTAACTTTTAGGTTACTTTTATTTTCCCCATGCGCGACCAGCTGAGGGTTATGCTGGTCGCCATGTTTGGGCCTCGGTTTGCCGTCGTAGTTCCGCTTCACAATGGCAAGTCTTTTATTGCTGAGACGCTGGAGAGCGTTCTTCAGCAGACTTATGCGCCCGCAGAGATCATCTGCATCGATGATGGCTCTATCGACGGCGGATCAGAGGTGGTAAAAACCTTTGGCCAACGGATTCAACTCATCACACGCCAAAATTCCGGAGTATCGGCCTCTCGTAATTTCGGCGTTTCGCTGGCGACGTCCGAACGCATCGCCTTTCTGGATCAGGACGATCTCTGGGAGAGGGAAAATCTCGCCTTTCAGGCCAAGGCGCTGTTGGCCCAACCGGAGGCCGATGTCTGCTACACCGGTCGGCGTCTGCTGACCTATCGTCGAGACAAGAATGATTTTGCACTGGGACCGCCGAGCAGCGGACCTGCGCCCGACCAGCTGGCGGCAACACTCTTCGAGCGTTGCCCCATGACGCCAAGCGCGGTATCCATCCGGCGAAGCACGCTACTGTCCAGGGGCGGATTTCGATCACGACACGATAGTTTGGAAGATTGGGACCTGTGGTTGCGCCTGCTAATCTCCGGAGCGAAGTTCACACACTGCCCCGAAGCGCTGATGCAATACCGCGTCCATCCTGCGAGCGCGAGTCACAATGTAATTCCGATCTTCGAAAAGTCTGTTCGGATTGTGGACGAGGTGGTGGCTCCTCACATGCATACAGCGGAGCAACGAAGGGTAGTCCGGCGGGTTAAGAGTCGCCTGCGATCTGAAGCAGCGATCATGCTGAGAGAGCAAAGCAATCCGGGAAGTTTAGAGATGATGCTGCAATCCCTGCTGGAAGATCCATTGCATGAGGCCCGACGATACAAGATTGCCGCACACATGCTACTGCATCGCCGGGCCAAGGGATAAAGCTGCCACGCGGCGGATTTTCCGTTCAGGATCGTCCGGTCAAAATCGGGTTCTCCGCTACTTAGAAGGGCCAGGAAGAACTGAGGCTTTTGCCAGTCGCCTGAGGTTGCTATACTTGGACGTGCACACCTCGCACGGCCAATCACGACAATCAAATCAAAATGAGGCACGGATGTCTGCAAAATACATCTTTGTAACTGGCGGAGTTGTGTCTTCACTCGGCAAGGGACTTGCGGCGGCCTCTATCGGCTGCCTTTTGGAAGCGCGCGGTCTGCGGGTCAACCTGATGAAGTTTGACCCCTACCTGAATGTGGATCCGGGAACGATGTCTCCATTTCAGCACGGCGAAGTCTTTGTGACCGACGACGGTGCGGAGACGGACCTGGACATGGGCCACTACGAACGCTTCACCCATGCGAAGCTGAGCCGCGATAACAACCTGACCAGTGGACGGATCTACGAGCAGGTCATCACCAAGGAGCGCCGCGGCGACTATCTCGGAAAGACCGTGCAGGTGATCCCGCACGTGACCAACGAGATCAAGAACGCCATGAAGAAGGTCTCCGCCGACTGCGATGTGACGCTGGTAGAGATCGGCGGAACCGTCGGCGATATCGAATCCCTTCCCTTCCTCGAAGCCATCCGGCAGATGCGGCAGGACCTCGGCCGGGACCATACGCTCTTCGTCCACGTAACCCTCGTTCCGTGGATCGCGGCGGCGCAGGAGTTAAAGACCAAGCCGACGCAGCACTCCGTGAAAGAGATGCTGTCCATCGGTATCCAGCCGGACATTCTCCTCTGCCGTTCGGAGCGTCCTCTGCCAAAGGAGATGCGCGGCAAGATCGCCGCCTTCTGCAACGTAGAAGAGGCTGCCGTGATCAGCGCGCGCGACGTGGCGAATATCTATGAGCTTCCGCTGGCCTTTGCCAGGGAGCATGTGGACGAGCTGGTGTTGAAATATCTGCGGATCGAAACCAAGGACGCCGACCTGACCAAGTGGGAAGACCTGGTGCACCGCGCCTATCATCCTGCGGACGAGGTCCACATCGGCATTGTCGGCAAGTACGTGGAGTATGAGGACAGCTACAAATCTCTGAAAGAGGCACTGGTACATGGCGCTCTGGCGGACAACCTCAAACTGCGCGTGACATGGATCGAGGCGGAAGGCCTGGAGACGAAGGATGCTGAAGGCCAACCTACGCTGGACTACGAGAAAGAGCTCGCAGGCTTTGACGGCATTCTGGTTCCCGGAGGATTCGGCAAGCGTGGCATTGAAGGCATGCTGAACGCGATTCGCTACGCGCGCGAGAGCGGAACGCCCTACTTCGGCATCTGCCTTGGCATGCAGACGGCCTGCATTGAATACGCTCGGAATGTCTGCGGCCTGGAAGGTGCGAACTCGGGCGAGTTCGATCCGGCGACGCCCTATCGCATCATCTACAAGTTGCGTGAACTTACGGGCGTGGAAGAGATGGGTGGAACCATGCGCCTGGGAGCGTGGACGTGCGTGATGGAACCGGATTCGCTTGCGGCAAAGGCTTATGGTTCGACCGAGATCAGCGAGCGGCACCGTCATAGGTACGAGTTCAACCGCGAGTTTGAAGCGCCGCTGGTGAAGGCAGGTCTACGTCTGACCGGCACCACTCCGGACGCGACGTACGTAGAGATCGTCGAAATTCCAACGCATCCCTACTTCGTCGCCTGCCAGTTCCACCCGGAGTTCAAATCAAAGCCGTTGGAGCCGCATCCGCTCTTTCATTCCTTCACGGCTGCGAGCTACAAGAATCGTGTCGCACATGGACGTGCCCAGACCCAACTGGCCTTGGCTGCGGAAGCCATCGTCACGGCCTAGTCTGAGTAGGACTTCGAGGAGCTTGCAGCCTCGAAGTCCATCTCGATCGGTTCGATGAGCGGCATCAACCAGCTCACGAGCTGCTGGTGCACTGGATGTGAGAAGTAGGCCTCCATCGCGCCTCGATCAGTGAACTTCATTACACCTGCAAAATGATAGCCGTGGGAACGCTCCGAGAAGTTCGTGCCTACGTGCGTCTCCAGGAGCCCGGGAATCTGTCCCTGAAGCGCAAGGATCTCGTCCTTGGAGCGCGCTTTATGTTCTTCTTTAACGTTTTCGTTCCAGCGGAAGGCGAAGGCGTGGATATACATGCAGAAGACCTCTGAGAAAGGATATCTTGACCGGCACTGCACACAACACCGCCGCTGCCTTCAGCAGGCAGCGGCGGTCGATGAAAGGAAAATAATTTAGTTGCCGGTCACGAGATCGAGAACGTCTGCGATGATCCGCGTCGTGGGATTATACGCAACGACGTATCCGTTGTAGTAGCCGTACTGGTATCCCCGGGGAGGAGGAACGTTGCCATAGTAAGAGCGAGGCACGGAGCGGATGGCGTATCCACGCGGAATCTGCTGGCCTGCGGAGAAGTTCGGGCGGCGACGCTGGTCCGGATGTTTCTGATACTTGTTGACGTCGCCCCGATAACGCTGCTGAAACTGCTGACGCGCCTGATCGTTGAAATGGAAGTTATTCTGATTACCCTGATTATTCTGGGGTCCGCGGCCATTCTGTTGTCCACGTCCCTGGTCGCGACCGTGATCGTCACGCCCCTGTGCGCTTGCACCTGTGACACCTAGCGTTGCGATGGCTGTGGCCAGTGCAAGTTTTGCGATGCGAATCTTCATGGTTCTCCCTTGCAGAAACGTAATCTCTGAACTGCTTCTGGGGCATGAGATGCTGTGTTTGCCCGTTTCGCCTTCCAACAGGCTCAAATAGTAGAAGCTGCATCAAAGTCATGTGAGGAAACCCATGGACGAGCGCGAGATACAGAAGGAAGTTCGACACGAAGAGCGTTTGCGGACACGCGAAGAGGAAGCCAGAGCGAATCGCAGCTTCCTGGGAGTCAAGTTCTTCGCGGTGGTGTTCATCTTTGTTTTGGGCATTGCCATGACGTTTCTGTTTTTGCGCGCGGCGACAGGCGGCGGCCCTCTGGCGAAGATTGCTGCTCTGGTGCTGGGACGCAACGTCTCCTTCGATAGCTCCGCCCCTGCGGTCGTGGAGCGCATTCAGAAGCTGAATAAGCTGGAGACGGTAACCTACTCTGTCGATACGGTGGTTGAGGGCAGGCGAGACAACGCTGTACTCCCGGATCTTCTCTTTGGCGATCGCCTCCTGCTCGTCGCCCATGGTCAGACCATCGCGGGCGTCGATCTTTCGAAGCTGAGCCCGGATGGCGTGCATGTGAACGGAAAAGCAGTAACGGTAGATCTTCCAGCATCGGAGATCTTTCTGACGAAGCTCGATAGCTCCAAGACCCGCGTCTACGCACGCACAACCGGGATGCTCGTGCCGCAGGATACAAATCTCGAAAGCGAAACACGCAAACTTGCGGAGGACCAGATCCAGAAGGCAGCAATCAGTGACGGGATTCTGGATACGGCACGGACCAATGCTCGTGCAAATATTCAGTCGCTACTGAGTGGGTTGGGGTTTGAATCAGTGACGGTGCGTTAGGAGAGAAGGATCGAGTTCGGGGTTCTGGCTGCGAGAGCACGATCTCGGGTTACGAGCGAAAGGCCACCAGCGACAGCAAAAGCGGAAAGATAGGCGTCCGCCCACAGTTTGGGAGAGCTATGCGGCGTATTGCCAAACTTTGCAAATTCGACGTCGAAGGTCAATGGTTCAGGGAAAAGAACTGCCGTACCTTTGAGGATCCAAGCCTGGTAAATTCGAAGCGCTTCACCATTGGTGAGCACCTCTTTTCCCATGACCCCAGGGGTGGTGAGTAAACGAAGAAGTCCGAGCTGCGTGATTCGACAAAACAGAAGCGGTGCGTCATTAAGCGATTCATACCACCTCAATGTTGCTTCATAATCCCGATGTTGTTCGACGTTGAGCGCCAGCCAAACATTGAGATCAGGGAAAATCGATGAGGTCATAGATCATCTCGTTTGTCAGTACAAGCGTGCCTGGGTTCTTGGATTTGACGAGCGGCAGCTTCATCTTGCGGAAGGGCTTCTTTTCTTTCTCGCGTGCCAGGACAGCCTTTACGCCATCGTGAATCAACTCCTTGATGGTCTTGCCCTCTTCCGCTGCCTTGACCTTGAGAAGCCGATACTCTGCGTCCGGGATGTCGACCGTGGTGCGCATGGGGCGATGCTACCATAAATATGGCTGGAGGCGATCTCATCATGGCAGTGCCGTTTCGTATAGGAAATATCGAGGTAGGTAGCGGCAAGCTGTTTCTGATTGCGGGACCGTGTGTGATCGAAAGCGAAGAGCATGCGCAGAAGATGGCGGCGGCGATTGCGCAGATCACGAGCGAGTTGAAGGTGCCTTACCTCTTCAAGGCCAGCTATGACAAAGCCAATCGAACCTCCATCAAAAGCTTTCGCGGACCGGGATTAGTCGAGGGCGCGCGCATCCTTCGCGCTGTTGCCAAAGAGACCGGCCTGCCTGTGCTGACCGATGTTCATTCGGCGGAGGATTGTGTTCGGCTGCATGAGGCTTTGGGCGACGTAGAAGCGATGTTGCAGATTCCCGCGTTCCTCTGCCGCCAGACCGATCTTCTCATTGCAGCGGCGCAGACCGGGCGCGCTGTGAATGTGAAGAAGGGGCAGTTCGTTGCTCCGAACGATATGAAGCATGCCGTCGAAAAAGTACGCGAGAGCGGAAACGAGCGAGTCTGCCTGACGGAGCGCGGAGCAAGTTTTGGGTACAACAACCTTGTGGTGGATATGCGGTCTTTGCCGATCATGCGTGGCTTTGCACCGGTGATCTTTGACGGCACGCATTCTGTGCAGACGCCTTCTTCTGCAGGTGGAGTGAGTGGCGGACAGCCGGAGTTTATCCCTGTGCTGGCGCGCGCTGCGGTGGCTGCCGGTGTCGATGGATTGTTTCTTGAGGTGCACGACAATCCTGCGTGTGCCAAGAGCGATGGAGCGAATGCTCTGCACCTGGAAAAGCTGAAGGGTGTGCTGGAGGAACTGCTCCGTGTGCATGCTGCTGTAGCTCTATAACTTCCGAGCTAATTCTCTGAAGGACGTTCCACCCGGTCAATAACAAGGACTTCGACTGGAGCCTTTGCCGGCTGCAGCTTTAGCCCGAGTTGTTCTTGGAGAGCGGTAAAGATGGACGGTCCGGAGGTACTGGCCAAGGATTCACCCGCATCAGGATTCTCCTGTGGCGTCCATTTCAGCGAAAAGTCATAGCTGCCCAATAATTTTGTCTCGTTCAGGACGAGGCGACTTATGCCTACCTCCGAAAGTTCTGCGGCAAATTCATCCATGGACGAACTAAAGCAGGCGAGCTGACCGGGAGCCTGCGTGTAGAGTCTGTGCGGCTCTCCAGGCTTCGGGCTTCGGAGTTTAGGACCGTCTCTCGTGACGACGAGCGCATAGACCGGAAGCTCCTTCCGATCCATATGAAACCTGAGTTGAAAGCGGTCGGCCAGCAGCGATTACATTCTTTGCTTCTGACGATCAATGAACATCTCCAGATGTTTCTGATCGAGCTTACTTGGGTCTTCCTGTTCTTCCGAGGTCGCCACGATGTCGTATCTTGCAGCATTCAGCCACTTTGGAGCGCCGACTACCTGGAAATCGCGAAGGTCATAGGCTCTCTCGATCAGATTCTTTACAGTGGTCGTCGCTGTCAGCCTCCCTCCCGCAATTGCCATGCTTTGATGATCCTTCAGCGGATCCGCTGGCTTAATCGTGGCCACTTCAAAGGAAGCACGGGGACCGGCGTCGCCGATTTTGATCGCGCTTTGTGCCAAGCCGAATGGAACGTCCGCAACGCATACACAAACGGCTAGCATGAGGTTTCGTTTGGAGATACGTACCCAACTGCTCATGCTTTCTCCCCGCAGTCTGCAACTTATTTGGGACGCAGGAGAGTGTCAAGACTTCGCGCATCCCAAACCGCAGATTCCTTCACTTAGCCGGAACACGGACGGCGTCCCCTAAGGAATCAAAAGCAGATCTCGCTACGCGACGATAAAGCTGTCGCTCCGGTCTAGATGACGAGATCTATCCCCACATCACATACTGTCATTTCGACTAATGCGCGTAGCACGAGCCGAGAAATCTGCTTGTTATGCGCCAAAGGCACATCCGATCGCGCTTCGCGCGATAAACAACAGATCCCGTCCCTAAGCGATGGGAGGACAAAGACTGACAGATGGGAAATGGCATTGCCACTGCGCTGAGGATAGCCGCGCGAAGCGTCTCGCCGTCCGCGAAGGACAAAAAACGGCCCTCCGCTAGGAGGGCCAATCTGCCTTGGTTCTCTCTGTTTAGGAGAGTTTGCTGGAAGCATGCTTTCAGCACGTCTTCTCAACCTTGATGCCTGCTCACGCTAGTTCGTTGCAGGGGGAACATTTGGGGCGCTGGACGAAACCTGACCGTTCTGACCGTCGAGCGTAGCCAGACTGTTGTGCAGCAGGGTCACGCGGACGCCGTTGCTCAGAGGTCGCTCACCGTCGACGGCGACGGACTTCGTCTTGCCAAGACCGGTCTTGTAGATGCGATAGATCGGCACCTGATGCTCAGCGACAAGGTAGCGGACAACTGAGTCTGCCATAGCCTGCGACTGTGGAACGCCAGCGCGGGAGTAGCCCTGCACCTCGATGATGTAGCCCTTCTCGTTCGCGAGGCTCTCAGCGACAGCGTCAAGTTCGCCCTTGGTCTTCTTGGTCAGGGTGGTACGACCCGCGACGAAGGGGAGCGACTTGGCGGAGACCGTCTCGTATTGATCCAGATTGCTTACAGTTCCGTGCAAAGCTGTAGCCTTGCCACTCGCGTTGGTAGCTACATTGTTTGCGGAGTTAGCACGATTGCTGGCATCCTGCGCGTGCTGGTCAGCCAACTGCGCAGCGGTCTTAGCCTGATTGATGCCCGAAGTGGCGCGAGAATCAACATCGCGAATGTCATTCGCATTCTTGGCCTGCACTTCATCCAGTTCGTTCACGCGATCCTTGATCGGATCCGTCTGGCGCTTTACCCACTTCTTGCGGGCAAAGGGGTTCATGTGTCCCCAGAATCCTTCCTTAGACTGTGTCTCAAGGGGCTTGCCGGTAGCGTAGGTGGAGTTGTCCGCAGTGCCGGTCTGTACAGTCTTTGGCTGTTGCTGTGTTGCTGCGGCAGCGTCATCCTGCGCGGTAGTCTGACCGAAGGCCGTTCCAGTAACCGCAGCACCTAAAACAAGGGCAGAGGTAAGAGCTGTTTTTTTGAAATTCATTGCTTGCTCCTTCATAAACAGTCACGCAACCATTGCGGACAGTGCTTCTCGCTCAGGGATATTGCACCCTGCATGCCAAAGCAGATGTTTTCTATCCATTCAGAAACAAAGGAGTTATTGTGCTTCAGAAGACGCGCTCTGCGGACATTCGTCTAAGCTGGGAAGATTCTTCCGGGTGTCCAGGACAAAAGTGCCGGGGGAAAGTCTTCGTTCCTATCTGGTTACTGCGTGGACCGCGCGGATCTGAGGAGGCTGCTGGTCCCATGTCTCGGGGAGACCTTCGAAGATCAGGCGAAAGTCTGCACTGGCTCCCGGAGCGAGGGGAGCGGCGGAGATGGGTTGCAGATCGACGTACGGTTCGCGGCTACGGACCAGGGCGAGAGGCAGCGTCTCCAGGGCGGCATTCGATCCATCCGCCGCATGGAAGATCGCCTGAACCGTCAAAACCGTGAGCGTCTTGCTGCCATTGTTCTTGACCTGGCCGTCAACGTAGATGCTCTTGCTTCCGGTGCCGTGACCCGCTTCCGAGAGCGTGATGTTCTCGAAGGCGAGCGAGGTCGCATAAGCGTCGAGCGGAGCGACCGACCGGGCCGGCGCCGGACCGTCCTTGTGCAGGTGAATCGCCGCGAGCGATCCTACAACGATCGCGACCGCAACACAGGCGAGAAGGACCAGGCGTTTCGAAGGTCCGTGGGTGGAGGCGGGATCGTTGAAGAGAGGCGTACGCGGCTCGACGGACATGTTCTGAAGTCTACATCCGGCGTTTACTGTGTGGAGCCTGTAAGGAAAGTCTGGTCCGCACGGCCAGCGAGGATGCGGTAGAGAGCGAACTGCCGGGAGCGCGCGGCACGAAGTTCAAAGAGCAGGCTGGCGCGGTTGGAGGCTTCGGCATCGACTACGTCGACGAAGCGCAGACGCGGGACGCGGTCGAGGTGTGCGCCGTCGGTAAAGGAGCGCATCACGGGCTGCAGACCTCCATCGAGGTCCGGCTGCGCCACGATCGTCACGTACATGCCAGCGGCTCCCGCAGCCGCCGTGTGCGCCGTGAAGATGTAGGTCGGCGTGCTGTTATAGCTGAGATCGAAGGCCGAGAGCTGCCCGTCGAGGAGATCCGGCGGGGCGCTCGCCGACGGGGCAGTTGACGCTGAACTGCGGGGCTTGCGGACGCCCGGGCGCGATGCGGTCGTCCTGGTTGCTGCGGTCGTCTTGGATGCTGCCGGGGCTGGTGCCGGAGCGGGCTCAGGGGGAGCTTTTCCGTCGGGCGTAGCCGTGGGATTGGCGGTCTGGGCGGCGAGTGCGGGGTTGGCGAGAACGGCCTTGGCCATCGTCTGCATCTTGGCGATGACGGCCACACGGTCGGCGTCGGCTAAAAAGTGGTGGGTAAAGTCGTGCTCGGGCCGGTCGACGGCGTCGGAGACGGCGACCATCTGATGGAGATCGGGTGGAAGTCCGGAGAGTTGCGGGAGAAGTTCGCCTGCGGTTGCGCCAGTGGGGCGTCCGCGATGGAGGCCGGGCCGGTCAGGGTCGGCGAGGATGGGGCCCTTGGCAGCAGTGACGCCTTCCGTGGAGTTGCTGGCATCGGGGGCGGAGGCGTGGCGCTTGAGAGATGGACGATCGGGATCGGTGTCCGGATCGGGCGGTGTCTGGGAGACACCACTGGTCTCCTTGGGTGCCTTTTGTTTGCCTGCCGTGGTGTTCGGATTGGGGCGCTGCAGGGTCGGGCGCTCCGGGTCGGGATCGTCCGACTTTCTGTCTTTTTTGTCCTTTACATCGTCATCGAGTGAGACACGGGAGGCGAACTCCGGGCGGCCGTTCTTTGCGTTTTGCGTGGACTGCCTGGGCTTCGGTAGAGGCCGATATTTTCCGTAACCGAACCAGCCATCATCGTACGCCGTGGCGCCTTCTACGCCTGCGGACCTGAGATTGCGGGCGTAGGAGATATCGAGAAAGGATTTGCGGACACCGGCGGTCTGGAGTTCGTAGGCCGTTCCTGTCTGGATCGCGAGCGGAACGGGGGTGCTGAGATAGATGGCTGCGTCTTCGAAGTGGCCGGAGAGAAAGAGGCTAATCGGTATGAGACGCGCGGCGGTGGGCTTGGCCAGATCTCCGGTCCACTCGTAGACTCCGACGGCGCGGGTGACGGAGTCGGGGCGAGCGACGCGGTGCATCTGCGCGTGAGATGGGAGGGTTGCGAGGAGGAAAAGAAGGCAGAGGCGTTTCATGCTTTCCCCTATTGGACGTCGAGGAAGAGGAATGAGTTGACGCAGATCCATACGCATGAGTTGAATGCCTCTTGGAGGATTAGACATGAACCGCGTGCGTGAGTCGGTAATTCTGGGTGGATTTCTTCTCCTGGCGTTTCTTCTCGGGGGTTGGGTACTGGGCGGCCAGATCAAGGCCATGAAGCTGGGCGACCGCTACGTGTCGGTTCGCGGCCTGGCGGAAAGAAGCGTGAAGAGCGACCTCGCCATCTGGAGTTTGACGGTCAGCGCGTCGGGAGACGACTACGCGACGGTGCTCCAGACTGCATCCGACGCGAAGGGTAAGACGCTGACTTTTCTCGCGGCACAGGGCATTACGGCAGCAGAGACGGCGACCGGAGCTCCCAGCGTGACGGACAGGCAGGCGCGGGAATATGGCGGGAACGAGAAGGGGCCTCGCTATCTGCTGAGCCAGCAGATCCTCGTCACTTCCCCCCGCGTGGATGCGATCAACGCCGCAACGAACCGTGTCGCGGATCTGCTGCAGCAGGGGGTTCTGTTGAGCGCGAACCGCGTGCAGTTCAAGTTCAGCTCTCTGAACTCGGTGAAACCCGACATGATCAGCGAAGCGACGAAGAATGCGCGCGAGGCAGCGGGGAGGTTCGCGTCCGACTCCGGTTCCCGTGTGGGAGCGATCCGGCAGGCTTCGCAGGGTCAATTTTCCATCGCCGCGCCGAACGACACCGGAACGGGCGACCCGAACATGTACGGTGGCGGAGATGCCGCGGATTCAAGCATCATGAAGAAGGTTAGGGTAGTCACCTCAGTGGACTACTACCTGGAGAGATGAATGACGATTGGCGATGTAGTTGATTTTGAAGCCCTGAACGAAGCGGGCGAACCGGTAAAGCTCTCCGACTTTCGCGGGAAACCTGTGGTGCTCTTCTTTTACCCCAAGGCGGATACCCCGGGGTGCACGGTGGAAGCCTGCGAGTTTCGGGATTCGTTTGGCGATCTGCAGGCGGCAGGCGTGACAGTATTGGGAATTTCGCGCGATAAGGCAAGCGCGCAGAAGAAGTTCAAGGAAAAATTTTCGCTTCCCTACACGCTTCTCGCTGATCCCGAGCAGACGGTATGCAAGCAATTCGATGTGATCAAGGCGAAGACGATGTATGGCAAACCGGTAACGGGGATCGAGCGGTCCACCTTCGTCTTTGACAAGGATGGAAAGCTGATTCACGAGATGCGGAAGGTCACGCCCGCGGGACATGCTTCAGAGATTCTGGCGTTATTGAAAGCGTAAGCCGTTTCTGAAACAAAGATCCGGGTGCCCCGTACATCGCGTTTTTTGCGATGTGCGGGTGGGATGCTGGTTCCCTTTGAGGTTTAGAGGGAGTGAGGGCTTAAGAGCGGTTCGCGCCCTCGCGCGAATACCCACACATGCGCGATAAAGCTGCGCATGTATGGGGCACCCCGAATCTTACTTTGTCATCCCGGAGCGGAGCGCAGGGATCTGCTTTTTCAGATCCTCCCTGAGGAATTTGGTTTGTGCGCTCTGCGCGACCCCACCCTTTCGCAAAAAGCCGCGAAAGAATGGGGCACAAAGCTTTACTCGTCAGAGCCAGGCTTCCGGCGTGGTGAAGCGTAGGCCGGGGCGGGCGAGGAGTCTGCGCGTGACTTCGAGGGTGGACTTGCGCGAGTGCGATTCGACGAGTGTGTCGAGGTGCGAGGCATCGTGGAGGAGGATATTGGACGCCCTTCCCTTCTTCCGATTTACGGCCAGGCCGTGGTCGATGTACCCAAGGATTTTGTCCGGGCCGTGGTTGGCGACCCAGTCGCGCGCTGTGACATTCCAGAGAACTGGAGTCAGGCCAATCTCCCGTGCCGCCTTCAGGACGTCCGGACGGCGGCCTCCAAAGGGCGGGCGAAAGACAGCCGGGGTAATGCCCGTCGTGTCGAAGATAGTGCGCTGACAGAGGTCCAACTCCAGGCGAACGCGGTCAGTCGAGCTGAAAAACAGATTCGGGTGGGTCTGCGTGTGATTGCCGATCAGATGCCCTGCGTCCGCGATCCGGCGGGCGATCTGTGGATGGCGCAGAACATGATTTCCGACGAGAAAGAACGTCGCACGGGCGTTCTGCGCGGCCAGGATATCGAGGAGCTCCGGGGTGTGGGCCGGGCTGGGGCCGTCATCGTAGGTGAGGGCGATCTCATTGGGGTCGCTGCCGGGCTGAAGCGTCGAGCCGAAGATCTGGGACGTAGGCCACATGCCCGCGTAGGCGTAAAGACCGGCGGAGAGGCCCACAACGGCGGCGGGGAGAGCGATGACAGCGAGGTTGGGCATGCTTGTGACAGTTTATTCCCAACTTTATTCCCGTACCGGGAACTCGGTTGCTCACCTTTGGACCAGGCTGCGGTCTATCTATGCAGAGATCGATCTCCTGACTCCGGAGTCAGAAAACATGGGAACTGAAGCAATGCGTTGGAACGCAGGGCCTGCGGGAATGGGCTCTGTGCGGGTAGAATCGTCCGCAGCCATGACGAAGGCAGCGGTAACACGGACGGGAGCTCGGTTGACCCCGGCGCAGATGGAAGCGCGGGCTCAACAGCGCCTGGAAGACGACGAGTTGATCCGGCAGGCACAGGCCGGAGAGCGCGAAGCCTTCGACCAGCTAGTGCGGCGATACGACTCTTCCGTTCTTCGGTTGGCGATGCATATGCTGCAGAATGAGCAGGATGCGCAGGATGTCCACCAGGAGGCTTTCTTGAAGGCCTACCGGCATCTTTCGAACTTCCGCTTCGAGTGCTCGTTTTACACGTGGCTCTACCGGATTGTGACGAACCTTTGCCTGGACCAGATGCGGCGGCGCAAGAGCAGGCGCGAGGATGCGGCTACGTTCGTCGACCAGGAGGGCGGAGAGATGGACCTGATGGCGAATGTGCAGGATGAGCGCAGTGGCGCCAACCCCGCACGCGAGCTGGAACGGAAGGTTCTGAGCCGGAAGATTCAGGCGGCGCTGGAGAAGCTGACGCCCCGCGAACGAATGGTCTTTGAGTTAAAGCACTACCAGGGATTGAAGCTGAGAGTGATTGGCGACATGTTGCACACCAGCGAAGAGACTGCAAAGAACACATTGTTCCGCGCGACTCGGAAGCTGCGATCGAATCTGGTGGATGCGTAGAGTTTTCGATGCAAAACGCACGATGGCGGACGGGATAAGTTTCGATCCAGCCACGGGCAAACAGGAAACAAGTAGCAGAGCTCAAACGAGGCAGTGCAGGGGAAACTCCGATGAAATGTGAAATAGCGCAAGAGTGGATGGTCATGCTGGCGTACGACGAGCTGGCCGAGACCGATGCAGCCGAGCTCGAGATGCATCTTCGCTTCTGTGAAGCATGCACGGCAGACATGGAACGCCTGAGCGTCTTTCAGGAAGCCATGGCGGGCGAAGTTATGGAAGAACCCTCTGCGAACCTTCTGGCCCAGAGCCGCATGCGCCTGGACGCGCGGCTGGACGAGGCTGGCGTGGGCGGATGGATGGACCGCGTCCGTGCCCTGGTGATGGGAAGTGTGGCGACCGTGAGCTCCGCTCCGGCGCTGGCGACGTTGCTGGTGGGCGTTGGTTTCCTGAGTGGCAATTTCCTGGAGCGTTACCAGGCTCGGCGCGGACACGTCCCCGACACTACGATCAACATGAATAACCAGACCGAGAGCGTCATCAGCAATGTCAGCGGCATTGTGCAGACACCGAACTCGGATATCGTGCAGGTAAAGTACAACCGTGTAGTTCCGGAGACCATGCAGGGATCGCTCGACGATCCAAAAATTCGCGAACTCCTGATGGTGGGTGCGAAGAATGGCATCTCGAATGGGGTACGCGAGAACAGCGTGAGCCTGCTCGCCGCGGAGTGTATCGCCGGTCATCAGTGCGAGAGCGCGAGCAGTGGCGGTGTGGGCGTGCGTGATGCCCTGCTGGTCAGCCTGCGGTATGACAAGAGCCCGAAGGTGCGGATGAAGGCCCTTGAAGGTCTGCAGCCATACGTGGGCGCAGACCAGCGCGTGCGCGATGCTGTGGCCGAGAGCCTGATGCGCGACGCATCGGCGGATGTTCGGACGCGGGCGATCGACCTGCTGCAACCGGTCCAGGCCGATTCGAGTATTCGCCAGGTTCTGTATACGGTCTCGACGCGCGATGAGAATCCTTATATCCGCAATGCATCCACGCGCGCGCTGGTAGGTACGGACGGACTGCAGTGAGCAAGTTCTCCAAAACGCTCCTGCTGATCTCCTCAGCAGCGCTTCTGAGTGCTCCTTTGTTGGCGGTGCATACTGGGTCTCGGTCGTCCAAGCCGTCCCAGAGCTACCTTGGCGTGGACATCGTCGACGTCGAGCCGGAGCAGGTAAGCGTTCTGCATCTGCGAGATGGCAAAGGCGCGGAGATTACGCGTGTAGATCATGACGGTCCTGCAGGTAAGGCCGGTTTGCGGGAGCACGACGTTGTCCTGAAGGTCAACGAGCAGACCATAGAAAACGAAGAGCAGTTCCGGAAAGTCCTCCGCGAGACTCCAGCCGGACGCAACATCGCCTTGACGCTGAGCCGCGATGGCCAGGTCCTCATCGTGAGCGCGCAGTTAGCCAATCGGGCCGAGGTGGAGCGACGTGCGTGGGAGCAGCACTTCACCGTTCCTGAACCGGAGACGACCGAAAACTATCCCCCGGCCCCGGACTTTGTGGCGATCGCGCCTCCTCCTCCCGGACATGGCTTTATCAGCGGGCATCTGCTCTGGACGCCCTACACGGGCCTGATGCTGGAGACGATGGGCGCACAGCTGGCAGA
>Ga0157290_10000028_pt1 | contig 66688 bp, 50 predicted proteins | sample NitcycUS149409B1_FD_108389 | JGI IMG/M metagenome (GOLD analysis project Ga0157290, IMG submission 108389) | Soil microbial communities from Arlington Agricultural Research Station in Wisconsin, USA - Nitrogen cycling UWRJ-S149-409B-1 | ecosystem: Environmental > Terrestrial > Soil >...
AGGGGATGAACCTTGCACTCCACGACGTAGATATTATTTCGAAGGCACTCCTAAGCTCCGTGCGCAATGGAGATAAGACTCTTTTAGAGAGCTACTCCCGCGAAGCACTTCCAGATGTCTGGAGGGAGCAGGAGTTCAGTGTCTCGATGACCGACCTGATGCACGACGCTGGTGATCCTAAACGGCACGGTTCTTTCAAACAAATGATTGCAAGGACCCGTATCGAACGGTTCTTTACCTCAGCGAAATACGAGAACTCTCAACCCTGAACAGTGATAGCGCAGGCTGACCCATCCGCACGGACATCGTCGCTGATGTAGTCGAATCTCAACCGGCATGGAACCACATGAATGCGCTTATCCCCGCAATCCGTTCATCGGCGTCGGTTGTCGCTTCTTAAAAGCTTTCGTCGCCCGCTGGTCGGACCAATCGGCTGCACCACCCAGAACCTCCAAGCAAGTAACAGCGGCCAACCAGGCGTCGCGGTCAACCGCGGCACAGACGACACAAACCTCTTGAGCGTCTTCCTCGCCCAGGATGCCGCCTGCCCAAGGTGACGCAGAAGAACGAGGCTAGCGGGCTCAGCAACTCGACACTACATCGACGCACAGGCCTTCGCTCTTTCGTGGATGGCACCTAGGCGTTGCTAGTCCGATTTGTCAGGATGGCGCTCGCGATAATGCGAAAGAGATGATCGGCCCGCGGCGCGAAGGAAGGTTGGTCGACCGCCCAGCCGAGCGCCGTCATCAGAGCAAACAGATCGTCTCCACTCATGTCCGCCCGGGCCGTTCCGTTGCCCTGAGCGCGGAGCAGAAGTCGCGCGCTCGCAGAGTGGATCGCGGCGCATGAAGCATAAAGAGCGGATTCCGGGTCCGTGTGAGCGGACGCCATCAGGGTGACAACGCCCTTATAGCTTTGAGCGAACTCCACCCACTCGCGGAGCCAGGACACCAGCGCTTCGTCCGGTGAATCGGCCGTTTCGAGTTCGTTTGCCTTCTGCGTCAGCGCGTCGAGATTAGTACAAAGCAAAGCTTCGTATAGGGCTTCTCGCGTCGGGAAGTGACGAAGCAGAGTGGCCAACCCGACGCCAGCCCTGCGGGCGATATCGCGCATGGACGCATTGACACCGTGTTCGGCGACGACGTCACGCGCGACTGAAAGTACGTGGCTGTAATTCTTCCTGGCGTCAGCTCGCAATGGGTTCCTTGACAAATGGATCAATGATCCACATACTGAGAATAAGCAAATGGATCACTGCTCCAGATGCTTTCTGAATGATACAGCTCGGAATGCATTCAGGAAACACAAGAAGAACAGCGATCAGAGGAAGTCATCATGGGAAAGCTTGAAGGTAAGGTAGCGGTAATCACAGGCGGAAGCAGCGGAATTGGCTTAGCGACAGCCAAGCGCTTCGCGGAAGAGGGCGCCCACGTAGTGATCACTGGGCGACGTGAGAAGGAACTGAAGGAAGCGGTCACTCTCATCGGGAAAAACGTTACAACGGTCATAGGCGACGTTTCGCGCCTGGAAGATCTGGACCGCCTCTATGCGGTGGTGAAAGAGAAGCATGGACACATCGACATACTCTTCGCGAACGCGGGCGCGGGAACCGTCGCACCGCTCGCGGTGGCTACTGAGGCCCATTTCGACCAGACCTTCGACGTGAACGTAAAGGGCATGTTCTTTACGGTGCAGAAGGCGCTTCCCCTCTTCAAAGACGGCGGCTCGATTGTCCTGAATTCTTCTGTCTCAAACGTGCTGGGGCTCGCAGGCTTCACCGCCTATGCCGCGAGCAAGGCGGCTGTGCGCAACTTCGCGCGCGGTTGGACTATGGAACTGAAGGACCGCAACATCCGTGTGAATTGTATGAGCCCGGGCGCAATCGATACCCCAGCCTTGGCGACGACGACGGGCCTTACAGCTGAACAGGCCGAGCAAGCAGTCGCCCAGTTTACCTCGCAGATCCCAATGGGTCGCAGAGGCATGCCCGAGGAGATTGCGGCAGCAGTCGTATTCCTCGCCTCAGATGAAAGCTCTTACATCACCGGTGTGGATCTCGCCGTCGATGGAGGCATGGCGCAGGTCTAATCCCGGCACAGTTCCCGGGGCTGGCGCTCCAGCTCGCCAATCCTGGGATCACGCCTTTAAGACTTTGTTCTAACACCAGATCGGGGAACAAGATGAGCTATGCAAGCGTAGGTTCCGGAGAGACCGGTCAGGCCCTCGCGCACGCCTTCGCTCGCAAAAACATAAACGTGACCGTCGCAAGCCGTCGGTCACCTGAGGAGTTGGCGCCGCAGGCTCGGGAGATTGGACACCCGGTCGTCGCCAAGTCGCTCCAGTATGGACTCGAGGCCGACACAATCATCCCGCCGGTATCGTTTCGGGAACATCGCGAGATTGCGAAAGCCCTGCCGAGTTGGAATGGCAAGACGATCATCGGTGCGTCTTATTCCTTGCCTGCGATGAAAGTTCTTTCATCACCGGTATCGATCTCCCCGTGGATGGAGGCTTGGCGCAGGTCTAGTGCGGAAAGCTGAAAGCACGTTGAGAGAGATATCGAAGAAGTAGCGGTGGTGTGATTAGCTGTCGCACTGAAACTTACACGATCCAATGTAAGGAAAGGAGAGATCTCGATGAGCATCGAAGAGAATGTCCAGAATGTGAAGGATTTTTTTGCGGCACTTGGTAGTCGCGATAAGCAGGGTCTGCTGGCGTTGTCTGCCGAAGATATTGAGTGGATCATTCCGGGCGAGGGCTGGCCGCTGGCCGGCACCCACCGCGGGCACGCGGGATTGGAGAATGTACTTCAGACGGCGAACGAAACGGTGGAAACAGTGTTCCCAGAGCCGCCCGAATTCGTAGCGCAGGGAGACCGGGTTCTGGTCATCGGCTTCGCCACGGGGAAGATTAAGGCCACGAATAAGACGTTCGAGGACTATTGGGCCTTCGCCGTCACCGTTCGAAATGGCAAATTGACGAAGATTCGGGAGTATGTCGACACGCAAGCACTGGCGCGGGCCTCCGAGATGGACTCTAGCCCGAGGCCCTGACCCATCGACCCGATCCACACAAACCGCTCTGTAAAGTCCGTGCTTCGTCTTAAAGACCTTTCGCGATTCGGGGACGACCGTGGCCTTCAAATCCACGTCTGAGGTATTCGCCAGGATTGACCCCGACAACTCGCTTGAACGCCTTGCTGAACGCAGCGTCCGACTCATAACCGACCGACCGAGCGACATCGATGAGCTTTTTATCACGCTGTTCGAGTAACTGCATCGCTTTCTGCATCCGCCACTCGGTGACGTACTCCAGTGGTGTTTGTCCGAGTAGTTCTTTAAAACGTGCCGCAAACGCGGATCGAGACATGCCTGCCGCTTCGGCGAGTGATTCGACCGTCCATGGTGTACTCACGCTGTCGTGAACGCCACTGAGGGCAGCGCCTACCTGAGGATCGAAGATTGCACGAAGCCAACCTTTGTTGCGCCACTCTGCTTCCGACGCGATATGCGCCCGGAGCGCCTGAACGAAGAGAACCTCGGCCAGCCGTGTCGCCACGACCTCCGATCCCGGCGCCTGTTCTGCCATTTCTGAGGCCAGCGTCTGCATGGTGTTGTGAAGGGCAAGCGTGCGTGCCTGATCGGCCTTAATCAGAATGAAGCTCGGCAGTAACTGAGTGATCGGCTTCAAGCTCGCGCGGTCGAAACTAAGAGACCCGCAGACGATCGTCGTCGGCGCGCCACCACCTCCAAAGTCAACGACATTGCCGTTGGCCCTGGCCCCGATCTCGCGGAAGGTTGACCTTGGACGTGTTCGCGGGCTGTCGCGCATGACGATCGAAGTGTCGCGGGCCAGCAAGAAGCAGTCGCCACCGGTGAGGGGAATCGGGTCCGGAATGTCTTCGACAGTGAGCCAGCAGTTACCGCGCGACACCATGGCGAAGTGCGCCAGATCTGCGGGTAAATTTCTTTTGCCGGCTGCCGTGACCTTTTCTTCGCTCTGTTTCTCCTGGATCAAGCCCCACGGCGCTGTAGCTTCGAGCCTGTGTTGGCCGAACGCGGTAACGTGCATCGTTCTGAAGATGTCTGTTATTGGGTCCAACTTCGCCTCTCTCTGCTCTTGAAGCCATAGTGTTTCTGGGGGAAGTGTACGGAAGTGCACAGCTTCGCTTGTCGAACAAGCGCAGCATCAGGTGGAAGAGGCGACCACCATGACTGAAAGTTTCCTCCCTTCCAGCGTCGCAACTCCCATCATTCCTCTTCTTGAGCTGCGCGTCGCGGTCTCCGGTCAAAGGTGCAATACGGCTTCACTTCGCCAATTTTTGGACGAATGGACAAAAATCTAGGACTTCTAAGCAGTTCTCGTCTACTGCAAAAGAATCTACTCAACTGTAATGAATGCTACACACATTTCGAAGGGAGTAATTATGGGAAAGCTTGAAGGTAAGGTTGCGGTCATCACAGGTGGGACGAGCGGTATGGCGCTGGCGAGCGCAAAGCTCTTCGTTGAAGAGGGCGCCTACGTTTTCATCACAGGTAGGAAGCAGGAGCAGATCGACGAGGCAATCAAGGTCGTCGGACGGAATGTAACTGGCGTTCAGGGTGATGCGGCCAATCTCGACGACCTCGACCGGTTGTTCGACATCGTGAAGCGGGAAAAGGGCAAGATCGATGTGTTGTTCGCGAGCGCCGGTATAGGCGAGCCCGTCCCGCTAGGAGAGATCACCGAGGAGCACTTCGATAAGACCTTCGACCTGAACGTGCGCGGCACATTGTTTACGGTTCAGAAGGCTTTGCCGCTGTTCAACGATGGCGGGTCAATCCTGATGACCGGGTCCAATGCTGCGGCGAAAGGTTTCCCTGGTTTCGGCGTGTATGCGGCGAGCAAGTTGGCGTTGCGCTCCTTCGCACGAACTTGGCTCAACGAACTGAAGGGTAGAAAGATCCGCGTAAACCTGCTGGTCCCTGGTGCCATTTCCACACCGATGCAGGAAGCGGTTCTCACCAAGGAAGCGAAGCAGTATTTCGAATCCCTGATCCCGCGCGGAACGATGGGCCAATCTGAGGAAGTGGCGACCGTTGCGCTGTTTCTTGCTTCTGACGATTCGAGCTTCGTGAACGGGGTGGAGTTGTTCGTCGACGGTGGCATGACGGCGATCTAACGTCTGCCGACTAGTGGTTGACCCTCCGGCGGCCCGCACAGCGATTTGCTGCGGGAGGTTTACGGAGGGTCCCACCAGCACCGAATTTGATGTTCCCCACCGTAGAAGGCTGGCACTCGCTACCAACACTGATCGGAGAAACACTATGAGTTATGCAATCGTAGGATTCGGAAAGATAGGCCAGGCCCTCGCCCATGCCTTCGCCCGTAAGAACATTAGCTTGATTGTCGCGAGCCGCCGGGCTCCCGAGGAGTTGGCGCCGCAGGCTCAGGCGATTGGACCAACCGTCACAGCCAAATCACTGCAAGAGGCGCTCAAGGCGGACACAATCATCCTGGCGGTTCCGTTCGGAGAACATCGCGAGATTGCGAAGGCCCTGCCGAGTTGGAAAGGCAAGACCATCATCGACGCGATGAACTCGGCTCCACTCCCACCTGAGGAGCTGGACGGCCTCCCCTCCTCTGCCTTCGTCGCGAAATCGTTCCCCGGCGCCAGGGTGGTGAAAGGTTTTAATCACTTGCTTGCGGCCACCCTGGCTACCGATCCGGTCGTCGAAGGTGGGCACCGGGTTGTCTTCTTGTCCAGCGACGATGAGGATGCCATCGCTCCTGTGGCGGATTTGGCCCAACAACTCGGGTTCGCCCCCGTCAAGCTGGGAAAGCTAAACGAAGGTGGTGCGCTGGTGCATGCACGCGGCCGCACTTGGGGTCGACTCATCTTCCAGGATCTATTCAAGAAGCAGCAGTAATCGAATCGGAAACGATCCGATGTAAGGGAAAATGGAGGAATTTCGATGAGTATCGAAGAAAATGTCCAGGTTGTGAAGGATTTCTTTGGGGCAATAGGCAGCGGAGATAAGCAACGTGTGCTGGCGTTGGTTGCCGAAGATATTGAGTGGATCGTACCGGGCGAGGACTGGCCGCTGGCCGGCACGCACCGCGGGCACGGGGGATTGGCGGATGTGCTTCAGAAGGCCTCCGAAGAGATAGAGATGACCTACCCGGAGCCCCCCGAATTTGTGGCGCAAGGAGATCGGGTTCTGGTCGTCGGCGTCGCTACGGGGAAGATCAAAGCCACGAATAAGCCGTTCAAGGACGACTGGGTCTTTGACATCACCGTTCGAAACGGCAAGCTGACGAAGATACGGGAGTACATCGACACGCAAGCACTGGCGCGGGCCTCCGAGACGGACGAGAACCCCATGCCTTAACCTCCTTTTACCTCGAGAATTGGGCAGCTTCGAAATGAATTGACGGTTTCGAATTTATGCGCTTCAATGCAGGGTATCTCGCCACCAGATTTTTCTGAATTGAATGTGACCCGTAGCGTTCGAAGATCCCTCCAAATGCTACGGGAGCCCCCTGCACCGCTTAGAGGATGAAGGTCCTATTGCAATCATTGAAGCGCGGCGATGTTATTGAACCTCATCTGATCGAACAAAAGAAGATTCGAGTTTCGTCCCAAACCTCACCGTGAATCTCCATGCTTGCGGGGTAGGTTGGGAATTTTTGGTCAAGGGCTCCTGCTTATGCCATTTCAAACTTACTCGTCCAAAGTAAAACTGGCCCGTTTTCTGGCTTGCCTGGGTGTATTCGCAGCAACGCTCATGATCGTCAGCAGTTATCACTTTTTTTGCCAAACCTCTGACGAACCGGCCCATGTAGCTGCTGGTATGGAATGGATCGCGAGGGGAGACTACAGTCTCGATCCCATCGATCCGCCACTTCCTCGTGTGTCCGTGGCCTTGGGTCCCTATCTGTTGGGCGCACGTCCTGCTGGTATAAAAACGAACGTCTGGCGCGAGGGCGATCAAATTCTGCATGAGGGGAACAGCGAGAGGCTGCTGTATGCGGCACGACTCGGAACCCTGCCGTGGTTTCTGCTGCTGGCCTTTCTTGTATGGCGACGAACCCGCTTATGGCTGGGCTATAAAGCTGCCGTACTCTCTGTGTGGCTGCTGGCTTTCTGTCCGCCACTGCTGGCGAACTCATCCCTTGCCACCACCGATATATGTTTCGCTGCCATATACATGCTCGCCATCGAAGCGTTGTGGCTCTTGCTGGAGCGGCCCTCCCTTCCTACCTTTGCGCTTGCCGGAGCTGCCGCGGGTCTGGGTGTGCTGGCCAAGTTATCAGCGCTTCCATATCTGGGCATGTGCTTGATCGCTGTGGGTATTCTGTTCTACCGCAGGTACAGGACGATTCCAGGATGGCGTCTTCTTTTGACGTTTTTCATTGCTGCCTTCCTCGTAATTGGCACCGGCTATCGCTGGGTTGCCGGTCCGCTGGCCAGTCGTTATGCAACTTCGGAGGAGAAGATTGACCGGTTGGTCTTGAAGGCAGGGCGCTTTCAAAGTGAGGCGCGGTACGCCGTCGACCATTTCCCCCTGGCTCCCTTCTGGAAGGGGATTTTGGTCCTTGCGAAGTTTGGACGAAAGGCACACCCGGTCTATTTCCTGGGCCATAACCATCCAAAGGGAGTTCTGGGTTTCTACTTTGTAGTTTTTTTAGCGAAGACACCGATCCCACTCCTGGTCCTGGGTATTGCTGGAATTGTCATTACCGTGCAAAAGCTACACAAATCGCCCTCGGGTTTGAACACATACGCAACACTAGCGCTGATCACAATGACGCTGCCGTTTTTGTTCGCGACGTTCGCGCGGGTTAACATTGGCATGCGTCACGTACTGGTGGTTTACAGCTTCTTCCTTATGTTCGCTGCCGCTTGCGGAAAGTGGCTTTGGGAGTACGGCGGCAAATACCAGGTCTACACACGCGGGTTGGTCTTGCTGCTGGTGGCCTGGCAGGTTGGGGCCACACTACACGCGTTTCCCGATTTCCTCGTCTACGCCAATGAAGTCGCAGAACCTTACGCGAAGAGCGTTTCGATCGACTCCGATTACGACTGGGGCCAGGATCTGAAGAGACTTATCTCGTATTTTGACCAGAGACATGTGCCGCATATCTGGATTGCCTACAACGGGTTCGCAGAGAGCGACATGAAACTCTTGCCACCCTGGCATACACTGCCCGACGGCCAGCAGGTGAATGGGTGGATAGCGGTGAGCGAAGAATCGATCAGGCGCAATCCGGAGAAGCTGGGCTGGCTGAACCAGTACACTCCAGTGAATGAGGTCGGGCACACCATTCGGGTTTATTACCTTGACCCTGCAAAGGTGCCGTCTTCACTTTCCTGGGATCAACGCGTGGAACCGATCAAGCCCGAGGATGCGTTTTAGATTGTTCTGCGCGGAAGGCGTTGCAGCTCGGACGTGTGCCGCCTTGCAGCGTATCCAAGAAAGCCTACGTCTACGCAACGGACGTTCGCATAGTCGCTAACACAGCTATCTTGCTAAGTGACATTGATCTGGTGGCGGTAGTCGGTGGTAACGAGGTAACCAACGCTTTCATGGTGACTGAGGTTTATATCAAAGAAAACGGCAAGTGGAAGATGGTCCAACTCACGTTCTCGCACCTGCGTAGGCCGGTCAAAGTGGATAGCAATAAGAACTAGCATCAAGCAGCTAGAAAGAATCTGCGATAAGATGTGGCGCTTTGAAGCTGTGAAGATGGCAGTGCGGGAACGAGTTGTTCTCGCACAGACCGAACCATTGCGGCCGATGGTGATATGTCTTGCAGATGCCGCTCTACGTCTCGTTCCATGGTGACCTATTCGTCTGTTGGCGAAGGCTGTAAGTAGCCGATCTCTTCCTTGCATTGAAGTGACAATCGTATGACATTTGCCAGCGATTTCGCGCGCTAATGGCAGATATTATCGTTTCACTACGCTCATGGTTCCACCGCTGAGCGGATTTGTTTTAGCGCCCGAAATGCAGGTTCGCGTGTCTCTCGCAGACGTTGAGCATGCCAGGTGAACAGTGAGGGGAACAGGTCGACGGTAAAGATAGCCCTGGGAGGCAAATAGATCGCACTAGCCCGTGATCCATAATCAAGTCTATTTCGCTACCGAAGAGTCCTGTAGTTGTTCGAACGGAATGAAGTACACGATCTCAATATGCTTCAACGAGCTTCACTCACAGCTAACATAGCCAACCAGAAGGATTTCTAAAGTTTATGTTTGACCGAGTTACTCCGAGACTGGCACTAGCAGTCTTTCTGGCCATGTTCATTGCCGTCCCTGAGATACACACGCAAGACGCAAGCAAAATGCAACTACCCGCAGACCAGCGTGCATTCTCGGAGGCGAGCGCGATCTCCGATCAGGGCCAGCGTCTGGATGCAATGGTGAAGGCGATCGAGAGCTACCCGAAGAGCTCGCGTGTTTTCATAACTCAAAAGTACATCTTCGACACTTTGATTCAGTACTTTCCCGACAGGACTTCTGAAATTGAGACTCAAACGCGGCTCATTTTGAAAGATGAGCAGGCGCCTTTACCTAAACCCTTCCTTGAGATTTACATGGCCAGTGGATTAGCTGAGGCGAGAGGAACAGGAATCAATCTTCCATTAGCCGAGGAAATGGCCAAAGATGCGCTCTCCAGCTATAGCAGCGAAGACGTTTTCATAAACGAAGCCCTTGGCGATGCAAAGAAATACCACGAGCCGCCGCCGAGCATGGCTCTGCTGCACAGTGACTTCATTAGCAGCCGGGCCGGGGCCCTGGCAACTCTGAGCCAGATCTACCTGGACCAGAAGCGGATAACGCTCGCAACTGCAAAAGCCAACGAAGCATATAGCCTGGCTCCTGCAATGAGCGAAGCAAACCTGGTTAAAGGGGAGCTAGCTCTCAAAGAGCGAAAGAAGAGAGAAGCCCTCGATTATTTCGAACGGGCCGACGTGGGAGGTGAGGTCAAGTCGCCTTGGCGCGAAACGATGATGGAGTTATATCGCGGGTTTCATGAAGGTAGCGAACAGAATTTTGTAGCTGATATGGACGCGCAGTACAACCGCTTGTTTCCTCTGCCCTTCGCGCCAGAACCGCATGGATCACTTACCCCCCGGCGGACTATGTTGTTGGAATTATTCACGGGCTCCGCTTGCAAGCCATGCGCCGGTGCCGATCTTGCTCTTGACGGTTTGCTTGACACCTTCTCCCGAAACGAACTCGTCGTTCTTGCTTTTGACGAGCACATTCCCGATCCTGATCCTTTAACCAATCCCGACTCAGTAGCCCGCGCGGCCTATTATGGCATTCACAACACACCTTCATTCGTGCTGGACGGAAGACGATTTGCTGAAGATGGCGGTACACGGGATCATGCCGAAATGGTTTACAAGAATTGCGTCAGGCGCGTCGAAGCGGAATCAGCAGGGATCAGCAGCGTGCAGTTGAATCTCACCGCCAACCGCGACACCGAAGGCATCATTCATGCTGATGTTGCGGTATCACAGAAGCCTGATACCGCATCGGGTCCTTCGAGATCGCATCTGGTTACCAGGGTGGCATTGGTAGAGGATCACGTTCGCTACGCTGGAGAAAGCGGGATCCGCTTTCACCGGATGGTCGTTCGCGCCCTGGCCCATCCATCAAGCAAGTCGGATGGACAAACAGATCGTTCGGAAGTTGTCTTTGATCCTGCTTCCATCAGCAAAGAGCTCAAAGCTTACCTCGATCAGTTTGAGGTGCGAAATGAGACATTCGGCAGCGTGAAATTTCTCTCCAAAGACACGAATCTCGATCCCAGTCATCTCGCAGTGGCTGCGTGGGTCGAGGATACAGACACGCACCGCGTTCTACAGGCTGCCTTCACTTCTCTTTCCCGAGACGCCAGCCGGGAAGGGGCCTCGCTCCATGCTCAAACATCTCATGGCGCTGAGCAGGCAAGATGAAGAGAGCTAGGGCTGGCGTGGTTCTTTTTGCTGGTCTGGTCATGACCCTACCGCTAGCCGCGAACGCCAGCAAGCCTATCGTCGTCTGGCATATTAATCCCCCAGCACGCGCTCTGAAGCCGGGCGTCAGGCTCAACATGGTCCTGACAGCCCGCATCGACCCCGGCTGGCACCTCTATGCGTTGGAAGAACCTCCTGGCACTTCGTCCGCAACTCTCATTGGTCTGGTAGAAGGCGATCCCGCAGATCTGCTTCATGTGGACGAAGGTAGACCAATCACTTCTTTTGATCCCCTTTCTAACGTTCCTATTCGTTGGTTCTCTGGAACTGCAGACTTCATCCTTAGTCTTGAACTCGCAAAGGATCTCCGTCTCGGTCCAACGTCGCTTCACGTTATGGTGCGTTACCAATCATGTAACGACCGACTCTGCCTTCCAGCCCACACGGAGCTGATTACGGTGCCATTCACCGTTGAGAGATAACTTTCCAAGGTGCGCTTACGTGTAAACCATGAGCCGTGAATCGACGGGGCACGTATTGCTCGGCAAACGCTAGACGTGTACATTAAGCAAATCGTGTTGAGCACCTCTGCATTTCCGGCACCCTCGCCGAAGCTGATGCTTTGTTGTTGCCCCATGTGTGTTTGCTGTCGTTGACGCTTGTTCGTTTGTCCCGCCCTCACTAACTTCTGTACGTACAGGTGCCGCGCGCCAGAACCTCCGTAGGGATTACCTGCGTGTTGGCACAGCTCCAAGGACTCCATGAAAAGACTGGCTCTTCTTCTTTCTGTTCTCGTTAGCTCCGGCATGACTCTTGCGCAAGGCACGGTGACGTCGCCAGAGCAGGCCTTCGGTTTCAAGCCTGGGACGGACCGCAAACTCGCTGACTGGAATCAGCTCACAGCCTACTTCAAGACGCTCAGCACGCAATCGAAGCGGATACTGTACGACGAGGTCGGGAAGACGACAGAAGGTCGTCCCTTCATCACGGTCACCATCTCTGCGCCAGAGACGCTGGCGCACGTTGAGGACTACAAGCGCATTCAGGCGCAGCTTGCCGACCCGCGCGTCACTTCGCCCGAGCAGGCGAAGGAGCTGATCGCTCGCGGAAAGACGGTGCTGGTGGTTACGTGCAACATCCACTCCACGGAGATCGCGAGCGCACAAAGCGCATCAGAATTTGCCTATCGGCTGGCCACGGACAACAGCCCCGAAGTTCAATCCATTCTGCAGAACGTCATCATTGTGCTCGTTCCATCGTTGAATCCTGATGGCGAGCAGTTAGTAGTGGATTGGTACAAGAAATACCTCGGCACGCCATACGAGGGTTCGAATCCCGTGGTGCTGTACCACCACTACGTGGGCCACGATGACAATCGGGATTGGAGTTCGTTCACACAGGTCGAGACGCGCCTGGCCGTGGAGAAGGTGATCAATCCATGGCACCCGCAGATCCTGTATGACATTCACCAGATGGGGTCGAACGGGCCGCGCATCTACCTTCCGCCGTGGGTTGATCCCATCGATCCCAACGTCGATCCTCTGCTGGTCCAGTCAATGAACGCGCTGGGTACACAAACCGCTCTGGACATTGCACGGACCGGCAAGCAGGGCGTCCTGATCCATGGTGTTTATGACTTCTGGTCGCCGCTACGTGACTATATCGCTCTGCATAACGGTCTGCGGGTGCTGACGGAGTCGGCCAGCGTGAACATCGCATCGCCGATTGATATTCCCTTCGAAAAGCTGGGGCGCGGCATCGGCTTCGACGCGAAGGTGGCCGCATGGAACTTTCCCGATCCGTGGAGGGGCGGTCACTGGACGCTGGGTGACATCGTTGCGTACCAGCAGGATGCGTTCTTTTCCATCGCCCGCAATGCCGCCACGTATCGTGATCGCTATTTGAGCGACTACTACGCGATTGGCGAGCACGCCGTGCACCCTAAGTCGGGACCTTACGCCTACATTATCCCGGCCGAGCAGACCGAGTCCGCAGCTGCGGCCCGCCTGGTGAACATCCTCATCACGGGTGCGAACGAAGTGGAGCAGGCCAAGGCGGACTTTACCGTAGGCGGCAAGCAATACCGGCAGGGCAGTTACATCGTGAAGCTGGCGCAGCCCTATGGCGTGTTTGCAAAGTCGCTGCTCGAAAATCAGGATTATCCCAACATCCCGGAGTACCCTGGCGGACCGCTGCAGCGCCCGTATGACGTAACGGCGCAGACGCTGCCCCTCCTCTTTGGTGTGACAGCGGTTCCGGTAAAGAAGCCCTTCGAGGCAGAGACAACGAAGGTCACAGTCGCGCAGCCACCCGCAGGCAGCTTTACATCTGCTCGAGAAGCGCCTGGATACCTGATTCGCGATGACTCCAACAGCAGTCTGTATGCATTGTTCGCCTTGCTGAAGCGTGGCCTGCGTGCCTATCGCGTCGTTGGCGCCGGGCAGGAACCTGACAGCCTGTATCTGCCGCAGCAGAACGGTCTGGAAGCGGCGCTGGAGGATGTTGCGAAGCATCTGCCGGTGACCATTCAGCCTGCGACCACTGTGCCCGTGAACGCGGCGCTGCAGGTGAAGCTGCCGCGCATCGCGTTGTATCAAAGCTGGACGGCTTCGATGGACGAGGGATGGACACGCTGGATCTTCGATCAGAACGGCATCCCGTATACACGCGTAGTCGATGCGGACATCCGCAAGGGTGATTTGAACCAACGATTCGACGTTGTTCTCTTGCCCGACAATTCACCCGCGGCCATTCTAAGTGGACGGCTTGGTCGCGAAGAGGGTGACTCACCACAGCCACCCCCGGAGTTTCGCGGTGGGTTGGGTGAGGCTGGACTCGCAAGTCTGCGGAGCTTTGCAGAAGCGGGTGGGACGATCGTCGCGCTCAACCGTGCCTCGCAGGTCTACACCGCGAAGGACACACCGGTAAGCAACGCGCTGGAAGGTGTCGCGGCAAAGGACTTCTATATTCCTGGCTCCATCCTTGAAGTCGCGGTGGACACATCGAATCCACTGGCGTTTGGTTCCAAGCCGACGGTACCCATCTTCTTCGAGCAGAGCCCGGCGTTCCATATCAGCGGCAACGCTCACTCGGCTGCCAACTACGCAAGCAACAAACCCCTGCTGAGCGGGTGGATTCTGGGTGGCCAGTACCTGCAGGGCAACTCCGCACTCGCAGAAGAGCCAGTAGGTAAAGGGCACCTGATCCTCTTCGGCTTCCGGCCGCAGTACCGGGCGCAATCCGAGGGCACGTACCGCTTCTTCTATAACGCGCTCCTGTACGGTTCTTCCACCCCGGCCAGCCGGCAGGAGCTTTCAGGAAAAGCAGGCAAAGCCACGCATGGCGGGGAGAGCGTACGTTGAAGATTCGACCGGTATCTTCTATCGCTCGCTGTCAAAGCTGAACTGAATCCAGCTTCCCCCTTTTCGTTCGGTGCGAACACGTGCCGGATGACAATACCCCCTCGCGTCTTGAAGAAGATCCCAGGAGACTTCGGCCTTGCGAAATATTAGAAAAAGACTTACCTGCGGGGCTGTTGCACGGTCAGGCCTCGCCGTCCTGTTAGCTTTCACGTTCGGTCTGGTGATGCCTGCACAGAGTTCCAGCGGCATCATTCATGGCCAGGTCACCGACAGCACCGGGGCCATTGTTCCGGACGCAGAGGTGGTCGTCCATAGTCCTGCAGTCGGAGGAACGTTCAAAGCTACTTCCGACAAGGCAGGGAATTACCGGCTGAGCGATCTGCCCGAAGGCAGCAACTACAGTGTCGAAGTTGTAGCGCCAGGTTTTCAGAAGTTTGTACGTGGGAACCTGCTGGTTCGTTCAGGGCTGGATGTGTCGGTGGATGTCGCGTTGACGTTGGGCTCTCAGGATCAAGTCATTCAGGTGGTCAGCGATGCGCCACTCATCGACACGCAAAACGCGGAGCAATCCATAAACCTGACTGGCGAACTCTTACGGAACGTTCCCATCACAGGGCGGCACGATTGGTCTGACTCTCTGCAACTCACCCCGGGTATCGTCAGTGCGTCCTCTGACGCACAGGGCGGGCAGACGTACTTTCTGCGCGGCTCTGAAAATGAGAATCACGTGACGCTGTATGACGGCATGGATATCGGCAGCTTTCAACAGAACTGGCCTTCCAATGGCATCAGCATCTCCAACGAGTCGCTCGGAGGCGTGCAGATCGTGACTGGCGGTAACGACGCCACCTCACCTGCGGCAATGGGCATGGTCATCAATCTGGCCAGCCCCGCAGGCAGCGACACGTTCCATGGCTCACTGTTCTATCTCGCTGGACCAAGCTCGTTCAACTCCAACAATGTTCCGGGAGGCGCCGCCGCGAGCACCTCCGTCCAGCAGCCGGATTTTGCCATTGGTGGTCCCATCAAGCGACAGCGGGCGTGGTTCTTTGCCTCGGGACGTTACATCAATCGTGATGACAGCATCAGCCAGACGAGCACGCAGACGGGCTACCTGAACGCCATAGCCCCAGGCTTCCAGAACTTTGCAAATAAGGCGCGGGGGTTTGTCTTCCTGGGTGACGTAACGTTCCAACTCTCTGAGCGCCATCGCCTTGTGGGACTGGTGCAATACGACAGCCGCAAACAGGATGCGAACTTCCAGTGGTATGCGGGCAATTACGCACACTCTCAATATGGCGGTGGAGCGTACGGTGTACGGCTTGTTTCGCAGTGGAATCCGCGCCTCACCACTCGCTTCCTGGTGTCGTACAACAACAAGGGCAGCAACTCCAGCCTGTCTGCCATCGGCGGTGTGGGCAGCAGGCCTGAGGTCGACATCTACCAGAGCTACACGCTGTCGAGCGGTACCTATATCGGCCAGGGGTCCACGCTGGTCACCCTGAACAATCTCTCCTCGGTCGCAACCAATCCGGCAAGCAAACCCACCGCCTCTGGTGATGTGGAGTATGTCATTCCCGGCAGGTGGGGAGAGCACCTTGTGCAGGCAGGCTTCTACCTGATCCCGCATGAACTGAGTAAGGCGACCACATACTACGCCAACAACGGTGCGGTGACGCTGCAGAACGCTGTGCTGAACAATCCGAACAACGCTGCCCAGGGTTACACGATCTTCAGCCAGCAGAGTGTCAACTCCAGCAGCCTTCTGACGAATTACATCAGTGCCAAGGATGCTGCCTGGTACATCCAGGATCGCTGGCGGCCGTTCTCACGCCTGACGATCACAGCGGGTCTGCGGCCTGACTGGATCTCCGCGAGCGATCGCATCGCGAAACAAACCATTCAGCATTCATGGAACTGGGCACCCCGCATCGCCGGAGCTTTTGTTCTGACTCATAACCAGCGGCACGTGATTCGTGCAAGCTGGACGAAGATCACTGACATTACCAATGCAAGCTACCTGGGTGCGAACGCCGTAGGTGGCACCAACACACCTGCAACGACGACCACGTACTTCAACCCAAATGGAAGTGTCTTCAACACCATTACGACACCCGCTACCAGCGCCTCGTCGTCTGGGCGCACCTTCGATCCGGATCGTCATCAGGGCTTCGTGCGGGAGTGGCTGGTGGGCTACCGTGCGCAGTTGCCAAAGGAGATCACTGTGGATGCCAGCTACATCCATCGTGAGTACCGCGACCGTCCCGCCGCCGTGGATACGAACCAGATCTACACCACGACCAGTTCCGGAACGGTGTGGAGCGGCCTCGTCAATCCCGCTTTGAATAACACCTATTTCATTACCAACAATCGGTGGAACTGGCTGGTCGCAGATGGTGTGGAGTTTACTGTAAGCCGACAGACCAAGGCTTTGCAGGTCTTCAGCACGTACACCTACTCGCCGGACCACATAGCAGGTACGTTCCAGCCGAATGATCCAGCCGGGATCATTGAGCCCGGCAAGTTTGCCAACAACAACGGTATTGGATCCGTACGTGGATACGTCACAAACAGCTACACCGGCGACACGCGCGACCGCATGTGGCAGCGTCACGAATCGCGGACAGGCATAACGTACAAGGCACCGTGGAACTTTCGCATCGGCACGCTTCTCACCGCGCAGTCCGGCACGCCCGGCGGCCCCGTTGTGACGACGCTCGCTGCGCTGGGGACACCGTACTCGGGACAGTTTGGTCCCGCGACGCGCGTCATCAATGGCCGCACTGTCTCCAATCCATTGGCAACGACCTATCGCTTCGCATATGCGGATCGTGGCACGGGGCAGATTTACAACCCGTGGCTCATCCAGTGGAACCTGCTCGTCGGACGTGAGTTTCACATCACGGACCGGCAGAATATTGAAGCAGACCTGAACCTGTACAACGTCACGAACAATGGTGCCGCACAACAGTTTGTGAACGGCAACAACATTGCCACCAGCACCTTTGGCCAACTGCAGAATGTGCAGCAGCCTCGCTCGGCGCAGATCAGCGCTCGCTATCGCTTCTAGTTGTTACGGAGATCGGATCATGAAAGCTTTTCGCACCCATCTGAAGATTGCCGTTGCTGCGATGATGGCAATGTCCATTCAGCCGCGGATCCTGTTGGCACAAGGCTCCACAGCTTTGACCCTGCAAGACCTGCTGGCTGCAGAACCCCTGGGGGAGACGGTGCTCTCGCCCGACGGCAAGACGTTCGCGCTTGTTCTTGGCGGGCAGATTCGGCTTCTTCCCGTGACCGGTGGATGGCCTGTCACGCTTACCACCACGCAGGGTGGCAAGTCCGGCGTGCACTGGTCGCCAGACGGTAAACTGCTTGCATTTGCTAGCCAGGGAAGTATCTGGGTAGTCTCTGCGGATGGTGGGGCTCCCAAACGCCTAAGTAACGCTCCCGCAGGTTCGGGGGATCCACGCCAGGCCGGAGACCGTGACCCGCGCTGGTCGCCGGATGGGCACTGGATTCTGTTTGGCAGCGGACGACGTGGCAACAGCAGCCTGCTGGTGGTCAGCGCCGATGGCGCAACCACCTCCTTCGTAACTCCCGAGACGGACGAGGCAAGTGCAGGCGAGTGGTCGCCCGACGGCAAGCAGATCGCTTATGTGGCGCGTACCAAGGCTGCATTCAGCGGCAGCATCCGCGTGCTGCGTTTTGACGCGGGTGCCTTCGCTGCGAAGGACGCGGGGATTCGCACGCTTTATACGGCTCCCGTCGATCGTGGCGGCGGCTGGGCAATCCGCTCGTTGAACTGGTCCCCGGATGGGCGGCAACTGGTCACGGTTTTGCAAAACTCTGGATGGGAACACATCTACCTGCTTGCAGCGGAAGGTGGGGAGCCGAAACAGATTACGGACGGACACTTCGAAGACAGCGACCCGGCTTTCTCGCCTGACGGAGCTAACATTCTCTTTCTGTCCAACCGGGATCTGCCGGAGAGCTCAAATGTCTGGATCTTGTCGAAGGCCGGAGGCAATGCACGGCTTGCGGCTGACTTCAAGACACCGGGCGTAAGCTCCAATCCGCATTGGTCTGCCGACGGGAAGGAGATCTACTTTCACCGCCAGACCGCAACCGAGACCGGCGATCTTTACACCGTTCCCGTGAAAGCGGCTGGAGATGTACGGGCAGTCACCCATACAACACCGAGCACCATCGCGAAAGCGTTCCAGACACCGGAACGCGTCACATGGAAGAGCAAGGATGGCCACGAGATCAGCGGTCTCCTCTACAAGCCGCAACACGCAAAGCCGGGTGCAAAGCTGCCTGCGGTGCTTTGGATCCACGGTGGTCCTGAAGGCCAGGACGTCTACCGCGCCGATGGTTGGGCGCAGTACCTGGCGCAGGCAGGATACCTGGTGCTGGAGCCAAACTATCGCGGCAGCACAGGATACGGCGAAGCCTTTCGCAATCTGAACGTGGAGGATTCCAACGGTGGCGAGGTCGATGATGTGGCTGCGGGAGCACAGTACCTCGTAGCGCAGCAGGGAGCCGATCCTGCGCGGCTTGGCATCGGCGGCGGTAGTCATGGCGGGACAATGGTGGCTTACATCGTTACACGTTACCCGGACCTCTTCGCTGCAGCGATCGAGCTCTACGGTGTGGTAGACCGCGCGCTGTTCCTGGAGCGGACAAACGCACCCTCCGCCACACGCTGGAGCATGAAGATGGGTGGCAGTCCGCAGGAAAAACCGGAGAACTACCGGCGTGCCAACATCCTTCTTTCCATCGAAAAGATCCGAACGCCTCTGCTCGTGATGCATGGCCAGAACGATCCGCAGGTGCCACCAGCCGAGTCCGCACGCTTTGTCGAAGCGCTTCAGAATGCACACAAGACCTTCTTCTATTTCACGTACGCGGGAGAGTTACACGGCTTCGCTCAGCCAACACACAGACTGGATGCATGGCAAAAGCAGAAAGCATTTCTGGATCACTATCTCGCTCCTGGCGAGGGTCTAACGAGCACGTCTACCGAGAAAGTTGATTTTCCGGGGGCGGCTGTCAAAGAGCACTCGCCAAGCTCCGTTGCTGGAGTCGCATTGCCCTGACCGATCTAAGGAAGACGAGGGCTGCAGTTAAGAGATGTCGGAGTCGGGACCGCTGCGCCCCAGCGGCGGACCCTGCCCTTAAGTTGATGAATACTGACTGCACCTCACGCGATTTACTGTACGGAGTGTACAGTTGACTCGTGTACTGTTCGGGATCAGGGATAAGGGACTTGGGTCCTGCTTGATTCGGTTCATTGGTCTGGAGGAGTCGGGCTTGGGACAGAAAACGGAGCTTCCGTTTGCGCCGGCAAGTAAATGCCGCGGACGACAGAGAAGTCTTGAGGCGGAAGCTTCGGTACTCAAGGCAACGCTCTATTTGCTGGAGCGTAAATCGCTCAGAGAGATTACAACCGATGCGATTGCACAACGCGCGGGCGTAAGCAAAGCCACGATCTATAAGTGGTGGCCCAACAAGAACTTGGTTGCTCTGGATGCCTATCTGGGCAGCATGACGGCGCGTGTCGCCATGCCGGATACAGGATCCGCGTTTAAAGATTTTACCCTGCAAGTGCGGTCAGTTACCTCTTTTTACAAGTCGCCGCTGGGCCGACTCTTCGGCCAGTTCATCGCGGAAGGCCAGAGCGATCCCGCTGTTCTTTCTCTCTTTCGAGAACGTTTTCTTTATGCCAGGCGGGATGCTGCGCGTGTGATGTGGCAGAGGGGCGTGATGCGTGGGGAGATTCGGAAAGAGATTGAGTCGGAGATCGTTCTCGATCTCATCTACGGACCTATGATCTTTCGTCTGCTGGCAGGGCACGGCGCCCTGACAGAGGACGATTCGGAAGCGATGGTGGCGGCTGTCTTCGGAGGCATATCTCTGCCCGGATATAAGGAAGCCAAAGTTCGAACCACAAAGAGACGTCCAAAAAAATCCTGAACGATCGCTGAGTCCACTGCGTGGTGAGCTGCGTCTATTTACTGAACGGATAGTTCAGTAACTCGTTCGGCTCAGTCTCTGGAGCTCTCCCATCTTAAAAAGGAGTCTCGATGTGGATCGTTCGTTTAGCGCTTAGGAGACCCTATACCTTTGTCGTCCTTTCGCTGTTGCTTCTAATCGTCGGCCCCGTAGCGATGCTGCGCACGCCGGTCGATATTTTTCCGAATATTAATATCCCTGTCGTTTCCGTGGTTTGGAACTACGCCGGACTTTCGCCGGGGGAGTTGAGCGACCGCATTGTTCTGCCGTTTGAGCGTAACTTGACCACGACGGTCAATGATATTGAGCATACTGAGTCGCAGACGTTGAGCGGCGTCTCCGTTACAAAGATCTTCTTCCGTCCCTCGGTCAACATCTCTCAGGCCGTGGCGCAGGTGACGGCGATTGCGCAGACTCAGTTGCGGCAGTTTCCGCAGGGCACGACGCCGCCCCTGGTGATTCAGTACAGCGCGTCCAGCGTTCCGGTTCTGCAGCTCGGGCTCTCGGGTGCGGGCCTGAGCGAGCAGCAGTTATATGACTTCGGAACAAACTTCATTCGGACCCAGCTTTCGACGGTTCAAGGTGCCTCTTTGCCTTTCCCGTATGGAGGCAAGCAAAGGCAGGTCCAGGTAGACATTAATACGGCGAAGCTCCAGGCTTACGGGCTTTCTCCGTCAGACGTCGTAAATGCGGTGAATGCGCAGAACATCATCCTTCCTGCCGGTGATGTGAAGATGGGGTCCACTGACTACCAGGTGGAGACTAATAGCGCGCCCAATTCAATTGCGGCGCTGAATAACCTCCCAATCAAAACGGTCAACGGCGCCACGATCTATATGCGGGATGTAGGCAACGTTCGGGATGGCTTTCCGCCGCAGACCAACGTGGTGCGCGTGGATGGACAACGTGCGGCGTTGATGACGGTTCAGAAAACCGGCGAATCCTCCACGCTGGACATCATTGCCAATGTGCGGGCACAGTTGCCGGCGATCTCCGCCCAGCTTCCAGCAGCCCTTAAGATTAAGCCGATCTCGGATCAATCCGTATTTGTAAGGGGCGCCATCAGTGGCGTAGTGCGCGAGGCCTTGATCGCCGCCTGCCTGACCGCGGCGATGATCCTCATCTTCCTCGGAAGCTGGAGATCGACGGTCATCATTGCGGTCTCCATTCCGCTTTCCGTGATCTGCTCTTTGCTTATGCTGTCGGCGCTTGGCGAGACGATCAACATCATGACGCTGGGCGGTCTAGCCCTGGCGGTCGGTATTCTCGTCGACGACGCTACCGTAGAGATTGAAAATATTAATCGAAATCTGGAAGAGGGGAAAGAGGTAGAGCAGGCCATTCTGGATGGAGCCGCGCAGATCGCCGTCCCGGCCTTTGTTTCCACGATCTCGATCTGCATCGTCTTCGTTCCGATGTTCTTTCTCGGCGGTGTGGCGCGGTATCTGTTTGTGCCTCTGGCCGAGGCTGTTGTATTTGCCATGCTTGCCTCTTATTTCCTCTCGCGTACGATTGTGCCGACCATGGCCAAGTACCTTCTGAAAGGTCACGAGCATGATCGTGCGGAATTAGCAGGAAAGAGTCGCAACCCTTTCATTCGTTTCCAAATTGTCTTCGAGCACACCTTCGAAAAGCTGAGGAACTGGTACCACGGCATCTTGAGCCTGTGTCTCGAGTACCGCCTTACCTTTCTCTTCGCCATCGTGACTTTCTGGATCGGATCGATCGTGTTGCTCTATCCGTGGCTTGGTCAGGATTTCTTCCCGTCCGTTGATGGCGGACAGTTCAAGCTTCACGTGCGTGCGCACACCGGAACGCGGATTGAAGATACTGCTCGTCTGTGTGACGAGATCGAAGACACGATTCGTAAAACGATCCCATCCGCCGAACTTGGTACGGTCATCGATAACATCGGTATTCCTTACTCGGGCCTGAATCTGTCGTATTCGAATTCGGCCACTGTTGGAACGGCTGATGCGGATATCCTCGTCACGCTTGCGGAGAAGCATGGGCCAACAGATGGGTACACGCATACCCTGCGAGACAGGCTTACGCAGCAGTTTCCAGGGACCGTCTTTTACTATCTGCCGACCGACATGGTCAGCCAGATTCTCAACTTCGGCTTGCCTGCGCAGATCGACCTCCAAGTCGTTGGACAACAACTCGAGCAGAACCGTGCTCTTGCCGAGCAGATGTTGCAGAAGATCAGCAGAATTCCAGGCACCACGGACCTGCGCATTCAGCAGCCGTTCAACCTGCCGAAGTGGACCGTCAACGTAGACAGGACGCGGGCGCAACAAGTTGGATATAGCCAGAGAGACGTGGCTACGGACGTTCTGATCGGCCTAAGTGGAAGCTTTCAGACGCAACCGACGTTCTATCTGAATCCGCAGAATCATGTGAGTTATAACGTTGCCGTGCAGACGCCGCAGTACGATGTGCAGAGCCTTTCGCAACTCGAAAACTTTCCCATTGCGACCAACGGATCGGGCCAGCAGCCGCAGATCTTACGGAATCTGGCTTCCATCGATCGTGGTGTGGAGCAGGGAACGGTCAGTCACTACAACGCTCGGTCTGTAATCGATATCTACGGTTCCGTGGAGGGCACCGACCTGGCGACGGTAGCGACGAGCATTGATGCGGTTGTGAAAGATGCTAAAACCCATCTGCCGCGAGGCACGGAGATTATCGTGCGCGGCCAGATCCAGACGATGCGCTCTTCGTTTATCGGGCTGATCGTAGGGCTGCTCTTTTCGATTGTGCTGGTGTATGCGTTGATCGTGGTGAACTTTCAGAGCTGGCTCGATCCATTCATTATCATCACGGCCCTTCCTGGCGCATTGGCGGGTATCGTGTGGTTGCTCTTTCTCACCGGCACGCACATCAGCGTTCCCGCGCTCACGGGCGCGATCATGTGTGTGGGTGTCGCCACGGCGAACTCCATCCTTGTGGTGAGTTTTGCAAAGGAGCAGATGGAACTCGGTCTGAACGCATTCGATGCAGCTCTCTCCGCAGGCTTTACGCGCTTTCGGCCGGTTATCATGACCGCGCTCGCGATGATCATTGGAATGGTACCCATGGCGCTTGGACTTGGGGATGGTGGCGAACAGAACGCGCCACTGGGGCGGGCTGTGATCGGTGGTCTGCTGTTGGCAACCTTTGGAACACTGACCTTCGTGCCGGTCTTCTTTTCCTTCATGCATCGTAATGATCCAGGCATCACCCCGCCGACTGCGGACGAAAGCCTCTCGGAGGCAAACGCATGAGCGATCAACGAAGGCCGGAAGAGATGGGAGTAGGCGCAAATGTGCAGCGAGGGGAACGAGCGATGAGTGTCGAAGAACAAAGATCACAGAAGGCACACGCAGAGTCTGAGGGGAGATCGAATCATAGCGGAGTGCACGGTGAGGAGCAGTCACGACGGGATCAGCCGAAGGCTTCCCGCAGAGGCATGAGTCTGCTCGTACTTCTGATCCTCATTGCAGCTGTATGCCTGGGCGTCTTCGGTGTTCTGAAGCGCAAGCATTCGGGCTCGGAGTTGAAGGAGTATACCGACGCTACGGCTGCACCCACGGTGGAGTTGCAACAACCGGTGATGCAGACGACTGCGCAGGAGATCGTGCTCCCTGGAAACATGCAGGCTTATACCCTGGCGCCCATCTACGCGCGAACAACTGGCTATGTGAAAGCCTGGTATCACGACATCGGCAGCCATGTAAGTAAAGGAGAGTTGCTGGCTGTCATCGAAACGCCAGAGCTTGATCAGCAGTTGATGCAGGCCAGGGCCGACCTGGCCACCGCACAAAGCAACTCCGCGCTGGCGAAGACGACCTCGGATCGCTTCGGTGACCTGATCGGAAGGAATGCTGTATCGCAGCAGGATACGGATAACGCGAAGAGCCAGTATGACGCTCGTGTTACGCAGGTGAACTCGGCGGAGGCAAACGTCAAGCGTCTCGAGGAGCTGCAGTCCTTCGAGAAGATTACGGCACCCTTCGATGGCGTCATCACGGCCAGAAATATCGATACAGGTCAGCTCATTTCAGCCACCGGAAGTACGACGACCGCTGGCGCAGGGACGATCTCGGGAAACAAGGAGATCTTCGACATCTCGGCGAATCGTGTTCTGCGTGTCTTTGTGAACGTGCCCCAGATTAATTCGCCCGATGCGAAGAGCGGAGTTATGGCAACGTTGACGCTGCCGCAATACCCGGGCCGTAGTTTTCCCGGACGTCTCGTGCGAACCTCCGATGCGGTGGACCCCGCGAGCAGGACCTTGCTCGCTGAAGTGGACGTTGAAAATAAGACGGGAGAACTACTTCCAGGAAGCTATACCGAAGTTCATCTGCATGTGTCGCACGCAGCGCCTGCACTGATCGTTCCAGCGAACGCGCTTGTCCTGGGACAGGATGGTATGCATGTCGCAACGGTGGACGCGACTCACCACGTGCACCTGGTGCGAGTTACTCCTGGTCGAGACTTCGGGACGACCGTAGAGGTACTAAGTGGATTGCAACCCGGACAGGCCATCGTAGGAAATCCCTCGGACTCACTTTCGGATGGTGAAGAGGTTCGGGTAGTGAATCCGAACGCCTCCAAGCCCCCATTGGTGGCGGAGAGCAAGCGATGAGTATCCCGAAGACATCGAGCAAGGCTGTAATGCTGGGAGTATTGGCGCTCGCCGGGTGTAAGGTCGGACCAAACTACAAGGCCCCTGCGATGCCAGCCCCGCCCGCGTACTCAGACAACGGGCACAACGGAAACTGGACGGAGGCAAAGCCTGCGGACGGTGTCGATCGCGGCGCATGGTGGGCTATCTATAACGATGAAAAGCTGAATGCTCTGGAACAGCAGTGCGCCACCGCCAACCAGAATATCGCTGCGGCGCTTCATGCGTATGAACAGGCGCACGATCTAGTCCGAGAGAACAAGGCTTCGCTGTATCCAACTGTGTCGCTGGGCGGCTTTGCGAGTCGCAACCGAATCTCGAATACAAGACCGCTACTGCCAGCCAATGCGCAGCACGATTACTGGGACTTTTTGATTCCGCTCAACATCTCCTGGGAGCCCGATCTCTGGGGCCGCATTCGAAGGCAGATCGAATCGAGTGCAGCGAATGCGCAGGCAAGCGCGGCCAATCTGGCGAATACGCGTTTGAGTCTTCAGGGCATGCTCGCAGTGACTTACCTGCAGATACGAGGGATCGATCTGCAGACGCAGCTCTTGCGATCGACGATCGATGCTTTTTCCGAAGCTCTGAAGTTGACGGAGGATCGCCTGACCGGTGGCCTCGCATCGGAAAGCGATGTCGAGCAGGCGAAGGCACAGCTTGAGGAGACGCGCGCGCAGTTGATCGACCTCGGTGTGCAACGCGCACAGTTCGAAGATGCCATCGCAGTCCTGACCGGAGTGCCAGCAACAGGCTTTCATATTGCGGAGTTGCCGCTGGAAGGCGATCCACCGAGCATTCCCACGGGGCTCCCCTCCGAGCTGCTTCAAAGGCGTCCGGACATCGCTACGTCGGAACGCTTAATCGCATCGTCCAATGCGCTCATCGGCGTAGCAAAATCGGCCTATTACCCGAGCGTCGTATTGGGCGGGAATGGTGGTATCGAAAGTTCCCAGGTAAGCAATGTCTTCAACGCCGGTAGTGCCTTGTGGAGTGCTGGCCCTAGCGTGAATGAGGTCCTGATCGACGGTGGGAGACGTAGAGCACAGGTGGATTTTGCAATCGCCCAGCGCGAACAGGCGGCGGCGCTCTACCGGCAGCAGGTTCTCTCCGCATTCCGCGACGTAGAGGATCAGCTTGCGGCACTTCGCGTACTGGCAGACGAGGCCACCGTGCAGGATCGCGCAGTGCAGGCGGCCAAGAAGAGCACGGAGCTTTCCATACTGCGCTATAAGAGAGGTCTCGCACAGTACCTCGAGGTGCTGACCAACCAGACGATCGAGTTAAGCGATGAGCGTGCCGCAGCCGCATTGACGGCCCGGAGAATCGTTGCCAGCGCGCAGTTGCAGATTGCGCTTGGCGGCGGTTGGGATTCAGCGCAACTACCTAAAAACTAGGCTAAGGTGTCGTGCTTCGGGGAGACACGCAGGGCCTGGCCCAGCGTTGTAAGCAATCGTCGAGGGAATAGAACTCGCTGAACCTTGTTCTCTTCTTAGAGGACAAGCGCTTGCAACACATTCTACGAGGTACGACAATTTTGGCTCTGTTTCTCTGGGCGATCTCAGCGTCTCCACAAAACGCGGCCCGGATCAACCTTCCCTTCGACTTTACGGCGGCAAAGCAGCATTTCCCCGCGGGATACTATGACGTCATCATGGATGCGGATCGTAGCTTCATAACGCTGGTCAGCGAGGAAAAAGTCACCAAGAGAATCCGACTGATCGTCGCTGCGCGGGACGGTGGCGGACCTTCCACGCTTCTTCGATTCGACGTCTGTGGCGGGGAGCATGTCCTGCGCAATATTCAGATGGATAAGCAAGTGACTACAAGCCTGGACGCTCCCAAGGATCAAAGCGGTGGCGTGCCCTGCGTCCTGCTCAAGTATTAACTTGAAGCGACAGATCCGGTATGTGCCGCCTGCACCAGCGCACTGTGCAGGCGGCCTCCCGATCTAGTTTTGTTCGTCCTGCCCAATCTGTGGCCGCTCATGCAGGAGACGTTCTGTAGCACGAACCATCGGCGCCGCGTGAAAGGCTCTCTGAAAGACGCGATCGTTCAGTAGATTGCAGATCGCCATCAGGGACATGCCTTGATGATGCACCATCCACGACTTCACCAACACGCAATCCGGGTGGCGCCGCGAGGCTGAAGCACTGCTGTAATCGGCTGCCTCGTAGAAGCCGTAGCTTCCAAGCCAACCCATCTTTTGCATGCGGCTGAGGTTGCGAAGCGCTGCTTCCGGTTCGAACTCAAGCGCCAGGCAGGTCGAATAAGGGGAGATCACAGGCCCGGCTTCGGCACCATATTTGAGCGCGACTAGAGGCACACCAAACGCGTGATAGAGATAATTTCCCCATGGATCCGTCTGGCTGTAACCGGACTCCGAGATGCCCCACGGAATCCGTCGGCGCTTCGCGTACTCCTCCTGCACACAGACGATGTTGTGCAGCGAGCGCCAGAGCATCGTGTTGGGATAGCTCTCCATCCACAGGGTCGGCATCAGGTACTCGAACATCGTTCCGGTCCACGAAAGCAGGACGGAACGTCCAAAGGCGCGCACCTGGTTTCTTCCCAGCCGGAACCATGTCTGCTGCGGAATGTCGCCCTTGGCGATGGCCACGAAGACCGCCATGCGTGCCTCGGAGGCGAGCAGATCGAAGCAGGAGGAATCAAGCGCATCCTCCTTCGGTGTGAAGCCGATGGAGAGAAGTTCTCGATCCGGACTTTGCAGGTGGCAGAAATCCATGGCGAGCAGGAGATCCTGCGCCTGCTCCGCAATTCTTTCCAACTCCGCATTTAGGGAAGCGACTTCGACGCGCGCTTCGGCGATCTGAGCAAGCAGGTCGACCGCAAGGCTAGCGGTCTGTTCTTCTCCGGCGCTCGTTGCCTTGAGACGTTTGAGATCAGCTTCAATTTGATCGATCAGCGAAGTGATGTTCGTCAAAGTCACAGATCGCATCGCTGCATCGAAGGCCTTCAAAGTCGAACGGCGCAGAGGTGCATATTTGGCGAGAAGCCAAGGCATGTACCGATTCAGATAGCTTTGGGCTGCGTGCAGACGTTCGTCGACCTGGCGTGTCCACCAGGCGGTGTCGCTGTCCCGCTCCTCCTCTTTGGAAAGGTGTACGGAGCGGCTGAGTTGAGACAGATGCTCCATTGCGTCCAGCTCATCTTCATCTTCGCGAAGAGCGAAGAGGCGCGCGGAGGTGGAGGCGTTCATCGATTCGAGCACGCCCTGGCAGTCGCGGAGACCATTCTGCAGAACACGCGATACGAGGGGTTGCTTGAGTTGATCCAGCGCGCCCATGCGCAGCGAGATGAGCGAGGCGCAGAGATTGCCGCTATCGACGGTCGTCACCATGGGCGGATCCATCACGGCAAGCGTCGAGGTGTCGTGAAAGTTGAAGATGTGGCCCAGGTGTTTGGGCATGCGTGCGAACGAATCGAGCGTCTTCAACGTAAGAGAGGTGAACTCCGGCAGTGTGAGATAGCCGAAGGTAAGCGCCGCCTGCCTTGCATTTAAGAGCAGACCTACGTTCGTTGGCGAAATACGATCCGCCTGCCGCAAATCGCCTTCCTGCACGTTGTCTGGGATCAGCCAGTGATTGTCTGCTGTGCTGAACTCCGCGAAGTATCTCCAGGTGCGTAGAGCCACGTGGCGCAGGAACTTCTCCTGCGGGGAACTCAGGATGAATTTCGTCGAGGGCCGACCGTCCAGCCAACGCATGAGCGGACCCGTGAACATCCAGAGCGCGAGAATGGGGAGGCAGATCCAAAGACCATGGCGGCTCTGCAACACGAGAAGTATGGCGAGAACAAGCGCCAGTACAGGCGTCAGTTTGAGATATGTATCGGAAGCGGCAGTAGACGTGCCCGATTCTGCCTGTTCCGCAGTCTCCCACTCTAGAAGTTTTTCGCCCGAAACGAAGCGCCGGAACATGGATCGGACGATGGCATCGACGGTGGTAAGAACCTGCGAGGGAAGAAAGGCGAGTGAGATTAGAACCACCGCCTGTGCCGAAAGGCTGGCTGAAAACGCCTTTCCTATCGCCTTCCAATTCCTCTTCCAGAGGGCAATGCTAAGCGCCAGAACGAGCTGCATGTATGCCGAAAGAAAGAGCAGCCCAAGAACGCACGCTGTCCAGAAAACCCTCTCTGTGGGCAGAGCAAACAGGCCGACCAGCAACAGGACAAATGTTGAAGTTTCGACGAGACTGCGTCGCAGGTTGTCCAGAATCTTCCATCGCGAGGTGTTCGAGATGGGATTGTTGACCATGCGATTTTCTTCGTTGGGTACGCGGTCGAAGAGCCACTGCACGATCTGCCAGTCGCCACGCACCCAACGATGCCGCCGCCGTGTCCATGCGCTGTAGTGCGAGGGATAGTCGTCGATCACTTCGACATCGCTGACCAGGCCAACACGTGCGTAGGCGCCTTCGATAAGGTCATGGCTCAGCAGGGCGCCGCGCGGAAAACGCTTGTCGAGGATCTCGTGCAACACCGCGACGTCGTAGATGCCTTTGCCGGTGAAGATCGCTTCGCCGTACAGGTCCTGATAAACATCCGAGACGGCGCGCGAGTACGGATCCATGCCGCTCTCGCCCGATTGCAACGAGGCAAGTCTGGAATGATTCGCCGAGTGGACGCTCACATCCACACGCGGCTGCAGGATGCCGTATCCCTGCCGCACGATCTTGTCCTTCGGATCAACCACGGCGCGGTTCAGCGGATGCGCCATCGTACCGATCAGGCGATGCGCCGCTCCGCGAGGAAGCTGCGTGTCGCTGTCGAGCGTGATGACGTATCGGATGTTGCGGAGGTCGTTCAGCGCCATAGACTTCACAGGAAAGGCGTCATGCTCTCCGCAGATCAGTTTGTTGAGGTCGAGCAGTTTGCCGCGCTTGCGCTCCCAACCCATCCACACGCCCTGGCGAACGTCGAAGATACGGTGCCGGTGCAGCAGCATAAATGTGCCGTGCTGGTCTTTGGCATAGCGCTCGTTAAGCTTTTCAATCAGGGAAACGGCATAGTCCACAAGCGGACTGCGATCCTTTTCCGCAGGCTGCGTGAGGGAGTCCGGGAGATCGGTCAAGAGTGCGAAGTGGATGTTGGGATCACGGTTGGCGAGATATCGAACTTCAATCTCTTCTGCAAGACGCTCTACCTGTGCGACCGAAGTCAGCAGGGTCGGAACCGCAACCAGCGTGGCACACTCAGCGGGAACGCCCTTGCTGAAATCCCACTTGGGCAAGGCCCTGGCAGGGAAGAGCAGGGTGACCAGGTTGTTCAGAAGGTCGGTCGCGGTCTGGCTTGCGGGCAGGATCATCAACAACATGCCAAACACGAGTCCGGTCATCGATGCATGGCGATTGATATGCGGCAGAATGATCGCCGCCAGCAGAAACTCCGTCACCAGAATGATGCCGCCGATGTAGAAGTAGTCCGCCTGCTTCCTGATGAAGGCTTCGAGACGCTGGGATATACGGGGGTGGTATCCCACCGCTTTGAGGAGTTGCGGACGGCCCGCGCCTACAATGTAGTACCCGATATGCCTCAATCTAAAGGCTGCGGGTGAGTTGTCTTCCGGCGCGTTGCGTGCAAGTTCCAAAGCGGCCTTTGCAACCTGTATCTCGGAGAAGTCGGCCCTGTGCGCGATCTCGGCGACGGCCTTCTGGTAATGCTCCCGGCTATCCTGCTCCATCGCGGGATAGGTACCCGAGGGATCCTGGCGAAGCACGGCTTCGTAGCCGATCAGAGTTCCGAGGTAGCGAGGCCAATCGAGCTGACCCAGGCGCTCCATGCTCTTCAGGCAACGGCCCATCCTGTGGAGCTGGGAACCTTCCGTATGCTGCAGATGTGTGTCGGTTTCACTGCCCGCGTGGAACATGAATCGTTCCAGCAGGGCTACCTTGAGAACAGACACAAGAGACCAGATCTCTTCGCCCAGCAGCGCTTCACGCTCTTCTATTTCTTTGATGAAGAACGACCAGCTCTCCTTAGTCCAGTCATCGTTGGTGGCTTCGAGAAAAGCGGTCGCCAGAAGGACGATGCGTGGTTTCAGGATGCCTGACTTATCTGTCGCCGAGGGTAGATCTTTCCAGAATCGCCTTACGGCTTTAATCTCTCGATACTCGCCTCGCAGCAATCGGCCATTTTCGCGAATCAGCTCTTCGCGGTGGTCTACTTCTTTGGTTGCAAACGAAGGGTCATCCGCCTCCTTTTCTTTGTCCTTGGCAGCAGCCTCTTCAAGAAGAGCGTGGTAACTATCGGAGAAGTGCTTCCAATAGCGGTCTGTCCCCTGCGTGCCTAAAGGCTGAAAAGATGTCCCATAGGTTGCGAGAAACTGATCTGCTTCAGCCTGCAGCAGCTCTCGCTGCTCGACTCCGTGGGCTTGTTTGAAGTTCTCATCGATCGCTGAATTCATCGGTAGCTCGCAGCCTGCAGTTCAAACATCGTGGCATAGCGTCCGCCCAGACGGAGGAGCTCGTCGTGGGTTCCTTCTTCAACAAGACGGCCGCCCTCGAGGACTACGATCCGGTCCACCATGCGTACGGTTGAAAAACGATGCGAGATCAGCACCGCCATCTTTCCCTGTGTGAGTTCGGCAAAACGCTCGAAGACGTCTGCCTCGCTGCGTGCATCGAGTGCTGCCGTAGGTTCGTCGAGAATCAGAAGCTGCGCATCGCGCAGATAGGCTCTCGCCAGCGCAAGCTTCTGCCACTCACCTCCGGAGAGATCGACGCCGGAGGCGAAGCGGCGACCAAGCATCTGCTCGTAGCCTCCGCCCAGCCGGCTCACGACATCGTTGGCCAGACTCTTCTCCGCTGCGCGCTCGATGTCTTCGTTCTGGTCCATCTGTTCGATGCGCCCGATACCGATGTTTTCGCGCACGGTCATCTCGTACCGCATGAAGTCCTGAAAGATTACGCCGGTTTCGTGGTGCAGCTGCTCCATGCTGTACTCGCGCAGATCGATTCCATCCAGCAGAATCTGCCCCTCGGTTGGGTCGTAAAGCCGCGTAAGCAACTTCACAATCGTCGTCTTACCCTGGCCGTTTTCACCGATCAGAGCGATACGCTGGCCGCGCGCGAGGAATAGGTTAAAGTCCGCCAGCACCTTGCGCGTGCTCCCTGGATAAGAGAACGATACGTTGCGGAACTCGAAGCCTTTGCGAATCGGCACCGGAACCGGAAGCGCGTTTGGCTTCGATTTGACCGTTGGCTGCATATCGAAGAAGGCCAGCAGATCCGTGAGAAAGAGCGCCTGATCCGCAATGCCGGAGAGCGTGGAGAAGACCTGTTGCAAAGCTCCGCTTGCCTGCAGAATCGCGCCGGTCAAGAAGGCCAGAGTACCGATGTCGAACCCGCCCTGAAGCGTCTTCCAGATCGTCCACGCATAGGCCGAGTAATATCCAAGCGTACTGATAATCGAAAGCGCGGCACCGGCGCGGAGACGGCGCACCGAGAGTGCAAGGTTCTCCGCGCGGATGGTCGCCGAGATCTTCGTAAAGCGGTCGGTCAAAAACTTGTGCAGGCCGAAGAGCTTCAGTTCCTTCGCCGCCTCTTTGCTTCCGCCGAGCAAACGCAGATAGTCCAGTTGCCGATTCATCGGAGTCTGGCGGAAGTTTTTTGCGTAACCGAGGAACGCGAAGTGCGTCTCGCCCAGGAAGCCGGGAATCACGCCAGCCAGCAGAAGCAGAAGCAGCCACGGCGCGAGCCAGAGAATCGCGAGCGAGAGCGCAATGGTCGTGACCAGCTGCTGAATTAGGTTTCCAATCGCCTGAATCATCACCAGGCGGTCGGTGGCCTGGACGCGTGCGCGCTCCAGGCGATCGTAAAAGACGGGATCTTCGTAGAGGGTGAGATCCAGTTGCGAGGCGTGCTCGATCACGCGAACGCTGATGTGGTGCGTATATCGGTCGGCGAGCACGGCGTCCAGGTACGACAATACGCGGGAGAGCACGGCGATAAGAATCGCGATACCGAACTCCAGGCTCACCATCCACCAGAAGCGCAGGCCGAGCGGCTCATGCCGCTCCACGACAGCCACCACGCCATTAATGATGAGGCGGGAGACGGCAAGAAGAGCGAGAGGCAGCAGCGCTATGATCACCCGGAGGACGACACTGAACGCGACGATAGTGGGAGCAGCTGCCCAGACGATTCCCAGTACGGGCGGAATACTTCGCATCGCCTGTACTCTTTCGTGGAACACCTTTCCAAAGCTATGTTCCACCTGATTTTCCGTCGGTTCCATTCACTCTCCTGCCCACGCTGCTGTGGCGTTTGTGATTTCGGGGAGACCGCGAGGTCGCAGTCCCCATTTCCAGGATCTTTTTGAATAGATGCGATATTTGGCGCAGAAATTGGCTCGCGCTTCCTGATTCTCTCTATGAAGTCTCGCATGAGCGCATTTTCAAGCGGCCAAATGCCTTAGCAACTGCGAATTTAAACAGCGAAAGTCTTATCGACTCAACGATTTGTTACGCTAAAGACAACGCTCCCTGCGGAGGGATGTGTGAGTGGTTGAAACAGGCGGTCTTGAAAACCGCTTTACCTTTGCGGGTAACGGGGGTTCGAATCCCTCTCCCTCCGCCATGTCATCGTTCAAGCAAGTGCCCGGTAATCGACTCATATCCCTTCGGAGCATGGTGAGAGGCTTGTCCCATAGGGATACACTTGCTGCGGAGAGACCATGAACAGACGGGGATTTCTCACCTCAATGGCCGCGCTGCCGACGGCAACCATGCTTCCGCAGGCGTTGGCGCAGTCCGGGCAACAAATTACGCATGTGGATACCAAGACCGATGGCGCCCTGCTTCATAGCCGTGTCGTGAAAGCTGAAGGTATTCAGCCGGAGGGCGCCGCTCCCGGAGCGAAAGCCTATGTGCACTTCAACGGACCTACACAACAACTGGCTGCGCTCGCATCGGGATTTGTAACGCTGGACCCGGGAGCACAGCCCCATCCACCGCATCGCCATCCTGAAGAAGAGATCATGATCGTGGGCGAAGGAACAGGTGAATTCTCCGTCGACGGCGTTGCCTCCAACGTGAAGATGGGGGACATGGTGTATGTGGAAGCCAATGTGCTGCATGGCGTGCGGAATACCGGCCAGGCGCGTATGACCTTCTACTTCATCAAGATGATGGGCAAGTGACCAGCCTGCATATATTCTGCGCAACTGGCTCATCGGCCAAATCAACGACTAATTGGATAGGTCTCAGTTTGGTACCATCTCGGCATGATGGAGAGTATTCGTACCAAACCTTTCTTTCCTCTGTTGCTTCTCGTGCTTACATGCACCATCGGCTGCAAGCACGCCCCGGCGCCCGCGGGCACGAGTGAAACAGGCGCGGACCAGACCTCCGCCGCATCGCCCAATTCGGTGATCGCTGACATCTCAGGCGACTACGCCGCGCACTTCTCCGCGCAGGGCGACGCGATCAGCGTCGGTTTTCTTGGTTCCATCAAAGAGCGCACAGCGCGCTTCAACATCGGCGCAAAGAACGAAGGTCAGGGCCAGACTACCGAGCTTTCTACAGGCTTCGTCATCCCATTCCAGATTGCAGTCGGGAGAACGCAGAACGCTGGGGGAGCCAGCCTTGGCCTCATACGCGACGAAGCAAAAACGGAGTACAGCGAGCCGACCTTCCGGCTCTTTTACGATACCGAGAAGGAGCCTCATCCCATCGCGCATCTGACGTTGTCGAAGGCCGATCAACTCCCCTCCGGCAATCCCATGATCGTGCGTTATCACCTTGTCGGTACCTTCGACTATCAGGCAGCCTATGCTCCCTCCCCGGACACCGCTTGCGCTCGTGAAGCCATAAGCTACGTTGCGGCGCACGGTAGGCGCTATCCCAAGTTCACAGCCAATCTCTGCCAGGCGAAGAAGATTGCAGTTAAAGGCAGCTTCGACATTAAGAAGGATCTGCCATCCAGTACCTTCGAGTAGCCGGCGGGAGGCCAAGTCACTCCTACCGCCAAAGCTCAATCACGTCCGTCCGCCATGAAGTCATTGAGATTCTTCCCCGTCGCCATTCCAATGCCCACTTCATAAGAAAGGCTGAGGACCAATTTGGGATGATCGGCGGATATGAGGCTCCTGAGGTCTGACCGTAAGCATTCTCGGCCCAGGTTGGCATCTATCTTTGTAGGTGCAGAAGAGTTGGAATGGCCCGCTCCGAACCGCACAGGAGAAATTATGCAAAAGCGCACACTAGGGAAAAGCGGTCTCGAGGTCTCAGCACTCGGCCTGGGTTGCATGGGGTTGAGCTTTGGGCTCGGCCCGGCCACGGAAAAATCGGAGGCCATCCGGCTCATCCGCGACGCCGTTGAGCGTGGCGTGACCTTCTTCGACACCGCCGAAGTCTACGGTCCCTTCATCAACGAAGAGGTCGTCGGCGAAGCTCTCGCTCCATTCCGAAAAGAAGTAGTGATCGCCACGAAGTTCGGCTTTGAGCCCGATCCCAAAAACGACGGCAAATGGACCGCAACCAACAGCCGCCCGGACCACATCAAGGAGGTCGTCGAAGCCTCGCTCAAGCGACTTAGAACCGACACCATCGATCTCCTCTATCAGCATCGCGTCGACCCCAACACCCCGATTGAGGAAACCGCTGGTGCAGTGAAGGAACTGATTCAAGCAGGGAAGGTAAAGCACTTCGGTCTCTCCGAAGCCGGTGCAAAGACGATCCGCCGCGCACACGCCGTGCAGCCCGTCACTGCTTTGCAGAGTGAGTACTCTCTCTTCTGGCGCGAGCCCGAAGAGTCGGTCATGCCTACGCTCGAAGAACTGGGCATCGGTTTTGTTCCCTTCAGCCCGCTTGGCAAGGGATTCTTGACAGGAAAGATCAGCGCGGAGACGAAGTTCGACAGCACAGACTTCCGTGCCGTCGTCCCCCGCTTCAGTGAAGAAAATCGCAAAGCGAATCAATCGCTTGTTGAAGTCGTCACTCAATTCGCCGAGCAGAAGAAAGCCACGCCTGCGCAGATTGCTTTAGCCTGGCTGCTCGCGAAGAAGCCGTGGATCGTGCCTATTCCGGGTACGACCAAGCTCTCGCGGCTCGAAGAAAATCTCGGCGGCGCAAGCCTCGAACTCACATCCGACGACGTTCGTGCTCTCGAGGAAGCATCGTCCACCATCAAGATCGAAGGCGATCGCTACCCCGCAACGCACCAGAAGTTCATCGACCGCTAAACATAAACTGCCGCAGCCAGACACGCCGGGCGCGTTTGCGTGATTTTACCGGCGTGGTCTGGCAGCCGGTATCCAGGAGCGACTTCATACGCTCGCAGCCGGTACCTTTACGCAGATCGCGCTGACGAACGGAGGAAGCTACACGAAGAGGTGAGCCGTCCCGGGGGCAGCCTGATTCGATAAAACGGGGGCGACCTCGGCATCGGGCATATTTGCAGGTGCAACCTCTTCGCTCTGGATCAAACCTGTGCCGCACACGATGACCTTCCTGCCCGCGATTGCGGTTGCGCGATCTCCGGGAACGACCACGCCGATCAGGTGCATGGGGTCCGAGGCCGCAAGCGTAATCGCAGGATCTGACGTGAGCTGCCGCGAGGCGCGAAGAGAATCGACAGCCTCGGGAAGGGCGTACTGTTCGCCGGAGAAGCCTGAGACGAAGCGGCCGCCGCGCACCTCGCCGCGCGCCTCCAGCCTGCGCAGCATGGCGACGAGTTCACGCCAGCGGGGAACGTTCGTCTCGCGCTCCAGCAGGTCGCGAAAGACGACGCCGTAGCGGCAGAGCAGCATGCGCGCGGAGGCTGCAACGCTCGCCTCCTCCTCGCGTGCGGCTTCGGTGAGGGAGAGCGGCGTGTGCGATTCTTCGGTAAAGAGGGACCATCGCCCAGCGGTGGAACGCGTGGTGCGTTTGGCGGCGTTGGCAGGAGCGGCGGTGGCGCTCTGGCGGCGCTTCGGATTCATGAAGCAGCGAAGTTGGTCGAAGCCATCGCTCGATGCGAGGCCTGCCGTGGCGAGCTCCCAAAGGGCTGTCTGCGTCTGCTGCTTGGTGAGTGTGGCGAGGCGCTGGATGTCAGAGGCGAAGCAGGCTCCGCGCTCTGCGAGGAGGGAGCGGACTCGATTGGCCTCTGGCGACAGGGCCTGCGATAGCTTAACCTCATCGATGGACTTCTGCGAAAGCGCGCGCGGAAGCCAGTCGGCCGTATCGCGAAGGAAAAAGGTAATCGGCGCCATATTGGTCGGAATCACGCGGCGTGGAGCGGTGCCGTTCCCTACCCCCCATGCGGGATGCGGAGAGATGCGCCCCCAACCGACGGCTCCGGAGAGGCAGAGCTGATCGAGGGCGCGAGGGTCGTAGTCATGTACACGCGCTGGAAGGATGGACCGCTCCCACTCGATCGCGGGCGCTTCGAAGCCTTCGAGCTGCGCGAGGGCTTCGAGAACGCCCTCTTCTCCGGCAAGCTGGGTCTGTGGCGCAACGTGCTGCCAGCGCAGGAGCCAGCGATAGAACTCGGCGGGTGTGACCGCCTGAATCTGCCTCCGCAGCGTGCCCAGCGTGAGGCGATGGATGCGCTGCAGAATGCGGCGTTCGCACCATTCGATCTCTTCGTTGACCTCGGTGGGGGTGTGTTCGTAGATGCCGCGCAGTACGAGCCCCTGCGCTTCGATGGCGACCATCTGCGTGAAGAGATCGATGGCATCGAGCGAGAGCGTTGCGGCGAGACTTCGCGAAGTCACAGGTCCAAGAAGCTGCAGCCAGCCCTGGGTGACGAGGCGCAGCGCGTCTTCACGGCCCGATGCGGGTTCGGCGGAAGCCTCTGGCCAGAGCAGATCGACTAGAGGCAGACGCTCCGCCGCAACCCAGAACTCCTGCGCGTTTTCTGCCGAGCCAAGTCTAAGCTGGACTGCGCGGCCGGAGCGAGCGAGGCGTTCGAAGAACTCGGGCCAGTGACGCGCTGCCTCTGTGCGATAGGCACGGGCATCGTCTCCCGCAAAGAGTGCGATGGGTAGAGCAATCGCGGAGAAGAGAAGATCGTGCAGTTCATGCTCGTCGCGCAGATCGGGCCAGCACTCTTCGCGAATCGTCGCGATGGCCGCCGGATCGAGACGCGAAGCTTCTCCAAGGACGGCGTCGGGGATGGTTCGGCGCAGGGAGACCGCGCGCGCGCGACGCTCTTCCAGACCGGCTTCATCAAGGAAGGCGTTCTGGTTCGCGTTCAGAAGTTCATGCGCAAACTGCGATGGAACCGGCGTATCGACGGCGATGCAGGTGAGCGTTCCATCGGCGATGCGTCGCAGGATTTCTTCCAGGCCTGCAAGGTCCATTGCCTCCTGCAGAACGTCCTGCATCACCTCGCGCACAAGAGGATGATCGGGGATCTGGATGTCCCCGACGATCGTTTCGAAGCAGGCAGCGGCCTGGGGAAAGACGCTCGCCAGCAGGTCTTCACCGCGCGTCCTCTGGACCTGAGGCGGAACCTTCTTGCCCTTGATGAAGCGCAGCAGTTGTAGCGAACGATTCGCGGCCCAGCGCCAGCGCGTCTTGAAGATGGGCGAGGCGATCGCGGCCTGCTCCAGCAACTCCTTCGCTGTCTGCTCGGTGAGGAAGTGGAAGACATCGGCCAGTGGAAAACTGTGTTGCTCTGCGAGGCAGATGTTGATGCCGTTGTCGGTCGCCGCAGCCTGCAGCTCGTAGTTGAAGCCGCGGCAGAAACGCTTCCGCAGCGCCAATCCCCAGGCACGGTTGATGCGTCCGCCAAAGGGCGCATGCAGGATGAGCTGCATGCCTCCGCCTTCATCGAAGAAGCGTTCTGCAATCAGCACGTTCTTTGTCGGCACAGCACCGAGCACCGCACGACCTGCCACGATGTACTGCACGAGCTGCAGCGCGGCGGATTCGCAGATAGCGGACTGTTCGCACAACCACGCGACTGTATTGGCGACGTCTTCATCCTGCTTGGTGACATGCGCATGATGCACGTTGCGCGTGCGTTCCGAGATTGCTTCGCGCAGATCTCCTACAAAATCGGACAGCACGTTCGTGCGCTGCGGAGCTTCGCCAAACCAGAACGGAACGCTTGGCGGCGCGCCGTGCGCATCCTCTACGAGAACGCGGCCTTCCTTCTCCACAGCGAGCACACGCCAACTTGCATTGCCCAGTTGGATGACATCGCCGGGGCCTGAGTCCACGGCGAAGTGTTCATCCAGCGTCGCAATGACCTGCTCCTCCGGCATCAGCACAACGGAGTAAAGCGCAGAGTCGGGAATGCTGCCGCCGTTGCCGATGGCCGTGATGCGCGCGCCGCGCCGTGGATGCAGATGACCCGCAATGCCATCGCGCAGGAGATACGCGCCGTAGCGTCCGCGCGAGCTCTCAATGCCTTGATGCAGGATGGTGATGAGTTCATCGAACTCCGCTCGCGTGAAGTTGCGATAGGGATAGGCGCGCGTGAGCACATGAAAGAGCGCGTCCTCTTCCCATGGCTCCGCCGCGCAGGCTGCGACGATCTGCTGCATAAGCACATCGCGTGGGTGCGGCGGTACTTCAAGCCTATCCAGCGACCCGGAGCGCATCGCCTGCACCAGTGCCGCCTGCTCCAATAGATCGTCGCGCGTGGTGGCAAAGAATCGCCCCTTGGGCACAGCGCCGCGCCAATGTCCCGCTCGCCCTACGCGCTGCATCGCGACGGCGACAGCCCGCGTGCTGTTGAGCTGAATGACAAGGTCGACTGCGCCGATGTCGATGCCGAGTTCGAGTGATGCGGTCGCGACAAGGCACTGGATCTCGCCTGCCTTCAGGCGCTGTTCCGCATCCAGGCGCAGGCCGCGCGAGAGCGATCCATGATGCGCCGCGACGTTCTCCGGCCCCAGGCGTTCGCCCAGAGCCCCGCAGAGTCGTTCCACCATCCGTCGCGTATTCACGAAGACCAGCGTGGATCTGTGTTCGCGGCAGAGCTCTGCAATGCGATCGAAGATGCCCGTCCACATCGAGGTGCTGCACACCGAACCAAGCTCTTCATTTGGAATCTCGATGCCGAGATCGAGCACACGCCGCTGTCCCACCTGCACTATGTTTGCCGCAGCGCGGTCGCGGTCGACGCCGGTGAGAAAATCTGCGACCAGTTCAATCGGGTTCTGCGTTGCGCTGAGACCGATGCGTTGCGGAGCTACGGAGAGGCCGGTGAGAAAAGCACCGGGGGACAAGCGGTTTTCGCCCATCACCAGAGCATCCAGGCGTTCGAGCGTGAGGGCCAGATGCGCTCCCCGTTTGTCGTCCGCAATGGCGTGAATTTCGTCGACGATGATCGTGCGAATGTGGCGGAGGTTTTCCCGCGCCTTGGCCGAGGTGATGAGGAGGTAGAGCGACTCGGGCGTGGTCACGAGAATGTGCGGCGGATGCTTGAGCATGGCCGCGCGTTCGCTCGGCAGCGTGTCGCCGGTGCGGACGCCGGTACGAATCGGAGCGCAGAGATAGCCGCGCTCCATCGCCAGTTGCTGAATCTCCCGCAATGGCTGATCGAGGTTCTTCTGCACGTCGTTCGAGAGGGCCTTGAGCGGCGAGACATAGACGACCTGCGTCGTAAGTGGCAGGCTTCCGTCAATGGCTGCGCGGAGCAGCCGATCAATGGCCACAAGGAAGGCGGCCAGCGTCTTTCCGCTTCCCGTCGGCGCGGAGATCAAGGTGGGTTCGCCGCGCACGATGGGTGGCCAGCCTTCCATCTGCGGCTCCGTCGGCGTTCCGAACTTTGCCGTGAACCACTCACGCACGACCGGATGCGCCCAGGCAAGATCCTGCGCGAGATTGGCTTCGTCGAGAACGGGCGCAACGGTGCTCATGGGATATTTTAGCGCTCCTTTTCGCTCCCTCTTCGCCCAAAAGAGCAAAAGATTTCCGGAGGACGAGTGAATGACGCGCGTAGATTTCTCCCTTGCAAGGTCGTCCCCGGATCCGTCATTAAGGAAATTTCCCTGAAGTTAAACGCTTACCCTTAAGTCTATTGACCTAGGATCAACTCCGACGTATGCCCGTTGCGCTGCCCCGCGATGCCGCGTAGAGTTCAGCACTAACACCTTCCTTTACCTCTTTTACAAAGTAGAACCCTACCGACTTGAAGTCTTTCTCGTCCCCAAAGGGCCTTACCCGTTTTTAACCTCGGAGGCACCATGCGCAAGCTTCTCACTTGTTCTATTTGCTCGATCCTTCTTTTTTTGAGCTCGGTGATGTACAGCCAGAGCGTTGATACTGCGATTCTTGGAACCGCTACCGATCCTTCGGGCGCGGTGGTCGCGGGCGCAACCGTCAAGGTCACATCCGTGACCACGGGTATTACCAAAGTCGGAACGACCGGATCCGAAGGCCAGTATTCCATCCGCTACCTGACCCCGGGCAAGTACGACGTGGAGATTACCGCCCCGGGTTTCAGTTCTGCGGAACGCAAGGGAGTGGACCTCGCTCTCGCACAGCAGGCCAAGGTGGACTTCAAAGTGACCATAGGTTCTTCCACGCAGGTGGTCGAAGTCGAAAGCACCATGCCTCTTCTCCAGAGTGAAAGCGCGGCGCTCGGCGCGACGATCGATACCGATCGGACGGTGAACCTCCCGCTCAACGGACGCAAGTTCAACGATCTCGCTGTCCTTACCCCAGGCGTGACCGTCAGTAATCCAGACAATCACTCGTCCAGCACCGCAGGTTCCGCTGTTGGAGCGAACGGCGGGCGCAATCGCTGGGGACAGATCGACGTCGACGGCATCACGATGCTGAACAACCGTCAGGCGTATGTGAACTCCTACCCATCGGTGGACGCGATTCAAGAGTTCCGCGTGCAGACCGGCAACTACTCGGCGCAGTACGGTTTCTCAGCGGGCACGAACATCACGGTGCAGCTTAAGTCCGGCGGAAACAAGTTCCATGGCACAGTCTTCGAGTTCATCCGCAACAACGCCGTCGACGCTCGAAACTACTTCCGCAATGCTCCTCTGCCCAAGAACATCCTCAAGCAGAACCAGTTTGGAGCCACCATTGGTGGACCGATCTTTCGCGATAAGACCTTCTTCTTCTTCAGCTACGAAGGTCTTCGATCCCTGCAGGAAGTTCCTTCCACTGCCAACGTACTCACGCAGGCACAGCGGAATGGCGATTTCTCGGCGCTTCTCGCTCTTCCCACACCGATTCGACTCAGGAATCCCTTCGGTGGCTTTTACGCCGGAAATATTATCCCTGTGAACTCGGTATCGCAGGCTCTGATCAACCAGTACGTCCCTCTCCCCAACTCCACCGGAACACAGAACTACTCCGGTGCAAGCATCGGAAATGAAAAGGTGGAGCAGGAGATTGGTCGGCTCGATCATCGGTTCAACGACAAGAACTCCATCTTCATTCACTACATTCACACGTACCGCGACTTCCCGAATGCCAACGTGAACCGCAACTTCACCTTCACGGGCAAGTACCCCATGCATAATGCGGCGTTCCAGTTCCTGCACATCTTCACGCCGAACCTCGTGAACGAACTTCGCATGGGTGCAAACCTGGAGCATGTCAGCCAACTCAGCACACGCACCAATACTAATTTCACGATCGCCTCACTTGGCATCACCGGCTTCAAGGTGGGTGGTCCTAACGGTCGCGATCTTACTTCCAGTGAGCAGGGTTTCCCGTTGCTTAACATCACCGGCTTCCTGGGGATGGGTGACGATAAGGCGGCATCGAATCTCGATTACAGCCGTACCTTCCAGCTCGCCGATAACATCACCTGGACCCGCGGACGTCACACTCTTCTCTTCGGTGGAGACATTCGCAAGGCCCTGGACAACGCCACCACCAACAACACTCCCTTCGGTTCAGAGACCTTCACAGGTGACATCACTGGATATGCCCCGGCAGATTACATGCTCGGGTATCCGAAGACGTCCATCACGCCGGAAGGTGTGCCGATTACTGCGGCCCGCCAGTGGCGCACTGCAGAATACTTCCAGGACAACTGGCGTGCCACGGACAAGCTCACACTCAACCTTGGCGTGCGCTATGAGATCTATGCACCGCCGTATGACACCAACAACGTCTCCCGCACCTTGGACTTCAGCACCGCGACGCCGACTCTTACGCCCGCTCCGGGACAGCGTCTCAACGGCATCTGGCAGATTACGTACAAGGACATCGCACCGCGCCTTGGCTTTGCCTACAGCATCTCGCCAAAGACAGTTCTCCGCGGTGGTTATGGCATGACCTATTTCGGCGGCCAGTTCGACAACATCAACATCCTCCAGCTCAATCCGCCGACCGCAGGCTCCCTGACCATCACCAACCCTTCCACCAACCCGGTAGCAACGATCACCACACCGGTGCCAGCATCGTTGTATCCGAACCCACCCTTCTTCAATGTCACCTCGGTGCCTGCCGATCGCAAGCGCCCGGACGTCAATGTTCAGACCTACAACCTCACGGTCTCGCAGCAGTTCGGCAAGAGCGTCCTGGATGTCAGCTACGTTGGCGTCAAAGGCACACACCTCGACACCAGCCTGACCTACTTCAACTCGCCCCAGCCTGGTGGTACCGGTGCCGTGCAGGCACGCCGTCCGTATCCCACCTTCGCTCGTATCCGCGCTCTGGATTTCACGGGCGCGTCAAACTATAACGCTCTCCAGGTTCATTTCGAACATCGCATGACGAGCCAGCTCAATGTCACCGTGGTGTACGCCTACTCTCACCAGTTGGATAACCAGGGAGCCGATGTAAACAGCGGCGGTTGCAACTGCCAGAACATCCGCGCACCGCACGAGTATGCCAGCGGAACGACCGATCAGCGTCACAATCTCGTCATTGGCTACGTATGGCATATGCCCAAGTTCACGCAGAGCCGGGCCTTCGGCACGGCGATCAATGGATGGTCCCTCAACGGCCTCATCCTGCTCAACAGCGGCACCCCAATCAACGTAACGCAGAGCACCGACGGACAGAACGTGGACAACCCCTGGCAGCGCCCCAACCAAACGGGCCTTAACCCCTACCTCGCAAACCCGACACCAACGCTTCGACTCTCTTCGGCGGCTTACTCCCTCAGCACAGCAACCTTTGGAACCACGCCTCGCAACAGCCTCCTCGGAACTGGCACCAAGGTGGTCAATGCGGCGATCATGAAGGATTTTGCGATGCCGTTCAACGAGAACCACAAGCTGCAGGCGCGCTTCGAGGCCTTCAACGCCCTGAACACACCGCAGTTCTCCAACCCGGGTACGAGCTGGGGAGCCAGCAGCTTCGGTCAGATCTCCTCAACGAAGATCAACAACCGTGAACTGCAGGCTGCTCTGAAGTACATCTTCTAAGCGGGCTTCACCTGAAAGAAAAAGGGCCACGAAGAAATCTTCGTGGCCCTTTCTTTGATGGTGGCCAAATCGGCTAACAGCAGATCCCTTCGCTTTGCTTCGGGATGACAAAAGGGTGGCAGTAATCGAATGCGAGCCGTGGCCAGCTTAACCCGCCCTTTCGCGATAAGACCGCGGAGGAATGGGGCACGAAAGCAGATCGTTACCGTGGCGTGGGCTGGTAGGACTCTTTCTGCTTCTTCCCCGTTGGATCCAGTGGCTCTTTGTCGTCGTCCGCGGCAGGTGCGTTTGGGTCGATCTTTGGAGTGGCGAAGGGCTTCTTCAGGCCATCTTCGGCTGCCGTGTGCGTGTCTGTGTGTGCGTCGGGGGTCGCCAGGGCTGCTTTATATTCAGCGACCGCCTGCTCGCGGTCGGGCAGCGTGTCATACAGCCGGCCCAGATAGACATGCGCCCACGCCACGGTGTGCGGGTCCTTTGAAAGCGAAACGACCGCGTGCAGATGGTCCACGGCCGATTCGGGGTCGCGTTGCAGCAGGTCGGCGCGCGCGAGGATGTACATCGCCCGTCCGGACTTGGGGTCTTTCTCCAGCTCGGCTTTGGCCAGTGCCTGGGCAGCGGGCGCATCGCGCAGGAAGAGCTTCTGTTCTGCGAGGTCGAGGCCGGTGAGCTTTGGCTGTGGAGCTCTGGGGCCACGACCACGGCTAACCAGTTCATGCGATCCCTCGGCGAAGAACTGGATCTCCTTGGCGACGTTGACCTCGTGCTGAACGTCCATGCCGTAGACCATCTCGCCGATGTCTTCCTTCAGCGAAACACCGGCGGAGTCCATCTGCGTCAACTTCTCGTACAGGTACTGCACAAGGATCCAGCCCTGCCGCATGTCCGTCTTGACCAGACCACGGCGAACGATCTCCGCGCGCTTCTCGTAGTCGATGATGTCCAGGTTGTAGCGGTCGATCTCCTGGCGAGACTTCACATTGACCGGTTTTTTCGGCTTGGGAAATCCAACATCGATCGTACGTGCCTCAACGGCCTTGATGAGGCACTCCGAGACGAGCGCCACGATATCGGTCTTATAGATGTACTCGAGCGGCGCCTCCTGCACGCTCTTCAGCAGAGGCAACAGGCGTTCCGTCGACGCCGCACGCGCGTAGACAAGCGGCTCAATCTCATAGTGCAAATAACTGTGACGCACCTCGTCCATATGAACGCCGCCCGGATCCAGTGGCGTGTCTTCCGTAGAAGGCGAGGTCACAACAAACTGGTCGGCACCGTAGATGCGCGCGTTGGTCGCGGACGGCGAGAGGAGAGGCTCCAGAAAAATGACGAAGCGGCGACCGTCGTAGCTCGAAACCGGCTGACGGAGGTAGATGTTCGTGGCCAGAATCATCTTCGTCAGCGGATCGTGGACTCGGTTCACAAGCGCCTCGTACTCCGGGCGGTGTTTGATCCAGAGCACATGGAGATCCATCTGCTCGGAGAATGTCCGTAGCAGGGGAAGGACGTTGATGACCTGGAGCGAGTCGGGCGGCATCTCCGCTTCTCCGACCGCCGCCGTCAACTCGGGCGGTTGGGTGGTGTAGAGCGCCAGAGAGACATACTGTGCCAGGTTCAGTGCGCCGTTCAGCTTATGCGAAGTCACGTAGGTGCAGAGAGCGTCGCGGCTGGCACGGGCCGGAGCAGAGCTGCCGAGCGTCTCGTCCATTTCGCGCCGAATTTCGGTCCGCACGGGAAGGGAGTGAGCGAGGTCGGCGTCATAGCCGCAGGCGTTCAGACCGGCGGCTATATCAAAGAGGGCTTCAGAGGTCTCCAGCGTGATGGCCGAACCGGCAGCTTCGACGCGGCGGGGGGTCTCCGTGGGCGTACTGCTGGAGCTGCTGGAAGACACCTGGGCCGCCAGAGGCAGAGCGACGAGAAAAAGCGGGAGGATGGAATGCAGTTTCAATGGGGGTCTCTATCGAATGGACGTATCTGGCGAGTCTATGGAAGCAGACGCGTCCGTGCAAACTATCACGCAACCTTAAGCGTGAACGGAGATCCCGGCATACGTCAACAGAACACGTCCGGGAACCGGAAATCCAAACACATGCGCCGGCTCAAAGACGGCATGCACCATCTGATTCCGCAGACGCGATTCGGTATCCACATCGCTCGGACCGGAGATCACCCTGTAGTCGTAGACCCGCCCCTGCGCATTCACCTGCGCTTCGACCAGCAAAGGCCGATCGGGAGAGACTTCAATGTCCGCCGCCGAACCCTGCACAGAGTACATGTAGCGCGGTGCGGAGAAACCTGTGAGCGGTGTGTCGTTCGCTTCGACCGACGAGGGCGCGGCAACGGCGCCCAGCAGGCTGAAGCTGAAGACCAGAAGAACGACCGCAGCAACGGCAACCGCCGCCTGAACGCCGAAGGGGCGCAGGGTGTTGTCGCGGTAGAGCTCCCAGCGGTCCACAAAGCGCTGGACGAAGGTGCGCTGCGCGTCGGAGCGCTCATGGGAGAGCGCAACCCGCAACCGGACCGCCAGATTCTCAGGCAAGGGAGCAGAGCGCGCAGCCATAAGGGCCCGCTGCATCGACTTCCATTCCGCAAACTCTGTACGGCAGCTGGGGCAGGTATCCAGGTGAGCGCCAATCTGCTGCATCTCCAGGCCATTCACATCACCGTCGAGATAGAAGGAGAAGCGTTCGCGAATCGGTGTGCAGATATCGTTCATCGCGTCGTCTCCTTTTGCTGGCGAAGCAGGGCCTGCCGCAGTGTCGCGCGTCCCCGCAGTAAGCGGCTCTTTACTGTACCCATATTCAAATTCAAAATCTCTGCGATCTCGTCATACTGCATGCCTTCGATCTCACGCAGAATAAGCACGGACCGGAAGGCCTCCGGGACCTCACGCAAGGCCTCTTCCACACGCGCACGCGTCTCGGACTGGCTGGCGCACTCAAAGGGAGAATCACGCTGGTCAGCCAGCGAATCCCGCAGTGAGAAGGTCTCGGTCTCTTCGTCCTGCGAAGAGCTATCGATATCGATCGTGACTTCCTGCTTGCGATGACGTGTCCACCAGCGGCGCTGGTTGGAGGCCTCGTGCAGGGCGATGCGGTAGATCCAGGTCTTGAGGGAAGAATCGCCGTGGAACCCTCCAATCGACCGAAACACCTTGATGAAGACTTCCTGTGTAATATCGGCGGCGTCGCTCGGATTCTGCAGACTGCGCGCTATGAGCGAGTAAAGCGGCGCGTGGTACTGAGCGATCAAAAGGTCGAAGGCGCTTTCGGAGCCAGCCTGCAGTTCGCGCACGAGTTCGGCATCTTCCGCCCGCAACCCTACCGCGCTTGCAACCTCGCTCATCGCCAACCTTTGCGTCCACATTTGCTGCAACCCTTTCAGCCTACTTCCCCGCACACCCGCGAGGCAAACCTCTTACAGAAAGAAAGAATTTCGCCGCCGGCGGCAGAGTGCTCTCGCGTTCACTCTGCTTTTATAGACACCAAATGTAGCCAATTGTTCCCGGACTGTTCCTATCAGATGCAGTAGGCGGACCAAAATCGGCATCTTTTTCAGGGCAAAAGAACCTCTCTCGCAGCGAAACTTGCCGTGAGAGCTCGGGTTTCAGGAAACGTACGGAAAACGTACTAAGGAGAAGAACGATGAAGTTTCAAGGACTCTGGAAGACTCTGGCGGTTAGCGTTCTCAGTTTCGGTATGGCCTCGGCCGTAGCCGAAGCCCAGGTGTACGTGCACATCGGCCCGCCGCCTCCGATTGTGGAGCGACGTCCTCCACCGCCCCGGCCTGGCTATGTATGGCGCGGGGGATATCACCGTTGGGACGGCGGTCGTTATGTCTGGGTACCGGGCGCATATCTGGCCCCACCTCGTCCCCACGCACGGTACTATCAGGGCGCCTGGGTTCGCGGACCGCGCGGATACTACTGGCGTGATGGATACTGGCGCTAGAGATCATTCTTAGTCATAGATCGGCATGAAGATTGTTACCTTCATGCCGATTCGTTCTAGAAGCACCTCAGGCCTCGAGGTGCTTCTGTGCGATGGCGAGGAAATTCCTGGCGGGTTGAGTATCGTGATCCTGGCGAAACGCCACGTCGACCGTGGTGCGGCTGACGGTATGGACCTGGCGATAAACCGTTCCAGGAATCGTGACAGCGGTGACGCAGGCCGGCGCGAGTGAGACACCGAGGCCCGCGGCGACGAGCCGAACGACGGTGGGCCACTGCGGCGCATTCTGAATAATGTTGGGACGAAATCCGGCACGTTCGCAGCATGCGACGGTGCGGTCAAAGGCAAGGGGACCCATGCGGCGGTCAAAAAGGACGAAGGGTTCGGCCGCAAGATCCTTAACCTGCAACGTTCGCTTCGAAGCGAGCGGATGCTTCTCTGAAAGTATCGCGACGTATGGCTCTTTGCGGAGCGTCAGTTGCGTCAGTCCCTCGGTCGGATCTCCGTCGCGAAGGAAGGCCAGGTCCAGCGTTCCATTTTGCAGAGCGGCAATCTGTCCGGACGTGAACATCTCCTGGAGACGAAGTTCTACACGCGGATAAAGCCGCCGAAAGGTGCGGATAGCGGCCGGGAGCGGCGTGAAGATCACCGAGCCAGCGAAGCCGACGGTAAGGGTACCTTCTTCTCCACGACCGATGTGACGGACCTGCTCGATGTCGTCATTCAACTTGGCCAGCGTGGAGCGTGCGCGTTCCACGAGCAGAGCTCCAGCAGGCGTCAGACGGACGCCGCGCGTGGTGCGGTTGAAGAGCTGGTGTCCGAGGATCTCCTCGAGGCGCTTGATCTGCTGCGAGAGGGGAGGCTGCGCCATGCCGAGGCGGCGTGCGGCTTCGCTGAAGTGAAGCGTCTCCGCAACGGCCAGAAAGTATCGAAGATGGCGAAGTTCAATCTCTTCACTCATAGCGTCTAAGTATAGATCGTGGCATTTGAGATATTGGACATCTAGCTTGGACGGTTTTAGCGTGGAACAGGACTGACGGGAACGGAGGATGTTCTGATGAACGTAAGGATCCGGGAGTTTATGGATGGGGATGAGAGCGCGTTTCGAAATCTGAACGAGGCGTGGATCAAGAAGATGTTCGCCATGGAGCCAAAGGACGAGGCAATGTTTGCCGATCCGCGGAAGAAGATCCTTGAGCCGGGCGGAAGGATTCTGATGGCAGAAGCAGACGGCGCGGTGGTAGGTTGCTGCGCGCTGCTAGCGATGGGGCCCGACGAGTATGAAGTCGCGAAGATGTCTGTCACGGAAGACCTGCGGGGCGCCGGGATCGGACGCAAGGTGCTGCAAGGGACGATCGACCTGGCACGAAGGATCGGAGCGAAGCGGCTCTACCTGGAGTCGAGCAGCAAGCTGAAGAATGCGATCCATCTATACGAGGCGCTTGGATTTCAACATCTGCCGCCGGAACGCATTGTGCCTTCGCCCTATGCGCGTGCGGATGTCTATATGGAGATGGCGTTGTAGGCTGAAAGGTCAGGCAGCAGGAGCAACGCATCCAATTGCTGCGCCGCTATGCGCCCGCGAAAACTATAATCCACGAAACTGCGTCCAAAGATTGATTCATTTTCTGAGGGACCTATGTGGATTGTTCGGCTCGCGCTTAGGCGACCCTATACGTTTGTCGTGTTTTCGATGCTGATGATGCTGCTCGGCATCGCAACGTGCATCGAAGCTCCAAAAGATGTCTATCCCTACATCAATATTCCAGTAGTCAGCATCGTCTGGAGCTATAGCGGTCTGCCTCCGCAGGACATGGAAGGCCGCATCGTAACGGTGTGCGAGCGCGCCCTGACCACGACAGTCAACGATATTGAGCACACGCAGTCCGAGAGTTACCAGGGCGTCTCGGTCATCCGTGTTTTCTTTCAGCCGAGCGTGAAGATCGAGCTCGCGCTGTCGCAGATTACGGCGATCGTACAGACGATCCTTCGTACGCTGCCGCCCGGTACGTTTCCGCCGAATGTTTTGAAGTACGACGCCTCCAGCGTTCCGATCGTGCAACTGGGCCTTTCTGGAAAGGGTCTGAGTGAAGAAGACCTCTATGACCTCGGACTCTCCTTCATTCGTCCGCGACTGGCGAACGTAGAGGGCGCCTCTATTCCCCTGCCCTATGGCGGCAAGGTGCGGCAGGTGCAGGTGGATGTCGATCCAAACCTGCTGTATGCCAAACACCTCTCGGCTACCGACGTTTCCACGGCGTTCAACCAGCAGAACCTGATCCTCCCAGCCGGCGTGGCGCGCATGGGAGATCGCGAGTTCATCGTAAAGCTGAACTCTTCTCCACCTGTTGTCTCTGCGCTGAACGATCTTCCGATTCGTGCAACCAATGGCGCTGTCGTCTTGGTGAAGGATGTGGCGCAGGTGCGCCTGGGCTACGCGCCGCAAGTCAACGTTGTGCGTCAGGACGGGAAGCGCGCTGCGCTGCTGACGGTCCTAAAAAATGGTGAGACCTCCACACTGGACATCGTGAAGCATGTAAAACAGATGATTCCGCAGGTGAAGGCGGGACTGCCTCCAGAGTTGACGATCACGCCACTCTTCGATCAGTCGATCTTCGTCTCTGAGTCGATCAGCGAAGTCGTACGAGAGGCCTCGATCGCGGCCGCACTGACGGGTCTCATGATCCTTCTCTTCCTTGGCTCCTGGCGCTCGACTCTGATCGTCTGCACCTCGATTCCGCTTTCGATTGCAACGTCGCTCGTGATTCTCTACGCGTTACACCAGACGATCAATGTGATGACTCTGGGCGGACTGGCGCTTGCAGTCGGCATCCTGGTGGATGACGCCACAGTGGAAATCGAAAATACACACCGCAACATGATGGAAAGCAAGCCGCTTGTCCGGGCGATTCTGGACAGCGCGGAGCAGGTGGCAGCACCCGCATTCGTCTCCACGCTGGCAATCTGCATTGTATTTATGCCGGTGGTTCTGCTCTCCGGACCGGCTCGCTACCTCTTTACGCCACTGGCGATGGCCGTCGTCTTTGCCATGATGGCCTCCTACTTTCTCTCCCGAACCCTCGTCCCGACGATGATGCACTTCCTTCTGGGAAGCGAGATCTTCCTCTATCAGGATCCAGCAGCAGCGAAGAAGGAAGAAGACGACAACTGGATCTGGCGCGTCCATTCCAAATTCGATCGCTGGTTCGAACGCAGGCGCGAGAACTATAAGAGTCTGCTGGAATGGACCCTGGAAAATCGCGGTCTTACCGTGGGCATCTTTGGTTTATTTGTCCTGCTCTCGCTGCCGCTGATCTTTCTGATTGGTGAAGACTTCTTTCCGTATGTGGATTCAGGCCAGATGCGTCTGCACATCTACCCGCCGCAGGGAATGCGCCCGGAGGATTCGGAGCTCTACTTCGCTGCGGTAGAGAAAGAGATCCGGAAGGTACTCCCCGCGGAAGAGACAAAGATGATTCTGGATAACATCGGTCTTCCGAACGGCGGTATCAACCTGGCGTTTTCCAACAGCGCAGTTACGTCCGATACCGACGGCGATATCATGATCTCGCTCGATCCGGGCAAGCGTCATACGCAACTTTACATGCGGCAGCTGCGCGCCGATCTCCATCAGAAATTTCCCGACGCAACGTTCTTCTTTACGCCCGCGAACATTACGAACCAGATTCTGGACTTCGGTTTACCCGCACCGATCGACCTGCAAATAGCCGGACGAGGACCGCAGAACTACCAGATCGCACAGAAGCTTTTGAAACAGGTGCAGGCCATCCCGGGCGTGGTGGACGCGCACATCCATCAGCAGATCGCCCAGCCCACCATCAACGTAAATGTAGACCGCATGAAGGCTCGTCAGATTGGCTTGACGCAGCAGGACGTAGCGCAGAGCATGCTGATCTCGTTGACGGGAACGGGACAGACTGCGCCCAATGAGTGGTTGAATCCGCAGAACGGTGTGAACTATCAGGTCGTCGTTCAAACACCGCAGTACCGGATCGATTCGCTGCAATCGCTCGCTCGTGTTCCGATCACTTCACCCGCAGGCAATGCGAGTCAGCTACTGGGAAATGTGGCGAACTTTCAGAGAGACGTTACGCCCGTCATCATCGATCACTACAACATTCAGCCGGTCTATGACATCTACGCGGACGCCGACCAGCGCGATCTGGGCGGTGTAGCGAGCGACATTCGCAAGATCATGGACAAGGCGCAGGCCGATCTGCCCGCCACGACAACGCTTGCACTTCGCGGCGAAGTGAAGACGATGACCGATTCGTTCCTTCGTCTCGGCATCGGCATTGTCTTCGCCATCATCCTTGTCTACCTACTGATGGCGGTCAATTTCCAGAGCTGGCTGGATCCTCTCCTGATCCTGATGGCGCTGCCCGTGGCATTTGCAGGCGTGCTATGGATGCTCTTCCTTACGGGAACTACCTTCAATGTGCCCTCTCTGATGGGCGCGATTATGACCATCGGTGTAGCAACGGCCAACAGCATTCTGATGGTCGTGTTTGCCAACGACGAACGCGCAACGGGCAAAGACAGCGTGGAAGCGGCGCTGAGCGCGGGCTTTACGCGTCTCCGTCCCGTCTGTATGACCGCGCTCGCCATGATCATCGGCATGCTGCCGATGGCGCTGGCCCTGGGTGAAGGCGGAGAGCAAAATGCACCGCTTGGCCGTGCTGTCATTGGTGGACTTCTTTTAGCAACGCTGGGAACGCTCTTTGTTGTACCGGTGATGTACTCCTGGCTGCAGACCAAGCCGCCACGCAACTACGACGAAGAGATTGACAAGGCGTATCACGAGGGCGAGGAGCAGAAGCAAGCCACGCCGGGACAGAGTGGGGGCGAGCCGCAGCCGGCTTGAACGGGAGACTATGAGCGACGAGTTACAGCAGAAGATGTATCCCGAAGATGAGCGCCTGCACCGCGTGCAGGACGACCCCGACCGCCGCATGACGCGCGATGAATGGGAGCGCGAAGAATCCCTTGCGCGACAGGCTGCGCACAAGCGGCATACCGACGTTGCGCACGACCGCCAGGTACAGCAGGAGTTCGACCGCAAGCAGCGGAGCAAACATCGCAACTGGAAGAAGATCTTTCTCTGGGCTGGTGTGGCCTTTGTGGTGTTGCTGCTGATTTTCCTCTTGGGATATCTCCCTCGACATGCCCGGCAAAAGAAGGCTGCAACCCTTGCAGAGCAGCGCGAGCACGAAGAGCCTGAGGTGGAAGTGATTCAGGTGAAGCGCTCTCACGCGCCGGGCCAATTGACCGTACCGGGAACTACTTCTCCCATCACAGAGGCTTACATTTACGCGCGCGCAAATGGATATCTGCGCAAGCGCTTCGTCGACATCGGCGATCACGTGAAGAAGGGACAACTGCTCGCAATCATCGATGCTCCGGATCTCGATGCGCAGGTCGACCAGGCTCGCGAGCAGTTGCGGCAGGCGGAGTCGCAGGTTTCGCAGCAGCAGGCACAGCTCGCATTGAACCGGGTCACGTGGGAGCGCTGGCGCACGCTGGTGGCGAAGGGCGTTTTCTCTCGACAGGACGGCGATCAGCGAGAGGCCGATTATCTGGCCCAGGCTGCCGTCGTCGCTTCGGCGCAGAGAAATGTCGAGAGCTATCGCGCCAATCTTCGAAGGTCGATTGCATTGCAGGGCTACGAGCGCGTCACTGCGCCCTTCGATGGGGTGATCACACAGCGCAACTCAGATGTGGGTGCTCTGGTAGGCGCCTCCGGAGCGGCAGCCAGCATGCCGTCGTCAAGCTCACAGACGCCCAGTGGCGGCTCCGCCAACGTAGGCAGCAGCAACACGAGTGGAAGCTCAGGTACAGCCAACCAATCCGCCGCACCCGCGACCGGTCAGGCCCAGGGCGGCGCACTGTTTGGGATTGCGCAACTGGACAAGCTGAGGATACTCGTCTCTGTACCCGAAGGGTACGCGTCCAGCATTCAGCAGGGCATGCCCGCGCAGATCTTCGTGCAGGAACGCGCAGGGAAACCGATCTCGGGAACAGTGGCGCGCGCCGCAGGCTCCATCGACCAGAACAGCCGCACCATGCTGACGGAGATCGATGTCGACAACAAGAGCGGGTCGCTCTTTCCTGGGATGTATGCCGTCGTGACGTTCGTGCAAGTCCGCGGTGTACCTCCCTTAACGATCCCCGGCGATGCAGTCATCGTGCGGCAGGACCACACCACCATCGCAACCGTACGAGACCAGAAGATTCAACTGGTGCCGGTAGAGATCGGTCGCGACTACGGACCGACTGTGGAGATCCTGAGCGGTCTGCGCGAGGGCGACTGGGTCGTATCGACCGTGACGGACGACGTGCGCCAGGGGGTGAAGGTGCGTCCGCATGTTTCGAGTGAGAGCGGACAGGGCGGAGCGCAGACGAATAAGGCTCCCGACTCCGGTCCCAGCCAGTATGGCGATCAATCCATCGTGAACTCCAAGACGGAGAGCACGAATCAGCAAGGCAAGCAGGGCCAGAAGAGTGGAGGGGCTGGCGGAGATAAGTCCGCTGGTGGACAAGAGAAGCAGACACAAAAGGGAGCCGCGAAATGAGAACGCACGGTAGATATTCCGTAGCTCTCTTTGTGCTCGCCTGCGGCCTGTCGCGAGCGCAGACGGGCCAGCAGCCGCCACCGTTCACTGCGCCAGATCCTCCCACGCCTCCGGCGAAGCAGGCTCCAGGACAAAAGGCTGTTCCTGCGCAACAGACACCCGCAGTCGCTCCGGATGCACCGTTGCCACAGACCGATCAGACTACCGTGGACCTTCGTTCTGTCCCTCCGATGAGTCCGCAGCCACAGACACCTGCAGAGCCGTCTGCAGCGATAAACCACGCTGCAGACATGACCGTGCTTCCGCAAAAGGAAGTGGGTCCTGCACGCAAAGATGGCTTCTACCACCTCATCGGTGCGTATCGCGGACCGAAGACGCCTCCGCTTCCAGTGGTCCCTGGAGATCGCCTAAGCGCTCTGATCCATGATGGGCGTCTTTACCTGTCTTTGCATGATGCTCTCTCGCTTGCGATCGAGAACAATCTGGATGTGGAAGTCAGCCGCTACAACCTGTTGCTCGCGCATACCGATCTGACCCGCGCCAAAGGCGGCGGCAATCTGCGCGGCATCGATTACACCGTGCAGCAGATGGCGCCCGGTGTAGGCGCGGCTACCAGTCCTCTTCTCATTACGGCCACGACGGGCAATGCTTCCTCGACCAATGCATCCATCGCGGATCTCTCCCAGGTGTCGCAGACCGGCAGCGGGACGCAGCAGGATCTCTCGCAGAACGGGCCGTTTCCTTACTCTCCCGGGCCTTCGATTCCGCTCTTTGACCCCACTCTGTTTACGCAGGTCGGCTACCTGCGCAGGTCGAACCAGAGTTCATTGATCGACACAGGAACAGCCGCCGCTACGGGTCCTCTTAGCTTCATCAGCGGGGGACTTGACTATCAGCAGGGCTTCTCCACGGGCGCCCAACTCGAAGCCTATGCCGACAATGCGCCGCAGGTCCTGTACGCCAATGGGTCTCAGTACAATCCCTTCCATGCTCCGTCGACCTCTGTCACCCTTACACAGCCGCTGCTGCGTGGTCGCGGACGCGATGTCAATCTTCGCTTTATCCGTATCGCGCGGCTGCAACAAAAGCAGTCGCGCTTGCTCTTTGAGCAGCAGGTGCTCGAGACGGTCTACGGCATCTCGCGACTCTATTACGATCTCGTTTCGCTCGGCGAAAACGTCGGTGTGAAGGAGCAGACGCTGGCCGCTGCAGAGCAGCTTTACCGCGATGACAAGGCGCAGGTCGAAGAAGGCACACTCGCTCCGATCGAACTGACGCGCGCGCAGGCTTTAGTCTCCTCGAACCGCCTGGACCTGATCCAGGCCAAAGGCGAGTACAGACAGCAGGAGGCGATTCTTCGGCAGCAGCTGCTGCGAAGACTTGGGGACCCTTCGGCGAGCATTGCAGGCATCGTCCCGACGGACCACATTATCGTCCCGGATGTAGCGCCCTCGCTCGACATCTCTGCCCTCATCGCCGATGCGCTCACGAACCGTCCGGATCTCGCCCAGGCATCGTTACAGATCAAGGATGATCAGATCGCCACGAAGGCTGCGCGCAACAACATCAAGCCTGCGCTGAACATATATGCCAATATCCAGACGCGCGGATCGTCGCTGGTTCCATACACACCTCTGGGCTCACAGGGCACCGGCGTGTCGAGCGTTGCGCCTGCGATAACTCAGGGCGGGCTGCGACTTTCGACGATCTATCAGGGCGGCATACAGTTGAATCTTCCCCTCCGAAATCGCATCGCGCAGGCCGATGCCGAGCGTGACCAGATCCAGTTGCGACAGGCCGAGGCGCGCTCGGTCCGCCTGGAGAATGAAATCCGTCAACAGGTCGAGAACGCCGCCATTGCGCTGGAAAGCGCTCACCAGGCCTATGCCGCTGCCGTCGAGAGCAGGAACTATCAGGACCAGCTTCTGCAGGCGGAGAAGGACAAATTTGCCGTCGGCGCGAGCACCAACTTCTTAATCATCCAGGACCAGTCGTACCTGGCGCAGGCGCGTTCCACGGAGGTGGCGGCGCGATCCGACTGGATGAAGGCGCAGATGTCTCTGGACCGCGCTCTTGGCGATCTGCTGGAGAAGAATCATATTCTTCTGGACGACACAGTGCGCGGAGCTCTGCCGTAAACGCCTGCCGCGCCACGCTGGACACCGTGCTAGGCTCGACAACGATGGATACGAATCTCGTGAACTTCACCCTACGCAGGGTTGGGTCGACCCTGCACTTCAACGCGGACCCTGTGAAGTCCGGTTCGCAAAGTTTTGTCATGCACAGTCTTCAGTTGCAACGGCTACCTTCCGAATACGAAGCACTGAAGGCGCTGGAGCGTGTCGGCATCGGATACTGGTCCTCCTTCCCTCCGGACGGCATTCAGGCGACCGTCACGCGCGATCAACTGCGCGCCATGGGCTTTCGAGGCAACTACTAGCCGCGTAGCCAGCCCGATCCGCATCTCGCGGAAAGTGACATTTCCTTGAAAATCAAGACCTATAATTGCCGCACCAGCCAGCCTTGGCGATGGAATGGAGATCTCCGTGCGGAAACGACTAGCGCTCTTTTTACTTTGCTTCACGATCGCGGCACACGCCGGAACGGCGAAGCAGGTCTACACTTACAAACTCAAGACGATCGATGGCGAACCTACCTCGCTTGCAACCTACAAAGGGAAGGTCCTGCTCGTGGTCAATGTAGCAAGCGCCTGCGGCTTCACACCGCAGTACTCCGCGCTTGAGGCCGTGTATGAGAAGTACAAGGACAAGGGGCTGGTTGTCGTTGGTGTTCCAGCGAATAACTTCGCCAACCAGGAGTCGGGAACAGAGGCGGAGATCAAGACCTTCTGCAGCCGCAAGTATCATGTGACGTTTCCGATGATGTCGAAGGTCTCGGTCTTAGGTCCCGATCAGACGCCGCTGTATCACTACCTTACGGATAAGACGACGAATCCCTCTGTAGGCGGCGACATCAAGTGGAACTTCACCAAGTTCCTTATCGCACGCAATGGGACACCGGTGAGTCGCTTTGAGCCCGCGACGAAGCCCGATTCTCCCGAGGTTCTCTCTGCCATAGAGAATGAGTTGAAGAAGAACTAGTCTTTCATTTGTGACTGGCCGGGTTCCATGCATCTCGTTCGCAGTTTGTAGAACATCCCGTCTTATAGGTTGCAGGGCACCGGTTACTCAGGAGATGAGTCACCGGTGCGCCATCGGCCAACTTACGCTTGCGTGTAGTCCATTCCGTCCAGGTCGGCGATCAGGCCGGGCCCCGTTGGCTTCCAGTTCAGCCTTTGTTGAGTGAGGGCGCCAGAGGATGATCTGTCATGCCCGGCGAAGCGGACCAGCCAGCCGAAGTGCGCCTCTCCTTCCTCGGGCTTGATGCTGGTGACAGGCACCTTCAGACCGCGGCCAAGCGCCTCTGCGATCTCCTTCATCGATACGCCCTCCTCATCGACCGCATGGTAGATCGCACCCTTCTCCGCCTTTTCCAATGCCAGGCGATAGAGCCGGGCTACATCGGAGACGTGTGCCGCAGGCCAGCGATTGGCGCCGTCCCCGAGATACGCCGACACACGTTTCTCTCTCGCCACCGGGAGAATGTAAGAGACCAGTCCCTGCTTGCGTGTGTTGTGTACCTGCGGCAGACGCACGATGGACGTGTTCACTCCGCGCTCCGTTAGCTCCTTCACCGTCGCCTCCGAGGCCGCACGCGGATTCCATAAAGCGATCGGTCCATCCTCCGTCGATGGCTTGCCGTCCACGTTGTCTATAAGCCCCGTTGCCGAAGTGACAATGAAGGGACGGTCGGAGCCCAGGAGCACCTCGCCCATCGCTATGGTCGCTTTGCGGTCGTCTTCACAGTTCTTCTGTAACTGCGAGAAGTCGTGGTTGAAGGCCAGATGGATCACTCCTTCCGACCTGGCCGCACCATCACGCAGGCTTTCAAGGTCCTCGATGTTGCCATGCTTCACCTCTGCCCCAGCCGCCCGCAGAGCTTCAGCGCCAGCCTCTGATCGTGTCAGTCCCAGGACTTGATGCCCCTCCCGAATCAACTCCGGAACAAGGGCCGAACCGACGAATCCCGTTGCCCCGGTCACAAAAATACGCATGATGATGTCTCCCTAAGTCCTTCGGATATGCGGCCGATCCGCGCCGTCTCTAGTAGATGGTCTCGGCCAGCAGACGTTCTCTTCCAGGAGTCCGTATCATCGGTCCGATCGTCCCGCGACAACGGGCATCATGCTCTGCCGGATGCCCGGTCACATGCGGGGGCGCACTTTGCTCTAATCTAAGACTGAGCCATGTCAGAGAACCCCACCGATATTCCGCTGGAACCAGGCGACTCCTACATGGATGGTCCCTATCTCGTCTTCACGGCCCAGTATCTCTTGAAGCAGGGATACTGCTGCGGCAACAACTGCCGCCATTGCCCGTACGGCAATAGCGATGAAGACCGCGCAGCGCTGGCAAAATGATCCGCCTGACGGCCTCTCTGGCCCTCGCACTCGCCGCTTCGGCGCAGGAGCCACAACCGTTCACCATCCCGGTTTCGGTGAACGAGGTCCACGTGACCTTCCGCGCGGTCGACGCCTCGGAGCAGTTCGTACCCGACCTTCAGATTCCCGACCTGCAACTGCTGGATAACAAGAAACCGCCGGCAGCGATCGTGCGCCTGGCGAAGCGCACCGGCCTTCCCATTCGCGCTGGAATCCTCTTCGACACCTCACCCTCCATGCTGGGGTACGCGCTCTACCGAAACCGCCGCCTCGCGGCCGCGCTGGTCACAGAGGTTTTAAATCCCGCGACGGACGCCGCCTTTCTGGAGAGCTTCGACACCGAGGCGACCATGCTGCAGCCGTTTACGGCGGATCCAGCGAAGCTGACCGCGGCGCTCCGCCACGTCGACGAGCGCGCCTACTCCAGGATGACGGGAACGGCGCTCTTCGACACCCTCTACCGCGCCTGCCGCGACCGATTTACGCAGCAGGAGGTGCATGCCTCCGCGTCCACAAATAACTTCATCCTGCTCTTCACCGACGGGGCCGATAACGCCTCCCACGCCTACATGCACGAGGTCATCGACATCTGCCAGCAGACGCACACCGCCGTCTACATCTTTTCTCTCGATACTGGAGCGCACGGACAGGCGCAGCACGTCCTTCGCGACCTCGCGGAGCAGAGCGGCGGACGCATCTTTTATAAGAAAGAAGAGGAAAACTACCTCTCCATGAGAAAGCAGGGAACCAACCCTGTGACGCCCAGCGACCTGGCCCATCTTCATCTGATCGAGCGCGATCTGCGCGACGAGTATGAACTCGTCTACAGGCCCGCTGGTCTCAAGAACGATGGCAAGTTCCACGCCATCCAGATCCGGACACCGTACCGACCGGTGGCTATCTGGGCACGCAGCGGATATTACGCTCCAGAGAAGTAACCCATTCGGGACACAGGGCCATTGCCCCTGTATCTTCAAGGAGCGGAGCTGTTGCATGCCCTATATCCACGTTGACCGAATCTTTCACGAACTGCGCGAGGAGTTCCTCTCTGCCATGCACACTGCGGTGGAGCGCGAGGTGCGCAACGGAAAAGTCGACGTCAACCGCCTCTACCGCGCCTTTACGCGCACTGCCGCCGCAAAATGCGGCAATCCGCAGCGCGTTTCCGAGAAATGCGTCGCCGAAACTTCCACTCCCAGGGCGCGTGCGGCCAAGCAGGCCCGCATCGACGAATAGAGCAGCCGAAGCACGACGCTGCCCGCTTCGATAGACTGAAGACATCACGATGGGACGCAACCTCTACATCCTCGCCGCAACGCTGGGCTTCTTCGGAGTCGTCTGCTTCGTGCTGGCCTTCACCGGCCTCGTGCATGAACCGGGATCTCCATCCGACAGCGTACTCTGGCGCACCATGGGAATCTTTCTCGTGGCCGGAGGTCTGATCACCGCCCTGCTCGGTGTTCTGCAGACCATGTTCGAACAGGCCGAGCGCCGCGACGAGAAACAGCGCATGGATCAGCGGGAACGGAACCGCAAGAGCTAAGCGTCACAGCCTTGAAGCGGCCATAAAGGTAAACTGGTAGAACCATGTTTGAAGTCACAGTAGAAGCGACCTTTTCCTCCGGCCATTATCTGCGCAACTATCGCGGAAAGTGCGAGAACCCGCACGGCCATAACTACAAGGTCCTCGTCACGCTCGTTGGGAAGGAACTCGATGCCAGCGGCCTTCTGCTCGACTTCAAGCTGCTCAAGCAGGTGATGCGCCCCGTCGTGGACTACCTCGATCACCAGATGATCAACGACCTGAAGCCGTTCGACACCGTGAACCCCTCTGCTGAAAACCTCGCAAAGTACTTCTTCGACGAGACCAACAAGCAGCTCTTCGAGATGAGCGATGGCCGTGTGACCGTCAAGCAGTCCACCATCTATGAGACCGACACCTCCATGGCGACTTACTACGAGTAGTCATGCATCTCATCGAACTCTACAAATCCGTCCAGGGTGAATCCAGCTTCACCGGCATGCCCTGCATCTTCGTGCGCTCTGCGGGATGTAACCTCCGCTGTGCCTGGTGCGACTCGGAGTACACCTTCTCCGGTGGAACGCCGTTCACGGAAGACGAGATCGTCGCGCAGATTGAAGCCCTCGCGCCCTGCCGTCTGATCGAGTTCACCGGTGGCGAGCCGATGCTCCACGCGAAGGAGCTCCTGCCTCTCATGCGCCGCCTCCTCGCCGACCCCAAGGGCTACACCCTCATGATGGAGACCAGCGGCGAGCGTCCCTTGCAGGATGTTCCCACAGCGGTGCATAAGATTGTCGATGTAAAGTGCCCCGGCGCGGGTGCTGCATCTGGCAGCTTCCGCATGAGCAATCTCGACACGCTGACGAAGCGGGACGAGGTAAAGTTCGTCCTGCGCGATCGCGTGGACTATGAGTTCGCGCGCGACTTCATTCGCCAACATTCTCTCAATGAAAAGGCAGGCGGCATCCTGCTCTCGCCCGCCTTCATCAAGCTGCCATCGATCCTCCGTTCCGCGGACAACATGGAGCTGGACGCCCGGCACCTTGTGGACTGGATGCTCGCGGATGGCCTCGACGCGCGTCTGTCCTTGCAGGTGCATAAGTTCATCTGGGAACCCCAGAAAAAAGGCGTGTAACCGTTTCGCGCTACGAAAGGCTATTGCAGCATGCCGAAGACCGCTGTGCTTCTCGTCGACTGTCCCGATCGCAAAGGGCTCGTCGCTGCCATCCATAACTTTCTCATCGAAGCCTACGACGTCAATATCCTCAACGCCGATCAGCATCAGGACGCCGAGCTGGGCCTCTTTTTCATGCGCGTCGAGTTCGTTACGGAGAACGAAGAGTGCAGCGCGAACCACTTTCGCGAGCGCTTCACGCCCATCGCCACGCAGTTTTCCATGCACTGGCGCATCGACTTTGAAGACACACGGCAGAACGTCGCGATCTTTGTCTCACAGTACCTGCACTGCCTCGCCGACCTTCTCTACCGTCACCAGACCGGCGAACTCCGCTGCAACCTGACCATGATTGTCAGCAATCACGAGGACGCTCGCCCACTCGCGGAGTTCTACAAAATTCCCTTTCACTACACACCTGTGACCGCTGCAACGAAGCAGCAGGCAGAGCCGCTGCAGCTTGCGCTTTTGGCAGAGGCGAAGACCGACCTCGTGATCCTCGCGCGCTACATGCAGATCGTCTCGCCGCAGTTTGTCGACGCGTATCCGCAGCGGATCATCAATGTCCACCACTCGTTTCTGCCCGCGTTCACTGGAGCCAGGCCATATCACGCAGCCTTCGCGCGCGGCGTAAAACTCATCGGCGCAAGCAGCCACTATGTCACTGCAGAGCTGGACGAAGGTCCGATCATCGAGCAGGATGTCACACGCGTCTCGCAGAACGACGCTCTGCCCAGCCTGATCCAGAAGGGCCGCGACCTGGAGCGCCTCGTTCTCTCGCGTGCGGTGCAGTGGCATCTCGGCCACCGCATCCTCAGCTATGCCAACAAGACGGTGATCTTCGCGTAATCGTCAGGGCTTGCGATGGAGTACGTGCGTGGCGATGTCCGGGTAGAACTCGCGGAACATCGTGAATCCCACATCGCGGGCCATTGCGTAGCCAAACTTCGTCGCCAGGGTCCCAAAGTCCGTACTGCCAGCCGGGTAGTAGTTTCTTGAGATCACCTGCGTCAGCACCTTGGCTCCAAGACCGGCGATATTCGGTGTCGAGTGACCGCTGTAGGTGCGTGCGACCCCCTGGCGGCTGATCACGTAACCCGCACGCTTCCACTTGCTGCCTTCGCCCATGGCGAAGTAGCGCGTGTCTTCATGCAGGATGCTGGGGAGCAGCCATGCTCCCAGGTAGGTGCCGTCCGTCTTGTCCAGAAATCCGCGCCATGTATAACCCCAGAAGCCAGCGACGCCTTTGCCCAATGCGGGATGCGAGTCCAATCCCTCAGCAGCAAGCGAGGTAATACCCAGGAAGATGAACGACGAATAGTCGAAGGACTGATGCGTGGCAATCACGAAGTTATTTTTGAAGGTCGGTTTTGGGGGCGTCGATCCGCTGGAGACAGAGCGGTAGTTTGGCATAAGTCCCAGGATGCGTTTTGGCTGCTGGCCCGCTTTCGCGACAGGCTTTCCGTTCTCATCCAGCTTCTCCGTCGGGGCATCCGAGCTGCCGCTCATCTTTGGGCTGGACTGCCGGAAGTCATCCGGATCGAAGCTCATATCGAAGGGCGAAGCCACGGACGACGAAACGGGCGAAGCGGTCTCCGAACTCCGGATCATGGAGATCAGCACCTCCGCAGAGGGGCGGGGAGCGTCGGGCAACTCCACCGCGATCTGCTGGGCGCAGGCCTGGGACGCCAGGCCGCAGAACAGAGATCCGGAGAGCAGCGATCCACAGAGCAGTAATCCACGGGACAAGGTAAAGCGAAGTGCAGGACGCAAAGGACATTCCTTATAAGCGCAGACTTGCGCGCGAGATGTGCTTGATGCCTCGTGAGACGGGAGCGAGACCGTCCAGATTCAACTGGCTCAACTTGTGATGAATCCAGCCTACCTGCGATAGCATCTTTTTATGCGTCTCTTTTCTGCCATAGTGTTTGCCTTCTTCGCCCTTTCTTCGTTCGCAGAGACGGCAAAGATCCCAGTCAAAGTCGTCGTGGTGACCATGTTCGAGATCGGCAAGGACACCGGCGACATCCCCGGAGAGTTTCAGCACTGGTACGACGGCGAACACCTGACCCGCCGATTTCCGATGCCGGGCGCCTTCCACGACGCCATGATGAATGAGGACGGCGTCCTGGGCATTGTCACCGGGATAGGCACCGCCCGCGCGGCCGCAACCATCATGGCGTTAGGCAGCGATGAGCGTTTTGACCTCACTCATGCCTACTGGGTCATCGCCGGAATTGGCGGAATGGACCCCAAAATGGGCTCCCTCGGCTCCGCCGTCTGGTCCGAATGGATTGTGGACGGCGATCTGGCACACGAGATCGATGCGCGTGAGGCTCCCTCCACCTGGAAGACCGGATACGTCCCCCTGCGCAAATCCGTACCCTACGAACAGCCACGAACCGAAGACAATGGGATAGCCTTCCACCTCAACCCGGCCCTGGTGGCCTGGGCTTTTGAAAAAACCAAGGGCATCGAGCTGCAGGATAGCGCGGAGATGAAATCCCGGCGTATGGAGTTCACTGGCGAAAACGCCCGTAGAGCTCCTTTCGTCCTCCGTGGCGATAACCTCTCGGCCAGCACCTTCTGGCACGGCAAGCTGATGAATCAGTGGGCGCGCGACTGGGTGAAGTACCAGACTGACGGGAAGGGTACGTACGCCATCTGTGGCATGGAAGACACGGGAACGCTCCAGTCGCTCACATGGCTGGCGCAGGCCCATCGCGTCGATATCAACCGCGTCCTTGTCCTGCGGACCGCCTCCAACTTCGATCAGCAGCGCCAGGGCATCTCCGCCGCCGACAGCCTGGCTGAGACAAAAATCGTGAAATACGGGGCGTTTATGCCTTCGCTGGATGCGGCGTACCGTGTTGGCGACGTGGTCGTTCGCGATATCGTCGCCCACTGGTCGCATGATGAGGCGGCTCTACCTTCAACGCGTTAGTCGCGACACCTGCTCCCGCGACACGATCACGCCGCGGGCCGCATCCTATAAATGCACTTTTAGAAATGGAGAACGACATGGCAGAAACTCCCAACGCCGACGACATGGTGGTAGTAGCGCGGTATTCGGATCCACCGGCGGCGCAGCTGGCGCAGAGCGTTCTGGAAGGCTCGGGCATCGACAGCTTCCTCTCCGGCGAAGAAGCCAACTCCCTCCTTCCCGCCACGCTCGGCGCGCGCCTGCTCGTCCGCCGTGGCGACGAAGCGGCAGCAAAATCCCTTTTGAACGACCTCCCGGAGGCCTCGCTGGCGGATGACGGCAACGACCTCTAGCTCTATCGAGGGCAGTATCAGGGAAAAAGCCGTGATCTGTCTCTCCGGCGGGATGGACTCCACCGTTTGTGCCACCCTTGCCGCACGCGACTTCGACGTCTACGCCCTGCACTTCAGCTACGGCCAACGGACGGAGGCGAGGGAACTCGCCTCCGCGCGCGCCGTGGCGGAGTACATCGGCGCGAAGCAGTTTCTTCCTCTCCGCATGGACCTCTTCCGGCAGATCGGCGGCTCCGCGCTCACCGACACCTCTATCGCAGTCCCGGACGCACCCGAGGACGAAGCCACTATCGGCCACGAAGTTCCCGTGACCTATGTCCCGTTCCGGAACGCGCACTTCCTCTCCGCCGCCGTAAGCTGGGCAGAGGTGATCGGTGCGCTGACGGTCTCAATCGGTGCGGTAGAGCAGGATTCATCCGGCTATCCGGACTGCCGACCGGCGTATTATGACGCATTCAATGTCCTGATCCAGCGGGGTACAAAAGAGGGCAATATCCGTGTCATCACGCCCCTGATTCACCTCAAAAAAGCCGAGATCGTCCGCCTCGGAGTTGAACTTCATGCTCCGTTGCATGTAAGTTGGTCATGCTATTCCGGTGATGAAAAAGCATGTGGAGTGTGCGAAAGTTGTTCTCTCCGGCTGCGTGCTTTCAAAGAAGCTGGCGAAACAGATCCAATCCCGTATGTCTGAGGTTGGGGATACGGAAGGCTGACAACATCATCTCCCGGCAGGTGTCTTTATATGTCGGGACCCAGGCTGTGGCAAAGTGAGTCATAGCGTAATCCCAAAGGCGCAGATCCATCGAGCGTCGAAAGAGAGAAGGATCTTCCATGAAACTGACCGTTCCCTTCCGCGCAACCCTGGCGGCCACTGCCCTCGCACTTCTGGCATTTGTTCCGGCTACGCGCGCTTTGGCCCAGGCCACCGGCAGCATCCACGGCCATGTACAGAATTATGGTGGACTCGCAGTCAAGAGCGGCGAAGTTCGTCTGACCACGGATCGCTCCTCTGAAGAGAAGGCACGCAAGTACGCCTATACCTTCCCCGTAGATGCCCAGGGCAACTTCGTCGGCAAAGACATCAAGCCCGACGATTACGTCCTCTTCTACTTCGACCAGGGCAAGTCGATCGACTTCCTCGATCACGTTGTCATCAAGCCTGGCGTAGATACCCTCGCCGACGATGACATGACGCGCGAAGAGTACATCAAGCACCTCACGCCCGAAGAGAAGAAGCAACTCGAAGAGTTCAAGAAGAAGAATGCCGAAGTCATGGCCACCAACTCCAAGGTCGCCAACGTCAACGCTCTTCTGACCAAGGCGCGCGAAGAGATGAAGGCAAACAACTTCGACGCCGCCCTGACCGACATGCAGCAG
>Ga0157290_10000029_pt1 | contig 65855 bp, 47 predicted proteins | sample NitcycUS149409B1_FD_108389 | JGI IMG/M metagenome (GOLD analysis project Ga0157290, IMG submission 108389) | Soil microbial communities from Arlington Agricultural Research Station in Wisconsin, USA - Nitrogen cycling UWRJ-S149-409B-1 | ecosystem: Environmental > Terrestrial > Soil >...
AGAAGAAGAATCCCGACCTGACGGAGTTGATTCGCGGAAAGAGCGGACGTCTTCTGGGAGCGGTGACGACGCTGTCCATGATCCTGAAGGGACTTCCTCTGGCCTACAACAAGGACATGCAGGAGACGCAGGAGGCCACCTTCGAGGTTGCGGCGACGCTGGGCGGCATGCTGCCCCTGCTGGCGCCGTTCACAAGCGCTCTGACCTTCCGCTTCGACCGGATGGAAGCTGCCGCGCAGGCCGGGTATCTCAACGCAATGGCTGCGGCGACCTATCTCGTCTACAAGGGTGTTCCCTTCCGCACGGCGCATGAAAAGATTGGCCAGGCCGTCCGTTTTGGCCTGGACAGCGGACGCGAGTTGAATGAGCTGGCGGTCGCTGAGCTCAAACAATTCGGCGAAGAGTTTGGAGAGGATTTCCACGATTCGATTACGCTGCGGGCTACCCTGGATTGCCACGACGTAATCGGCGGAACAGCGACACAGCGCGTTCGCGACGCCCTGGTTTCCGCTCGCGAGCGTGTTCATGCGATGCTTAAGGTACAGAACCATGGCCTCTAGCATTCGCAAAGCCCGTCTACAGGACGCGGCGAATATCTTCGAAGTGGTTAATTCGCTTTCGGGCGATGGAACACTCCTCCGCCGGAATTACGCGGAGATCTGCGAAAACGTGCGCGATTTCCACGTCGCGGAGAGTGAAGCCGGGATCTTTCTTGGCTGCGGTGCGCTGCATCTCTACGGGCCGCACCTCGCCGAGGTTCGATCGATCGTGGTGAAGCCCGAGGCAAAGGGCCAGGGCGCGGGCGGGCGCTTGTTGAAGGCATTGCTGGACGAGGCGGAGGATCATGGGATTCAGTCCGTGTGTCTCTTTACGCGCATCCCGGATTTTTTCTTCCACTACGGCTTCCGCATCACGATGGACAGGACTGCGCTTCCCGACAAGATCTATAAAGACTGCCAGAGTTGCCCACGTCTACACGCCTGCGACGAGGTGGCGATGGTGCGTGGGCCTATCCCGCGAGTCGCCGTCCTCGGTCCCAGCAAGATCAAGCAGCCTGAGCTTGTTCCGTTGCAGATTGCATTCACCGGAACAGATCATTGAGGCCCATCATCGGACGTTCTGCATTCGATCGTCATATCTTTTCATCTGACCGCTAACGAGCTCGTTCGTCTTTTCAATGGCGGACTGCGTATCCGCGTCCATCTGGTTCCAGAAACGGAAGGCTTGTCGGCTCTCTATCGTGGTCTGGTCAACCTCCCCGCTCTCAAGCACCATCGCCGCAGTCAAGAGGGTGATGGATTTTTCCTGGGGAACTATTTTGGCCGTACGGACTCGATACCGGATGTCCTGGCAGGCATCAAGGTGAGCCTTATCTCCGAGCCCCCACGCTATCTGGTTCCGACGGCACGCAGCGGGTGTGCGATAGAACGTGAACATCGAGATCGTGTAAAATCCACGATCAAAGAAATCACGGTAGTTAAGCTTCAGCCACTCCGGGTTCGAAAGATCCGGAATGTAAACCTCGACATCCTTATCCGTCCCTACAAGAAGTGGGGTCGTCCATTGTCTTGTGTCGTCGAGGACCTGAACTGGCTTGCCGAAGGCGCCTCTCTGAATGACCTGCTGCGCCGAGATCGCACTCCAGCAGCATCCCAATAAAAACACCAGCACCGAAAGATGGCCTTTACAGTGGACTCGTCCAAAGTACATCGATAAACCTCTCTTGACATGACCATTTTACGGGCGTCCAGTTTACCGAGTGAAACCACTGCGGGATGAAAATTCAAAACCGCTAGCTATTTAGTTCGCTGGAAAAAATACGTTACACGATGACGCCACACTGTGGCCAGTTCGCGAAAAGAAGGAAGGGCTGGATGCTCACCCATCCAGCCCTTCCCTTTTGCCCCTGGCGTCAGTTATTAGCCCAGGACAAACCCAGTCGAACCGGGTGGTATGCTCCAGTCCTTGGAAGACGGAGCGCGATACCCCGAACGATCACACGCGGGATGCGTACGAGATGAGACGGGTATAGGACTATGGGGTTTACATCAGGTCGTCGAAATTACCAGGCGTGAAAAAATCCTTCTCGTTCGTGCAGGTCGACGTCGATGCCGAAGAGCATCCGTAGATTCTCTTTCGTCAGAAGAGTCTTCTTGCTTCCGTCCGCGACGATGCGGCCATCGCGCATCATGACGACGCGGTCGATCTCCGGAATAATATCTGCGATGTGGTGCGTGATGAGGATGAGGCCGGTTCCCTGCTGCGCCAATCGCCGCATGGTATTCCGGAGTTCACGCTGTGCAGCGAGATCGAGCGCATTGGATGGCTCATCGAGCAACAGCATGCGATTCCCTGCGTCGTCCGCATCTGCACCCACGAGCGCTCGCCCAATCATGATGCGCCGCTGCTGCCCAGCAGACATCTCACCGACGAACTTGTCTCTGAGCGATTCCGCATCGAGAAGCTGCAACACCTCTGTCGCGCGCGAACGCATCTCGTCGCTCACAGTAAGGTTGGGCCACAGCGTAGAGGACGAGAAAAATCCCGAGAGCACGGCGTCCATGCCCGTGGTGGTCCGTGTCGGTTTGCCGGGGAGTTCTGGCGAGACCACGCCGAGACGTTTGCGCAGTTCGGTAAGGTCCCAACGTTCGCGGCCAAAGATACGAACGTACATCTCCGGCTGCACAAACGGATAGAGCTCGCACGTCATCGCTTTGATGAGGGTCGATTTGCCACAGCCGTTGGGACCGAGAATGGCAATATGCTCACCGCGTGCAATTTGAAGATGGATGTCGTGGAGCACAGTCGTGGTTCCACGGACGATATTGACATGACGAAAATCGAGAAAAGGTTCGACGTTGAGACTCACGCTCTCAGGATAAAGCAAGGCGCAGTACGATAAGAGGATGAGTGAACTGCTTGCGGTTGGAACCTTTGATGGTTTGATCTTCGATTGCGACGGAACGCTCGTCGACACGGCGCCGGCTCACCTCGCAGCCTTGAAGATCGCCCTGGCGCGGGTGAATTTGCATGTAGACGACGCCTGGTACTTCGAACGTGTCGGACTTACGCCAGACGCCCTCCTGGATCAGTATGAAAGCCACTACAGCAAACTTCCAGTCACGCGGCCTGATCTTCTGGCTCCTTACAACGTGGCGTTTCACGGAAGTCTGGAAGAGATGCGAGAAGTACAGATCGTTGCGGATATGGCGCGCGCCTGGCATGGAAAGGTGCCCATGTGTGTCGCCTCCAATGGCCAAAGGTCGAACGTGCAGGCGAGTCTGAATGCGGTTGGATTGCTTCCCCTGTTCGACTTCGTTGTCACGGTGGAGGATGTGGAACACGGCAAACCGGAGCCGGACATCTTCATCGAGGGCGCACGCCGTATGAAGGTAGAACCGGCGCGGTGCGTGGTTCTGGAGGACTCCGATGAAGGCCTGGAAGCGGCACGACGCGCGGGCATGCCTTCGATCGATGTGCGAACGATTTGGACGCCCTCATGGAAGGCGTCCGTGCAAAGCTAGGCCTTTGGTTGCGGGATGGCTGTCTTCAGTTCGGTAAAGACAGCGTCATGCGCGACAGAACAGGCGATCCCAGACCGATATCCGACATAGACATCGGCCAGTGGTCTGTGTTCGCCGCGGACACATTCGACGAAGGAGCGGCAGGCAGAGAGCGTCGGATCTTCGTACTGCGCGATGGAGACTTTTTCTCCTTCACCACGGTAAGGCATCTCTCCCTTGGTGGAGTACGAAGCGCCGGTTTCCACACCGCGCTGCACAACTGTCTTGTTGGCCGCTGAAGGTGCATTAGATTTCTTCTTCTCATAGAAGAAGGTAGCGTCCTCTATGGTGATCTGCACGCTGCCGCCAGTGCCATAGATCCAGAGTTCGTTTGCGTTCTTCGCGTTATCCGTAATGGAAGAGAAGACGAGCCTGCGGCCGCGCGAGTACTTGAAAGTTGCCTGTACGTTATCGCCTACCGTGCGCCCATCGTTGTAGCGGCAGATGCTGGTGGTGCCAATTACGCTTTCGGGTTGTTCACCGAAGACCCAGTTTGCCATGTCGATATGGTGCGAACCGAGTTCTGTGACCAGGCCGCCCGAGGTCTCGCGATAGAGACGCCAGTTGAGGAGGTGTTCGAGCTTCTTGTCCGGATCGGGCGACGGCACAGGGCGCCGCCAGTCATTGTTGCGATGCCAATAGGCGTAGACGTGCGTGACGTCACCGATCTCGCCCTTGGCGATGCGCCGCATGCTCTCCTGGATCCAGGAGGCATAGCGATACTGATGGCCCACCTGGTAGATGGCTTTGCTGGCGAGGACCTCTGTGAGAATTCTCTGACAGTCGTCCGGCGTGAAGCCCAACGCCTTTTCGCCGTAGACTGCCTTGCCAGCCTTCGCTGCGGCGATGACGTGCTCCGCGTGATACTTCAGCGGCGATGCGATGAGAACCGCATCGATATCTTTCCGGCTGAGGAGTTCGCCGTAATCCTTCGTATGCGGGATCTCCTTACCAGCGAGGGTGTTCACCTGTGCGAAACGTGGCTCGTAGACATCACATACCGCCTGAACACTCACCCCGGGCACGTGAAGAAAATGGCGTAGGACTTCCTGACCGCGACTTCCCGGGCCGATGACACCGAGACGTACGGGTCTGGCGTCAGCTGCCAGAGAGCTCTTAAACGCTACACCGGCCAAAGCAGCCGACTGGAGAAAGGTACGACGATCCATTCGCAAAGCTCCCGAGGGAAAGATCTCTTACAGGAATAAAAGGGGCGGGCGAAGGCCCGCCCCTTTTAACGATACATGCTGTAGGGGTGCGCTGCGGATTAGACCCGTTTCGGCGCTAGCTTAGAACGTTATTTTGCCCGCGAGCTCCATCACTCGGTTTCCAGTCGCATTGCGGCACGTTGGTTACTTGGTTGCGACTAATCGCTCCCAGGGACAAAGTTCGGGGACTCTATCAACATCCCGTACTCAACAGTTGATTCCGGCTTTTACGAGCGCGGACTTCAAACCGGCCATACTTTCACGCGTGGAGGCTTCGGGTCCATTGGGTCCGTGCCAGTGTGTTTCGAGCGAAACACCATACTTATAACCGTCCCGCTTGAATGCTTTAAACTGGCCAACCCAGTCGATGATGCCTCCACCGACAGGACGCCACTCGAATTTGCCACCGTCTTTGCGCACGGTGTCCTTCACATGGCAGTGACCAATGCGGTGCCTGGGAAGTTTGTCGTACTGGTTCGGATAGGGTGTCGCGTCCGCGAAGGTTGCGGCGTTGCCCGGGTCCCAGTTGAGCATAAAGTTCCTGTTCGGAATCGCCTGCAGGATTGCGAGAGCTTCTTCCCCCGTGCCTGTATTGCAAGCCATTTCGTTTTCAATGACCAGGTTGACGTTCTGCTTTGCACACTTCTCTGCCGCCGCAGTCAGTTTGGCATTGATCATGGCCCGATAGGGCTTCTGGTCTTCGAGACGCCAGAAATCGAAGCAGCGAATCTTGTCTGTCCCGAAGGACTTTGCCAGGTCGATGCAGTGATCCACTAGCGCATCCTGCTTTTCGTAGTCGGCCTTGGCTTTGAACTCATCGCGATGCGGGCTTTCCTTGGAGCGTGGGGCTCCGGGAAGATCCACCTTGAAAAGAGGACTGGCGATGTCGGTGACGCGAAGCTTGTATTTGAGCAGGATCTTCTTCGCTTCGGCGATCTGTGCGGAGTCAAGCTCAGTTACGTTCTTCCCCCACATACTGCGAAGCTCAATCCAGGAGAGACCGAAATCATTCGCCGCAACGGAGCAGGCGTGATCGAAGTCGGGAGAGATTTCGTCGTTGATCACGGCGAGACGGAAGGGACAGGTGGAGGCCATGGCCTTGAGTTGGGTTGCCATGAGCCCCGAGACAGTGGCTCCCGCGATAAATCCGCGACGCGACGTAGACATTCTTAATTCCTCCAGATGGACAAGAAAAGAGTTCGGGCCATTTTGCCACATTGATATGAGGTTTGGCTCGGTCCACGGAGATTCTGCTGGGGAGACAGACTTCCCCAACAGGCGCCGGTTGAAGTTGGAACTATTGCAGGATCGCCGAGAGAGGCTTGCCCTGTACGCCATCCAGCTTTACTCCGAGCAAAGCGGCGATGGTTGGAGCAACGTTTAGATTTGGAAAGGAAGGGATCTCTCCGGAGGGCTTGATTCCCTTTCCTGCCGCGATAAAGATCTCCTGCATCAGCGGGTTCGTGTTGGGATAACCATGCGCTCCCGCCTGGGGCACATCGGAGACGGCTGGTGAAGTCTCTCCGCCCGCGAAGGCGTAATCGTCCATGGCATAGGCAATCAGATCCGGAGCCTGAGAGGACAACGCCGGGGTCGGGAGACCCTCAGCAGCGTAATGGTCCGGCGTCACGACCGAACGAACGCCGGGCTTGCCCTCGTACGCTGCCTTGAGCTTGTCTGTCAGCGCTGGCGAGGCGCGCTTTTCGTAGATCAGAGCGAGGCCTCCTTCGGGAATCGCAATCGCTTCGTCCGAGGTAACGCCTGCCTCACGAAGGTAAGCGCTGGTTGCAATGTGATGGTGGAGGCTCTGCTGTCCGTGATCGCTGACGATCAGGAAGGTCGTGCGGTCTGCATCGCCCGCTTCCTTCACGGCTTCCACGATCTTCTTCACGCAGCTGTCCAGGAAGGCGATGGTGTCGAAGCCAGCTTCCGTACCGAAGCCGTAGTGATGCTCAACACTGTCGAGAGCGAGCAGATGCAGCAGCATGAGATTGGGGTGGTGCTGCTTGATGATCCGAGCGGCGGCTTCGGTGTAAAGCTGATCGCGCCAAGCTTGGCTTTGGCCTCGGTGAAAGTGCTGCAGATCGTTATGCGAAGCCACGCCCGTCTTGATCATCTCCTGCTCGACCGGGCCGTCCACGTCGGGATCCTCGTGAAAGCGCCAGTTGATGCTGCTCGCGTGATAGATGGCGACCCAATCGACTTCTGCCGACGTCATGCCAGCTTCGTGTGCGGCGTCGTAGACGGTGGGTACAGCGACGAGCTCCGACTTCGGCGCGTCGGCCCAGATCTTGGCTGCTTTGGAGCCTTCTGTCCGCTGGTTCTGAATGAGACCATTCGCGAGGACATGATGAAGGGCGGGTGTATCTCCTGTCACCATGGTGGTGTGATTGGGCCAGGTAACGGTCGGATTGACTGGCTGCATGGAGCGCGCATATGCACCCTGCTTCATAAGCATGCGCAGCGTAGGTGCGGGAATGTGGGGGTCCCGCAGCGACTCGGCGCCGAACGCGTCCAGGCTGATGACAACGACCATCGGCCTGGAGCGATCAACCTTCTCCTGTGCGGTAGCAATGGCGGCCAGAGAGAGGCACAGAATACCGAATGCAGTTCGTGCAGTGATCACTTTTGGTTCTCCCTTGTTTGAACGCAGGATACCAAATGCAAATGACGCTCCGATGAACGGAGCGTCATTTGATTGCAGCAGATGGAGATGAATTTAGAAGTCTTCGCCGAACTCAACCTCGCCCGGGACAGCCGTCTGGTATGCGGAGACGCGGCGCTCGAAGAAGTTCGTGAGCTCCTGCACATCCTGAAGCTCCATGAAGCTGAAGGGATTCTTTGCATTGAAGTGAGCACCGATACCGAGGCGCTCAAGACGAGAATCAGCCACGTAACCAAGATACTGACGCATATCGCGTACCGAAAGACCGGCTACACCGCCACTGAGAAGATCTTCAGCAAACTGCGCTTCGGCGTCGATCGCTTCTTCCATCATGACGACGACCTGGCGCTCCAACTCCGTGTCCCAAAGATCCGGCTCCTGCGCACGCACAACCTGCACGACTTCGAAGGCGAACTCAAGATGCGCGCTCTCGTCACGGAAGACCCAGTTGGTGCCCGAAGCAAGGCCATGCAGGAGGCCCTTGGAACGGAAGAAGTAGACATAAGCAAACGCCGCGAAGAAGAAGAGACCTTCGATGCAAGCAGCAAAGCAGATGAGGTTGAGAAGGAACTGGCGGCGATGCTCCTTCGTCTCCAGTGTCTCCAACTGCTGAATGCTGTCCATCCACTTCATGCAGAAGTCAGCCTTCTTGGAGATGGAAGGGATGTTCTCTACTGCAGCGAAGGCGGCATTACGCTCTTCCGGCTCTGGAATGTAGTTATCCAGAAGCGTGAGGTAGAACTGCACATGCACGGCCTCTTCAAACAACTGCCGCGAGAGGTAAAGACGCGCCTCGGGCGAGTTGATGTGCTTGTAAAGGTTGAGCACGAGATTGTTCGAAACGATCGAGTCTCCGGTTGCGAAGAAGGCAACGAGGCGCTGGATGGTGTGGATCTCGGCTGGTGTGAGACGCTGCTTCAGATCGACGAGGTCTGTCTGGAAGTCGACTTCTTCGACGGTCCATGTGTTCTTGATGCCGTCGCGGAACATGTCATAGAACTGCGGATAGCGCATGGGGCGCAGTGTGAGACACAGGCCTGGATCGAGAATCGCAACGGGAGAAGTGACGGAAGAGTGCAGAGTTTCTGAAGACATAAAAACAGCTCCTTGCAAGTGAGGCAGAGGTGAGGGTGAAGAAAGGGTGGAGCCGCGAACCCTCTTCGCGGCTCCATCATCGATGTGCTTACGAGCAGGCTTCGCAGCTCTCGGGATTCTCAAGGGAGCAAGCGATCGCTTCTGCATCTGTTGCCTTGGGTCGGGAAGCGGTATCTGCCAATGCAGCGGAGGCCGCAGCAGCCTTGGAGACCGTGGTCTTCGAGATCTTCGTCGCCGGACGCGAACGGAGATAGTAGGTGGTCTTCAAACCGCTCTTCCAGGCGTGCATGTACATGGAAGAGAGACGGCCGATGTTTGGTGACTCTGCAAAGAGGTTGAGCGACTGCGACTGATCGATGAAGGCGTTACGATCGCGCGCCATATCGATGAGCGAACGCATGGGCACTTCCCAAACCGTGCGATAGACAGCGCGAAGATCCTCCGGCAGGTCCTCCATCGCCTGGATCGAACCTTCGGACATCTTCATGCGTACGCGCATCTCGTCCGTCCACATGCCACGCTGCTTCAGCTCTTCGATCAGGTAACGGTTGACCTGGAGGAACTCACCGGAGAGCGTCTCACGCTTGAAGAGGTTCGAGATCTGCGGCTCGATGCACTCGTAGCAACCGACGATAGAAGCGATCGTCGCCGTAGGTGCGATCGCGATGAGCAGCGAGTTGCGGATACCCGACTTCAAAATGCGCTGACGAAGAGCGTCCCAACGCTCCGGGTCGGAGGGCTTAACGTTCCACAGATCGAACTGGAACTCACCCTTGGCCAGACGGGTCTCGTCAAAGGAGGGATGCTTCCCTTCCCGCTCTGCAAGCTCCACGCTGGCGAGTACGGCGTGGTAGTAGATCTCTTCTTGGATCTTGGTCGAGAGGGCCTGTGCTTCCGGGCAGTCAAACGGAATACGCATCTGGAAGAAGACATCCTGCAGACCCATAATTCCGAGACCCACCGGACGCCAGCGAGCGTTCGCACTCGCCGCCTGCTGCACCGGGTAGTAGTTGATGTCGATCACGCGATCCAGCATCGGAACGGCAATACGCACGGTGTTGGCCAGCTTCTCAAAGTCGAACTTACCTTCAGGCGTTACGTGGCGGGCAAGGTTGACCGAACCGAGATTGCAGACAGCGGTCTCATCCTTTGAAGTGACCTCCGTGATCTCAGTGCAGAGGTTCGAGAGATGCACAACATTGCCTGGCTTGCCCGTCTGGTTGTTCTTGATGTTGCAGGCGTCCTTGAAGGTCATCCAGCCATTGCCAGTCTCTGCGAGCGAACGCATCATGCGCATGTAAAGATCGCGCGCCTTGATCTGGCGATGGTACTTCTTGTCCGCTTCCGCCTGGATATAGGCGTCTTCGAACTCTTTGCCGTAGAGATCGGGGAAGGTCGGAACTTCCTTGGGATCGAAGAGCGACCACATGCCGTCCTCGTCCACGCGCTTCATGAAGAGATCCGGGATCCAGTTGGCGAGGTTCAAGTTGTAAGTACGGCGAGAGAGATCGCCGGTGTTCTCACGCAGTTCGAGGAAGCTTTCGATGTCCGCATGCCACGGCTCGAGGTAAACGCAGCAGGCGCCCTTGCGCTTGCCACCCTGGTTGACTGCGGCGACGGAGGAGTCCAGCGTACGAAGCCACGGCACGATGCCGTTCGAGAGACCATTGGTAGCGCGGATAAGCGAACCCTCCGAACGCACACGGTGGAAGGCAAGGCCGATGCCGCCGGAGAATTTCGACAGCAGAGCCACGTTCTTGTACGTGTCGTAGATCGAATCCAGAGAATCGAGCGGCGAGTCATGCAGGTAGCAGCTCGACATCTGGGCATGCTTAGTGCCGGAGTTGAAGAGCGTCGGCGAGCTGGGCATGTAGTCGTGGCTGGCAATCAGGTTGTAAAACTCGATGGCCTCGTGCGGCGTTCCGGCAAGACCGCAGGCGACGCGCAGGAAGAAGTGTTGAGGCGTCTCGATCACCTTTCGGGAGATAGGATCGCGCAGAAGGTAGCGGTCATACACCGTGCGCAGGCCGAAGTACTCGAAGCGATCCGAGAGTTCGTCGTTGATGGCGTGGTTGAGCTTGCGCATGTGCGTCTGTACAAACTCCGCCGTGGCCTTGCTGACGACACCTTCCTGGTAGCCGTAGCTGATGGACTGCGAGAAGCTGTGCAGGTTCTGGCCGACCACTTCCTTCATGATGGTGCCGAGGAGAAGGCGCGCAGCAAGCTTGGAGTACTGGGGTTCTTCCGCGATAAGGCTGGCGGCGGTATCGATGGAGATGGAATCGAGTTCACGCGTGGTAGCACCGTCGTAAAGGCCACCGATCGTCTTCGACGCGATGCGAATGGCGTCGACCTGGCTGAGACCGTGCGCGTTGCGCTGGACTGCGCGGACGATCTTGTTGACGTCCACTGGCTCCAGCGCTCCATTGCGCTTGCGGACACCCATGGTGGGCATCTCTTCACGCGCTGGGAAACTTGGGGTCAGGTCAGAGAGGCTCGTCTGGATCTGGTTATGATTTGTTGTCGTCGCGGCCATCTGTAAAACTCCTGTCCCCGGCGTTCTGCCGAGGAGGTGAAATGTCTGTCCAACAGCAAGCGGCAAACCACAAAAGTACCGCTGAAGGACCTATGCAGTCCCATGGAAAACCGGGGCCGAAATGGGGTTTGCCGAACTATTCGCTTGCCTCTGCCGTGACATAAGGAAGGGGAACCGTTCCTCTCCGTCGCGCCCCATCCGTTCGGGGTAGCCATTGGAAGTAGACCCACTCTATCTTGTGGCTACCCTCAGCGCAAGCGCTTTGCGTTGTGGATTTAATGATAACTGATTCGATACCTCCCTTGCTTGTTCTAACCCTTTATTTCTCAGAATTGAAGGCCGTTTTCCCACAGAAATGCGCTCGTCCCAAACTTCACCATTTCCGGTGCAAATTGCTCGATCCTTAAGGACTTTTGGGACTAGCACGATCTGCCTTGACTTGTCTCCGCACCCTGGGCTTGCAGGGCAAAAATGAACACATCCCGGTCCCTAAGAATGACGTCCTAAAGCTGGTGGAACCTGTGATGGAAGCCACAGTACTTAAGTTTTTTAGGAGATGCACATGGACGCGTCGGATGTTCTCGTAGAACGGTTGATCGCATGGGGTGTGGACACGATCTTTGGTCTGCCGGGAGACGGGATCAACGGCGTGATGGAAGCGTTGCGGAAGAAGCAGGACAAGATTCGGTTCATCCATGTGCGCCATGAGGAGTCGGCGGCTTTCATGGCCTGTGCTTATGCCAAGTTCACCGGTCGGCTCGGCGTCTGTCTTGCCACCTCTGGACCGGGCGGGATTCACCTGCTCAATGGTCTTTACGACGCCAAGCTGGATGGACAGCCTGTACTAGCGATTACCGGGATGCAGTACAACGACGTGACCAGCACCTTCTCGCAGCAGGATGTGGAACTGGACAAAATCTTTATGGATGTCGCCGTCTACAACGCCCGCGTGATGAGCGCACCGCATATGGAGCCAGTCGCGGATCTCGCCATCCGTTCGGCGATCGGCAAACGAGGCGTCGCGCACATCACCATACCCATTGATGTGCAACAGCAGCCAGTCGGCAAACAGGCGCGCTCGGAGAGAAACATCCCTCATCACTCTTCCGCAAACCATGCCGTGAGCGGGAATATGCCTTCGATGAAGGACGTCTCCGCAGCGGCGCAGCTGATCGGCAAAGGAAAGCGAATTGCCATTCTTGCTGGACGTGGGGCGCTGCACGCTTCCGCGGAAGTGATCGAACTCGCGGAGAAACTGGGTGCGCCGATCATCAAGCCCTTGTTGGGTAAGGGCGTGGTGCCGGATGATTCGCCGTACACGACGGGCGGCATTGGCCTGCTGGGAACAGCAGCATCACAGGAAGCCATCGAAAACTGCGACACGCTGATCATGATCGGCACCTCGTTTCCTTACATCGAATTCTTTCCCAAGCCGGGTGAATGTAAGTGCATTCAGATCGACGCCGACGCGCAGCGCATCGGTTTGCGCTATCCCGCGGACATCGGCCTTGTAGGAGACGCACAGAAGACTCTGCAGATCCTCCTGCCCATGCTCAAACGCAACGACTATCGCGGCTTTTTGAGAGACGCGCAGAAGGACATGGAGGCCTGGCGCAAAACCATCGAAGTTGAAGGCACGAGCCGAGCCACACCGATGAAGCCACAGGTCGTCGGCTGGGAGCTTGGCAAACACGCGAGCGAAACCGCCATTGTGGTCGCCGACAGCGGAACGAACACGACCGTCTGGGCGCGATATATGCAGGCCAAGGCCGGGCAGATGCACTCCTGCTCGGGAACGTTGGCAAGCATGGCATGCGGTCTTCCCTATGCCATTGCGGCACAGGTTGCCTTCCCTCACCGTCAGGTGATTGCCGTGATCGGAGATGGTGGCTTCACCATGCTCATGGGCGAGATTCTTACAGCCGTTGCCTATAAACTTCCGATCAAGATTGTGATCATCAAGAACAATACGCTGGGACAGATCAAATGGGAGCAGATGGTCTTCCAAGGAAACCCTGAGTATCAGTGCGACCTGATGCCGATCGATTTCGTCGCCCTGGCGAAGGCCGTGGGAGCGAACGGCGTTCTGGTGGACGATCCCCATACCGCCGGAGAGCGGATTGCCGCGGCTCTCGCAATGCCCGGGCCGGTCATCATTGAAGCAGTCGTCGATCCTCTAACGGCAATGCTCCCCGCAAAGATCACAGCCAAACAGGCACTGAAGTTTACGGAAGCTCTGGTGCGTGGCGAGCCCAATCGCATGAAGATCGCGCTGACCGCGGCGGGGGATACCGTACGGCAGATCATCTAATCGCGGCGATCCGACCCTCCGTCCATCTTATGACGGAGGGTCGCGCGCTTGGTCTTAGTAAATGCTGTCTTCCAGAAGCCTGAGAAGATATTGGCCGTAGCTGCTCTTTGCGATGGCGCTGGCGAGATTCTTCAACTGTTCCGCGTCGATATAGCCGAGGCGATACGCGATCTCTTCCGGGCAACTTACTTTCAGGCCCTGCCGGTTTTCGATCACGTGGATGAAGTTCGAGGCCTCCTGCAGAGACTCGTGCGTTCCGGTATCCAGCCACGCCATACCTCGTCCCAGAATCTCGGTACGCAGGGTTCCCTGTTCGAGATACCAGCGATTCACGTCGGTAATCTCAAGTTCGCCGCGCGGAGAGGGCTTGAGCCCTTCCGCGACTTTCACCACCTGAGCGTCGTAAAAGTACACGCCTGTGACTGCATAGCGGCTCTTCGGCTTAGCCGGTTTCTCTTCCAATGAAATCGCTTTGCGATTGGCATCGAACTCAACCACACCATAGCGCTCAGGATCGTGTACGGGATAAGCAAAGACCGTAGCTCCAGCGGTCAGTTGAGCACTCTGGCGAAGCAAGGGAGCCAGATCGTGACCGTAGAAGATGTTGTCGCCAAGAACAAGGCAGCAGCCTTCACCCGCGAGGAACTCCTTGCCGATGAGAAAGGCTTGCGCCAAACCATCGGGCGACGGTTGAACGGCGTACTCGATCTTGATCCCCCACTGCGTTCCATCTCCCAGGAGGCGTTCGAAGAGAGGCGTATCCAGCGGTGTGGAGATGATGAGGATCTCGCGGATGCCCGCCAGCATAAGCGTGGAGAGCGGGTAGTAGATCATCGGCTTGTCGTACACCGGCAAAAGCTGCTTCGAGATGGCCCTGGTCACCGGGTGAAGCCGTGTTCCTGATCCGCCGGCGAGAATAATTCCCTTCATCTTGCGCTGCCTCCGGCATCCTGCATCGTGCGTGTCTGCACTGTTCTTTCCGCGTAGTTCCTGTCAATCCAGTTCCGGTACGCACCGCTGGTGACCTCTTCAATCCATTCGGGATGGTCGAGGTACCATTGCACTGTCTTCCGTAGGCCGGTGTCGAAGCTCTCCTGGGCGCTCCAGCCAAGTTCGCCCTCCAGCTTGCGGGCATCGATGGCATAGCGACGGTCGTGGCCGGGCCTGTCCTGCACGAACTGGATCAGCTCCCGGTGGGGAACGTGGGAGGACGGTGCAAGCTCATCCAGAAGATCGCAGATTCGGTGAACTACATTCAGGTTCGTCTGCTGGTTTCCACCGCCGACGTTGTAGGTCTCGCCTACGCGTCCCTTTTCCAGGACAGTGTCGATGGCACGGCAGTGATCGAGCACGTAGAGCCAGTCGCGTACCTGCTGTCCATCGCCATAAACGGGAAGAGTTTTGCCCGCAAGGGCATTTGCAATGGTAAGCGGGATGAGCTTTTCCGGAAACTGCAGAGGACCGTAGTTGTTCGAGCAGTTCGTAATTAGAGCCGGCAAACCGTAAGTATGAACCCACGCCCGCACCAGATGATCGCTCCCCGCCTTGGAGGCGGCGTAAGGACTGTTTGGAGCAAAAGGAGTCTGTTCGTGAAAGGGCACATCGTTCGGTCCAAGCGTGCCATAGACCTCGTCCGTGGAGACGTGAAGAAAACGAAACTCGTCTTTCTCTGTCCCCTGCAGCGTGTCGTAGTACGTTCTGGCCGCGGTGAGCATAACGAAGGTGCCGTCGATATTGGTCTTCAGAAAGGCTTCCGGGCCAAGGATAGAACGGTCTACATGGCTCTCCGCAGCGAAATGAACGATGGCGCGTGGCTTGTGCTCGTTCAAAAGCTGCTGAACCAGGGCCAGGTCGCTGATATCTCCGTGTACAAAGATATGCCTCGGATCGTCCGCCACGGCAGCGAGATTCCCCAGGTTGCCCGCGTAAGTCAGCTTGTCGAGATTAACGACGCGACCGTCTCCCTGAGAGAGCCGATGGAGAACATAGTTCGATCCGATGAATCCGGCACCGCCGGTGACGAGGATGGTATCAGGCATGCACAGGCTCCTTGGTCGAAGTCTCAGACGGCGGGAGCTCGGCAGAGTTTAGAAGCGGTGCAACTGCGTCTTTGGCACTCACGATAGGCTCCAGACCATTCAGTTCCGCGAGGGGCCACTCGATTGCGATCTCCGGATCGTTCCACCGGACCGATCTGTCGCCCTTGGGAAAGTAATGATTCGTCGTTTTATAGAGAAGTTCGGCGGTCTCAGACAATACCAGAAAACCGTGGCCGAAGCCCTCAGGAATCCAAAGCATCTGCAGCTTTCCTTCGCTCGTGAGTGGGCGAAGGTGAAATCCAGCCCATTTGCCGAAGTCTGGTGAGGTGCGACGCAAATCTAACGCAACATCCCAGATATGCCCGGAAATGCAGCGCACGAGCTTTCCCTGTGGCTGACCAAGCTGATAGTGCAGACCGCGGAGCACACCGCGCTGGGACATGGATTGGTTGTCTTGAACAAAGTCGGAAGGAAGTCCCTGCTCAAGAAAACTTCTGGCATTGAACGCTTCTGTAAACCAACCTCTGCCATCCCGGTGAAGCGTAGGCTCGATAATTTTGACGTCACGAAGGGGTGTATCCAATACAAGCATCCACATAGTGTAAAGGGACCAGAGAAAATGTGTCCGCTGACCTTGGAAGCTGCAACCCTTGTTCCCTCCCCATGACCCCTTTGGAGCCAGGAGACTCCATATAGTAGTGGAGTACCGTCCAGCGAGAATGGCTACTTCATTGACTGGAAGAGGGTTCGCGGGCGTTTCTCCTTGATAGAGCAGTTGTACCAACGGCTGTCCTGGCCCTCGACGCGACAGCCCCGAAAGGTTTAGTGGCAGACAAGCCTGACCGATCTTCCCTTATCGCTTCCCGCATCGAAAGGCTCTCCGCCCTTACGCCTCAACAGCTCACCTTTCCTCGCGCGCTCGAGGACGCTTTTGACGCCAAAACAGCCCCAGGTCGTTGCAGACGCCTTTGGATTGAGGGCCTGCTGGCCATCCTTATCTTCAATCTGTTCCTCCTGGTTGACCATCTCGCCCCTTCCGCAGTCTTTCAGCGCGCTGTCCTCGTGCGCCTAGGAATCATCACTCCGCTGGCCCTGATCGTCAATTTCCTTGTGCTTCGTGAGCCAGGCACGACAGGCATTTCATCGTGTCAACGCAACGGTCTCCTGTGGCATAGCTGCATCTCGACCCGGTGTTTCCGGCACCAGGCACGAACTGCTGGAAGCCGCCGACAGAGCACTCTATCTGGCAAAAGCCGAAGGTCGTAACCTTGTCCGCTGCGCACCTTAAGCCCGGACGACTACTAAGTCGAGGATCTTTCTGAGCGACACATGCCTCTAAAATAGTGAGCAACCGCGATGAATGCGCTTTCGCATCGATTGCGGAAAGGGCGTTCTCCTTCCGCCAATGCAGAGCAGTGTTGAAAGAGGAAATTGCCTTATGAAAGCCGGATGCCCCTTTCCGTTGGGAGCCACCGTCACCGCCAACGGCGTCAACTTCAGCATCTTCTCCTCGCGCGCGCGTGCAATGCACCTCCTGCTCTTCGAAGGTGAAGATGCAAAGACCGCAAGCCACGTGATCGAGCTTGCCCCGGAAACGAATCTCACCGGGCATTATTGGCACGTGGAGGTTCCAGGCATCGGGGCTGGCCAGATCTACGCCTATCGTGCCTACGGCCCCGATGCTCCCGGAGCCGGATCCCGCTTCGATGGCGATAAAGTTCTGCTTGATCCCTACGGAAAAGCTGTATGCGCCAAGCACTATGATCGGAAGATCTCTTCCCAACCTGGTGACAACGAAGCCTTTTCGATGAGATCCGTTGTGGTGGATCTGCGAAGCTACGACTGGGAGGGCGACCGGCCGCTTTCGCTTCCCTTTCAACAGACGGTGATCTACGAGTTGCACGTGGGTGGATTCACGCGGCATCCAAACTCCGGCGTGGCGGAGAACCAGCGCGGAACGTACGCAGGCTTAGTCCAAAAGATCCCCTACCTAAAAGAGCTCGGAGTTACAGCGGTGGAACTGATGCCGATCTTCCAGTTCGATCAGCAGGATGCACCTGCGGGGCTGGAAAATTATTGGGGATATAGCCCGGTCAGCTTTTTTACACCGCATCCGGGTTACAGCTCCAGCCACTCTCCCGTTGCGTGCCTGGACGAGTTCCGGGATATGGTGAAGGCGCTTCATCGCGCAGGCATCGAAGTCATTCTGGACGTGGTCTATAACCACACCGCTGAAGGCGGAGCAGATGGGCCGACTCTGTGTCTCAAGGGACTGGACAATCCCATGTATTACATCCTCTCCGAAGACCGGCGCAGTTATGCGGATTTCACAGGAACCGGAAACACGCTGAACGTAAATCAATCGGTCGTTCGTCGCATGATCTCCGACAGTCTTCGCTACTGGGTTTCGGAGATGCATGTCGATGGATTCCGCTTCGACCTCGCATCGGTTCTAAGTCGCGATGAAAGCGGGCGACCGATCCTCAATGCTCCCATTACCTGGGACATCGACTCGGATCCCGTCCTTGCGGGCACCAAACTCATGGCCGAGGCCTGGGATGCCGGCGGACTTTACCAGGTCGGATCCTTTTCCAAAGACCGCTGGAAAGAGTGGAATGGCAAGTTCCGCGACCATGTGCGCTGTTTTCTCAAATCGGACCGAGGCTCGGTCCTCAACCTAAAGCAGCGCCTGCTGGGTAGTCCGGACCTTTACATGGAGAAGTTCCATCCTCCGGAACAGAGCATTAACTTCGTGACCTGCCATGACGGCTTCACACTGAATGACCTCGTGTCTTTCAATGAAAAGCATAACGAAGCGAACGGTGAAGAAGGCCGCGACGGAACGTCCGACAACCTCTCATGGAACTGCGGTGAAGAGGGGCCTACGAAAGACGCGGAGATTGAAGCGCTGCGCGAGCGTCAGATTCGCAACGCGTTCGCACTCAACCTCATCTCCATCGGGACGCCGCTTCTTCTCATGGGAGACGAGGTCAGGCGCACGCAGGGAGGAAACAATAACGCTTACTGTCAGGACAATGAAACGAGTTGGTTCGACTGGGACCTGTGTTCAAAGAACGCTGGCCTTCGGAGATTTGTATCGATCCTGATCCGTATGCGAAGAAACTTCGGATCTGTGGTTCATCGACGCGACCTCTCACTGCGTGAGCTGCTGGAACATGCCCAGATCGAATGGCACGGTGTAGAGCTCTTCAGCCCTGACCTTTCAGATGATTCCCACACATTGGCCGCGACTGCCTATATGGGCGGAGGCGCGGCATTTCATTTGATGATGAACTCCTACTGGGAGCCATTGCATTTTGCGATCCCCCCGGTGAGGGAAAATGCGCTCTCGTGGTTTCGTATGGTCGACACGTTTCAACCTTCTCCGCTGGATGTTCTGGAGACCCCGAGCGAGACGATTCACGATTGCACTTACCTGTTGCAGCCAAGGTCGATCGTGGTGCTTGGTTCCCTGCCAAGGTAGAGGTCGAGTTTTCCTCGTTCACAGTCGGTAGGATAGAGACGAATATGGCTGACGTAAAACCGATCGACCCGCAGATCCTCCTTCACATTGCACAGGCGCTGAATCTTCCTTTGCCGAGCGTTCGCTCTGTCGTTGCGCTCCTGGATGAAGGTTCCACCGTTCCCTTTATCGCACGCTATCGCAAAGAGGCCACGGGCAATCTCGACGAAGTACAGATTCGTGACACCGAAGAGAGACTCTCCTATTTCCGTGAGCTTCTCACGCGTCGCGATACGATTCTCGCTTCAATTGCGGAGCAGGGCAAACTTACAGACGAACTCAAAACACGCATCATGGCGACGCTGGATCGCAGCGAACTGGAAGACCTCTATCTTCCGTATCGCCCGAAGCGTCGGACCAAGGCGACAATCGCTCGCGAGAAGGGGCTCGAACCTTTGGCTCTCTATCTCTGGGCCCAGGAATCGGGCGCGCCCGACCTCGTTCAGTTGGCACAGTCTCTGGTCGATCCGGAGAAAGAGGTAGCGACGATTGAGGATGCCCTGGAAGGCGCGCGCCACATCGTGGCCGAAATGATCAGTGAAGATGCCGAGATTCGCAAGGCTGCGCGTCATCTGATGTTCGAAGAAGGAATGATCGTCAGCCGCAAGAGCTTTGACGCAAAGGACGAACAGGAAAAGTTCAAGATGTACTACGAGTATCGCGAGCCGGTGAAGACGATTCCGTCGCATCGCATGCTCGCCGTACGCCGTGGCGAAGGCGAGAACGTTCTGTACTGGCTGATCGAACTGGAAGAGCCACGCATTCTTGGACTGCTCCGTTCGCATGTTCTCCGCGCTGCCGGAGACTGGACGTCACATCTGAACCTGGCCATCGAGGACTGCTGGAAGCGGCTTCTCAACTCGTCCATCCAGGGAGAGCTTCGGCTGGAACTGAAGCGACGCTCGGACACCGACGCGATTCAGGTCTTCCGCGAGAACCTCCAGCATCTCCTTCTCGCTCCACCTGCCGGACCGATCAGTGTTCTTGGAATCGATCCGGGTTTGCGCACCGGTTGCAAGATCGCCATCGTGGATGAGACAGGCAAGTTTCTGGCGCACGATGTGATCTATCCGCACACAGGCCGAACTAACGAGGCCACGCAGAAGCTCGATGCCGTGATGAAGCAGCATAACGTGCGTGCCATCGCGATTGGCAACGGTACGGCTTCGCGTGAGACGGATGCGTTCGTCCGCGATTTTCTGCTGGAGAAGAAGCTCGCGAATGTCTTCCGCGTCACGGTGTCGGAGTCGGGAGCCAGCATCTACTCCGCCTCGGAGATCGCGCGACAGGAGTTCCCCGACCTGGACCTTACCGTTCGCGGCGCCATCTCGATTGCGCGACGTCTGCAGGATCCGCTGTCAGAGTTAGTGAAAGTAGATCCTAAATCGATTGGCGTAGGCCAATATCAGCACGACGTCGATCAGCGCCAGCTTCAGCAGTCCCTGGAGACGGTGATCGAGAGCTGCGTGAATCGCGTCGGCGTCGATCTGAACACGGCCTCGTGGACGCTGCTGCGCTACGTGGCCGGTATCAGCGAACGCATCGCTTTGAATATCGTCAGCTTCCGCGATACGAATGGGCGCTTCCGTTCTCGCAACCAACTACATGAAGTCTCAGGCATCGGTCCAAAGACCTTCGAACAGGCTGCCGGATTCTTGCGGATTCGCGATGGCGAGCAACCGCTCGACAGCACTGCGGTACACCCGGAGTCCTACGCGCTTGTGGAAGAGATTGCCCAGTCGATCGGCACGCCCGTCTCAGAGCTCATTCTCAATCCTCATCTCCTCAACAAAGTGAATAAGAACGAGTTCAAGGCTGGCTCGTTCACGCTCAACGACATCCTGGACGAGCTGCGTAAGCCGGGCCGGGATCCTCGCGATCAGTTCGTCGCTCCCTCGTTCAGCGAGACCGTGCGCGATATAGCCGACGTGCAGCCCGGTATGGTCCTCGAAGGTGTTGTTACCAACGTGACAAAGTTTGGTGCCTTTATCGATGTTGGTGTGCACCAGGATGGACTTGTGCACGTCTCCGAGATATCGAACCGATTTATCAAGGATCCCAGCGAGGTGCTGAAGGCAGGACAGATCGTCAAGGCGAAGGTTCTCTCGGCGGACGCCAAGACAAAGCGCATCTCGCTTTCTATCAAGGCTCTTCAGGAGCCCGCTGGCCGTAAGTCCCCGCCTCCCACCCAGCCGAAGACGCCAACGTCGATCGAAGATAAGTTACTGGCACTTTCTACTAAATGGAGGGTTGGATGACGGTCTTCCACGGACATTGTGGTGCACGACGTTTTGCCGGGATACAGAAGTAAGCGCTTGAGCTTTACAGACCGCCGCCTTCAGCGGAGCTTAGAGGCTTAGCGAAAAAAGGCTGCCTCTTTGGCTTACTCTTTCGCACAACAACCGCAGGCGCTGGAGCAGGTAAGTCGCTTTTGGTATCTTTCGGCGGTGAGAGCTTGGTCGTAGGCTGCACCAGAGCACTGACCATTTCGAACCCCATGTAAAAATATGGCATCTTTATCCTGCGTTCTGACGTCTGAGCTCATAAGTCGATCTACGAGTCAAAACACGAAAACAAAGGTCTTATTCCCGACGGTCGGGAAGCCAGAAGCAAACCGCCGCTCATATGCAGGACCTCATCGAATCGCCTCAATTCCTTCGAATGACACGCACCGGACACTGCCCCAAGATTGCGTGGCAGCGTTGGGAATAAATGCCGCGCCCACGTGTCTTATAAGGAGCAGGAGAATTTACGAGATCACCTCGTACGGCTACTTGCACCTGGGGGGAACGACGGCCAATGAGAGTAGTGACGAAAGCCGACACGCCTGCAAACGTGTGCGTACTTCACAGCGCCTCGCGCAAATCAGGCAGAGGCAAGGACATAAGAAGGCTCGTGGCCACCGGCGCCCCTGAGGGTTCAACGGAAAAGCCCGCCTTCCGGCATAGCCCTGTACTCCATGCGGTGTGACGGTCCCTTCTCTCGGTTACTCGGCGGGCAAACATTTTTTTGGCACTAATCCGCACCCGCGAAGATCTCGCGGAGTCAATGACGAATGGGTGGGCGTTCTCCATTCAAACGGGCGCGGATGAGAGTTCTCCTCTGCGGTCAGGTTTCATAGGAATGGGAAAATGGCTCCACGGCAAAACGCGGCGGTAGAAAATGAGGCTCCAGGGATTCAATACATCGATGGGTTATTCAGCTACGCGATGATGTTGACCCGTAATCGAAGTGAGGCCGAAGATCTTGTGCAGGAGACGTATCTTCGCGCGATCCAGGCGATCGAACGACTCCGGGACAACAGCAATTTGAAAAGCTGGCTCTTTACGATCCTTCGTAATGTCTGGCTCAATCAGCTTCGCAAGCGAAGGATCTCACCTCTCTTCGTTGACGTAGATGGCGACCGTGACCTTATCGAAGAGTTGCCGGGGAGATCGAAAGACTCCTACGCAATACTTGCTGAAAACGAGGAGGCCGAGCGAGTCCGCTCAGCAATCCTTCTCCTACCGCCCGATTTCAAGGAAATCATTCTTCTTCGTGAGTTTGAAGAGCTCTCTTACCAGGAGATTGCCACGGTTCTAGGATGTCCGGCAGGTACAGTGATGTCGCGTTTGGGGAGAGCGCGCGGTAAACTTCGACATCTACTGTCCAATCCACCTGCCAAGGGATCGCACTCCCCGGAGAGAAGCACGACATGACTGACTGCATTGGATTCGATACAACGATTCAGCTCCTGGTGGATGGAGAACTGGTTGGTGAGGAACTCGAACGAGCGCGCGCACATCTGGCAACCTGCGAAGCCTGCGCGGAAGTGCTCGCAGAAGAAGAGAAATTATCGAGATTGCTCCGGAGCAGCTACCTTCCGGAGACTGCACCCTCTGCGCTGCGTGATCGCGTTCGGCAAGCAACACTCCCGGCATGGTCCGTTGCCTCGCAGGAGAGCGCCGGAAACCCTGCGACACCAACCCCGATCTCGCTCGTTCGTCCCGGTCCGATCTCCATCGCGCCGTTACGTCGAAAGCTTCTATTTCTCGCCGCCTCCATCGTGATCTTTTTCCTTCTTTTTCCATTCGCGCGGAATCGAATCCGCGCCAACAGTTTCATCGATGTGGCCATTTCCCAGCACGAGAACCTCTCCGCTCATCTCATGCCTCTCGACGTGCAATCGGACTCGCCGAAAGAGGTGTCGAACTGGTTTGCGAACAGGGTTGCTTTTCCATTTCGATTACCCAATGCCGGCATCGCCTCGGATGAGCATGCGAAGTACACATTGGCTGGGGGACGGCTCGTTAACTTCAAAGGTGAGAACGCTGCTCTGATCGACTTTCGCATGGCCGACAAGCGGATAAGCTTGTTGATCGCCTCCGATAAGGCGGCTAAGGCCGAAGGAGGCATCGTCACGGTTTCGGACGGCGTGGTGCTACATCGGAAGCTAAGGAAAGAGCAAAATGTTGTCACGTGGGACAACAAGGGGCTAACATACGCCCTCATTTTCGCGGCGAATAGTTCGCATCATGGTAAATGTGTGGCGTGTCATCAAAGCTCCGCGACTGAAGAGCAGCTGCAGAACGATGCCCTTCGACTGATAAAACCCGATCTTTTTCGACGCAACTCCAATCGGGTCGATCTTCAGTCTGAACATTTAGAAGGGTTGGGATTACGGAAAGTAGCATCCGCGTCCTGCAGGAGCTCCGCCAATCTTTGCGACTCCTATCTGATCTCTCCAAGCCTTCTGTCTTCTCTAGATCTGCCAACGATCGAGCCGAATAGGAAGCAATAGAGAAGACAGAGGTCGCTTCCTTCGATGATGAATCAAAATAAGGCCATAAGGCCGTCTATCTAGACGGCCTTACGCTGGAAGGTGGACTTTTTCGTGCTGGCGAAATTGTCCTTTGCTTTGAAGGTTGCTGCCGATGCTCCGGGAAGCGGTTTCGCTCCACTGTTGACTCGTGCTGCCTTTTCGCGCGCTGCCTGCAGTTTCTGCGCAGCACGGCCCAGACCGCCTATCTTTACCCCACCTGCTTTTGGTATTAAATCGCTCATGTAGAAATCCTCTCACGCTCCATGGATTGAGAAGCAGCCTTTGGCGCGGAAGCGCTTGCTTCGCTTGATTACTCCCGAGCGTCCGCTCAAAGGTCATTTTACCTCTTTAGCCCATCCGTTTCCGAAGGACGCGGGTTGCGGAGAACAGACACTGGTGTTTGAGCGATCGCTGGGCTTCAGTCCAGATCTTGTATGCCGCTTTGCAGTAGATGCGCAAATTCCTGTGCGACGAGAGGGCGGCTGAAGAGATAGCCTTGACCTTCGTCGCAGCGCTGACCTTGCAGGTAGACCTTCTGCTCGACCGTTTCGATCCCCTCCGCCACAACGACGTAGTTGAGATTTCTCCCGATGCTGATGATCGCGCTGATAAGGATTCCGTCGCGAGCCTCTCCCCCAATCTGATTTACGAAAGACTGATCGATCTTGAGGACGTCGATCGGAAACTGCCGTAGATAACTCAGGCTTGAATAACCGGCGCCGAAATCGTCGATCGCGAGTTGCACACCCATTTGCCTCAGTTCACGAAGTACGGAAGCCGTTGCCTCGGCATCTTTCATCAGCACGCCTTCCGTCAGTTCGAGTTGAAGAGACGCAGGAGCCAGGCCAGTTTCCTGCAGTATGCTCTGCACCCCTTCGATGAAATGCTTGTCCTGAAATTCGACCGCCGAAACGTTTACGGCGATTTTGATAGGGGGCAGGCCCTGCGTCTGCCATACACTCGCCTGGCGGCAGGCTTCGCGCATCACCCAACGGCCCATCTTTATAATCAGTCCGCTGCTCTCTGCCGCTGGTACAAAGTAGGAGGGCAGAAGCAGACCTCGCATCGGTTCCTGCCAACGGATCAACGCCTCCGCACCTGTAATCTGTCCCAGTTCAAGGCTCACCTTGGGTTGGTAGTGCAGACAAAACTCGTTCTGCTCCAGCGCACGCCGCAGACCCATCTCTAGAGACTGCCGCTCGGCAGCCTTTGCTGCCATCTCCGGCTTGAAAAATCGGATGGCGTTTCGCCCATGCTCCTTCGCTTCGTACATCGCAATATCTGCATTGTTCAGGACGGTCTCAGCATCCTCTCCGTGATCTGGATAGAGGCTGATCCCAAAGCTTCCATTGATTTGTATGGAGTGCTCTCCAATGTTGTAGGGCGCACTAATACTGAGCAGTAATTTTTTCGCACTGGACGCGGCGTCGGCGGCGCTCTCGATCTCCGGAAGCAGGATAACGAACTCGTCTCCGCCCTGACGGCTCACCGTATCGGAACCGCGCAGACCGGCGCGAAGTCTGTCCGCGACGGCTTGAAGAAGCTTATCTCCAACGGCATGGCCCAGCGAATCGTTGATCTCCTTGAAGTAATCAAGGTCCAGAAATATGACAGCGAAGGGTCTGTGTTTCCGGCGAGAGATAGAGATCGCCTGGGAGATGCGATCGCTCAGAAGCATACGGTTTGGAAGCTGCGTAAGTGGATCGTGGTTCGCGATCGAGGCCATCTGGATCGCCGTAGCGTGCGCCTCGCTTACATCGTGAAATACGATGACCGCCCCAATGATGACGCCCCCAGAGTCGTGAATCGGTGCAGCGCTGTCTTCAATGAGTCGCTCCGTACCGTCCCGATGAAGGAGCACGCGCCCCGAAGGCAGCCCGACCGTGCGATCGACACGGATGGCCCTTTGCAGAGGGTCCGGCGCGATCTCACGACTCGCGCTATCGAGAATTCGAAAGACCTCGGCAAGAGGCTGCCCTAAGGCTTCCGACCGCGGCCAACCCGTCATCTTCGCAGCGACACCATTGAGATAGGTGACGCGACCGACGAGATCCGTACACAGGACCGCATCTCCGATTGAATCCAGTGTAACCAGGGCGCGGTCTTTCTCTATCGATCGCGGGTCGACCCTGCCGCTTTCGATCGCATGTCGGAGAGCCCTCGGTAGAGAATAGCTGTCGAAATGCCGAGGCAATAGATAATCCTGCGCTCCATATCGGACAGCTTCTTTTGCCATAGCCTCCTGATCCTCGCCCACCAGGATCAGCACCGGCGTCTGGGCCCAGGCTGGATTCATTTTGCCAAGCGCATTGAGGCCTTTATTGTCGGTCAGAGAAAAGTCCAGCAGAATGGCATCGTATCTCTTCTGGAGCAGGCGCCTGACTCCGTCACGGAGTCGACTCACGCTCTCAACGGCAAAGGAGGTTTGGTCCGCAGAACTCAGGGCCGAGCGAATCCGCTTCGACGTCTGCTTATCGCCTTCTATAAGAAGGATGTGGAGTTGGTTCTTCTCCGGTACGGTGACCATGGATTTCTCCGGAACTTCTCAGAATTAATCACCGACCCTGTCTCCTGCGTAGAGTACGCCTTATGCCTGCAAGAGAACACATAAATCCCTAGAGGAATGAGAATGACATCTTAAAATGGGAAACATTCGCTCGGCGACGCCGAAAGCCGTCAGGTTCACCAGCTTTGCTGGTTGCTCAATAACTTCGTTCGGAGAGAAGAACTCTTATGTCTCGGAGGTTGTTTCCCGTGGGACCGGTTATAACCGTCGCACCCAACTCTTGGAGAATGCGGAACGAATCGAAGCCTTTTAGAGCACTTTGAGCCTCGTCGATCCTTCCACGTAGAGTCTGGCCATCTACGAGAGCGCCCGCTGCAGGACTGTTCCCGTCCACGCCGTCCGATCCCGCAGACAGGACCGAGACGCCTTCCGAAGGCCCAAGTCGGGTAGCGCAATACAGCGCGAAATGAGTGTTCCTCCCACCTTGACCATGTTGGAGTTCTTTCATCTCATGCCTTCTCTTTGATCTTGACTCCTCCGGCAGCCGCACGGTCACCTCTCCGACGGAGATCAGACAGACGCGGTCGTGTTGCTCCCCCAATTTACGAATCCGCTCCAGGAGATAATCTGCCGCGTCGCGATAGTCCCAGTCGTCGCAGGTGTTGTCCACAAAGCAGGTAAATCCAAGCAACTCCGCGCTGCGACGTGCCGCCTCCGCCAGGTCGTCCGACGAGAGCAGGCATTCGATGGAACCGGGAATGATTCCCGGCTTCGGGGTTTCGCTCAGAGTAGGAGAAGCGAAGAAGGCGCGTACTGGTTCAGGAAACTGGTCGAGCAAACCATATTTGGCGAGGATGGCGCGACACTCCTGCACGGTAGATCGATCCGGCACGGTGGGCCCGGAAGCCAACGTGTCCAGATGTCCCTTCGGCACATCCGAGACAGCGATTGTGAGATTCGGAATGGAACCCGCCGCCACCCCTAGCCGACCTCCCTTGATGGCCGAAAAGTGCTTGCGCACGCAGTTGATCTCCGCAATGGAAGCTCCGCTATGTACGAGAATGCGGTGGAAGCGAATCGTATCTTCGAGAGAGATTGCGGAATCCAGCGGCAGTTCCATCATGGCCGAAGCTCCGCCGCTCACAAGAAAGAAGATGAAGGTCTCTGAAGCTCTTTCTCCGCTCGCAGCAGAGAGCAGAAGTTGGCGAGCGGCGTCCGCGGCGAGCAAGGACTCCGCATTGGGGAGCGGATGTCCGCCTGCGTAAAAAGTAATCCCTTTCGGAAGATCTGCAGGAAGACTCGGTGCCACAAGAATCCCTGTCACTTCGCACCCTGTAGCCAACGGCGATCTGACGAAGACTTGGAGCATCGTCGCAGCGACTTTTCCCATCGCGATGACGATCACACGTTTCATATGGGTGAGGTCTATCTCGGAGCCTTCGCCGCGAAGATGCAGGATCTTCGCGCCACCCCGTATCGAAACCGACAAGCGGGAGAGAAACGCCTTCTCGACGGAGCAAGACGCCAGGGCCTCGTGGAAGATCTGCAAACCTGCTTTATCCAAAGCAATCCTCTTACCGCGTACTGTCTTTTTAATTCGATCTCGACCGAGGCACGAGCATCGACCGAAGATCGCCAGCGAAGTCCTGCAGCGACAAATCACTGCACTGGAAAGCATAATGCGGATGCTGGATTAGTGGAACATAAGTGCTTCTCTGCGATACTTCAGTACACCCACGACTGGCTGTCAATCAGCGGCCTGTACTCAGGAGATGAACGTTGACTTGGCAACAGAGCTACCTTCTCTTCGGTTTCGGCCCTGGCCTCTCTTTTTTCCTCGCCTCTCTGCCCATTCTTACAATGCTCCTGATCTTAGGTGTCTTTCGTAAACCTGCGTGGATCGCGGGCCTGAGCGGTCTGATCGTAACCCTACTTCTGGCAATGTTCGCTTACCGGATGCCCTTGGGAGCCAGCCTCAGTGCTGTCCTCTATGGTGCAGCCTTTGGTCTCTTTCCTATCTCCTGGATCATCTTTTGGGCTATTACGCTCTTCCGCATCACTGTAGAGACTGGCCAGTTCGAGATCATCAAAAACTCTATCGGACGTCTCACGCCCGATCCCCGCTTGCAGGCGCTTCTCATCGCCTTTGCGTTTGGAGGATTTCTCGAAGGCGCTGCCGGATTTGGGACGCCTGTTGCCATCGCCTCGACGATGCTGATCGGTCTCGGCTTCTCGGCGTTCAGCGCATGCGCCATCTGCCTTCTTGCCAATACGGCTCCAGTCGCGTTCGGATCGATCGGCATTCCGATCATCGCTCTTGCAGGAACTACGGGGTTACCGCTCGATAAGCTGAGCGCGACGGTTGGCGCAATCTGTAGCCCGATCGCCGTCCTGATGCCTCTCTATCTCCTCTTCGCTCTCGGTGGAAGCGGGTCGCTCGCTGGCATCCTCGTTCCCGCCCTGATTGCAGGGTCGGTCTTCGGTGGAGTTCAGTATCTGGCTGCGGCCTACCTGGGCCCCGCCCTGACGGATATCCTCGCCGCGATTGCCTGCATGGTTGCGCTTGTGACTTACCTCAAAGTCTTCGGCGCGGCAGATAAAACGCATCCTCACGTGAAACACGCCGCCATGCTTCAGAGGTTCGCGCGTCGAGGAGTCAGTGAGGACTCGACTGAGCTTTCCATGGAAGAACGAGTGATTCCGGATTACCCTCTGCGCGTTGTTCTAAAGGCATGGATGCCGTACGGCCTGCTTGTGCTGTGCGTTCTGCTCTGGGGATGGGGCCCCGTCCAGAAGGTGCTCAACGACGCGACCGTTGTGATCCGTTGGCCCGGTCTTCACGACGTCGTCCAGCGCATGCCGCCGATTGTTCCAGCGGAGTCTCCGTACCACGCGCTCTTTACCCTGAACTGGCTGAGCGCACCGGGCACAGCCTGCATGGTAGCGACCCTGCTCTCCGTGTTCGCACTTCGTATGAGCCCGGCACGCTTCGGCCGTGTCCTGCTGGCCGTCGTCCATCAGCTTCTCCTTCCCACCGCCACCGTCACGTCTGTGCTGGGGATTGCCTTCCTGATGAACTACTGCGGAGCCACCGCAACGCTGGGCCTGGCCTTTGCCGCCACCGGTGTGGTCTTTCCCTTCTTCAGCGTTTTGCTCGGCTGGATAGGTGTCTTTCTTACCGGGTCGGATACCTCGGCGAATGCCCTCTTCGGGAATCTGCAGGTTGTGACCGCAGGCCGTCTTGGCTTCTCTTCGATCCTGATGGCCTCAGCGAACTCCTCCGGGGGCGTGATGGGAAAGATGATCAGCCTTCAGACCATCGCCATCGCAGCAGGAGCGACGGGCCTGACAGCGGCGGACCAGGGAAAGCTCTTTCGCTTCACTTTGCGGCATAGCATTGTGCTCGCTTCTGTGACGGGCTGCCTTGTTCTGCTGTATGCCTACGTCTTCCGCCTGAACTAGCTTCACCTCACATCCGCAGAGGTGGCGGTGCATCGTTAGCTCTCGTATGCAATCTAATCTGCTGAACGAAATAGGCATCGAGCAGCCCGTATTGCCTAACTCGTTATAATGAAAGGGCAGGCCACGCCTGAGATGCGGCTGATCGAACGCGAATGAACGCGAATGCCATGCATCAAAAACGCCAAAGATAAATGACCACAGCTCATCAGCATCCCCTTGAAAAGATCCTCCAAGAGCGCATCGCGATCATCGATGGCGCCATGGGCACGACGATCCGTACCTACGGCATGAAGGAAAACGACATCCGTGGAGAGCGCTTCAAGGATTCGACGAAAGACCTTCTGAATAACGGCGATCTCTTCTCCCTGACTCAGCCGGATATGATCAGCGACATCCATCGCCGCTTTCTGGAGGCTGGCGCGGACATCATCGAGACGAACACCTTCGGTGCGACCAGCATCACCCAGAGCGAGTTCTTCGTGGAAGACCCACGCGAGCACGGCGGTCGCAAAGACCCCGAGTTCTACCAGAAGATCCTCGAAGACCGGATGCTCAAACAGTTGGCCTGGGACATCAACGAGACCTCCGCACGGCAGTGCCGGGAGTGGGCTGACCGTGTCGGCAATGCCACGGGACGGCAGCGGTTCGTGGCAGGTGCGATCGGTCCGTTGACCGTGTCTCTTTCGAACTCGCCCGATGCAGAGGACGCGAGCTTTCGTGTGGTGACCTTCGATCAGGTCAAGATCGCTTACATGGAGCAGGTCCGCGCGCTGATGGCTGGCGGCTCCGACCTGCTTCTGGTGGAGACAATCTTCGATTCTCTGAACGCAAAGGCGGCGCTCGTTGCCATCCGTGAAGTCTTCGATCAGGACGGCAAAGAGTTGCCCGTGATGATCTCGGCGGCCGTAGGACGTGGCGGCGAAACGCTGATCTCAGCGCAGACCACGGAGGCATTCTGGAACGCGGTGCAACATGTGAAGCCGCTTTCTGTGGGACTCAACTGCTCTCTCGGCCCGGATCTGATGTATCCGTTCCTGAGCGAGCTTTCGGCCAAGGCCAACGTGGCTATCTCGTGCTATCCGAACGCCGGCTTGCCCAATCCCCTCTCGGAGACGGGATTCGACCTTGGACCAGATGACATGGCTCGCTATCTTGGCGACTTCGCACGCGGAGGTCTAATTAACATCGCCGGCGGATGCTGCGGCAATACGCCCGAACACATCGCGGCGATCGCCAAAGCGCTCGAGAATCAAGCACCGCGCGAGTTTGGATCTGCGGCCCTTCTGGAATCTTTTGCCGGACAGAGCGGGACTAGAGGATGAGCGTGTCTGAGAACGAGAACGTGGTCCAGGCCACGGAGACAAAACCTCTGCGTCTTTCAGGATCGCAGCCCTTCACCCAGCAGCCCGGTGTCTTCATCATGCTTGGCGAACGCACGAACGTGGCCGGCTCGCCCAAGTTCGCGAAGCTGATTAAAGAAGGCAAGTACGAAGAAGCCGTCAGCGTAGCCCGTCAGCAGGTCGAGAATGGCGCGAACGTCATCGACATCTGCATGGACGAAGGCATGATCGACGGCGTAGCCGCCATGACGCGGTATCTGCAGCTGCTGGCGAGCGAACCTGAAGTAGCCAAAGTGCCCTTCATGGTCGACTCCTCCAAGTGGGAGGTCATCGAGGCTGGGCTTAAATGTTTGCAGGGCAAAGGCATCGTCAACTCCATCTCCCTGAAAGAAGGCGAAGACAAGTTCCGCCAGAACGCTGCGTCGGTCCTGAAGTATGGCGCGGCGGTTGTCGTGATGGCGTTTGACGAACAGGGACAGGCGGCAACCTTCGAGGAGAAGATCCGTATCTGCGAACGTGCCTACCGGATTCTTGTGGACGAGGTTCACTTCCCTCCCGAAGACATCATCTTCGATCCGAACATCCTCACCGTCGCTACTGGCATGGAGGAGCACAACAACTACGCGGTGGACTTCATCAATGCCACACGCTGGATCAAGGCAAACCTCCCACATGCGAAGGTGAGCGGTGGAGTATCGAATATCTCGTTCAGCTTTCGCGGCAACAACAAGGTCCGCGAAGCCATGCACTCTGCGTTTCTCTATCACGCGATTGCCGCAGGCATGGATATGGGCATCGTCAATGCCGGCATGCTTGAGTTGTACGAAGAGATTGACCCTGAACTGAAGGTGCTGGTCGAGGATGTTCTGCTCAATCGCAGACCTGACGCCACGGAGCGTCTGGTGGAGTTCGGCGAATCGCTCAAGAACACCGGCGTGACCGTCACTGAGAAGAAGACTGAAGAGTGGCGCAACGGCACGGTCGAAGAGCGCCTTTCGCACGCCCTTGTGCGCGGCATCGACACCTACATTGAGGTGGACGCGGAGGAAGCGCGGGTCAAACTGGGCCGACCTCTTCTTGTCATCGAAGGTCCGTTGATGGCCGGGATGAGCGTAGTCGGCGACCTCTTTGGTGCGGGCAAGATGTTTCTTCCCCAGGTCGTAAAATCCGCGCGCGTAATGAAAAAAGCCGTGGCCCATCTGACGCCCTTCATGGAAGCCGAAAAGGAAGCCCTGCTAGCCTCTGGCCAGGAGGTCAAGGCACAGGGCAAGATCGTGCTCGCAACGGTGAAGGGCGACGTGCACGACATCGGCAAGAACATCGTTGGCGTAGTGCTTGCGTGCAATAACTTCGAGGTCATCGACATGGGCGTGATGGTCTCCTCGGAAAAGATTCTCGAACGTGCCAAAGCTGAGAATGCTGACATCATCGGTCTCAGCGGTCTGATCACGCCTTCTCTCGATGAGATGGTCCACGTCGCGAAGGAGATGGAGCGGCAGGGCTTCAAACTGCCTTTGCTCATTGGTGGCGCAACGACCAGCCGCGCGCACACTGCTGTCAAGATTGCTCCCCACTACAGTGAGCCCGTCGTTCATGTTCTGGATGCAAGCCGTGCTGTTCCTGTAACAACCAGTCTTCTCAGCGAGGATGGCAAAGCGGATTTCGTTACAAAACATCACGCGGACTATGACGCGTTGCGCCAGGCCCACTCCGCACCGCGCCAGCAGATCACACCTCTGGCCGCGGCTCGCGCAAGACGTACCCCCATTGAATGGCGGATCGAGGATCTCGCCGTGCCAACCTTCACCGGCGTGCGCGTTCTGGATAACTTCCCTCTAGCGACGCTGCGCGACTTCATCGACTGGTCCCCGTTCTTCCACACATGGGGATTGAAGGGCATCTATCCGCGCATTCTCGACGACGAGCGGCAAGGCGCACAGGCGCGCCAGGTCTTTACCGAAGGCAATGCGCTTCTGGACACCATCATCGAGAAGAATCTGATCACGGCACGCGGCGTCTACGGCTTCTTTCCTGCCAACGCAGTGGGTGATGACGTCGAACTCTATACCGACGAGACACGGACAAAGGTTCTCCAGACGTTTCACTTCCTTCGTCAACAGGCAAACAGAGAAGGCACGGAACCATGCCGGTCGCTCGCCGACTTCATCGCTCCCAAAGAGACAGGTCTGCCCGATTACATAGGCGGTTTCGCCGTCACCAGTGGAATGGGTCTGAAGGAGCTATGCGACCAGTACAGGCTGGAAAACGACGACTACAACGCGATCATGGCCGAAGCGATCGCCGATCGTTTAGCGGAGGCCTTTGCCGAATGCCTGCATAAGCGCGTGCGGGACGAGTGGGGTTACGGCTTGAATGAGAACCTGACCCCGGAAGAGTGCATCCACGAGAAGTACCGTGGGATTCGACCGGCGCCCGGATATCCTGCGTGTCCGGACCACACGGAGAAGGGCGCGCTTTGGACTCTGCTCGATGTGGAAGCGAACACTGGAATCTTCATTACAGAGTCGTTCGCGATGTGGCCGGGATCCAGCGTCAGCGGAATCTACTTCGGACATCCACAATCGCGCTACTTCAGCCTGGGCAAGATCGACCGCGACCAGGTTGTTGACTATCACGAGCGCAAGGGAATGACCGTGGCCGAGGTGGAGAAGTGGCTCGGCCAGAATCTGAACTACGACTCCGAAGCATAACCCTGTGAAATCGGAGTCCTGGCGCTACGAGTCGAGAAAGCCGCGGTTGAGAGCGATCATCACAGCGTGAGTCCGGTCGTTCGCGCCAAGCTTCGACAGAATGTTTTTCAGATGGCCTTTAATCGTGTGCTCGGAGAGATCTAAATCCGAGGCAATGACCTTATTCGAGTGACCCGAGGATACATGTCGGAGCACTTCGACCTCGCGGGCAGAGAGCGCTTCGTCTCCGGCATGCTCTGCCATCATGGTGGCGATCTCTGCGGGAATTCGCCGGATTCCCGCGTGCACGGAACGAATCGTATCCACCAGTTCTGTGCGCAGCATGTTCTTAAGTAAGTAGCCGCTCGCTCCTGCTTTGAATGCCTTCAAGGCCTGAACATCTCCAGCGTAGGTTGTGAGAATGATGATGCGCGCCTTGGGATGGTCCTGACGGATTGCAGCGATCGCTTCGATCCCATTCTTACGTGGCAGCCGAAGATCCATCACGGTGACATCCGGCAGATGCTTATGAAACTCCACGATGGCCTGTTCCCCATCCGCGGCCTCGGCAACAACTTCCATTCCAGGCTGCGCATTGATGACGCTGCTGATTCCAGCGCGTAATAAAGGATGATCGTCTACGGTAAGAATGCGGAGCATTGGTCTTTTACCTCTCCGTAAGGAAGATATTCCCTTCCGTAACTTTGCGCTCGACGTAAGTCAAGTATAGTGAGCCAGGGCAACCAATCCTATGGGCTGCGGCAACTTCTTCTGCCTCGTCACTCCCTGTTGTGCAAGCTTTGCATATGCACTGGCGCAGGTCACGCCCCAAAAGAGCTATCTGGCTCCACCTATTCATAGTCTGCGAAGAGCTTCGTTTTCTAGTTAGATTGGAGCAGGTCTGCCGGTCTGGCTCAAGACACCACCTGTCTTCGAGGGGCTTCAGAAGAAGGAGTTTCAATGTCCTTGATCGTTCTAGCCTTTTTCATTGGTGTCGTCGCAGGTCTCCGCGCTCTCACGCCCCTGGCAGCGGTGAGCTGGGCGGCCCGTTATGGGTGGCTCCCTCTTGGCGGAAGCTGGTTGTCCTTCATGGGATACACCTGGACTCCATGGATCCTTTCGCTGCTTGCTCTCGTGGAGCTTGTCAACGACAAACTGCCGAAGACCCCCAGCCGAAAGGTGCCGGCACAGTTCGCCACGCGCATCGTTACGGGAGCCGTTGCGGGAGCCGCCTTTGGCGTTGCTACTTCCTCCGGCATCGTCTGCGCGCTGGCTGGAGCCCTTGGTGCTGTCGCCGGAACGCTTGGTGGTGCGGAAGCCCGTGGACGTCTCACAGCGGCTATCGGAGGGAAAGACCTTCCGATCGCATTGCTCGAAGATTTCATCGCCGTTCTGGGTGCTCTGTCGATTGTGCGACAGCTTGCATAAATAATCTGCGGGCTCAGAAGGTCGTCGGGGCTCACCAGAAAGAGCCCTCTCGCGGCAATACTTTCGAGGTTTGCTCTGAATAAGACTGTGGATCCTGAGCAGAACTCTTCGTAGAGACGAGCCACGTATCTGCGCTAGATCGCGCCAATGCCGTTGGGCGCCAGCTTTCTGTCCTTCGTGTCATCATGAAATGCGATCGCCGCAGGGATTGTTAAGACTACGTGCGTTCCCTGCCCCAGGCGGCTCTCGATGTGCAACCGTGCCCCCATGCGTGTCGCCCTCTCGCGCATCCCCTGCAAACCCCAATGCTCTGGACGTCCGCGATGAATCATCGCGGCATCCATTCCACGACCGTCGTCCGTCACCGACAAAGTCAGCCGTGCGGTAGCGTATTCAAACCGCACGGTGATATGTTTTGCCTGGGAATGTCTCCATGCGTTGATGACTGCCTCCCGTCCGATGCGCCAGACTTCCTCGTAGACGACTGCCCGCAGAGGACGTAGCTCGCCCTCCACCACAACGGAGTATCCCGCTGCCTCTTCCGCTCCCAACTCAGAGATCAGCTCACGAAATAACTGCTCCAGGCCGCGCCGCGTTCCATAGAACGTACGCAGCCCCTTCACTGCGTTGCGTCCCTCCTCAATTACTTTTTCCATCATCTGCAGGACGCCCTGCAGAGATTCTTGAATCGGCGACTTCGGAGGAAGACTCTCGGCCGTTACATGGAGATGCAGGGACGCGCTGATGAATCCCTGCAGAAGCGTGTCGTGGAGTTCGCGCGCGATGCGTGTGCGTTCGATCAGTCTCTCTTCAAATCGCATGTTGGCCTGCACGATCAGGTAGCGCATGCGGGCGCGGTAGATCCAAACCGCCATGAGCAGCAGGATACCCACGCAGGCGATTTCAAACTCCCACCGCTGCCACAGAAGCGGCTGCACGTATAGGGAAACGGAACTCTCTACCGGATTCCACTGGCCATCCATATTGGCGGCGACGACTCGAAATCTGTACTTTCCGGGGACGAGGTTCGTATAGACCGCCTCCCTTCCGTCCATCGGTGAACTCCACTTTTTATCGAAGCCGTCCAGCCTGTATCGGAAGCGGACGCGCTCCGGTGAGCGGAGGTCAAGCCCCGCATAGCTGAAGGTCAGACGGTGTGCTCCGGCAGGAATATGGACTTCCCCTTTCATGGGTAGGGCAACTCCGTCAGACATCACGCCTTCTACCTGTGGAATTGCTGGCGGACCGGGGCGAGAGACACTGGGCGAACTTGCGGAAAGCCCGCGATTCGTCGCAATCCACACGTTCCCTGCAGCATCGGCCACGACGGAGCGGCTACGTCGAACGCCTTCTGTGCTATGCAGACCATCCTGTATGCCATAGCTTCGAAAGTCTGCGGCCGCAGGTGGAAGCTCCAATAGAGTGCTTCGACGAACACTCAGAATGCGCTGCGATGTCGCGACCCAGAGAAGTCCCTGTCGATCCAGAGCAGTACCGACGACCATCTCGAGAGAATGTAGTGGAACCTCGATTCTCCGAATCTTTCCCTTATCCGCGAACGACAGACCACCTGTGGCTCCGATCCACACACCTCCCTCTGGATCGGCGAGAAGAGAGATGACATCCGACGATGCAAGCCCATCGGATGTTCCGTAGTTTTTTACCGCGAGACCGTGGACTTCGGAGACTCCTCGAGGGGTTGCGAACCACATGGTTCCATCCAACCCCTCTGCAATCGCCGATATGGTGTTGGAGACGAGGCCCTTGCTGACATCCAGAGAATGAAACCTGCCTCCCTGGAAGTGAGTCGCTCCCGCAGTCAGAGTTCCCGCCCAGAGGCTTCCATCCCTGTTCAAATGGACCGCATATACACTGTTCTCTGCCAGTCCGTCGGCTGTGGTCCAGGTTTTGGCCTCGATTGCATCTCCGTTCGTATAGAGACAGGTCAGCCCTCCCCGCTGACGTCCGAGCCAGATCTCATCCCCTCTGCCATCGATGGAGTAAACGACATCTCTGTCCAGTCCTGCGATGGAAACTTTGTGCATGGTGCCGTCATGCATCCAATACAGCCCGCCAGCGAGCGGGGCGAACCAGACGCGTCCCCGACTGTCGGCATGGACCGGACCATATTGATCGCCTGAAGTTTCTTCGGGGTTCCCGTAGGTGGTTAGAGGACTATCACGCAGGCGCTCCAGATTGCCTCCGCTTCCAAACCAGAGATTTCCCTCGCGGTCTTCGAACAACGCGGTCACTGCTGTGCCGCGGTCCCGAGCGTCTCGCGGCATCCATTGCGCGCCGCGGGAGTTATATCTCACAAGTCCGCGCGAGCTTCCAAGCCAGAGATTTCCGTCGCGGTCCTGCACCATGGTCAGAATCTGCAGTGGATTCATCTCTGCGGGGAGAACATCGGCGACCGTTTTGTGACCATCCCAATACGCCAGGCCGTTGTCCGTACCGATCCATAGCTGACCAGAAGACGTTGCAAGGAGGGAGTTGACCTTTTGATCGGGCACTCCCTGGTTCATCACAGTGAGTGTTTTGTCACGCCAGTTTAAGAGGCCGTTCTCCCGCGTTCCTAACCAGATACTGCCCGGTGTCTGAACGATCGACAGAGTCAGCGAACCGGCATTTCTGTGAATAGGCCGCACCTCCGTGGCCGTGAGTTGCACAAGGCCGTTCCCCAGACCAGCAGCTAAGATGCCGCCGCCGAGGGACTTTCCTATCGCCGTGACCGTATGCTCACCCTGCTCCGGAGAGAGCCGGGACTGGAACGATCCATTCTGGTATCGAAGAACGCGAGAATCCTCCGTGCGTACCCACAAAACGCCGCTGGCGTCCACGATCAGATTCAGCACATGCCGGATCGGCGCGAGGCCCTCGGTATGAGGCTGAATTTCTTCAAAACGAAAGCCATCAAAGCGCAGCAGATTGTCGTCGGTGCCTATCCAGAGATAGCCGTCCGGCGTCTGCGCAATCGCATTGACGCGAACTCCCGGAGATCCCGGCTCCACCTGCCATTGCTGACGGAGATACTGTCCAACGGCGCGCGAGCCGTCGACAGCACGGGCCTGCGGTTGCAGAAGCAGACACAGCAGGATCGCGCCAAGGGCCTTGAAAACCGCAAGACATTCCCGGTTATGGAAGGAACTGGAACCTGTCAATTACAACCTCCGCCCCGTGCTGCAGGGGGACCCTTGGATACCCGAATTCACATAAGTTGATATAAGTTCGCTCGCCCGTCGGCGCGGGGATTCCCGTGGTGAACGTCCATGCAGCCGCTGGTCTCCCGACCTGCCCACCACCATGTGTGGTCGAAAAGGCTGCACTGCCTGGCGACCAGCGAAAACCTGTCTTCACACTGCCCTTCGGTATCTCAAACCTGTAGACGTTCGACGGGATCTGGTAGGGCTGGATGACGTATTCACCATTTTTACTCTCGGGATTGCCCCAGCGGCTCACGTGAATATCCATCTCGGTGTGTTTTGGATCCTTTGAGTCTTCGTCCCAGGTGAAGAGTCCCAGCATCGCGGCGGGCTCAAGATCTGCGGTATCCCGAAGAACGAACTGGTAAGAACCGTATCCCAGACTTCGAGTCGTTCTCACCTCGGCACAGACCCATTGACTCCCTTCGCGGGAGATGCGGAGATGCATTGCCCCTTTATCGTCGACCCATACATTGTTCGGCGTGTAGTTATGCGAGAGCCCGCCTGCGGGACTGGAGACCGCGCGTGCTTCCCAGTCATACCCGCTAAAGTGAATAGTCTTGACGGAGTAACCAGCGGACTGCAGCGCGGAATCTTGGGAGGTTGTGGCTTTTGCGATGGCATGCTCATTCAGGTCAGGCAGAGAAGAAATCACCGTGGCGGTTTCAAAATCTCCACGCACAAGGACGGCACCATATTCCAACCCGAGATGCGTCCTGGAGGTCCATGTCCCATCCGGTCTGATCTGCGTAAAGGGCTTGTCAGACGTAGGCTGAATCCACCATTGATTGCCCGACCGAGCATAGAGCACAAGCCGGTCCCCCCGCTTAAAGCCGATTACCTTGCCGCTGATGGCGCCACTGGTGTTCGGGCCACCGAAGCTCGCGGGCGGGATCTGGGTGAAAAGGATCGATGGCGGTCTCCGATGGCACCCGCCCAGCGAGATGCAGGAAAGGAACATCAAAAACCGGCCCAAGATCGAGATCTCTCTTTGAAAACGGTGCAGAGCGAGAGTGTCCATATATACCAATTTGAATCAGGAGTGTGCCACTAGGAAATTCCGTCGCTTCGTGCGGCTCGATAGAACGACGATATGCGTTCCAGTTTATTGCCAAGGAGCTTGACGAGCACGTGACAATTTTCGATTCCGGATGGATTAACATCTTCGCAGTGATCGTCGCAAGTTCACTGCGGTTAATCTAAATATGGAGATCAAACGATGAATACGAAGGAATGGACCCGCCCTGATTTTGAGGAAGTAACCCTGGGTTGTGAGATCAACTGCTACGCGCCCACGGAGCTCTAACGGATGTTGCACCTTAAACTGCTGGGGACGGCCGCCGGTGGCGGCTTTCCCCAATGGAACTGCGCCTGCCAGTTCTGCGATCTCTGCCGGCGGCAGCCGTCGCGCGCCGCGGCCCGGTTACAACTCCAGTCGGCCGTCTCAAGCGACGGAGAAGACTGGTTTCTCCTCAACGCCTCCCCCGACCTGCGTTCGCAGATGGAAGCGACCCCGGAGCTTCAACCGGTTGCAGGTAAAGGCGGACGGAATACGCCTATTCGCGCAGTCGTTCTGACCGGGGCAGATCTGGATCAGGTTCTCGGTCTTCTCCTGCTACGGGAGTTTCAGCCACTCCTTGTGTACGCCACCTCCGTGGTGCGCCAGACCCTACAGGCCAATACCTTCTTTCGGATGCTCGACCGCCTACCCGGCCAGATCACCTGGATCGACATCCTCCCCAATGAGCCTTTTCAGCTGGCGGACTCACAGATCGTGTGCACCCCGATACCCCTGCCCGGTACGCTTCCCTTCTATGCCTCTGCGATTCCCGGAGCACCTGAGGGCGAGGCAAGCGTTGGTCTACTGCTCGAGTGCGAAGGCAAGCGTATCGCGTACACGCCCAACGTACCAGAGGTCACGGACGACCTCCGCCGTCTGTACCGCACCTCCGAGGCAATCTTCGTGGACGCTACCTTCTGGAGCGACACGGAACTTAACCGCCTGCAGGCTGGGACACCGCTGGCCCGGTCCATCGGCCATGTTCCGCTCGGCGGCGAAGATGGCACCCTGGCCTTGCTCCGCGACGTGAGTGTGCCGACCAAAGTGCTCCTTCACATCAACAACACCAATCCCATTCTCGACTCGCTGAGCACAGAATTCGAAGAAACGGTCCGTGCGGGTTGGCAGATTGGCTACGACGGTTGGGAGTTGATACTCCAGCCGTCCTCGAAGGCGGCGGCATGAATCTTCTTTCGAAAGACGAACTCCACCAGCGACTTCTGAGCGTGGGTTCGGACCGCTACCACCACCTGCATCCGTTCCACCTCCGGATGCACCGCGGCGAATTGACGCGAGGGCAGTTACAGGCCTGGGCGCTCAATCGCTACTACTACCAGAGCCGAATTCCTATCAAGGATGCGCTCGTGCTCTCCCGTTCGGACGACCCAAACTTTCGCCGTGCCTGGCGGAAACGCATTTTGGATCATGACGGCGATCAGGATGGATATGGAGGCATTGAAAAATGGCTTCGCCTGGCAGAAGCAGCCGGGCTCTCGCGGGCGGAGGTCATCTCCTGCGCGGGTGTTCTTCCGGGGGTCCGCTACGCCGTCGATGCTTACCTCGCGCTCGTTCGGGACAACTCCCTCCTGATCGCAGTCGCCTCGTCCCTCACGGAACTCTTCTCGCGGAACCTCATCTCTCTGCGCATGGACCAGATGAGAAAGCACTATCCGTATCTGACGCCCGGTCTGGCTTACTTCGTGGACCGTCTCACGCAGGCCCCGGAAGATGCCGCCTTTGCGCTCGACTACGTCTCGACGCATGCCACGACGCGTGCAGAACAGGAAGCCGTGGTCGCAGCCCTGGAGTCCAAGTGCGCGATCCTGTGGGCACAACTCGACGCCATTGACTACGCCTACGTTACACCCGGACACATTCCGCTCGGCTGCTTCGTCCCCCAGGAAGAAACCGCAAATGCACTGCAGGAGCAGCAATGAACCTCGATTCAGTTCCAAGGCTCTCCCCAGGTTGCCGACTGCATCCCGCCGGGGATGCTTTGCTCATCCCCGAGGGGGCGCTCAACCTGAAAGGTCCCGCGCGTGAGGTCCTTGCTCGTCTTGACGGCAAGCGGAGCATCGCTGAGATCGCTGCCGATCTTCTCGCGGAGTACCCAGCGGCACCCCCGGAGGTGATTCAGCAGGACGTCCTCGCTCTCCTTGAGCGCATGCAGCAGCGCGGCGTCATCCGAATCGAGCCATGACCGGTTTACCACAACCCGAAAGGCTTCTGCCAGCTCCGTTTTCGCTCATCGCCGAACTGACGCATCGCTGCCCGCTGCACTGTCTCTACTGCTCCAATCCGATCGAGATGCAACGTGCGGAAGAGGAGCTCTCTACCGAAGACTGGATCCGGGTCTTTCGGCAGGCCGCGCAACTGGGAATCCTCCATGTTCATTTCACCGGTGGAGAACCTCTGGCGCGTAAGGATCTACCGGAGTTGATTCAAGCGGCTCGCGATGCCGGGCTGTACGTCAACATAATCACCTCCGGCGTCGGCCTTACGGAGGCGCGTCTCTCCAGTCTCGTGGAGGCCGGTCTGGATCACCTTCAACTGAGTCTTCAGGACATCGAGGAAGTCACGGCGAACCATGTCGCGGGCACACGCGCGCACGCGATCAAGCTCGCTCTGATTCCAATCATCAAGCGCTTTCCTATTGGCTTCACCATGAACCTGGTCGTCCACCGCCTGAACCTCGACCGGTTGGAGGAGTTCATCGCCCTGGCAGAGACGCTTGGCCCGGACCGGTTGGAGATCGCGCACGTCCAGTACTATGGCTGGGCGCTCAAAAATCGCGATCTGCTCATGCCCACGGAAGAGCAGGTCCGCCGCTCGATCCCGATTGTGGATGCGGCAAAGAAGAGGCTTGCGGGGAGAATCCACCTGGAAGCCGTTGTTCCGGATTACTTCGGAAGCTATCCCAAGCCCTGCATGGGAGGTTGGGGAAAGCAGGCGATGCTCATCGATCCGATCGGCCAGGCACTTCCATGCCATGCGGCGGCGGTGATCCCGGGCATGCACTTTCGAAATGTTCGAACGGACGATCTCTCTTCCATCTGGAATTTCTCCTCAGCCTTCCAGCGCTTTCGCGGCGATGCCTGGATGCCCGACGACTGCAGGAGCTGCGCGCGCAAGGAACTCGACTTCGGCGGATGCCGATGCCAGGCGATGCTTCTCACCAATGATCCCAACGCCATGGACCCGGTCTGCCAGTACAGCCCTCAACACGCGCTCATGCAGGAGTTGCGCCAGCCATTGGTGTCTTCCGAGACGCTTCCTATCTGGCGGAAGCAGCCAGATTCTCGCTAACCTTAATAGATGGGCTTGCTCTCTGGCTCATAAGGACGGCCAAACTTATTGAGGTGTGGCTGCTCTTTTTGTGTTCCCGAATGGATCTCGCCCAGGTCGGTTGAGTCGTTGCCAATGCGGACCCGACGCGTCAGTTCGTTCAACGTGTTCGGTTGCCCGCCCTCGATCCAGACGTGGAGTTCATACTCCCCGCTTGGAACTGCGGCAATCTGAAAGTTTCCGGCGGCATCGGCAACGCTGTAAAAAGGTGTCATCAGGGAGAGTACGACGGCACTCATCTCTGGATGGATATTGCAGAAGATATAAGAGATGCCCTCACGTGAAAAGACGACCGAGCGCATGGAACCCGCTTCATAAAGTCCCAGATCAAAACGCTTCCCATCGAAGAGGGAGAAGACATTATGGAAGAAGGGATCTGCGTTGGGGAAGGAGACGTTGCTTCCCACCGGCACGACAAGCAGGTGCGGAGAGAACATCTTGTTCTTCTGCAGCAGACTGAACCTTCCCGGCGCAAGAACGAACGTGGCGTCAGGATGGGTTGGCTTCAACCAAAGAACAGAGGGCGGCAGATTTTTTGAGTGCGATGCCACTTGTTCTTTATTCAAAAGTACAAGCCGTGCCTTGACGGTGGCCGCTTGAAGCGTGCCTGGCCAGCAGACCAGGGGGAGCACCCCCCTCATCAGCCACATACCAAAGGTTCGCGTGGTCGCTCCATCCATTAGAACTTGTACCCCGCTCCGATACCAATAACATCGCTGGACTGTGAGGGCTGATTCGCAAAGCTTGTCCGCAGCTTTCGATATTCAAGGGAGAAGAGCAGATAGCTACTTGGACTGTAAATTACGTTTCCGAAGACCGAACGATTCTTTGCCAGACCAGCATAACCGGAGCCCGTCGTAGCATCGGCGGCGGCCTCACGTATTTCTTTGGAGAAAGGATTGTCGATCCCGAACCCTCCGTTGAGTTGTAGCCTTTCGCTCACCTTCCCTTTCAGCTGCGCCCAGCCACCTACGTCATCCAGAGCGTGTGCGCTTTGTATCCCACCGTCATTGCCGTAATAGTAGTAGTCGACGTACCCGCTTCCACCTAATCCGCCGAGCGCCTGGCCGCGGTAGGCGTTGCTGGTGAGTTCAAGATGCCTGCCCATCGGAAGACGCAGGTCCACCGTCCCCGCCCAGGCATTGAAGCGGGAGTTGCCACTTGTCTTGTGCGGGCTGAAATAGCCACCGATCCCGATCTCGGGCCCGACGCCCTGCTCGCCCGACGCAAAGGCAACGCGTGCCTCGGTACCGGGCCATCGGCTTCTTTCCGCACGCGACACGTTCACCGTGGGTGCTGTCCCCGGGAGCAGCGGATCTGGGGCTTCGATGAGCGCCGCCTGAAGGTTGATGCGTTTGCTCTCTCCAACTCCAATGCTGTGGTTGACACCGATCTGAGGCATCCACATCCACAGATCGCCGCTCCATGCCAGGTTTGACTGAGAAGCCGCGACGAGCGAGGTCGGGACATTTGGTGCGATGAGCGGACGATCCAGGGCTACGAATGCGTCGGTATTCTTCCATTTCAATCCTGCATGCGCCGTTCTTAGCCGCAAAAGACCCGTAGCTGCGTAGTTGGCTTGCGAACCACTGCTGCCAAAGAAGTCCACACGCACATCGGCATAACTGGTTGCCCCGTAGAGGCGAGGTCCACGGGCGTCGAAGCCGAGGACGGTCTGCCGCAGGGAGAGTCCGGTGGTGCCGCTCCCGCCGACAGCATAGGTTGGATTGACGGGGACATCGACTCCACGCGTGTTCACATAGCTGTTGAAGAGCAGAAGCCCGGTGATCTTAAGCGGATACTTGGAAGCAGTCTCGACCTTGGATTGTTCATGCGTAGCGATCTGCGATTCGTCAATCGCCTGACGCTCCTTGATCTCGTCGACGGAAGCGGAGGTCGCGCCCGCGTCCTCATGATTCGTCTCAGGGGCAGTTGCAGTCGCTCCCGCAGCACCGCTCTCCTTCGCCATCTGCTCCTGGAGCATTCCGAGCTGAGTCTGAAGGTCCCGTAACTGAGTCTCGTAGACCTTCATCTGCGCCTGAACCTGCGACACCGCCGCGCTGAGCCGCTCTACCCTCTGCTGCGCTGTCTCTGGAGGTGGGGTCTGCCCTGTGGGCTGTTGCCCATGAGAGGTGCGCACAAACAGAATTGTGAACGTAAGCGATGCAAAGAAACGACGCCTTATTCTCTTCATAAGACCACCGTAGAAGGGGGATGAGAGGCAGAGATGAGGGCTGTCTCTTCGGGCAAGGAGCGGAGAACAGTGAGGCGAAACTCTGTGGCACCGGGTTCGCTGCGAACCAGTTCAACCTGCCCGCCATGTTCGCGGGCCACGCTGCTTGCAAGCGTCAAACCCAGACCAGTTCCTTTTTGCTTCCCCTGGCTCACGAAGGGGTCAAAGAGGCTTTCTCGGATTCCCTCCGCGACACCGGAACCGCTGTCCGTGATGCTCACGCTGACAGTCGACTCGTCAGAACTTACAAGGACGGTTACCTCCCGCAGGTTTTCACTCTCCCGCGCGGATTGGCAGGCGTTGAGCAACAGGTTATACACGGCCCGCTCCACCTGCTTTGCATCCAGCGAAGCGGTTGTGTTCCCCTCAGCTTCGTGGATTCGGATCACAACGCGGTCGGCGTCAGGATGAGTACGCACGAAGGTCACGGTCCGCTCCACGAGAGAGATCATAGGTATTGGCACGCGTTTCAAAGCGGTCCCTGTACTACCGAAGATCAAGAGCGAATCCAACATGTCCGTGGTTCCGTATACGGCCATCCTGATCTCTTCAAGCAGCTCCAGGCGTTCGTCTGCAGAAACATTGAGTGAGGCGAGAAACTCGGCGTTGGCATAAACTGCGGCCAGGTAATGCCTCAGATCGTGTGAGACTGAGCTTGCCATGCGACCGATCGTTGCCAGACGCTCAGATTCTAACAGCGCCCTGTTCTTCTTTTGAATCTCGTCTCGCATCTCGAAGAAGACGCGGCTAAGGTAGCGTACTTCCTGCGTTCCACCTGCAGGAAGATCGTAGCTCAGATTGCCTTCTCCAAATGCTTTGACGCCCGCGGCCAGAGATTCCAGGGGGCGAGTCACCATGCTGGCAAGCAACAACATGAGAGAGACGCCGGGAATGATCGCAAGCAGACCTGCGATCAGGATCAGACGATTAATCTCCTGCTCTGCGCTCTCTGCCTGATGGAAGGATTCCATGACGACGAGCCGAAGAGGAATGCGGCCGCTGTCGGTCAGATCACTTCCAATGGTCAGGTAGCGCTCACCTCCCAATATCGTGTTGAACAGCCCGTCCGTCTGAAGGGAGACCAAATGTGACTCGAGTTCGCTCTGCTTTCCCCCGGAGAGCGTACTAACCGCGATCCTGTCCCCCGTAAGAAACAACGCCTCGGTTCCCGCACCACTGCCTACCTCCAACAGGAAGCGGCGATCAACTGCATAGCCGCTGACGACATAGCCGAGGATAGTACCGCTCCCCTCGCTTCCGAAGTAGATTGGCCGCTGCGAATACTCGTAGAGTCGTCCCTTGCTGAACAGATAGTGGGTTGAACGATCCGCAAGGATGGACTGCAGATCGTGCTTCAGATCGTCAGCGTCCTGCAACCCCGTGGCGTCCGCCGTGATGACATGCCCCTCTGAATTGGCAAGCGCAAAAAGATCATTGCCGCTCGTCTTCCAGAAATCTACCGCGCCATCCGCGATCGTTCGCTGATCGTGCGTGGTCATGAGGGCCTTCAACGTAGGCAGAAGAGACAGCAGCGTGTTTTCGCGTTCCAACGCAGAGCGTCGACGTGCCTTGATCCCCTGAAAGGCGTCCAGGGCCTGGCGCAGGTCTTCTTCCATCATCTTCTGTACGCGTTGGCGAAGCTTGAAGCGAACCACGTACAGACTGGACGCCATCGAACCCGCGATGATCAGCGACAATGAGGTCAACAGAAGGACGCGTGTGCGGACCCCGGGACCTTGCTTTTCAACGGACACAGTAACCTTTCCCATCAGGGGACGAATTTATAACCGGCACCATAGACGGTTCGAAGATAGCGAGGCTCCGCTGACTCCGGCTCCAGCTTCTGTCTCAACTTCAGGATCTGATTGTCGACCGTGCGCGTCGTCGGATAAGAGTTATATCCCCAGACCTCATTTAGAAGAACATCCCTACTCAAAACCCTCTCGGCGTGCTCGACGAAGTATTTGAGCAGCTTGAACTCGTGCGCTGTGAGCGTAATGGAAGTTCCGGCCCGTCTCGCGGTCATCTTGGAGAAATCAATCTCGCAGTCGCCGAAGCTGTAGGTGGTCATCGCAGAGGTCTTCTGTCGGCGACGCATTGCGGCCTGTACGCGAGCCATAAGCTCCCGCGGACTGAATGGCTTCGTCACATAGTCATCTGCCCCCAATTCCAGCAGAAGGACCTTATCCGCAACTTCAGTGATGGCACTTACTACAATCACTGGCATATCTTCCTGTTCCGACTTGATGGTCTTACAGACGTCACGTCCGAAGATATTGGGCAGAACCAGATCAAGAACGACCGCAGAGTATCTCCCGGAACGAAACGCATCCAGACCAGACTGCCCATCCCCGCAGACGGTCACGCCGTATCCCTGGTCACGGAAGACGCGTTGAAGAATCTTCTGCATGCGTGGGTCGTCTTCCACTACAAGAATCTGCACGCGGGAATCGGTTTGTAGATCTGTTACATCCATGTCAATCATTGGGCTCCTGCGGATAGAAAATACCTATAGATCATTCTCTCCTCTAGAGAACCGGGTACCAAGGCAAGGGTGCCGAAATGACAATTTGGTGACAATTATCCAGGAAAAATATCTCTGATAATCCTGAAATTCAGGGAATATTTTCCTGTTTTTCGGTACGCTCCGAGGCTTTTATTCCTAGGCTCACGGTGCGCCCCTCATCCAGGGGCCATGTACGACTTTCTTTTGGTTGCCTCAAAAGCCTCCCCTAAAAGTTGTAACGCTCTTCACCAAAGTCTCCCAAATAGGAACTAGGGGGGATTCTTTTGCAGCCATAAGTAATCGACTATGACCAAAGAACTTATCCCCGGGGGTGGCACAGTGCTTGGTCTGAAAAATCGGTTGAAACATTCCCCCTTGTATCGCTTTTCGTCTTTGGGCCATCAGCTTCAGAGGATTGCACTCATCGCTTTTGCAGGCGCACTCAGCATCCCGGGATACGGACAGAGCGTCACTGATTTAGGTGAACTTCCGGTTTCGACGGGCACCACCACGCAGACGGTCATGGTGCCTTATCAGACGGCGGGAATGGCTTCTTCGATTCGGGTCTTAACTGCTGGCATTGCAGGCAAAGACTTTACAACCACCGATGAAGGAACCTGCGCCACGGGAACCTTTCTGGTGGGACAGAGTTGCTCTATCTCAGTAACGTTTTCACCCAAAGCACCCGGCGAACGTGTCGGCGCGGTCGTCGTTCTTAACGGGAATACAGTTCTGGGAACAAAGTTGCTTCATGGGCGGGGCTTAGGTCCGCTCGGAGTTTTTCTACCTGGCACGATCAGTACCGTGGCGGGCAACTATAGCTGGATTTACGCGGGTGATGGCGGCGACGCGCGCTCGTCTCCAATTTTTCTTCCGGGTGGCATAGTCGTTGATCCCGCAGGCAACATTTACCTGAGCGATACAGGGAACAATCGAGTTCGCATGGTGAACGCAGTCACCCACATTATCACTACCGTTGCGGGAAATGGCTCTGCCGGTTTGACCGGAGATGGCGGCCCGGCGGTCAGCGCAGCGGTGAGCGGGCCCACAGCACTCGTGCTCAACGGGGCGGGCGATCTCTATATCGCGGATACGGGTAACAGCGCCGTACGCAAGTTGACGCTTGCGACAGGAATCATCACCACAGTAGCCGGGCGATTGGGCGTCCAGGGTTCGGATGGCGACAATGGTCCCGGCACTCTGGCGACGCTAATCGCTCCCCGTGGGCTCGCGATGGATGCTGCGGGCAATCTTTACATTGCTGACAGAGACAACAACAACCTTCGCAAGCTCGACCCATCCGGGAAGATCACCCTCATTGCGGGCAGTGCTAGCATCGATGGCCGTCCCGGCATCCCTGGCTTCGCAGGCGACGGTGGACCCGCAACTGCGGCCCTATTCAATCAGCCTTTCGGTCTGGCCATTAGTGCGACCGGAGACCTTTACATCGCAGATCAGCTAAATCAACGCATCCGCAAAATCGATGCAAGCGGCAACATCTCAACCATAGCGGGTACCGGGGTCGACAGGTACAGTGGTGACGGTGGCCCTGCAGTCTCGGCACAACTTCAGCAACCGGCAGCCGTCGCAGTTGATGTGGCCGGAAATCTTTATGTCGCAGACTCCAGCAATCATCTCGTGCGCAAAATCAGCGGGACAAACAGTCTGATTTCGAACATCGTCGGCGTTCCTGGAGCTCCTGCCTACATTGGGGACAACGGACCGGCAAACCTGGCTAAGATCAATGGAGCTTATGCACTAGCGATCGATGACGCGGGCGATCTCTATCTCTCCGACTACTTCAACAACCGCATCCGCAAAGTCAGCAACTCTTACGCAACGCTGCAATATACTCCCATCCGCGTGGGACGTACGTCAGCACCGCAGAGCCAGACCTTTGAGAATGATGGCAATAGCCCTCTCACCTTCACCGCGATTGCACCGGATGCCGACTCGGCTGTAGATCCAGGCACAACCTCCTGCGCGGTAGCAACTTCCCTCCTCATAAATGAGACCTGCGCTGTGGGAGCCCAGTTCAAGCCACAGACAGTCGGCGCCGTCGTAACGGCGAACATTCAGTTACAGTCGAATGCCGCAAACTCCCCTGGGGTCATTCACCTTTCGGGCGAGGCGGACGCTCTGGAACCTACGACCACCACCGTCATCAGCAGTCCTAACCCCTCTGCCCTGAATGCCGCTGTTACCTTTACGTCGACCGTGAAGATTACCAGCGGGGTAGGTACGGCTCCCACAGGAACCGTAACCTTCCGGGATGACAACACGAATATCGGTACCGGCACCCTCACGTCGGCAGGTGTGGCAACCTTTACCACCTCAACGCTCACGCTTGGGAGCCACAATATTACAGCTCATTACGATGGAGATACGTTGAACGCGCCGAGCACATCGGGTGTTCTTATCCAGGTCGTGAAACAGGCACCCAGTATCGTTCTTACCGCGAACGCGAACCCCTCTCTGGTAGGCGACAGCGTTTCGTTTACGGCGACCATCACGACCTCCAGCATTCAGCCTTCCGGACTTGTCACATTCAAAGATGGCGCCACGACCCTCGGCAGCCGAAGCCTCAATGGGAGTGGCGTTGCCGTCTTCTCCACGACAGACCTCGCGGCCGGATCGCATGCGATTACAGCCTCCTATGTCGGAGACACGAACACTCTTGGGGGAACTTCTCCAGCCATCACGCAGGTGGTCAATAAGTGGACAACGACGACGCTGCTTAGCTCCTCCGGATCGCCGTCCGATATCGGAACGCCTGTCACCTTCACGATCACCGTCACCCCAACCAGCACAACGATACCTACCGGTTCTGTAACGCTTCAGGACGGAGCAGGGGTTCTTGCGACCAAGGCCCTTGTGGATGGAAGTGTAACCTTCACCACCAGCACACTTACAGTGGGTTCCCATCTGCTGGTGGCGCGCTTCACGGGCGATGCAACGAACGATGCCAGCGGTTCCAGCACCTTCACGCAGGTGGTTCGTCAGATCGCAACCACCACCGCTCTGCAATCTTCTGCAAATCCCGCGGATGGCGGAGCGACGATCCGCTTCACGGCAACTGTAACTGCGACGACCAACACGACTGCGGGCGCGGTCAACGGCACCATAACGTTCAAGGAAGGGGCCACTACTCTCGGAATCGTGACGCTGTCGGCGGGCGGTGTCGCTACCGTGGACGTCAAAACGCTCTCGGTAGGTACACATCCGATCACGGCGACGTACTCGGGAAATACGAACTATGCCACGAGCACCTCTGCGACGCTGAGTCAGGTGGTCCAGCTTGCAACGACTACCTCTACCGTCTCTTCCAGCGTCAACCCGTCGATCGCGGGAAGCAGCGTCACGCTCACGGCAGTGATTACAGGGAATGGTGGAATTCCTACCGGAACGGTGAACTTCTTCGATGGACCAACGTCGATCGGCACCGGAACCATCGGTGCCTCTGGCCAGGCGACCCTGGTCGTATCGAACCTTTCCACCGGCTCGCACTCCCTCACGGCTTCCTATGGAGGAGACGCGAAGGATAACCCCAGCACCTCGGCACCTTACACGCAGGTCGTGAAGCAGGCCACAACGGCACTTACGCTTACCTCCAGCGGAAGCCCTGCCTTCCTCGGAACGCAGGTCACCTTTGTGGCTACGCTGACCAGTAACGGAACCATCCCTGCCGGGCAGCCAATCGTTCTTACGGAAAATGGTGCTGTTGTCGGAAGCATCGCGATGGACGCAACCGGCGTGGCGCGCTTCATGCTCAATACACTGACTGCCGGGTCTCATAACCTCGTAGCTTCGTATGCAGGAGACGTCGATCACACCGCCAGCAACTCCACGGTTCTGGTCCAGGTCATGCAGGCGGCAACCTCCTCCGCCGCAATCTCCTCCAGTCAGAACCCCTCTACCTTCGGTGACTCGATTACATTTGTCGCTACGATCACGGGCACAGGCACGCAGACCACGGGGAACGCGGTATTCCTCGATGGCGGTGCGGTCCTTGCCACCATCCCGCTCAACGGGTCCGGCGTTGCCACCTTCAGCACTTCGACGCTTTCCATCGGTTCCCATACCATTTCTGTCAATTACGCGGGAGATGCGACTCACTCAGGCGCAGCGCCGGCGTCCTTGATTCAACGCGTCCTACAGGCAACCAGCACGGCGATCGCTTCCAGTCAGAATCCAGCTCTGGTAGGAGCAAACATACGCTTCACTGCAACGGTCTCCGGTGCAAGTGGCACGGTGCCCACAGGAACCGTGGCGTTCACAGACGGAGGAGCTACTCTGGGTAGCTCAGCCCTTAACTCTGCCGGTATGGCCATCCTGGACGTCTCCACGCTCGGTGCAGGAACGCATCTTATCGTGGCCACTTACTCTGGCGATGCAAACGACAGAGCCAGCGTCTCCGCTGCACTTTCACAAGGCATCAACACGGCAGATACGACCGTGGCGCTTAGCTCAAGCGCCAATCCATCGGTCGTCGGCGCGCCTGTTACCTTTACGGCTTCGATCGTAAGTACAGGCAGGTCTGCGAATGGTCCCGTGAGCTTCCTCGATGGCTCGACCGTCCTCGGCAATGTGAACGCCGTGAATGGAACGGCTCGCTTCACGACGAGCACACTCATCGCCGGTCAGCACGCCATCATCGCGCGCTACGGTGGAGACAGTGGGACCCAGGTAAGCACATCGAATGTCTTGCTGCAGGTTCAGCAACAGACCACGACTGCATCCCTTTCTTCCAACATCAATCCAGCGCTCACATTGCAGGCGATCACACTGACTGCCACGGTAGCAAACGGTGCGAATGCTACAGGAGTCGTCACCTTCAGAGACGGTTCGTCCACCATCGGCAGCGTTGCAATTGATGCAACCGGAACCGCATCGCTCGTACTTCCCTCCCTGAGCGCCGGAACACATAACCTCTCCGCGAGCTATGGGGGAGACAACTACAACCTGCCCTCTACGACGAATGGAGTCTCTGAGGTCGTTCAACTGCGCCCGACCACGATCTCGACTACGGCATCGTCCAGCAGCTACCTTGCAGGCCAGCAGGTGACGCTTGTCGGAGTCCTCCACTGGACCGGTCCCGTTACGCCAACAGGCACCGTGACCTTCACCTCCGGAGGCGCAACGCTTGGCACGGTACAGGTCTCGACCGCTGGAGCAGCGACCCTGATCTTCTTCCCCCAGAATGGTTCCTACAACATTGTGGCAACCTACAACGGTGATTCGGTTTACTCACCTTCCATTGCTGCGTCCTATACGATCGCGGCCGGCGCTTCGACGACCTTCAGCATCACGGCGAATCCTACGACCGTCTCGGTTGCGACCGGAGAACACGTCGGAGTCGATGTCACGATCGTGGCTTCGAAGAGCTTTACCGATACACTCGCCTTCGGTTGCCTCGACATGCCGCTTAGTGCGACCTGCACCTTCGACAAGACCAGCATGGATGTCGCGGGCGGAGGCACAAGCAAGATTCATCTGGTCTTCGATACCGGCAACCCACTCGGTGCCGGTGCCAAGGCCAAGCTTGAGTCAGGGCGTGTCTCCCGCGTTACGGAGGCCGGTATCCTTCTTCCCTTCGCCGCGCTTCTGGGCTTCCTTCTCTTCACATCACGCAGACGCCGTAGCCTACCTGCTCTTCTCTCACTCGCTGTGCTGGTACTCGCAGGGCTCGGCGTGACGGGATGCGCGAACAAGCTGCAGATGAGCACCACTCCGGCAGGAACGTATACGGTTCGGATCATGGCCTCAGGTCTCCACACCACTGCCAGCCAGATCGCCGATCTGTCCGTAACGGTGCGCTAACGTGCAAGATCAAGGAATAAACGTGAAGACCCTTCTCTGCACCCTCGTACTCCTGCTCTGCGGAGGCCGCCTGTTCGCTCAGGCCGCTCCCGCAGGTGTGGGTCCTGGAACCTCGGTCAGCATCGGTGGAGGCATCTCCATGTACAAGCTGCAGTACGGCGAGCGATGGCTTGGCGGTGCGCACGGATGGATTGATGCAAACCCCTACTGGTGGCTCGGCGTAGAAGGCGAAGCCCGCTGGTTGCGTTTAAACCAGGATGCAAATACGCACGCTACGACGTACCTGATTGGACCACGCGTCTCGCTTCGCTCCGGCAAGGTCGAGCCATACGTTAAGGTGTTAGCCGGAGCCGGTCAATTCAACTTCCCGTTTAATTATGCGAAGGGTACTTACATGGTCGTCGCAGGTGGCGGGGGCGTCGACCTTCACCTTGGAGAACGCTGGAAGATACGCGCCATCGACATTGAGTATCAGACGTGGCCCCAGTTCACGTTTGGCGCGATGAAGTCTTACGGCGCATCGATAGGGATCAGCTACAACATCCTTGGGCGCACGACGAAGTTGAGTCGATAGAAGCACCTCCTGGTTGCATAAACAGGCCAGGAATTACCTCTTTTAGGCGATTTCTGGCCGATCTTCCTTAAACTCCCAAACCCTGCCCCCTCCCACGGCAAAGCGACGAAGTAGACCGCGGCTTTCAGTGTAATTACACTGAAATGAGGCTGTCTGTCGGCTTCGGAGTTGTAACTTGACCAAGCTCAATCCCGGAGATCCCGGTTGTACCTGTTACCGCTTGAGGCAGTCTGCACGGATCGTGTCCAGGACCTATGACATGTTTCTTGCGCCATGCGGTATCAGCATCGGCCAGTTCGGTCTGCTTGCGACCCTCTCTGCCATGAAGGGAGAGTCCATATCGTCGGTGGCAGAGGTGCTCCAAATGGAGCGGACCACTTTGACACGCAATCTGATTCCCTTGCAGAAACTTGGATACGTTGCAGTGGAACAGGCATCAGACAGACGGGCTCGATCGCTGAGCCTGACCGAAACCGGAAAGAAGACCCTCGCTGCTGCCAGACCGAAGTGGGAGGCAGCTCAACTCAACCTGGAAAAGCAGGTGGGAAAAGAAGAAATCAATCTGCTCAACGTCACACTGGAAAACACGCTTCATCACTTACAGAAGAACTGATGTGCGTTTGCAGGAGAGGAAACACGTATGAAGGAAGAGCGTCGTGTCGTTGTAACCGGGGTCGGTCTCGTCAGCCCCGTAGGGATCGGTACGGAAGAGACCTGGAGCGCCTTGCTTCGTGGAGAATCGGGCATCGCACCGACCCAGCTGTTTGACGCGTCCCGCTTCAGCTGCAAGTTTGCTGGAGAGGTGAAAAACTTCTCACCGGAGAAATACATCGACCGCAAAGACATCAAGAAGATGGGCCGCTTTATTCAGTTCGCGATGGCTGCGGCAGAGTTTGCTATGAAGCAGTCCGGCCTTCAGGTGACGGAAGAGAACGCCGAACGCGTGGGCGTTTATGTCGGAAGCGGGATTGGCGCCTTTGAGGTGATCGAACGCGAGCACTCCAAACTGCTCGCAGGCGGGCCCGATCGCGTCTCACCGTTTTTCATCAACGCAACCATCGCGAATCTAGCCTCTGGACAGATCTCCATCAAGTACGGCGCTGCGGGGCCGAATCTTACCTGCGCAACGGCTTGTACAACGGGCGCACACGGCGTGGGAGAGGCGTGGCACATCATCCGTCGCGGAGATGCGGATGTCATGATCTGCGGCGGCAGCGAGGCGGCAGTCACTCCCCTCTCCGTGGCTGGATTTGCGTCGATGCGTGCGCTTTCGACGCGGAACGACAGCCCCCAGACCGCTTCGAGGCCCTGGGACACGCAGCGTGACGGTTTTGTTGTAGGCGAAGGCGCAGGAGTGCTTGTTCTGGAAGAGCTAAGCAGCGCGCAGGCCCGGGGAGCCACGATCCTTGCGGAGCTTGTCGGCTATGCCGCGAACTCCGACGCCTTTCATACCAACGCACCACCGGAAGACGGTCGCGGCGTGCGGCGTGTGATGCAGCTCGCGCTGGCAAGCGCCGGGGTCGAACCGTCTGCGATTAGCTACCTCAACGCCCATGCCACGTCCACCCCTCTTGGAGATCGCGCAGAGGCACAGGCCATCGCCGACACCTTTGGAGAACATACGAAGACGCTCCTGGTGAGCTCCACGAAATCGATGACGGGCCACCTTCTCGGAGGCGCTGGAAGCCTGGAAGCCGGGATCACAGTGCTTGCACTGCGCGATCAGATCGCACCTCCGACAACAAATCTGGAAGAGCTGGACGAGCGCTGCAAATTGAACCTGGTGCGCGACAAGGGGACGCCGACACCTATGGAGTTCGCTATGACGAATTCTTTTGGATTCGGCGGAACGAATGCTTCCCTGATCTTTCGGAAGTGGTGATGCGAACAGCAACTTCCCGCATCTGAAAGCTGCACACATTTGATCGATACCATCGTTTTTCTGGAGGACGTTAAAATGCTCCTTCAGGAGAAAGTTATGTCGACGTCGTACGATCAGATGCAGAACCCGGTTCCTGTTTCCTCAGAGAGTACGCGACGCGATTTCTTACAGGGCTCTATTGCAGTGGCAGGGGCCGCTCTCGCTTCCAACGTGGCCGCTCCTCTTGCCATCGCAGAGACAAAAGCGAAGCGGCCCAATCTGGTCTTCTTCTTTGGTGAAGGACAGCGTGCCGATGCGCTCTCCATCGCTGGCAACAAGATCCTCAAGACACCAAACCACGATCGCATAGGACATGAGGGTATACGTTTCACTAATGCCTTCTGCACCAATGCCCTCTGCGCTCCGGCGCGGGCGACAGCACTTACGGGAATGTACTCGCGTTCCAGCGGTGCCCTTTCGAACGAGCAGCTCAAGGTGCCGCTTCCGTCGGACATACCGCTCTTCACTGATCTCCTCCACGAGGCAGGCTACGAGGTCGCTCTTCTGGGCAAGACGCATGTCCGCAATGGCGCGGAAGAACGCTACTGGGATTATTATTTCGGACACAACGACCCTGGAAACAACTACGCGAATCCGTTCTTCAAAGAAGGCCGCAAAGGAAAGGTTGGACCGCAGAAGCAGTACAAGAATGTTTACCCTGACGACCTGACCGTGGACCGTGCCCTGGCCTGGCTGGAAGAAGATCGCGGCGACAAGCCGTTCTGCCTGCTCGTCTGGTTTGTAGCGCCGCATGAACCATTCTTCCGCGCGCGGCGTCACGCCGATCTGTACCGCGAAACGGTGATTCCCAAGCCTGCGACCTTCGACGATGATCTGAAAGGCTACCCGGGTAAGCCGAAGTGTTTTGTTGATGCGGAGAACAAGATTGGCACGACGCCCTCTCACGTTGCCTGCGGCTCGCATGAAGGGATTGTGAAGGACTACTACGCTGGCCTGGTCGCCGTAGATGAAAACATCGGCCGCGTTCTGAGTTATCTGGAGAAGAAAAAGATACTCGACGATACCGCCATCGTGCATGGCTCGGATCATGGATATTTCCTGGGAGAGTTTCGACTCTTCGATAAGCGGCAGATGCATGAACCGTCGATCCGCGTCCCTCTCATGGTGCGCTATCCGAAGCGCATTCCCGCAGGCACGGTACGGCACGAGATGGTGCTGGACACTGATCTTGCGCCGACGTTTCTGGATCTGGCGGGCTTGCCGGTTCCCGCTCACATGCAGGGAAAAAGCATTTTGCCCCTCGCGAAAGCGGCAGATCCTTCGTTCCGCAGAGAGTGGTACTACGAGTACTTCGAATGGCCCAATCCAGAGGCCGTCCGTCCCTGCCGTGGCGTCCGCACCGAGCGCTACAAACTCATCCACTACGTCATGGAACCGCAGGAGTTCGAGCTTTACGATCTCCAGGCCGACCCCGGAGAGACAAACAATCTCCACAACAAGCCGGAACATGCCGCACTGGAAAAGACGTTGATGGAGCGCCTTGAAACGCTTCGCAGCCAGGTCGTCGAACGGAAAAGAGTAGAAGTCGAACCGCACTTTCATAATTCCTGATCTCGATTGCACTTCAAGGGAATGAAGTGCAATCGAGAAACAAAGTGGCTCTTTGTGAAAGATCGCGTGGCAAAAGTAACGCAAACTTACTTTTGGGCGAGCCAATCGCTGCCTCACGAGCGTAGGATTTCGGAGCACAATTTTCACTCTAACAACGGAAGGTGAACTCGTTGGAGGAAGATTTGCGTGGATCCAGAAATCTACCCGGAGAGACACATGGAACATAACGGCACCAATCGTAGAGACTTCCTCAAGCTTGGAAGCGCAGCCACCGCGGTCACAGCTATCTCCTGGAGTGCAAGCAGCTACGCCGCGATTGTCGGCGCAAATGATCGGGTTCGTGTGGGCATCGTCGGCTGCGGGGATAGGATGAAGCAGGCCCTGATTCCCTCATTTCAGCAGCACGCCAAGGCGATGAACTTCGAGTTTGCAGCGGTCTCCGATATCTGGAATCGACGTCGCGACGAAGGCGTTGCGTATGTGCAGAAGGTTTGCGGAAACACGATCGCTACCGCTCGAAATAATGAAGAGCTCTACAACCGTAAAGATATTGACGCCGTCCTGATTGCAACTGCCGACTTTCAACATGCACAGCATGGTGTCCAGGCCGTCCGTGCAGGGCGAGACGCGTACTGCGAGAAGCCTCTCGCGGATACCATCGAGGACGCACACGCGATTCGTGCTGCAGTAAAGGAAACAGGCAAAGTCTTTCAGGTGGGCACGCAGCGACGCAGCACGCCGAGTTATCAGAAAGCTTACGAATACATTCGCTCCGGCCAGTTCGGCGAGATCAATATGGTGGAGATGACGTGGAATGTGAACCAGCCCGGACGCTGGCGTCGCCCGGATGTGGTTCCTCTCTTGAAAGAGCAGGACACAGACTGGAAGCGCTATCTTCTGAATCGGCCCTACCAGGCCTTCGATGCACGCAAGTATCTTGAGTTCCGCCTCTTCTCGCCGTTCTCTTCAGGCATTCCCGATCAGTGGCTCGTCCACCAGATCGACACTGTTCACTGGTTTAGCGGATATCCTCATCCACGCAGCGTGGTGGCCAATGGAGGCATCTATCAGTGGCACGACGGTCGCACAAACTGGGACACGCTCACGGCTGTCTTTGACTACGGCCCTCTCGATGACATGACGAAGGGTTTCCAGGTCGTCTACTCGTCGCGTCAGACCAACTCCGCAGGCGGCATCAAAGAGCTGTATTACTCCAACGCCGGCATGCTCGATATGGACAAGCAGCGCGTCAGCCCTGAGGGCGGCCTGACTGCGAAATCCGCCGCTGAGATGAAGATGCAGCCCAACCAGCTGAGGAGCTTTGCCTTGAGCGAAAATGTTGCAGCAGCCGAGACCTCCGCAAACACCGGGGCCGATCCCATGACCTCCGCCAACATGCTCAACTGGATGGAGTGCGTTCGTTCCCGCAAGACGCCCAACGCAAGCATTGAAGCGGGCTACAGCCACTCGCTCGCTCTTTGCATGACCGTTGCCGCCATGAAAACCGGACAGCGCGTCACCTTCGACGATAAGACGCAGCAGCTCGTCATTGGAGGCAAAAAAAGTGCATAGATGGCTCGCCTGCACCGTTCTCACCTTGGGCTCTGTCTCGCTCTTTGCTGCTGATAAGAACGCTTCGTTGGGTGTCCGTGTGACGCCTGACGAAGCGCAGCGGCGCGTGGATGTCACGATCGATGGCAAGCCTTTCACCTCGTATGTGTGGCCAACCTCGCTTAAGAAGCCGGTGCTCTACCCACTCATCGCAGATGGCGGTATCGAAGTGAGCCGCGGCTATCCACTCGCTCCACGCGAGGGCGAACGCCAGGATCATCCCCACCACGCTGGGATGTGGTTTAACTACGGCAATGTGAACGGCTTTGATTTCTGGAATAACTCCGACGCGATTCCAGCAGAAAATCGCGCGAAGATGGGCACCATTGAGCAGAAACGGATTCTCTCTACGAAGAGTGGCAACGACCGTGGCGATCTCACGGTCGAGAGCACGTGGATCACGGGCAAAGGCGAACCCCTTCTGCAACAGACGACGCACTACATCTTTATGCGAAATGGCAACGCACGCATGATCGATGAGATCGTTACCTTGCGTGCACTGGACAAGGCTGTCTTTCACGACGACAAGGAGGGTCTGCTCGGTATCCGCGTCGCTCGCTGGCTTGAGTCTGCGGACGAGAAGGGCGGTATCTTCACCGACGCGAATGGTAAGCAGACCAAGGTAGAAGGCTCCACGGGCGCCGGCGCCACAGGCGTGTACACCACAAGCGAGGGAAAGACCGGAGATGCTGCGTGGGCAACTCGTGGCCGCTGGTGCATGCTCGTTGGACACAACGCAGCTGGGCAAAACGTGACGCTGGCTATTCTCGATAGTCCATCAAACCCGAACGCTCCCACTTTCTGGCATGCGCGCGGTTACGGCCTCTTCGCCGCGAATCCGCTGGGTCAGCATATCTTCGATCCCAAAGCGCCTCAACTCGATTTCGCGATTGAGAAGGGCCAGTCCGCTGTCTTTCGTCATCGAGTGCTCTTCCTCACACATGCTGCTACACCCGCAGAGATAAACGACGCGGCGGATAGCTTCGCCAAGAGTTCGAAGTAATCTGTAAATCAGGGAGGCCATCAGTCTGATGGCCTCTTTTTTGTGCCTGGAGACCGGTACTAAGCGGCCAACCTGCATCAATTTTATTCAGTGCGTTAGAAGGTGAAGGAGAGTCCTGCCTGTAACACTTTCGGCGACTGGGCAAGATACAGGGTGCGCCCGTCGCTCGATACGAAGGGCCGATATCCCTGCGCCAAAAGGTTAGTTACATCCACTATGGCTTCAAATCCACGCGGAAGCATACCGTTGATGTGGAGAGGCTGCCTGAGATGTAGACCAAAGTAGGCCGCCTCTCCATAGGAGTGGTAAGCGTCTACAGCCGTAAGCGTAGACTCAGGTTGCCAGCGATAGGCCGCGCGAAGCCGCGTTCCCGTTCTCAGCACACGGCCGTTCAGAGAAACAGCGGCAGCATGCGTCTTCGTCGGTCGCAGGGAGCCGAGCACACCCTGGACACTCGCTGTACTGCTTCCGTCCGCGATCAGGGCGCTTCCGGTCTCATACTGCCCGGTCAGGGTGATCGCCTTCGTCAGTTCTTCCTTCAAAAGAACACGATAGCCGGAACTTTCATATCCTCCGCTGAGGGCACGGAAGCTCTGGGTCGTAGGATCGGCGAGAACGCCACCGGCGGCGACCTCGGCTGTGGTCAGAGTTCCGGTGCCTGCAATCGGAGCGGCGGCGATCTTGTCGCGATAGATCGCGATCTCCATCACACTGCGTCCGGCGTGGCCAGACAAGCTAACCGACTGGTGAATGCCGCGCTGCGTACGAAGATGACCGTTCACCGCTACCGCGACCGGCATCTCGACCTCAACGCGATCCAGATCATCCAGGCTCTGAAGCTCTCCCGTGGTCGCGTACCCATAGGTGAGAATCACATGCTCGGCAGGCTTCACAGAGACGCTGACGAACGGAAGCATTGACACGGCATTGCCGGCAATATTGACCTCGCGGAGCATCGATCCCGCGTCGATCATCACGGTGTCGCCCAAAGCTATGCGCTGTGCGGACCGAACCGTGGCCGCCTGCATTCCATTGGTGCTGCCGCGGCCCACCAGTTCGGGGTGCAGATGATAGGTCAGGAGCGTCCGCTGATATCCGCCCAAGGCGGTTCCACGCTCAAAACCTACGACCACGTCGGCAGATGGGGCGACCGGATATGGGGTACGCGCACCGGAGAGATCGGCTCGAAGAATGCTTCCGATACCGTCTGGATGAACCCGTTCCATCGTCAAAGATTGATGCACACCGCCGTGTGCGAAGCCGCTATCGTCGCTGATGACCGCGAGACGATTCTCAGACATCACCTTGTGGCCGCTCTCTGTGGCGCTCGAAGAGTAGTCGACTGAGCTCGCCTTGCCCGTACCATCATCGACCCACCTCAGGATCGGCCGGCTGGCCGAGGACCGGAGGGTCCACATCCAGTCGTCGCCGGCATCTTCGGGTCCGCGTCGCTGCGCCGGAAGCCATTGCGAAGGTGAAAAAAGCGTAGCCAGCGTGAGATCCACTACGGCACGCGATCCGTTCACCAGTTTGAGATTGTCTCTCTGTGCCGGTAGGTAAAGTGCCTGCGTCGCGCGCACAAGGTACTTCCCGGCAGGCAAGTTAGCCAGGCGATAGTGTCCCTTCATGTCGGTTACAGCGGTCCCGGCCAACTGAGTATTCGAGGTCAGCACCTGGACGATTGCCCCAATCTGGGGTACGCCCGCCGCATCGCGAACCCATCCGCTCACGCTCGCGGAGGTTCCTGCCCGACTCCAGGTCTGCCCCGCAACAGGCGGTGTAACTCCCAGGGCGAGCAACGCCGCCGCCAGGGGGAACACAAAACCTCGAGTTCGAACAAGTCGCAACACCGGAAGATATCACTCCATACTTGCCAATTGAGCGCCTTGCTACAGCGCTCCTCTACAGTCCGTTTGGCCAATTAAGTGTCTTCAGGGTGCTCTCTCTGAAGAAGGCCGACCGTCGTATCCATGTCTCGCGGTCGTACCTGACATCATACTTCCTCTTTACTCAACCGTGAAGGGCGCCGACTCCGCAATCTGCTGCTTGGAGACGCCGTCGTTCACCTTAATCGTGACCTGGTACTGACCCGGTTGAAGGCTGGCCAAAGGCATGCTCTTCTCCAGGGTCACCTGATCGGAGTTCGGGCTCAGTTTCTGGCTCGTCTCGGAAGTCGTCAGGATGGTCTTGTTTGTAGCAAGGTCTTTCACCTCGTACTCGATCTGAGCGTCGTTCTTTTTGCTCTTCTCGTCGATTCCAAGGTTATAGACCTGCATCCAAAAGCTCAGGTCCTGAGTTCTCTTGAAGTTGACAGGTGTCTTCGGTCCAGCAGAGACGCGCGGACGAATCCATGTGTTTCCGATGACGAAGTTACCTGAGCCGATCTCCTTCGTGGGCACGCGATGCATGGAGTCCGACAGAATCAGCGAGGAGGCCGCAAGCTTGTCGTCGTCGTACTTTGGCACACTGACGCTGCGTTTCCATGTCCCGATATGGTCAGGATTATTTACGTCTTTAATGACGATATCTACCTTGTACAGGCCGGGACGCAGAGGGATTGATTTCCAGTAGACCGATTGCCGATTTTGGGCGGCAGCCAGAAGTTCAGACGGCTCACTAATCTGCACCGTATCCTCAAACGTCTGGATGGCGCGGTGGTTCAGATTGGATACGCGACCAAGGATATTTACCGTTCCCGTGGCAACGCCGTCCTTATTGTTGAAAGTGATATCGCGATTTCGGATCTGCAGGGTCAGAGGGACCAGGATCGTCTCGTTCGTCACCTTGACATAATCCGTACGCACATCGAAGAGGAACGGAGGTCCTTTGAGGATCTGCGCCGATCCAATGTACTGCTCCAGATCCTTGAACTTGATGGGAGGAGGAGCCATGATCTTCGCCATCAGCGAGAGCCGGTCAAACTGCTTCGCCTGCTGTTGCGATTGCATTGGTCCCTTGCCAAGCTGTTCCAGACCGCCACCAGAGAAGCGGTCCGCCTTGGAGGACTGCCCCATCTCTTCCGCCTGCGTCAGACCTGCGCCGGGAACATGCTTCAGCGCGTCCTTTTCAGAACGGTCAATCGTCAGGTGATAGTCGCCGCACATGCAGCTATCGACAAACTCGAGATCGATGTTGTCGCCGATGCCCTCGAGATAACGATAGTGCCACGTCTCGAACGGAAAAGTCGACGTGCTGCCTCCGCCCTCTTCCATCGGGCGCTGGTACTGACCTCCGCTGGGGTGCGATTCGATATTATCCGGCTTACCAAATGCGATGTAAATATGGCCACGGTCGGTCTTCCAACCCGGCTTTCCTGCCGCGAAGTGCTCGTTCGCATAGGCGATGCGCTGGTAATGCTGCTCTTTGAACTCGTTATCCGGAGAATCAGGATTGGGATTACGGCGCAGCCAGAAGTTTTCGATGAATGCATCGCGCTCTTCATCGTTGGCCAGATGCTTGAACGCCTGCGCCTCTTCATCGGTGATGATCCACAGAACATCTTCGTTGAGCCACTTCTTATATGGCCCTTCCTTGATTTCTGCCCGGAGTTCTTTCTGCTGATGGAACTTCTCGCGATCGGAGAGACGGCGCTTCGTCGGATCTGGCTTCTCCACAACGGACGGCGTCTTCGTCACGGACGAATCGCCCACCGGCGCTTCCTGCGCAACGGCACCCGCTGTCAACACAACACTACCCAGGAAGAATCCGCTGCACACCAATGCCTTGAATCTGCTCATCGCGCTCCAATACCCCAAAACCAACCGCTATCGCTTGTTTTGATATTCTAGGCTTCCACAGGCAACCCTACAAGTTGGACGAGCGTTTGGCCCAAGGGATATTCCCCCCGGCAAAAATCTCTGCGCCTGGCCGCAACGCTGCTATCATCTTCTCGTCTCCGAACGCGCCATTTTATCTGCCACGGAACCCGCTCCGCGCCTGGCGCGTAAGTGTGTCCGTTAGCCCTCGAATGTACTTTCGGACGTTTTACGAAAAGAGAAAACCGCACCTATGAGCAAACGGAAAGTTCTCATCCTTGTAGCACTTGTGGTCGTCCTTGCCGCGGTTATCGTCGGCAGCGTCATGCACAGTCGCTCCAACGTCACCAAAGTCACGACGACCAAGATTTCGCGTCAGGATCTGGTCTCCGTGGTCAGTGGAACCGGGCAGATTAAGCCGAAAACCTACGTAAATGTGGGGGCTACGGCCTTCGGTCGAATCACTCATCTCTATGTAAAAGAAGGCGACCACGTTGCTACAGGGCAGGTTCTGGCGACGCTCGAAAGCGTCCAGCCTCAGGCTACCGTCGCCGCTCAGAATGCCACCATCTCCTCCCAGAAGACGGACGTCAACTCATATCTCGCCGCTGAAAGGACCGCCGAAGCGAACGTGGCCCAGGCAGTTGCAGACCTGCAGCAGAAGCGCTTCGACATTGAGCGCTACGAGAAGCTATACGAGCAGAAGCTTGTTTCAAAGCAGGATTACGACTCCCGCAAGGCGGCTTATGACGTATCGGCGGCTACCTTGCAGCAGCGCCAGGCGGCCGTGGCCCAGTCCAAGGCTCAAACCGCCTCCGCACTCGGCCACGTGGACCAGGCTGTCGCCTCCCAGCGGGCCAACTTTGACGCCCTGGACAAAACCATCTCGCGCGCACCCTTCAACGGACTTGTCACCAATGTTCCTGTCCGGGAGGGCGAAACCATGGTGACCGGCATTCAGAACGCGCAGGGATCCACCCTGATGACCCTGGCGGACATGTCCGTCATCACCGCAGAGGTGAAGGTCGACGAGACAGACGTCGTCAACGTCAAACTCAACCAGCAGGTTGAGGTCACCGTTGATGCCCTTCCCGGCAAATCTTTCAAGGGACACGTGACGGAAGTGGGAGATCAGGCGCTCCTACGGACGACGGGTATCGCAACGTCACAGTCCACCACTGGCACGGAAGAAGCCAAGGACTTCAAGGTCGTCGTGACCCTGGACGAGGACGCTCCGGCCCTGCGTCCCGGCCTTTCGGCTACGGCCAAGATCACCACAGCCCGTGTTCCGAACGCGCTTACGCTTCCCATCCAGGCCCTTGTGCAACGCGACCCGGCTTTGGAAGATACTTATACGAAGAATAATGGAAAGCTTCCCTCTTCCAACGGTCCGTCTGCTTCCAAAGGGAAGGCAAAAACCATTCAGGGGGTTTATATCCTGACGGCTCAAAAAAATGATCTGCGCGTCCACTTCGTTCCGGTCACTACGGGCATCACTGGAGCGACCGAGATCGAAGTGACCAGCGGCCTCAACTCGGGGGACGAAGTGGTCACGGGCCGGTTCAAGATTCTTCGCACCCTGCATAGCGGAACACGAATCAAACGAGACAACAGTATTGAATCTGCAACTGCTGCTGAATCCGAATCTTAGCCTGCGGGAACAACTCCCTCCCGCGCCACGTACCAAAGTTGAATGAGACCGCCCATGACTGATGAAGCCACACGAATCGAATCCCTGAAGTCCAACTGTGTGGAGCCCGGCGAAGTTATCGCCACCACCAATCTCTGGAAGACCTATGTCATGGGCGACCAGGAGGTCCACGCTCTGCGCGGCGTGAATCTCCGCATCAAGCACAACGAGTACGTCGCTATCATGGGTCCTTCAGGTTCGGGCAAGTCCACACTGATGAACCTCATCGGTTGCCTCGACTCGCCCACCAAAGGCACTTATTGCCTCAACGGTTTCGACGTATCCAAGCTTTCCGACGATGAACTCGCCCGTATCCGCAACAAGGAGATCGGCTTCGTCTTCCAGACATTTAACCTGCTCGCGCGAGCGTCTGCACTGCACAACGTCGAGCTGCC
>Ga0157290_10000030_pt1 | contig 63888 bp, 93 predicted proteins | sample NitcycUS149409B1_FD_108389 | JGI IMG/M metagenome (GOLD analysis project Ga0157290, IMG submission 108389) | Soil microbial communities from Arlington Agricultural Research Station in Wisconsin, USA - Nitrogen cycling UWRJ-S149-409B-1 | ecosystem: Environmental > Terrestrial > Soil >...
ACGGCTACGGCAACGGCAACGGCTACGGCGACGGCAACGGCAACGGCTACGGCGACGGCAACGGCTACGGCAACGGCTACGGCTACGGCTACGGCGACGGCAACGGCTACGGCAACGGCTACGGCTACGGCAACGGCTACGGCAACGGCTACGGCGACGGCAACGGCTACGGCAACGGCTACGGCGACGGCAACGGCTACGGCGACGGCGACGGCAACGGCATTAAAATGCAAACGCATGGCGGCAATTCGGTCCATTATATAGACACACTACCCTGCGTAATAAGGTCCATAAAAGGAAACGTGGCCAACGTGGACGTAATTGACAATAATACATTCCTTTCTACCTCCATGTTTGTAGCAAAGTATGGGGGCCTGTTCGCTCATGGTAGAACAATCAAAGAAGCCGTAGAATCAGTTAAAGAGAAATGGGCCGAAAGCCGAAGCATAGAAGAAAGGATTGAAGAATTCAAGAGCCAGTTCAAAAATGGCGTTAAGTATGACGCCACCCTATTTTATAAATGGCATACGATATTAACTGGCTCCTGCCAATCCGGAAAAGACTTTTGGATACGGCAAAATGGCATTGATTTGAAAAATAAAATGACCGTTCAGGAGTTTTGCGACCTGACCAAAAACGCATACGGCGGAGATATTATCAAAAAACTGATTGAATAAATTAGCCCCCACCCCTACCAAGAGCCTGATACCAGAAACGGATCAGGCATTGGAGGTAAAACTAGTTACTATGAAAGTAATTGATTGGATAATTGGTGGGACAGTTGAGTTTTTCAAAGAGACTTTCGCCTGCTTATTCAAGTGGATTAAGGATAACGCCACAATCCTGTTCATGCTCGTTACCGTCGGGGTGCCAGTGGTATTGGCGACAAAGAATGACGACGCCCGATGGCTACTATTTTGGCTGATATACATCCCCATTATCGGAAACGCAATTAAACAAGATAAAAAATCTAAAAATGACTAAGAACATCATTATCGCCGTGCTATCAGCCACCCTTTTTTGCACTTTTTTAGCGCTGAGAAAAGAGGGGATGAACTTACGCGCTACCCAGATATCTCCTAAAATAAAAGTCATAGGCTGGCCAGAAGAATTAGCCCCTTCAATCCTAGATGATAGTACATTTACAGCCACATTGAGATTTAAGATGAACGGGCCAGACAGTCTATCAGTTAATTTTGTTCCACAATTACGATTAATTAACCACTAATTAATTATCTATGACAATCGAAGAATTGAAAGAGAAGCAAGAGAAGATAACGAACTCCATTTATCAGGGTCAAATGCGTAGCTACACCAATCATCATTTAACTAATCTTTCGATCGAATACGCCATATCTGTATTGGAAGAAATCTTGAAGACAGAAAAAAAGGAGAACCTATTTCTCCACGATGTAGCTATTAAAAAGAAGAAAGAATTACAATCACTTATTAAATAATACTACAATGCATCCAGACAATTTATTACAACCGGCTTACCCTGTATCAATAGCCGTAGACGACAAAAATAATTCTTTGGTAGATTCAAGAGACCAATGCGCAGCAGGCTTCACCAAACTTGAAAAAGCTTCCATTATGATAGCAAGTGGAATGGTGTCTGACCCTGAATGGCTGAGTGCGTTGACCGAGGTTCAAATAACATATCTCGGAGAAACGGCGGCAAGAATTGCCAAATCAGTACTTGAAGAAGCTAATAAATAATCTATAAATAAAAATCCATGAAACACATATCAGACGAACAATTAGAGGATGAAATATCAAAATCCCTGAGAGATGGGGAGAGATACGCTAATGCCTTAATCATAATCTTATCGGTAGCGGTGGTGTTATCTATAATAATGGGCGTTATTTTAATCCATCGGTGAGATATTCAGATTCAGATATACTTTTAGGCTTCGCCAACAAAGACGACAGTGTATTTGAGGCTATCTACAAGGAGTATTATGATATGGTTTACCGAGTTTGCTTTAAGATAACAAAGAACACCCAAGAGGCCGAAGACAGGACTATATGCGCCTTTAATAACCTATTTGAGGCTAAGGCGACATTTACTAGCGTAGATGGGATCAGGACATATCTAATATCCTTTGCGTGGAAAAGATCACTCAGTTTTTGGGCGCGTGAGCGCCGAAAAAAGGAAATACTTTCAGAGAAGTCCGCTACGGATATGTACTATGAAGCATTCAATGATGAACTCGATTACCAATACCTCCGGGCAATGTCAATTATTCAGAAAGCTATGTCTTGCTACCCTACCCGTGGTGTCCAGGTATTACACATGATCTACTTCGAAGAAAAGACGTACATACAGATAGCTGAAGAATTAAGTGTAACTATCAACACGGTATCAAATATGAGAAAACAAGGCTTGGATTACCTTCTTAAACGCTTATCAAAATGAATATAGAAAAGCTATATGAAAAACATTGGTACAATCTTTATTGCTATTGCAAATCAATAGTAATGAATAAATGCGATGCAGAAGATATAGTATCGGATGTTTTTTGTTCACTTGTTTATCACCCAGGAAAAATAGACAACGCCAAATCTATAAATGGATATCTCTGGTGGAAAGTAAAGATGAGAAGCATTGATTTCATTCGTGGGAAAGAAAGAATTTCAGAATGTCATGACAAATATGGATACACCCTTACAGAGGAGGATATTAGCAACTTCGAACAGTACAAAGAACATGGAGAAATTTTGAAAAGGATAGATCAGGAAATAAATAAATTACCACATAAAGAGGGGGAAATATTTAAGATGTCTCACGTTTACGGCCTCACTATCGATAAGATAATGGCCATTACGGGGATCAGCAATCAGTCAATAAGAAATAGCAACCACCGGGCGATGGCGAAAATAAGAGCGGCAATGCCCTCAAAAATATTGTAGGTTAAGGTAGGTACTGGCAAGCCCGGCGTTCTTTGTAATGTCCGGGCTTTTTGTATTAGTAAAGGAGAATTGATATCTCCAAAAAATAAACTCCGGCTCAGTGAAGAGCCGGAGTCACATTAAACCAATCCCTATTCTGTCTGACATTTTGCATACCCGTGCTGGCTTAGAAAAGTTCCCGGGTTTGTACCTATTTAAAAATGATTTTAATTTAAAAATAACCGGCCTGTATAAGGAACTATACTACCCGGTTCTAAACCTTGTCCTTGCCTTTCGTAAACACTGGGGCCGTAGAAGTGACCCCAATAAGTTAATGATTTAATCCTGCCGGATGCTGGCCGCCAATACCGACGTATCCTTTTGACATCCCACATCCGGACCTGTCCGTAGCACAGCTACAAAGCCAGCACAACGCCATAGCGAATAGAATCCAATACAAGCCATTTTTGGCAATAAATGCTAGTTTCATGGTTAGGTGGTTTTAAGAGGCGGCAACTTCTCACGGAATACCGCCCCTTGGGTTTATAAAAGTGGGTTACATTCTTATCTTCGAAGCCAGTCTCTGATATCCATTACCATATGACATCCTATATCAAAGAATATTCCACTAATGGTGCAGATTGCATACTTTAGTTTGTACGTTATGCTGACTTTTTGTGCTTATCGTGTCCGTTTTTCTGATTATCATGAACTACTCTTGGATTAGAGTCATGCCTAAAGACTTCTCGTTCGTCGAAGATATCCCCCTCCTCTCTTTCTTGTGGCTTTGTTTTTGAGAACTTGGCGAATAAAGCTACGATTCCAAGGCCTCCCAAAAGAACACTAATAAAAATCTCTACTTTAGACATGACAGCTAGGATTTTAGCGGGTTAGTGGGTACGAATCAAAAACGGGTTTATCCCTTGGCAGAATAAGCTTCTAATGTTCTTATGATAACTCCCATCAATTCTACTTTCTGCACATTCCCGGGAGTCATGAGTATGGTTTGTAGCTCATTTATACCACCCAATAGCACCTTAGTCTCTCTCATTAAATCCCGGATAACCATAAGGCTTTCTTCGGCTATTTGAACGTCGGTTAATACGTAGGATGGTAAGCTCATGATTTATTTTTTTGTCTATACTTTGCAGGAATTTTAAGGAGAATTGCCTCTTCCAATACGGAACGGATAGTACCACCTTCCTCAGTAATATACCTCTTTATGAATTTTACATATTCCTTACTTAATCTTACTGACTGAGTGATATCCTTGTCATTCATGTGTACAAATCTAATATACTACATTTATACTTCCAAGTTTTCCAACAAAAAAGGCCTAAGAAATTTCTTTCCTAAGCCTAACCCCCTAAATATAACAGAGTTAAAGTTACGCGATATATTGGAATGAGGCATTGCGATCCAACCAATTATAGAGGTTACCGCCTTTTTCTGGGTGCGCAGTTACGATATCGAGATAAAATTGCTTCCTGGACGCCTGTAGCTTCCTGAAAAAATCGAGGCCATTAACCAAATTGATTGCAGCCAGCGTTTTAGGCCCAAATTTGCCATCTTGGGCTAACCCCAATATCTCCTGCGCATGTTTGATCGGGACCGAAGGTCCGGCATTCACGCCCCAATCAGCCATGAAATTGGCGATTGATTGGTTGTTTATATTATCCCCTTGTATTACATCCCAGAAAGTAGGCTTGTAGAATGCATTAACCAAATCTTGCAGGTCCGTGTCAGCCCTCAGGGATTTGGGGAAATTTGATTTGTCCTTATAGGAGTCTATGATAGACCAGCCCATCCAATGGGGGAAGTTATTACGCGAAATCCCGCGCCAAGTCTCACCTCCTGAGTCATGAATAAATTCAGCCCTCTCGGCACTTACATAGTATCCTTCATTCTCCATTAGGATAGGTAAGAATAGATTGTAGTCTGCCATTAGCTTTTCATGATTTTATTGATTGAATCCTGATGCTTTTTAAGCAATCCTTGTAAGATACTTTTTGGCGGGTTGTTTGCCCCAATAAAAAATCCAGCAATGAATGCTATTACAATGGCTCCTAAAATCCAAAACATATAGATAGCTTTTAGTGTAAAAATATAGTTCTCAACCCTGTTCAAAACAAGCTCTTTATTTTAGCTAATGTCTCCTGCCTGAATGGATAGACAGCCTGAATGATCATTACAATAGCTGCCCAAAGCAGGAAGGCATAGAATAAATGATTCTGCCTAAAGTTCCACCAGAACAACAAACAATCAAATATATGATAAAAAAAGAAAATAACCGCTACTAGGAAGAGAGCGGTACTGTATTGGTAGGACACTTTGGCGAGTACGTAGAACGTGGATATCCACATCAGGGAATCGGTAAAGAACTTAATGTACCATGATACTATCATCTTCATCTGGAAATGGGGAGACCAAAACCAGTCAACTTCTTTATGATCTACAATGGGCCAGAAATAAGCAATAAGGGCATTTGCATTGTTAAGCAAATGCCCTATAACAAGTATCCAAGATATATCGAGGACTATTTTTTTCATGGGTGTCCGGGCGGTGGCGTAGGGGGATTACCTCCCTCATCCTGCGTTTGCGGCCCGTCGGGAGTTGGTTTTGGCTTGTTCCAAGGATCATCTTTGCCGGGGTCTTCATCTTCCTCTTCTTCATCGTGGCCGTGTTCTCTTGGTTTTGGAGGATTTCGGCCTGGATCGAACGCGGGACTATGCGGCCCTGTCCCCTTTTTTTCGTTTTTTTTGTGTGGTGTTGACATTTTGCTTGTTTTTAATTTTTTCGATAAGATAAGCTCCATAGGCCGTTAACAGACCGGAACTAAAAGAAAGAATACAGGTTCCAATATATTTTAAAATATACGCGCCGACAGTAACCAATTCGCTAGGTAGGCCAGCAAAAAGAAAATGCATAGAGACGTAGAGGCCCATGCAAGAGCCGCTAAAGAAAGCCGTAAACTTTGCCTTAACGCTTTCTTGTATGAATTTCCTAAATCTACTCCATATTGATTGTTCCATTCTTTTGAGGATAAAGATTTTGCGTAAATTTTTTCTTTACTATACTGCATAAAAATTTATTTAATCAGAATCGTATAAGATTATACGTTAATCCCACCCCAATAGTAGGGGCTACTTTACCATTAACCAAAGATATGCCAATTTGAGGCCCCGCGGCCCATCTTTTAGGCTTCACGTTGATTCGATTATAATCGGAAAACAAGGTACTATATTTTCGGCTGACCTCAAACAGGGAATTATTTGCCTCATTGAACATCTGCGATAAATGCCCAATTATGGTGTCCTTTTCTGTCAAAATATGTCTATTTATGGAGGCTAGGGAGTCGTTAGATACCATATATCCCAATACAAGGTCCTTGGCGGTCGTAAATTGGGCCTTTAGAGAGTCGCATGCGCTCAGGGCTCTAAGGGTATCTTTGGCGTCCTCAGAAGCGTTTAATTCATCAATTAGCCCCTGGATATCGGCTCCCTTATCTCTTATGTCTACCTTGTATTCCTTTATAACTCCCGATAGGGAATCTTTACTTTTTTGAAGGACGGCATTAACGGCCTTTACGGAATCATAGACATGCTGAAAACTGGCTAGTTTTGTCTTTACCATTCCCACCACACTATCGACAAAAACTTTATCTTCCGTGTGGTCTGGCCCCGGCTTTTTATCGCACCCTTTTACCCATAACCATATAGCGGCGATAACCACAATGGCTATCATATAGGGGATTATCTTGCTCATGACTGCGGTTTTGCTGCGGGAGTGGGGGCGTCCAATGTGCCGGTTGCCTTATCGCTAATTGTTGTCTTGTAGTCAATGGCGCTGTTTATCCGACTATTAACCGCGCTAAAAAACTTTAATATAATATCGGTGCCCATGTACCCCACAGTCGCAAATATTGGCCTTACGAATTTAATGGAATCCGGTTTCCAGTTAAGCGCCCACGGCAATAGAGAAAGGAATATCCCAATTACCACCAAGGAGATTAATATGGAAATCCATTCATCTTGAAAGTATGACGATGGCTTGAATACAACATTAGCCAAACTGGCCTTTATTTTCAATGCCCGCATACTCAACAGCATTGATAGAATTAGCCCTAATATGGCAATACCAAAACAAGTTAAATAAAGCGAAAGTGTCATGGTGGGGTTTTTATTTTTTTAAATAAATTGCTATTCCTAATACAAACATACCAATAGCTACAAGTATTTGAATCAGACGCCCAGACTCATCTTTTCTCATAAACTCTTGGCGTTCTTTCTCCATCGATCTTTGTAGGCCATTGTGAAGGCTTTTCCATTCATCATTAGTATCACTGTATTTGTCCACCGCCCTCCTGATGGATGCTATTTCTGCATCGAAGTATCTCCTGCTTTCTTCAATCTTAACTTCTATATATCGTTCAGTTCTCTCTTTCATACTTTTTTAAACGCCCTATATCGGGTAGTTGCTGTACAATTACAAGGGTTTGAGGCATTAACTGTAATAGTGGCGCTGTCTGCCCATATTCCTAAGTTATTGTCTGTAATTACTTTTTTAAAAACGTATGTCCCGCTTGTAAGTCCAGTTACCCCGGTTGTAGAACTCGTTGGAGTTGTAAATGTAGCGGTATTGGGGCCACTTTTCTGCGTCCATTGTGTGCTGCTTATGGTAAATCCGTAGCCACCTTGGATAGCTGCTGTATCATTGCCTCCAATAGTTGTAGAAGTGGTAGTAATTGTTTTGTTACCCCCACAATGGACGGCGGGAAGAGAAAAATCAGAATATGTGCCGGTTGGTGTACAAAGTGGGCAATAGTGTTGCGGCCATAGCCGGTCCAATGTATTTGGATAAAGAGATTCGTCATTACTGGCGATATTGATCGACACGAAGGATTTAGATCTACCCCAGACATAAAAACTATCATTAACATCATTAGCCCCATTATAAAAAGTAAAAGAGTTTCCCACGCTGGTAAACCTTCCATTTGTCCAATTTATGTTTCTGGCGATCATCTTAGGAATGTGGCATGTGCCTCCTTGACATTTGTTTGTTGTCCAACTATATGCGCGGGGGCTGAAATTTAGATATGTATACCGGTTTACAATTTCCGTGCTATCCCCGATCTCACCTTGCGCTCCATCCCCTCCGCCCCATAATTTCCAGGTGGAATCAAACATGTGATATGTGTTCGTATTTGTTACAACAGCTCTAAAAGGCATCGTAGTTCCCCATACTGTTTTCAATGCGAAAGGCTCTGTTCGAGAGTTATTATCCCCCACAAAACCAGATTCGCTACCAGTCCAATATGGGTTTCCTTGTGTGCTATCACCTCCTATGTAGTCGTGTATTAAATAAATGGCGAAATTGTTTTGAGAGGAGGCTATGTCCACACAAAACGAATTACTTGGCAATGTTCTTTGCACAAACGACGTACCCGTTCCCGATGGCCTTTGGTAAACCTCTCCTGTGGTTAATAATATCAGCATGCTAGTTCCGCATGCCAGCTTCTTTATCTTCTTACCCCCCGGCGCTGTCCATAACAAGTACGGCTGGAATACCCTATTCCCCGTATTGTCGATCCACTTGTATGAATCCGCATTGCCAAAGGCGTATACTTTCGTGCTGTCTAATGAGGTCGAGAAGTATGCGCTAAAGTACGAGTACAGCCATTTGTTATCATTGAACTGAGCGCCGGTGGTATCTGTGCTGAACCTTGTACACGCTCCTGTCTGAGTGCCGGGGACTTCAACCCAAGGATAATGATTTTGGTCCAAAATAACCGTCCTATTAAATCCTGGGCATAAATCATATGCCTTTAGACCACCCACCACGTATGGCATAAACACAACGGACGACCCATTATACAGATAGGCCCTAACTACACTGTCCGGGAAATACAAGTATGCGCACCTGTATTCAGAAGGCGCGGATTTTACCATTATCTGTGCCGCAAAAAACGGTTTCTTAGCCGGTCTCGTAACGAAAACGAACGAGCTAACCGCAAAGGCCAATAGTATTATTCCTCTTATCATGGTTTTTGCCAAATTATTGTACAGCTTGAATCTGAATATTTTATCAAAATCCTAACAGGATAGGGAGGGATGGTAGTGACTGGTGGAATGGTTACAGGAGGAACGACTACAGGAGGCGCTACATTGGAATTCCTTCTAAGTGCCCACATTTGATTCCATGAATTCTGCGTGGTTGACCAAACCCGTGCGGTCAATGGGAATGGAGTATTCCAAACATTGGTGCTATGGGTCCCTCCGATTATTTCCTTACTAAAGTATCTACCCGGCTTGGCGTTCGCATTCATTAGCTTATCATATGCTTGGAAGCCAATGGCATTGTCGCCGGGATCATTAGTCCCTATTACATATAACATTGCCAAACCTCTTTGCGCACAATAAGCTAAGTTTTTACCGAATGCTGCGAAGTTGTCATTCCAACCACCATTAGCCATTGGCATTAAGCCGGTTATGTATTTCATGGTAAACCCTGTATCTGCCATTCCTAGTGAAAAGGTAGCCGATCCCCCAGCCGACAATCCGCCTGCCCATACGCAATTTGTATCTATCCTATAGTTCTGTAGACAAAAGGGGATGGTGTATTTTAACTGTGGTTGCGAATAGGAACAATTCCCTCCTGGTTCACTACACTGAGGGCTGATGACAATGAATTTGATGGTATCCTTGGTAACTGAATCAATAGCGTATGGCTTTAGTCCCTGAGCGATAAGATAAGGCAATGATGTATTATTTATTTTAGATATGTCTGTCGATGCCTCCCCCGATCCGTGAAGGAAGAAAAAAACCGGATACCTTTTAGTCGTCTTCCCGTAGTCGTCAGGAAGATAAATAAGCGCCTGTTTAGTTGGTGCGCCGGGAGCAATGGGTATAGATATTACTTTTTGATTACCCACTGTGGTCCCGGAGGATTTTGTAAATGTCTGGGCCTGAGATATCAAGCTCCCGGCTAGTAATAAAATAGATATTGTGTGTTTTATCATGCTTTTTTATTTATCTTATTGTTCTCGGTACCAACTATTTGTGGCTTTATAAAATTGATATATGACAGCAGGGCCAACAACCCCCGTTGTTACTGCGGGGTTTTGCACAATTGTTTGTCCAGAATTTGGCGAAATAGTTAAGAGCGTAACTACCGTTCCTGTAGTAACGGTCCCTCCAAAATGTATTTTAACTACTGCACCATCGGGAGGATTGGAAGGTAACGTTAGTGTATAAGTGGCAATAGCTGACGGAGGATCAAATATAACATTCGTCAACCCGTTACTCATAGTCGTGGAACTGCCAGTACTTATGTTTACTGCCCCTTGTATTATTTGCTGGCTAACAGGGTATTGAATACCTTTAAATATCCAGTTTGTACCGTCAGAATAGATGTCGTATGTCGCTCCATTTACAAGATACCCGATAGCCAATCCAGTTCCGTTTCCATCCTGAATAGACGGACTTGTCGTCCATTTAAATGTGGCCGTGTTATAGCTAGTCAATGTTAATACTCTGCCAGTAAAGCTAGATGCAGTTGGCAGTGTAGCTACCCTGTCTGCGGTAATAGTAACTAACTTCACAAGACTCTCTGTCCCGACTGTATAATTAGCATCTGTGGCTGTGCCTATAGTAAAAGTCTGACCTCCTGTAATGTTCAATTGGCCGTTCAAGGTAAGGGCAGGTCCTAATGTTTGTGATCCAGATGCCTTTATCATCCCTGGATTAGTAGGATCAGCGGGGCCAAAGGTTATTGTGTTGCTGGATATAGATGCCCCATTTGCTATAGAACTACCAGAGAATGCACCTACTGTGGTTACTCCTGACCCGCCGCCGCTTGGCTGCAATATTTTAACCAGCGTATCTATTCCAGATGCCGAAGTCCTTATAGCTAATACCGAATCCGATGCCGTTCCTTGGGCTAATGCAGCAGACGGAAGAGTAAACCCAGTCATGTGTCTCCATCCCCAAGAACCAGCGCTATTGACTTGAACAGAGCCGTATAATGTAGAAGTATTTTCAAGGGTTAATTGTGCTTGGGTAGTGGACAATGCCTGTATCAGACCATTGCTATTATCTGTTTTTGATGCTGCCACAATAAGATTACCGGCTGTACTTATAGACATAGCTTGGGAGGACGACCCGGCAGATCCGTGCGATGTCTGAAAGTCTATTGCCCCCAAGCTATAGGCATTCTTTAGTTCTGTCATACCGGATACGTTGGGCGCAATGCTGCCAAATTGATTTGAGGCGCTACCGGCAAGTACACGGGCACCATATTTCAGCTCAATATCCCCAACGATGGGGGTGCCATAAGTTGGGTTGCCATTATCGGTACTTATCCATCCCCCTGACGTAATACTAAATGATTGCACTTGCGTCCCAGTAGAACCCCCAGCCGGAGTATAAAAGGCCCATGCGTTAGTAGATCCACCATTGGAAAAATAATTCCTAAATTCCCCTATCAATCCGGTTGTAATGCCAAATGATGCCGTGTTGGTTGTTCCGGCGGCTGAGCTTACCCATCTATTCCCAGCCTTAACAATAAGGTCACCCGCCGCTGCCGCGCCTGTTCCCGTTGCCACTAGCGGAGACGAGCCAAGGAGCGTCCATAGATTAGTGGTGTCATAATTTATATTTGCTGCTCCGTAGAAACCAGACCCACTCTTCACTTGTATGTTTTGATTGGAGCCGCCAGGAGACCCTGCACCAGGGGGCACAACTGCCGTTGTATCCGTCCATACTACTGCGGTCCCATTCCAGATGGGTCGCATGTTTGCATGTGCGGGTGTGGCCGTTGCTGTCGCCACGCCTGCGACTCCACCATATATCATCTGCCCAGCAGCAGACATCGGGTTCGCAAACCCTCCGCTGCTGGAAAGGAGATCATAGTCTGTAGACCCATCATGATACCACAAATGGCCAGTTTCCGCAGCCAATGCCCCCTGTCCCATGGAAGTAGGCTTGGTTCCTGCTGGCAGCACAATGGATGGAGTGGCAGATGTTGGTGTAAAGAAAGTAGATGATCCGTTCGAATTTAAGGTAAGGGCTGTATTTGTGGACGCATTTACGCGAAAAGTTAATCCGGTAGAGGCCGTTGTCTGATCGATAAAACCGCTTAACAATCTAGTAGATCCAGCCCATAAAGCTCCTGTAACACTGGCTATTCCAGCCACATTAAACTGCGCGCTATTAGTTTGCACCCCACTTCCCACTACTAAATAGCTGCCTTGAAATTGAAGGTTTAAAGGCAGCGGAGTACCGGTTGTTCTATTGTATGCGGCAAGATATCCTTGATGGCTCGTTGGGTTGAACTGCATTTCCGTAGCCTCGCCAGATAGCGGCATACCAGCGATACCAGCAGCGGGTATAGTATTAGTAACCCTAAGGAATCCAGGCGCTAACCATCCTGCTGTAATTCCTTGGCTAGTATTACCAATGAAAGGTTGTGCTTGTAATGGGCTGTTCATTAGAAAGCAATTAGTACATCCTTTAAGACGACTAATTGAATCAATAACAACGGAGGTGTAGTTAGAGGTGTTGGATGGTATTGTAAGATGCAATCTCGCCGAATCGAGGTCAGTAATGCCATTCACGGCCAGTTGCTGCCCAATGTTCTTAATGTCGTACCCAAGTTGGGCTATAGCGTAATTGGCCTCATATCCATATGCCGGATCATTTTCATGGATTGAGTCAGCACTAAGATGTAGTGCTGGATTACTATAGGCGACAAAGTTGGCATACTGATCAATAAACCCGATGCTATACTCAATGGACAGTTTTTTAAGGGCATCATCGAATAGTACGCACCTTGCGGCATTTGCCGCCGCAGGCAGAGAGTATACTACAGAATCGGTATTCCATGCACTTTGCCCTTCTGGTCCATCAGAAGAAAGATAAATTAAGGATAATGGCCATCCTTTCCGTATAGCCGCATTCAGCCATAATCTAAGAGCAGATTTATAGGCCACAGTATCGTAATTTGTTGCGGAGTAAGCGATGTCATTTTTAAACCATGATTCGATTAAATACCTATGCTTCCCGGCAACATATGTCGGTATTTTGGTGGTATCTCCGAGTCCCGTAGTAACCGCACCGAAGGGGTTGAAAGGACTCTGATTAATAATCATTTGAGAATTAACCCCAAGGTTCTTTTCAATGGCCCCCAAACGCTGAGACACCTTCGTACTCCACCTCATATTAGCAGAGGACGCCCCAACTCCTACTACAGTCGAAGGTCCGAAGAAAACAATTGTATCGATGCCCGGAGGGCCATTACTCATTCCTATGTGTAAGCTATCTGCTTTTAATAAGCCACCTTTGTGGTAAAGCGAAAATCCGGCATGAAGGATGCTATCCGAATTTGCAAGAGTTCTGCCCGTTGTTAAAGTTTGTTGAAAGGTTTGTGAACCGCCGCCGCCAGATGTTGAATCCACCCAGATTATGGCTCCGCTGGCCCCGCTAGTTAATTTCATCCCCGCGTGTGCCGCCACTGCAAGGCGACCATAAGTACCTCCTACCTGATAGATCATATCTCCATTAGTGGTCATGGGGTTGGTAAATGTTCCTCCTGATGCATTAACTGTTATAGAGCTATCCGAATTTTTAGTTAAGGTGATATTTGTCCCCGCAACTAAGTTATTTAGATAGAACGTATCGTTTGATATGTTCCCCAATTGGACCCCTGTTCCTGAAACTCTGTTTTTTACGAATAGGGTGTCTGGCGCTAATGCCGCTGGATTTCCTGACCCATCCCATCCTTGAATATAATTAGCTGTGTTCGTAGCTTGGGTAGCCAATGTAACTTTCCCGAACGCTGGGGCCGCACTTGATCCTGTGAAATTGCCAAAAACTGTGTTTGCAGCAGCATTACTAAGAGTGAAGACTGCTGAAGCGCTTGTAGTAGGATTGGTAACAACCGTTGTGAACAAAGGAGATAGATTCCCTATAGCTACATTGGTAACCGTCCCCGAACCGCCCCCGCCCGGAGGTGCAGCCCAAGTTCCGTCCGCCCTCAAAAAGTTAGTCGTCCCACCACCTGATGCAGGAGCTAACCCTTGCAAAGATGTTGTGAAAACATTTAGATCAGCCGTTACTTGTGTTGGTGTTAGGTAAGACGGAGTAGTCCCAGATAATTTTAAATACCCCGTACCACTCAGTGATGCTTGTTTACCAGCGAGATCAGATACAAGGTTAGTAACTTGGCTTTCTCCTATTTGTATCGCCACTGAGGACGCGGCCGTTGTTAACCCTTTCGCGTTGGTAGTAAATTGAGCTACCGAACTAGCACTTCCAAATGTCCCCACATTGCTATTGACGGTTGCAAGGGTGAATGGAACAATTCCAGATCCCGATGCTGTCCCGTCCCCTGTCAATCCAGTTATTCCGGTTCCTGTACCATTTGGCGATAAATACCATTTATGATTCGTGCTATCAAATGCCAACACATAGCCATTTCTATTTGAACTTGTATCTACGAATAGATGTTTGATTGAATCCGCACTCCCATTTCCCCCTACGCCAGCGGGATATTGAGGGATATTAAGAACATTTCCTATGAAAGTGGCCGGTCCGGAAGTTCCAGCGGTAGTCAAAGTAATTGCGCCTTGCTTATTGTTAAAGGTATTCCAGTCGATTGAAGATATTTTGCCTGTTGTCCCGGGTCCGCCGACCGGAATATTAAAAGTAAAATTGCTCCCTAATGCTGCTGGGGTCCCAGACACATTTACATCAGTCCCGGATACTCCCAATGTAATTCCTATAGAAGAATTATTGAGGGCAGAGTTGGGAATATTTATAAGCGTGTTATTAGATCCTGAAATAGTCTTGTTTGTAAGAGTGACTGCCGCGCTATTTTTTGTGGCATCAGAAGTATTGTCTACGTTATTGATCAGCAGATTTGCTTTGGCAGTCGAAATACTTAGAAGATCAGAAAGATTGTTCGCCGCCAATAAGAATCCGCTGGCAACTACCGTATCTGTAGGAAATTTTACTAAGTTAGAATCGGCTAATCCATTTCTAAACCAATATAAATTTCGGATACCCCCGATAAATACCCCACTCCCATTTAATGTACCCCCTTGGTGAACGCAAATGAGAGCCGCCCCAAACCTACTAGCTTGCGAAGTGAAGTTGGCTAACACTTCAGACGTATTTTGAAAATCTCTGTATATGAAAAGAGAAGTATCGTAATACATTGTCCGCCCATTCAGGGGGGTTTTTAAAGTTGGGAATATTGCATCGCTGGCTATTATGTGCTTTATGGGTTGATATCCCTGAGAAAAAATAAGGGTGCTAATAAAACAAAGCGCCAATATAGATAGTAGTTTTTTCATCAGTTGAATGTAATGAGGTTTGAGTTATTTACCGTAAAGGCATTACCCGAACGGGAGAATATGTATTTCCAAGTTGTTATAGTCGTTGCATTAAAGGCAAATCCTGGGATGCCAGCTGCGTCAATAGGAGGGTTATTATATCCCGTCTTGGTCGGCTCTGTGGACGGATACTTTATGACAATGAATTCATCAACTACCGGACCGGTAAATTGAACAGATAAAGGCTGCCCTGTGGTTATCGGGAACGTAAATTGGAATGGAACTGCATCCGTGCCGCCCTGCAATGCCGCGCTATAATCTGCACCTCCCGCATAAGCATACCCAATAATATTGGCCGTTACGGTTAGGGTAGCCATCCCGCTAACGGTAGTTCCCGCTACACTTGTCGCCTTGAAATAAAACGTCTTCCCGGAGTCCCCGGACTGGGCATTATAAAAAACATAGATATTCGAAGTTTGCCCTACTATTGGATTCCCAAGATAGTCATACCATTGCCCAACATACAGCAAAGAACTTGTTACCACTACCATAAAAGTAGCATTCGATCCTTGATTTACGGACTGATTCGCCGGTCCTGTAATTACAGGAGGCCCGGCAGCCAAGTTATTAAGAATGTTCTGCGCCTGACTTAGGTATTTACCACAAAGGGATAGAACATATTCAGCCGTTTTTCGGAGGGTTGATCCGCCCGGGTTTAAAGTGTACATGTTCTCCAATAAATACCCTTCCATGTAGAGAAGTCCGGGCAAGTTCTCGTTTATGGAACCACTTCTAAGAGCCGTTTTAGATGCAATATCATTCCCTGCGAGATATTGGCTTATCTGCGCGAAGGTTATGATTTGTTGTATGGTAAAGAGACTAGCCATTAGAAGTACTTATTTTGGTTAGCGATAAGGGCATTATATCTCAGGATACAACTTTGGGCGGCTGAAACTGACTTCCCTATAGATATAGCATTTATGGCGCTTTGTATCTCAGTGAATACCTCATACTTGTTTTGCATGAAGTTTTGATCGTTTCGGATACTGGGATCGGCTATTTGATCTTGGGTTAGTCCTTCTAAAAACTGAAGCCCATATTGGTTAAATGAAGCTATGATACTGGTAGTGTATAATACAACGCCTACAGAGTTCAACCAGTTGAGTGTGATGGTAAGGGCGGCATCTTGGGTCAATGGGCTGACGGTGATTGATGCCCCTGGAACAGGAAAATCATAAGGAGAATTACCCAAGGAAGTGCTATCCGTTTGGGTAAAGATTATCTGCCGGTCAGTAATATCTATATCCGACCCCGTTGAAGTATCGGTAACTAATATGGACGACGGGTCCGAAGTCCCAATGGCGGTAAAACTAGGAATAATAGGCATCGTATTTCAGTTATATAAAAATAAGTTAATTATATGATTTTTATTCAAAAAGAGCTTCTTTTCTTAATATGTCTGCTATCTTAAATCTTGGGACTATATGCTTATATGCGCCACCTGGGTCTACCGCTTTGCCGGGATTAGTCTCCATGTATTTGTCGTCTTTTAAAAGGCCCTTGGATTGGTAGTAGTTCAGCATTTTGTGATAAGTCCCCGGCCCTCCATTGAAAGCAATAAGCGTAAAAAATTGCTTAGCTTTAGGAGAAAGTTCTACCCCTTTTGACTTTGCGTATTTTTCGGTGTCATCTTGGAACATCTTTACATAGGCTGCTTTTGCCATTATTGCATCATCAACCGTCTTGAAGTTGGCAGAATTTACTTTTTCGCTATTTTCTGGGTTTACTTGCGTGGCTTTTTCGTAATCAAAATTCTTAGGAAGATATCCTCTTTTTACAAGTTCCGGGAACACATCATGGAAATGATCTAATCCAAAATTATGGAACCCATCGACGGGGTGTGTTTTGCTGTCGCTTTGATCAAATTTACCATTCTTATCAGGAAACACGCCGCTGCCTCCTTCTTCCATCGTTGAGGAATATAGTAATGCTGGGTCTAAGCCGAATTTGGATGCCGCCTTGACAGTAGCATTTTTCATCGTATCTACCCCATCATCAGGAACTTCGTTAACGTGAATAATAGCATCTCCACGTCCTTGAACTACATCTCCATGCTTTTTTCTAATCTGCTGTAGATAATTAAATCTGGCCTTAGGGTCATCATAGTTGGGTAGTGGAATTCTATCAGAAGATGGAGCAATGGAAGGTTTTAGCGCATTAGGATTAAGCCTGTTTACGTACTTCTCTATATCTGTTCCGTATCCATCTTTCATGGGGTAATATAGCTTGGCCGTTTTGCCTGTAAAATCACCTTGCGTATCCACATCTCTATTTAGATAATTTTCAGGCAACCCCTGACGCAAATACTTTAATTGTTCGGGCTTTAGACTTCCGAATGCATCCCCTTTTCTTATTTGATATTGTTCGTATTTAATTGCTGGTAAAAGATCGGGAGTTATAGAAAAAGTCGGGTCTTGTTTTCTGTATTGGTTCATTAAGTTAATCCCAGCTTTCGGGTCCTTATCAAAATCAACTCCTTTTTGTTGATTGGCATATTCAAGGAAGTTATTCCATTGATCCCGTTGCTGTGGGGTAGTTGTTTTATAATTCTTTGGCGCAGCCGGTTTTGCCGGAGGATCACCACCTCCGCCTTCAATTTCTCCTTCTAATATGTAATACTTTCTAATCATTTATGATTCCTTTCTGGGTGTTCTCCTGAATTAGTTTTCTTTTTCCCACTGGCAGAGACATTTGAGTCATATGTTTGAACGCCCACTCCAAACATAGAGGGAATCCCTACACCTAATGCCCCCGCCACACCTCTATCCTTAGCGGCTTCTACTATATCGTTAATAACAAGTGGCATTACATTCTTTTTTAATTCCCCCAATGGAGTTACCGGTTTGCCTAAAACATCTTTTTGATCTGCTAGGTTAACAATAGACCCAGGAACGGGAGCTAATTTACCTCTTGCGAATCGCTCCAAAATAGTCCATCTTGTTTGACCAAATACCGGTTTACCTGTCTTGGTTTTTGCAGGACCACTAATAAGTCTGCTGGCCAGCGTTATATACTGTTGAAATCCCCCCCAAATATCCCATCTTGTATTACCTACTTTTATTTTTCCGAAATCTGATTTATGTGGATCATCTTCTACTTCTGCACCTCCGGCCTTTGCTAGGGCAAGAATTGATACTCCAAGTCCTATAAATTTAGCCATATCCTTGAAATACTGAACCCGTATTTCCTTTGGTATCTTGGTATAGAACTTTGGATTTGCCCAATTGGTTAAAAGGTTCAATCTCGAAGCTATTAATCGAGGGGAAAAAAAAGCAGCATTTAATATAGGCGCTGAATTTTCTAATATTTCCGGCATCCTTCCACGTCCGGTTGCGGCTCCTATATAATCCGCATAGGCCTTATATAATTCCGGACTATTCTCGAATGTTTTCCCTTCCGAAGCAAATGTATCTACTGCCCGTCTGAATAAATCAACCCTCATCTTGTTCAAAAAAGTAACATAAGCACGTTCTGAACCTTTTACAAATCTACCAATAAGAGGTATTTTTTCTGCTAAATTACTCATGAATGCCTCTTCTTTCACACTTAATTTAGGATCATGCGGATCAGACAATGGCAATCCAGATTTTTGCATTGTTTCATAGTCTGGTGATTCTTTTAATTCCATGAACCAGTTATCAAATTTCTTTTGAGAAAATGCCACTTTAAACATCTGGCTAAACTGCTTTCCCAAATCACCGGGCCTAGAAAAAAGTTGCTTTGTTACCCCAAATATACCTTGCCTTAATGGCGCGGAAAAGTCAAGAGAAGACATTAATGATCTTGGAACATTCAATACATTGCCAACTGCATCTCCCACTTTCTGTAATTTAGACCTGTTGGCATATTCTTGCTTTAATAATCTTATTTCCCGATCCTGCCGTAATCCATTTAATTTAGTCTTTAAACCCTTAGCCTCTTTATCCAGCTCTATTGGGTCTTTTTCTGGCTTAGAAAAATCGCCAGTTTCAAGTTGTTTTTCGACTTCCTTAATCTGCCGCTCTGTCACCGATTTGGTTTTTGCCAATCTAGACAAAGGATGTTCCGCTATTTTCTTTTTTATATCAGCAATCTCCTTATTTCGTTCAATCTTTTCTTTTTCATTCTTAGGCCCAATCCCGTTATTTAAATCTTCGAGCCTGTTTTGTAATCTGGCCAAAGTGTTTAAATCCCTGATTTTAGCCCTCAATTCACTTTTAGTTGCCTTTTTATCATTGTATTCACCTGCTATTATATCATGAACATTCTTTTCGGTCAGTCCTTCAACTATATCCTTGAATTGCTCATGAACCGCCTTCACAACATCCTCCAATTTATCTACTCCCTCCGAAACAAGGCTTTCTACCATTTTTTTAACATGCGGCGCTATCGCGGCTAATTGCGCCAATCCTGGCACAGATGCAGTCAGCCCATCGCCACCCTTTGCGGACTTCAACAATGCCTCTCTTGCCTTGGCAAGTATGTCCTTTCTTTCCTGCACATAATCTGCATGAGCCTTTTTAGTGCCCTTTGTAGTTATTGCCTTAAATGCCTTCTCTGCCTTAGCCTTTGATTTTTGTTCTTCGAATTCCTGTATCTTTTTATCCAACTCAATTTTGGCTGCCTGTATATCGTCATACTCTTTTTTAATGGACGCCTTTTGTTCTTTAGTCAACTCATCCACCTTCAAAGATTCCATATCTGCCACCATATAATCAGCTAAGGAATCTTCTACCGGAACTAACCCCTTACGGGCTACAAGGCTTTTCGCTACTTCTCTTCCCCCTATTGTATCGCTTAATTCCTTGGCATGTTTCATTTCTGCTAGCAGTTCGTTGGTCGGTGTTTTTTCAATCTTCGCCTTTAACGATGCCATATATCGCATCATGACCCTTTGATCTATTTTATCTGGCTCAATTCGATTTTCTAATTTACGAATTAGCTTTGGAATAGTCTGTGGGTCTTCCCTCAAACGCCTGTCGGCTTCGGCATCCCATTCTTTTACTGTCTCAGGATTCTTTTCATACGTATCTAATCCAAACTGTTGGGCTATTTTGTCTGTTTCCACATGGGTAATCCCCGTAAGCTCTTCATTACTTACTTTTTTACTTTTACCTTCACCTTGGGGGCCTTCTCCGGTAGTGCTTTCTGGCTTGGCGTTTCCTTGGCCCATTCCTTCGCCCATGGCTTGTGATTCGCGAACGCCCATTTCTCCTGGGCTTTGCTCTTGAATGGCATTGTCTTTAAGTTTAACGTTAACAATATTGGGTGTAGATACCGTTACTCTTGGTTTTTCTGGTTTTGGATTATTTATTTCATCCAACTTTTCATTAATGCCGTCTAATTCCTCTTGTCTAGTTTTCTTTTCCAGCGGAGTTAGCGTAGATGTCCCGTCCTCCCCGGGGGTTAATTCATCCGTTAACTCCCGCTTACGTTGCATCAGATTTTCTTTCTCAGATTTCGGGTCAAGGATGGCATTATTATCAATATCGATACCTAGTTTAATCCCCTCCAATTTCGCTTTCTGGGCATCCGGTAAATCCCCCTTAATCCCATCAATCTTGTTTTTTATGACAAGGTTGTATAGGTAATCAGATCGCTGCTGATCGGTTAATGGCTTCCCCTTTGAATCTTCGGTCGGGACGCTGTCAATCAGTTTCGAAATTTGTTTTATGATTTGCTTTCTTTGATCGGCTATTTGCGTGGTTATTTCTCCGGATTTAACCGCGTCGTCAATTCTCTCATTAGCTAACCTCGGATTATCCCCTAACTCCCATACGCGCCCCTTTTCTTCTGGGGAAACTGTTTTGAAGTTACTAATCCCATGCAATCCCAGTAAGGCCAAGGAACTTGTTGTTATGTTCTTGGTTGCTTTTACAGCATCATTCAAAATATCTTCGCCGCTCTTATTACTATTGAAAAACCCCTTGTTAGCTAAATCGCTGGCAATAGAGGTCCCGGCCCCATATGTAAGGCCCATTTTAGCAGCTTCCTGCGCGACGCCTCCCAAGGATGATTTTATTTTATTTATAATGGGCTTATTTTTGGATACAATACCATTCCAAGTATCTTCGCTTACCCCAGCCAGAGCCTTCCCAAGTTCCGTTTTGCCGCCTAACGCTCTTTTGACTATACTCAAATCTGGGTTAATAATTCCGGCAGCCATCATTATAGCCGCATGGGTATTGGCATAGGCCATGGGATTAGTTTTACCTTGCTCCAAGGCTTCCCTATAAAAATCACTTTGTGTATTTAAATACATAGGGATGGTACTAGATAGCAATTTAGGCAACCCTATTCCTTCTGATCCTGCCGCCTGGGCTGCAATAGAAGCAATATCCCCAATCATCCCCGCGTTCTTATAAAGTGTAGCCTTGCTAAATAGATTCGCGGATTTCCCATATTTGGCTGTATTGGTAATGGTATGGACTTGGTCTGGATATGCTTTTACCAATTGTATCAATGCCTTTTTTTTATCTTCTTCGCTTATCGATTTATTATTTTTTATAGCCTTGGCAGCATCTTCTAAGTATTTATCGAATTTATATACCATGGGGGAGCCTTCCGGTTTATCTGCCTCAGGTAGGTAGAATTTATTTTTTTCTTGTTCAGTTTGTCCTAGCAAACCTAAATTTACGTCCGCTACATCTTGATCATCACCTAATGCATTCACCATAGCAATTTGCACAGATTCCCCAGCCTTTCCAATACCTCTACCAAATTTATTCAATGCATAGCTAAGGACTCCCATATCAGCCTCTCCGGACAATTCCTTAGCTTGGCGCTCGAATTCTAAATCCTTCATATACGGGAACCGGGTTGCGTCCTTTTGCGTATCTTCGTTCATCGATTCAATAAGAGCCTTATTGTGTAGCCATTGTTGCGAGATATCATTCTTCTCTTCATCCGTCTGTGCGTTCCTATATGCCTTGTCGAGATCGTATTGGCTTTCGTTAATGTACCTTTCCGTATTCTTTCGGCCAATATCCAAAAGTTCTTTCCTGATTTTTTCTAACCCTATTTTCTGTTCAACTGCAAGGTTTGATTCATTTTCCTTTGCCACATTGTAGATTAATCCGGAATATAATTTAGCTTTTTGAGGGTCGAAGGCTTCCAGGCTCTTTAATCCGGCATATTGCATTGCGTTTAGCTGCCCTTTTATTTCTTCATTCCCGTTGTATTCATCTACAATTTCAGGATTTACGGCATTGAATGCAGATGACCTATTTCTTTCTAGGTTAGCCAAAGCCTTAGCCCTTTCAGGACCAGAAAGATTTGACAATATCATTTCTTGTTGTTCGTAAATATTCCTTTTAAGGTGATTCAAATCCTGTATAGGATCATCCTGTGTCCCTTGTAGATGATTGTATTCATTGGCTACGTGTACGCCCCCCTTTTTGGCAAGCAATTTTACATTTTCATCCGCTGATTTTAACCGACTGTATGACTCAGGGTTATCGCTTAATAATTGAGATTTTCTCTTAATGGATTCCTCATCAACGTCATCCGGGAAATCTTGCAAAACAGCCTTAGCTTTATCCGGCGTTGCCCCTATTCTGTCGCCCAGTTCCTTAGTTGCCTTTTCGTATTGATCCCCATAGGCTTTTTTATCGGCTATTGCGGCTGTATTGTCAACGGGGACACCGGCACTACCGGATACCGGATCGAATTGTGGACTTGTTTCAGGGATTTCCTGATTAGCCATTTCATTTAGATGCCGTATATCATGGATTGAATTATGGCTTATTTCATGTTCTGGGTATTCTACTTTAGGTTGTTCAACTGGGGGCTGAGAAGCTGGGACTTGGTAATTAACCATATCCTTATACTCAGGATATTTCTCAACTATCCGTTGGGTTAACAACGTATCATTAATATCCTTATAATCAGGGTATTTAGCCTTGATCTTTGCTGCGAAGTCTTGTATGGATAGTTTGTTTACCGGCATTAAAATAGTTTCAATGGGTCTTTTGTTGGTTTAGGCGTCGTTGTCCCGCTTCCTAATTGTTTAGAGGCTCCCTTAACACCAGTCAATTCCTTAGCCAATCTTGCTTTAAATTCCTGAACCAATACTGGCTTGCTGTTTTCTGTGTCTACCGCCCTATTCCCGGTTCCAGATTTAGCGCCTTTATAGAATATTGGAGTAATCGTTTTGAAGTCATTTGAAAAATGAATTGCATCAGGATATACGGGATGCCCCTTATCGTCCTTGTATGCAAACATTTTTTTCGTTTCGTTAGTAGCCGGAGCCTCATATTTAATCTCTGTCTTACCGGCAGCCGTCGTATATGGCTTAGGATTTTGCTTTGCCGCTTCAACCATTGGATTATACAACCCATCTATGGAAGACGCCGACTGATCTGCCTTTGCTTGTTTTTTATTGTCTCTATAATCAATGACATCCTTCGATGAAGCATTTCTGGCGGCAATGAGAGTCAACGGATTAACCGAAATATTACGCACCACCTCGCGACCTGTTTTATTCGGATGCATACTTAACACATGGGCGGTTGCCATATCTTCCGGCGTGGCTATATCTTTCCCATAATGTGATTTATATACGTCATTCAAAGCACTATAGTTATTTGACAGCGGATCAGACTCTCCATCTACCATTTGTTTGAAACTAGGATTATTATGGTACAAGCTGGCTCCGATGTTCTGCATCCCAGCCAATTGATCAGGATTGAATTTGGTTTTATACTTTATTTTTTCTTGGTTAGTCCCTGGTATTTTTTGTGGGACGCCATCTACCTCTTCGTTTCCTTTAAATCGGTTCAACAAAGCGCTTAATTGACCTTGTTCCAATACTCCAAATGGTTTTGGATTATAATTTAAAGCGGTCGGATCTATTCTTTGGTAATTAGGATCGCTAACCGGCAATTCTCCACGTTGTATGTCAGCCAACGTCTTTTCGGTTAGTAACGACTTCTTGGCAGGGTCCTTGTATATGCTTCCAATTCCGGCAATAGATTTTACTTTTTCTCTGGATTCAGCGGCATGGGCTAACATATCGTTGTACATGGCCATCGATTTTTGATAGGCTGCCCCTTTGTCTAAAGAAGGCCTAGCAATGGCTTTTTTATTCTGCATGCTAAACGCCTGCCATTCATTCTTCTTCTGCATTAACTCAGGAATGTCATTGCTATGCATTCCTACGGGCGTTACATTCTTTCCAAGGTCTCCAAAGTATTTATACAGTGCGTCATCCTGTGCCTGTTGACGTTGTTTTGTTTGAATTACGAAATTAGTATAGGGGCTTACATCCAGCGTTACAGCACCACCTGAATACAAATTTGAAGGCAATCCTATTCCTGTGTTTCTAGCCATTATTTTTCTTTAAAAAGTTCCACTGCCGCCGAATGGATCAGCATTTGATTGGCTCCCGCCACCAGTTCCGCCATCTGTTTTAAGAGATTTAAGTTTCGCATAGTTCATAGCCCCTCCGAATAGATTTTGGATGCCAGCGCTTAACATTTTATTATACCCACTTGCCTGTCCTCCCAATAGTTGAGCTTGCTTTTGATACGGCATTACTTTATTATATTGGAACGCTTTTTCATCATCAGCGGCTTTCATTCCCGTTGCTCGACCTAGTTCATTGAATTCCTGATTTCTCTGTCCCTCTGCCGATACTGCTGCCCTTTGCAAGGCGTTATCCTGAATGGCCACTAACTTCCCGACCCCAGCCAAGGAACTTCTACGCCCCTGCAAGGCATTTAACCCCGCTGCCGTCCCCGCCATAGCGTTGTTCTTAGCCATGCTATACGCTTGGGTATCGTAGGGATTTGAATTATACCGTGTCAGCGCTTGGGTATAATAATCTCCTATAGCCTTATTGGGGGTATATACGGGTGTTTGTAGTTTTTCAAGGGCTTTTTGCTTTTTGCTTGCCTTAATCCCTCCAATTACAGACTGGGTTAACCCGGCTACGGCGACGCCTGCTGCTACATAGCTCATTGTTCTATCGTTTTATATATGACGTTGTTTTTTATCCGGCCTCCTAAAAGGGGATTTTCTCTCTTATCTAAGATTTCATCCTCTATCAATCCAACTGCTTCCAAAATAGATTCTTCTGTTTCATCCTTTGGTTGAATATTTGTTTTATGACAAGTTATCCATACGCAGTTTTCATGAATATAAAGGACTCTTCGAGTGTCTGGTAGCGTAATCCCGTAATAGGGTGCTTCAATAAATTGCTCCCCGAAATTCTCACTATAGACGGAAACCTTCCCCTGCATGACAAAATAAGGGTGCTTTGTCTTGTGGATCATGGATGTAATTAAAGTTCCGGCAGGCATGATAATTTCCCGAATGTACATGCCGGGGACGAACTTATGAATCAATGGGCAGTTCACAGGAGGGCAAGCCATCATTGACAATTCCAGTTCGTCAATCTTTTCATTAATTCCTATTTCTTGAATATCATCCATAAATCAGTCGGGTTATATTGTTATCTTGTCCTTCAACTTGCATTCCCATTTTCAGAAGAAACTTAATGGCCCTCTTATTGGTATTCCATAAAAAACAGGCAAAGCAACTTTGAAATTCCTTTCTGATCAGAGTAAAGAATTGCCTCAGAAAATGCCTGGTTCTCATAGAAGGGGAAATTGAAAAGCTAATTAATAGGCCGCCTCTTTTCACGTAGTACCCCACCAAAACACCCTTCTCAAAAATGCCCATATAACTCAATTGGTCGAATTCAGATAGCTTTCTTAGAATGTCTTTTTGGACATCATCAATGGTCTCAACCTTTACGTTCGGGTCGTATAGGGATAGGATAGATTTATCTCCTGTGAAGGATATCTTAACCGCCGCCTTTAATTGGTCATATGTAATGGGTTTAGAGGTCATTTGGCAGTTAGTTGAGAGTCAATATATAGAATGCTTACCATGTTTAAAAATACCAAATTAGGCGCACTTTGTTGGCTAAATTTGACAATAATATAGTTCCCTTTTAGCTTATCCCCGTCAATCAGACCTCCCACGCTTAATGTATCATTAAAGAATGAGGCATGAAACATTGATTCCAACTTTTCAAAATCTGATGCCAACAGGTTGCTTTGTTGCTTAACAATACCGTAACTATCGGACTGCGTTTCAATCTGTGGGCAATCCCACGCTATATTTGCTTCTTGGGTGAGCGCCGAAAAGGTTTTCTTTTCCAATGCATTAGCGTTAAATACCCCTTCTATGGAAGCTCCGTATTGGGTTCCATAAAAAGAGCAGAACGTGTCTGAATTATGGGTCCATAACGCCCCGACCTTCCAGGACATAAGTAACGTACCCAACGTGTCTATCCATTCTGGCGCGTAAGAATAGAAACTCTCGAACGCCTTTTTGTTTTCATCGAAAGATATCGTATAGGACGGCTGTTGAAATATAAGCGTGGTTGGGCTGGAATATCGACTGATAGCCTCCATGGCAATGACGTACTTATTGGTATACGCGTCGAAGGCTCCATATATTGTAGGATCGCCCATGTATGTTTCCCCAACTGGAACTATCCCATTATTCAAGGCCCTCCTATAAGCTTTTAAATTCATTACAAAGAAGGCATTCATGGAGAACTCTATGCTTATGGGCTTAACCCCGTCGAAGGACAATCTACATACAACACCTCGGTAGTCGTCGACGAAATAATCCGCAAAGTTGTTCCAAGCCAAACTTTCCGGCACTTCCCCAATACCATAATCCCCTTGGTAATATGTTATCTTGTTTATCAGTTGGGAGCTATTGGCCTGTAATGGGTTGCCGGAAACATCTTCTACAATTTGCGTCAAAATGGGAACTCGGCCAACCTTTAACCTTTGGTATACATTCAAGGCTCGGTCCCGGATGTGGAACCTCATAATATCTCCAAAGGCTCGGTCGTATTCATCTGCGTTTTCAGGATAGAACCGGTTCGTATTATTGATATTTGTATCCTCTTGATAAGCCAATGAAAACCTATCCAAGGTTGGATAATATGTCTGTTTGGCGTTTTCATCATAAACCGAAGGCCGATTATTTGAGTTAGTTATGATAGCATACTTATCGCTGTAGGTGGATTCAATGATGGGAATTGAAATGTTGTTTACGATAGAGATAATATGCCCCGTAAAGGCTCCAATGGTGAACATATTTACACAGTAGGTAATGTACCACATCTTGGCTCCTGCGGGAAGCTCAAAGGTAAAGTCAACAGTATATTCATGAAGTATTCCAGGCTGCAATCCGGTTTTCAGAGAAATTATGTTGTATATAATAACGCTTGCTGGTAACTGAACTTTGATGTACATAGCGAATTGGCCATTCGGGTCCACGCTATCTGTAACCGGGATAGTAAATTGAACTCGAACGTTAAAAGGAGAACCGGATTCATTATAAACCGTCCAATCTGTATCGCCGTATTGGGGAGGATCGGTATGCCCAAGGTTACTATTCCTATTGATTCCCCCTTTGATATTCCACACTCCGTTATCTACGATGGGAATACTCCCTCCGCCAGGGTTTACCCATACAGTGCTATATGTTGTTCCTTGGACATATGTACCTGTGTTGACCGAATACTTATTACTTGTCGGAACGCTTCTATAACGGTAAAAGAAATCACCCTCTGTCAGGTTGATAATGGCAGGTTGAGATAAGGTTGTCGTCTGGGTTTGTTCGGCTCCAATATGAAAAGCGTTCACGGTTCCCCACTGACCAATTGAATATTGCCGTCCGAATTCAAAATACTGTTGCGTCCCCGGGCTGCTGGCGTGTTTTACGTAGTTATAGATTAGAATCTTATAGTTCTGAAACTTTAACCCGCCAAAATCAAAGAAAGAGCTAATATCCGGTGTGGGATATTTTATCTGCAAGAATAAACCCGTCTTGGTTTCCCCATCTGAAAGAATAGATGCTCTAAGCGCCAATATCTCATAATCATATAAGGGCAAAACGGTAGGACTTACTCCAAATGGATAGCTCTTTAAAAATCGAATCCGATCTCCTGGCGTGAAGCTATAACCAACTGCCGGAACATTCCCGGATGCAGACCCTTGGATATTGGCGTTGTAATCATTCATGTTGTCTATCCCTATGAATGCGTACTTATTACCATCGCTACCATCTACACCCGAATAGGTGCTATTACTTACCCAAAATTCATGCTTATCATATGTCAGTTTTAAAGACCGAAGGACGTGAAAGTACTTAGCCCAAATCGGGGGACGACTGAATATACTTAGTGCAATTTGAGGGGTAGTAGTTCCCTCTGCGTCCGAGAGCGTATCTATGAACCCGTTTACCGGAAGCGTGGCCCCGTTTGTTACACCATGTTCATCAAAATATTGCAAGGCAAATTCTTCCTTGGATTGGTGCGCATAGGAGAAATGAACGTCATTAGTATTGTCGAACGTATCTGTTTGAAGTTTTACAACTTGCGCGGTATATAAAACGATATTGGTTTGCGATATCGTTAGGGTGTTGGTGGTCTGTCCGACAAAGGAAAAACCCTGAACAAGCGCGGCAGCTTTAAGGCCATTGAGAATATCAACCGTATTGGTTGTAGTTGTCGTGCTTTGATATTGAAATTTCTTGGTGGTCCCGTTCTGTAAGGCGCAATCCACAATATAAAATGCCTTACTGTTATTAAGGGTTATGGGATTCCCGGAACCATCGTTCGTCCCTGTCCCGGTCAAGTAAATAACAATAGTATTTGTAGTCGGATCGCTATCAACCCCATTTTGAGAGGCAAAAAATAACAACCCGTTGAAGGTGGATACCGGAGGGGTGTAATTTAGATTAGTCCCCAAGGTCATATTTAAATTAACCTTATCGTATCCTTCCGTAATTCCCCCATAGATAAGCGTGTTCCCATTGGGAGACTCTTGGGCATTTGCAGACAAGGGCACCCAATCGAATAAAAGGACTTGTTCTTTTAAATCCCCGTAGGTATATGACCCGTCATTATAGAACCATAATTTATAGATGGAATTATCAGGGATCGATAGGTCTGTCTTGTCTAACGATTGAATTAAAAAATATTCTCCTGTTGTATCGTTGGGGGCCGATCCAGTCGTCGTTATCTGCCGCCCCCATAGTTCAATCTTTTGCACGGACGAGTCGCCTGTTGAAAAGCATGTCGAAATCCTAGAATTAATATTTTTGTTGGAGTCGTTTGTATCCAGAAAAGGGTTAAATGGTAATGGTATTGCACTCCCAGAGCTATAAACAGACTTCTGAAAGTCATCGTAAACGAACCTATACTTGAATTGGAATAGTGAATTTCGAAGGTTGTTTACAGTAACTGTCGTATCATTTTCGTAGGTACATTTTACGACCATTGACGGAGGCGCTTTGGCGATATCCAAATAGGACCTAACCCATGGCGTATAAACCCTATCGACATTTATATAAGAAGGTCTCCCAAGGGAGTCTATGAAGTTCACTAAATCACCTTCGTCCCGATGAATGATGTTGATGTTGTATATTCTTTTTGACGGCGTGAAGTTGAGAATATCAATTCCTGAACTATCTGTTTTACTTTCCAAAACCTTTACAACTGAGTTAGCATTAGCGTCATAGTAAAGGATTGAATGATTCCCATTATTGTTCCAAACGAAATAATAGTATCTGCTTCTTAACTTATCTGGACGGCCCCCAATAACTTTATTGATTCCCGCAGGCAGCGTATAAGGCACCAATTGATTCCCGACAATATTAGATACGATCTTGTCATTAGCCAATCCTTCACTGTCTCTTGTGATGTTGAGCGCGTCGATATAATCACCTTCCCCTATTCTGTAGGGATGATCGTCTAAGTTTAGCCGCCCGCTGAATATTTTATTGATTAATGGCATTACGCTTTGACTGTAATTCTTTGATTTTCAAGGTTCCACAGATATGCTTCGTCCAAATAGAAGGGCCTCCATCTGGCGTTAGCTAGTCTCCGTTCGTTATAATAATTCCGTTTGCGCTGTTCTTTGTCCCCCAAGCCGCCGCGTCTGCTATTCGGGAGTAGGGCGATGTCCAACCAAGCGATGTACCAAATCAGGGCTTCCTTGAATTGGACCGGTAGATAGTATTCATCTGTCTTACCGTTGGGGCTGGCGATGTATTCCAGGCAGATATAGTCATAACAGAACCATTCGCTCAAAAGAATGATTCCGGCAGTCTGATCGATCTTAAAGTCTCCAAGGAATGGCTGTCCGCTGGGCATACCGTATAGATTGGTTATACCGTACCCATTCCAATAATTAAAGAATATGGGGGAATTGAATTGATACCAATCGTATAGGTGATTGTCTTCTGTTCTTGCTGCCCGATTAGGGAGCATATCGGCGAAAGTTGTTAGCTTATCGTTGTGCTTTAATGGGATCACTTCTCCCTGTTCATTGAAGACCCCCACTTTACAATAGTTCAAATAATCATCGGGGAGATTGACGGTTTTATTGGCATTGATGGGCAGCTTTTTAGACCGAATCTGAAAGAAGAAATCCAGCCCCATTTGAGTCATTCCGTCAAAAGCAATATTCCAGCACTTGTAGAATTTACTAATGCCTTGTTCGCTCCTATCCAAATACGTATTTACGCATTCTTCAACGGTTATAAAGGATTGCTTTTGCTGGGTCATGGTCTTAGTTTTCTTGTGCTATTAAGGCGGTATCTTCCATAAGGTAATGCTTAACGCCGTCTATCTCTAATTCGGTCCCCCACTTATGTACTCTGTGAACCACTTGCCCGGGCGTAAAGCGCATTGGCTTTTTTGCAGTCCCATTCCCGACTGCCACTACCCAAGCCTTATCGTTTTCTTCGGCGAAACTTTCCGGCACTACAATACCTCCTTCGGATACGCATTCGGAAGGGAACAATTTAATAAGAACCTTGTCAAGAATTGGCTGTACTTTACTCTGTATCGGCATATGATTCTTTTGCATATTGATTAATAAACCCATTTAATCCACTCCCTGATTCAGCTAGTCGTTTCATCTCATCTACCATTTCTTCTCCTGTGCTATCATAATCGTATGTATACGTTACCCCATTCGAGAAGCTAACTTTTATAAAATCATCTCCTATTTCGTAGGCATCGATATTTGACTTCCCGGTTGAGTTAAAATAAGGTTGCATTAGTTGTCTCTTTTATCGTTGGTTATATCTTTGGGTGTCATTCGTTCCTTCAGCAAGTTCCGGGTGCAGTAGTCCAATGCGACCGGAAGATAGTCTGCCGGGACATTTAATTCACTGTCGAAGTCTGTCGGATCGCCGCCTGAAATCATAGTAGCCCTCCCGGTATAATCGAATAATTGTAAAGTACTAAGGACGTATACAAACTTCCCTTCTGGCCAACATAATTGCTTATTTGGTATCGGCCTCATTCGTCTGGCAAACCCAACTTGATTTTCGCTTAATGGGATAGCCGGGTCCGACAACTTACCATTGACATCCGCGAACCTGAGAATATTTAATCCCTCATTCTTCCCTATGCCAAGTGGGATTTGAGGTAGTTCTATCTTAAAAACGAAATCTTCCTCTTGAACAATGGGCAAACCTTTAAAGGTCGTGTAGAACGAATTGTTGACATAGGAAACGCCATCGAAGGCAATTGAATCCTTATAGGCTTGTTTAGCTGCCAACCCAATCCCTGGTTCAAGCCATGTGTTAACCAGATTGTCGGTAATAGTCCTGTCATTCGGGGGTTGCTCCCCATAAACATTTCTTACTACCATCTCTATGAATACGCCTCTTGTCATTGTCCTACGGCTTTAATTTCGTTAGCGTATTGAGATACCATTGGAGCCTGCAAACTAACACCAAACATCTTTAAAGTGCGTGATAAAATTTCCATCATATCCATGTCATACCATACCGGATCAACGCTGTTAGCTGGATCATAAATAGGTCGTCCATTCCCATCTGGATTATAAGCCCATTTTATTTCAGGAGGGGTTTTTACATAAGATAGCTTTGCGGTCCCTAAAGTATTTGGGTAAAATCTGAATCCACCGTCTAATTTAGGGTCATCATTCCCTTCTATCAGATAGATAGGATTTGTAGCTACGGGATCAATTTTTGACTTGATGAATGCTTGCTTTTGATGCTGTTGACAGTACCGGATAGCTCTATCATCTGTCGTCATCATAGCATCTACTTGCTGGAAATCATTGGGGTAAGAAGAAAAGCCAGTACCATCTACAGTCAGGGTGATAAACGGACCAATAAGAGGCGTTAAAGATTGCCTGACTTGCTGATTCATCCCGAACTGAACTTTTGGTACTGGCCTTTGATATTGATATTGTTCAAACTCACCTAAAAGATAATCGGTATACATAAACTGAGACATGTTAATAAAAGTATTGTAATCTGCCGGGCTGGCATATCCTTGCTGACTCTTAGCAAGCACCTTTTTAACTAATGTATACCCGAAATCTGCCGTCATTTTTTAGGTTGTGTGATCAGTTAATTGTTTCAAAAATGTTCTTCCTTCTTCTGAATTAGTCAAAGCTAACTCAATTAGGTATTCGGCTGCTTTATCTTTTCTTGCCGAAGGGACTTTGCATATAAACCCGCCTGCTGAAAAATGGGCCGATCCCGGTTGTCTCCCCAAATCAATTTTAGAGTCGATTATAGCCCTCTTCACCATCCAAGACACCTCCACTTCTTTGGACTCTAGTGACTCCTTAAATCGCTTCGGGTCCCTTTTGGCTTTGATTACGTACTGGGTTCGGATACCTTGTTCTGTCTTTGGTTCACCGAATTCATCATTGAACGCTACGCCAAGGAACTGCGCATGTTTTTTAACTTTCGCAAATGGCATTTCCATAGCAATCCTCATAACCTCAATTTCCAGCATTTCTTTGGCCAGGGCTTCTTCTTCCTGTTTGGCTGGATTCCATTCAAAGTACTCCGTTTTGCCTCCGGGAACTCGCTTAGGGTTGTCTACGCAATCCCTTCTCATTCGAAGAAATTTAAGCGTATTGGTATCCCATAATGGAATTCTCAAATGCCTGTTCTCGAAAACCAGATTCAAAGGGCGGTTGTTCTCGGCGTACTCTTTAGTCACGTCTTTTTGATCTTTCAACCAGATAGAATCGATTCCGGCGAGAAGTCTCATCCTTTCTATTTTACCGGTTTCCGGGTTTATGGTATCATCAATATGATGCACATAAACGCGCCCCCTCTTTTTTGTGTCTACCAGTTTGAATATCACAAACTTCTGTTCTGCTACTGGCGTTTCTGCGATTGCCATCTCTGAAATAGCCTCTTCTCTTGCAATTGATGCATCAAGCTCTTCCTGAGCTAATTTTACGTGTGATAACTTTGCCATGATTATTTTTTTATTTAAGGCCATGCGGCCCCTCTGCTGCCAGAGGTATTATAAATAATCAGGGATGGGCTTAATCCACCCCTGATTTTGAAAATTATTGACCTGGAGTAAAGATGAACTGGTTTGCGCCACAAATCCTTGTCCCGCGGTAGCAAATTTGTTCAACGTTATCCTTCATCTGGCCATTGGTCGGGTTCCTGGAACCACCACCATGCTGCCATACGCGGATACCGTTACCGACTGTTCCACCAGCAGGAGGATCTTGGTACATAACGGTTACGTTTTTGTACGTCTTGCTTGCATCCTTGGCATCAGGAACGCTATTGCCCATTGGAAGGATATATCCGGAATTCCGATGGAAGTCATTGGTTGGCGTCTTGCCAGTAGTATACTCCGTGTTAAACTGAGGGTACTTTTTGGCCATGAACATATATTCGTCAATCTTCATGCTCTGTACGCCGTAAGCGATAGCCGCCTCTTCGGAGTTTTCGTTCTTCCCCCACACCCATGCACCAGCAGGGAATTCTTTGAAGATGCCATCGGAGAACCCTTGGCGAAGGAAGATATCCTGCAACCACATGGCTTGTTTTGCACAACCGTTCACGTCCATGACGCGGGTAATTTCGTGCAATTTCTGGATATCGATGGTCGCGCCGATACCAACCGTTTCGCCGTCCTGACGAATTTTCGGGAACACGCCCTGAGATCCAATCGAATTGGTAAGGCCGGTATTGTTCTGCGTATCGCCAAACATCAGTTTGAATTCCACGTTGTTCTTGTAACGGGTATTCGACTTAACGAGACCCTTGTACGTGAAGTAGCTGTAACCAGCCTGCTGACCACCGGAAGGTTCTGTCCCAGATACACCGGAATCATAAAACACTTCGGCCATTTCTGCAAGATCGGTTGCGGACCAGCTTTCGCGCATTTCTGTAATGCTATTGCTGTACAATTGATCCAAGTGGATAAGCGGCTCAATGGAGTTAGAGGCTTCACCGGCATCAACGTCGCCAGCAAATTTCAGAATTTCACCGGCTAGAAGGCTAGTAGAACCTGCGGACGTAAAGCCCTGGGTTGATTTCTTGGGGCGAACTGTGAAAGTAAACGCATTTGGTGTGGTCGTGTCAATCGTAAGGATTACGCCTTCGATATCGGACGAAGCTACGCGAAGGGTTTCACCGACACGCAAAGGACTCTGTGTTCCTGAGTTGAAGTGATCGCCAAGAGCTAAGGTAAGCGTAACGGTTGCGCCAGCGGCGGCGGCTACGGTACCGTTGTTGGTTACACCTTCCATGAGTTTGCCGCGATTTTCGGCCCATGTGTAGGTCTGGTTGATGGCTTTTTCCATACCTGCGTATGTCATTAACCACCATGTAAAATCCTCGTTACCGTACTTTTCTGTATACTTAGGATACAGTGCGGGTTTAAGAATCTGTAATTGAGAAATGAGCGCCCTTGTGACGCCACCGGTGATACTAATATTGCCCGGCTGCAATATATTTGATGTAGGAATACCTGCCATTTTGTTTATGTTTTGTAGTTATCAAAAAAATAAAACAAACTAGGCTTCCATCAGATAGGCTAACTCTTTTTCTTTTGCGTCTACGGCTTCCGGCTGGAATGTTTTGGTCGGTTCGTTGATCTGGATATTGCTTTTTGATTTCAGGTAGAGGTCCATCCGCTTTGAGGCGGCTTCATTAACCATTTTCTGGAAAACTTTCTCTTTATTCTTCAAGAGATAAACGTCTTCCACAATGCGTTTAATGTCTGGAACTCCGTCTTTGTCAAACCACAATTCTCCAAAGAATCCACTGTAGCCTGTTTGTGCAAAAGATTCGAGTTGCGTTTTCAGAGCAGTTTTTTCATCCTCACCTACGTTATAACCGATGGCCATCTCGACTTCCGTGTCTTTGAAGGTTGCGTTATAACCGTTGAAGTTTTTAAACTCACTGCCTAATTTCGCTAAATATTGAGCTTTGTCAGCTTCGGCGTCGTCCAATTCCTTTTGGGTGGCTGCCTGTGCTTTAGGATCAACTTTTTGAATATCTGGGAGTACTAATTCGCTTTGGTATTTAGCCAGTTCTGGCTTTGCTTGCTTGGCCGCGATGATCATTCTCTTTTCCACACGTTCGACTTCTTTCTTCCAGCGATTTTCGCGCTTTTCAAAAGCCTCTTCGGTTTCATCTTCGTCTTGTTCTGGCTTTTCCGGGATTGAGAAGTCTTCCGAAAATTGGAATGCCACTTCATCCGGCGTAAGGTCTTTGTTCTTCAAGGCCATGTTCAACTTAATGACTTCGGCGGCCTGATCCAACTTGCTTACGTCGGCAGAACTCAGCTTGGTGATCTTGGTCTTTTCGGAGAGGTAGTTGTATACGTCTTCTTCCTTTCCTTCTTTCAGGTAGTCAAAGAACTTCTGGCTTGCCTCGTTGGCGAATTTTATTTCCGCCGGGGTCTGGGCCGCTTCTTTTAACTTCCTTAGCTCGACTAATTCCGTATTGGCTGCCTTTGCAGATTCTACGGATTCGAATCCTAGCCCTTTGACATAGGTTTCTTCGTCGAAAGTTTTTTCTTCCGGTTCGGCTACAGGCGCTGCCGCCTTTTGTTCGGGGACTGCTCCCTCTACTAATTCCACACCATCGAAATTATCGATGCCGTTTGTGGGAATAGTTGGCTCGTTTTGTTCCATATATTGTTAACTGATTTTGCTGAGAAATACTAAAATCTTGGTCGCGGTCGTTCCGGACAACTGAAGATATCGGCCAATGTATTGGACTCGCCACAACCCGGATACGGCCCCTGTAGTCGCCCCAACCCCAGTATTAAGATTGATTGCCTGCACTGCTGTGAAGTTGGCGGCTGCCAACGGGGATTCACCCACAGAGCCAGTAATAGCCCCTCCGTCATTGCTGCTATTAAAGGTCACGGCTGCTGCCGGGCCGACTAACTGGACAACCGCCGTTTCGTAGCCGGTCATATCTATATTGTAGATTCCGGTAGCGTTAAATTGGGCGGTCGCGTCAATCGTAATTCCTAGTCCCATATAATTAATTTATCAAGTTAATGTGATTATCTCTGTGGCGTTCAAAATTCCAGGGGTCGTAGTGCTGTCAAAGCGGGCATCAGGCGTAACCGGCGTTACTTCATAGCTATTCCCCCTGTAATCAACAGAACAGACATACCCCACTTTAGAGGATGAAGTAATGACGGCTTTTTGCCCCACCGTAACGGCACTCAATTTCGCCAATGTCTCCGCACTATTCAGATAGACTTGGACCGATTGCCCTCTTTGTGCCGGGCTACTTATTTGGTTAATCGTTGTTGCCATAGTTTATTGCATTTGAGGTTGAGATTCTTGTTGTTCTTCTTGTGGAGCTTCCTGTCCTTCCGGCTGGCCGCCCTCCTGTTGTTCCTGCTCCATCTGTTGTTGATGTTGAGCTAGTGCCGCCTGTTGCATTGCCATCTCTTGTAATTGGATTTCGGATTTCAAATCGTTATCAGTTATTTTATAGAACTGATTTACAAGGGCCTGCTGTTCTGGCGGCAATGGCTTCCCTAATATAAATGCCTGAGTAAGAAGCTCCTGCACAAATTGCTGTTCCGATAATTGCCTTGCATTTAGATTCGTTGTTTTCTGTAATTCCATATCCCCTTGGCTCTTTGCCTGCGCGGATGCCACCTGTTGCTTGGCGTTTTCTTGGGCATTTTGTGCGGCCTGCTCTTGCGCTCCTTTGATAGCTCTTTTCTGAGATTGGCGAAATAATACCTCTCCTAGTTTGAAATCTTCCTGTGCTACTCTGAGTATTTTGAAAGGGTCAAGATATAAAATGAGTTGTGGGTTAGATGCAATAGCCTGATTCATCATTGCGTCCAAACGTTGGATTTGCGCCTCTGTCGGTAGCATCCGGGCGGCCGTACTGAATATGCGCCCCTTCACATCTTCTTCCCCTATAATATGCCGGTACACGCTTGCCCCGTAAGTTACGCTGTTTTTGAGAAGACATGCAACCTTACGGCTGGTGTCTTCCATAACATATAAGTATGCATTATAACAATAATTTGTGGCATTATCGCTCTGTGCAAGTGATTGTTCTACGTTATCAGAGGTTACGCGTGGTTTAAGAGCCTGCGATCCGATATTGGGGTCTTCCCCTAGTTCATCTTTAAGGACTTGAAAATGGTAATTGTAAAGCGTTATAAGCCCCTGCATTTGAGCCAGGAAACCGGCATTAGCTAATTCTGTGATTGGTGCGTGGATTGGATTGCCTTCGGCATCTCGCCCCCGGTAATACAGCCTACCCGTTTGCTCATGGATTTTCTGTTGTTCGATAGGCTTCGTCATGCTGGCCAACCCTAAATCCAATTCCTGCAAGGCGTCTACGTCAATGGCATAACCAGCCGGGGCCATCTTAGCGACAAGCTGTTGTATCTTCAACCGGGCGATGGTCATTTGATCTACTGGCTCTTCTACTTTTTCCGGAATGGCGATATTGCGCATATCGTTGTTCTGGTACATGTAAAAGCTGTAGGAAAATTCCGCATTGCCAATTTCTTTCGGGTCCTGAGGACGGATCATATTGGTTTTAAGGCCCCATTCCAGCATCACTTGGGCAGACCTTGCATAGACCCCCCGGTAGATATTCCAGTTTTTGTCCTCTACGTATTCTTCGTTATCTGCTGGTTTGGCTGTCTGCCCTTTGCGAACCAAAGTACTCTTGTTCTTTTTGGTCGTAATGATCGTATAAGGATCGGAATCCAGGCTCCTAACCTCAAAGTCCATTACATCAAAGTTCCATTCGTCATAGGGCCTCATGATACAGGCGCTCCATTCGTTCAGCCAAGTGATTTTATCCATCAACTGGTAGTCCTTGGTCTGTTGGGCGATCTTCCAAATCTGTTCTTCGGTCAGTTTACCGCCGAATTCTTTCCCGTACTTCCGGCGAAGGGTACTTATTTTCATAGCCCGTACCTGCCCACGCATGGTCGTATCCCGGAAGTCCGGGTATTCGGAGAAGGTATAAAGCGCATTTTCTGGCTTCACCCAGTCTACGTGAATCACTCCTTGTTCGTCCATCCAAGTGTAAGTCCCCACGAATCCCGTTTCGGCGCTGTCGTGTAAGAGTTTTTCTTTCAGAACTCCAAACCAACCATTTGTCTCGAAAATATCGTTCGTTCCTTCTTCGTAAAGTATTTCTTCTGGCAGCCGAAGAGACTGCGTAAACCAGGTTTCCAGGTCCTCTTTATCTTCTGGCACGAATTGATCTGGGGGGATCATAGGAACGCCCGTTTGCTCTTGGAGTTGTTGTAGCTGGGCTTGGTGATTCATGACAAACTCCGCTTGTTCGTAGTTGTCCTGCTTATCTTTCACCGAAAGGGGGTCAATAGCCTTGACGACTATCTTTTCATTTCGCCCCATCCATGCCCCTACTAACTTGGTAATGATTGTATTAACTATCAGGGGAGCCTTCCAAAGGAGATTGACAAAATTTGTCTTGCCATTAAAATCCAGCAAGTCGCCGAATTTGGCCCGAATATTGACCCGCCCATTGGCCATATCCCTGTTCTTCTTATACCGTACGTTTCTGAGAAAAAAGTACCCGGTATTCCCACCCATTTGACTTTCAAAGTACTGCGCCATTTGTTTCCCAAATCTAGGGTCGGATTTACTTTTCGTATCCGTTGTTAATTGGAACGATTTAAGCACTTGCCCACTCCCGGAAGTCGTGTCAATTTGGGAAAATTCGGCCATTAATGGGAAATTGTTTCCCAAATATAATGATTATGCCAAACAGACAAAGATTTTTTTATTCAATAAGAGCAATCCGTAACCCATTATGCTAAATGCAGTTAAGATATTTCTCTTGAACTTTTATCTCTTTTTCTAGTCGATCTATCAATTTTTCGATTACAACGGAATAGCCTTTTTTGCGCGTCAGCAGTAAGAGAGCGAACCTTAAATCCCCTTGTTTGTGATTATTATCTTTCCATATAAGGGGCAAGAGGTTCTCCGGATGCCAAAGGAGTTTCATTTCAGCCTCATCCTGGATATCGAAAAGCCAAAACGGGACTACATGATCCACAACCCAATGAGTACCATAGTTCTGCCAACTCATGGTATCCAGCATCCGACTTTCCATTAATACTTTCGTCTCCTGCCAGTTCAATCCTATCCACTCCCTGATTTTTATGGGTGTAGCCTTCCCCCGAAGAAATCTCCTGAAGGCGGATTGCTGCGCTTTTTTGACTTTAAGTTTCTTTTGATACTCGGTTTCTACCTTGTTCATTTGATGACTTTTTAAGTGTGGAACGCTTTTTAAATCTCATAGCCTCCTTGTAAATTCATTAGATTCAACTAAATGAATTACAATGGATAGAGTCTGCAAAAATACAAAAAACGAACAATGATATAATTAGAAAACATACGTTCCACGCAACCGGATTTATTCCTCATAAACCTTAACTAGCGGCTCCTTTCTACGCGGCGGCAATACCTTGACTTCCATCAGGACAGAAATGAGCATCAGGAATGAAACAATACAGTCATAGGCGGTTCTGTCGTAGGGGTCAAATACCTTGGCAGTCGTTAATATTTCTTCGAAGTCAATCAAATCACAATGATACTCGAAATATGCAATCCCGTTATCTAATTGTCTAGTTAAGCTAAATGGCGTTATAGGCGTCCCTCTGTGCCTTTCTGCTTTTTCTCTTTTGTTCGGATCGATTAAACTTAAGGGATACCTTCCCAGATAGCCTATCTTACCTCTTTCTCGAAAATATCCTTCGTAATCATCCGCCGTATGCTCGTAAAAAGCCTCATACCCCATGAATTCGGCAGCAAGCATTACCTGCTCATGAAGCATATCTTTCACTGCTGGCCTCCCGTAAAGATGCCCTATCGCCTTCCCTGTGTTATGCGGATCGTTTATATCAAACCTTCTGCCTATCCAAGCAGAAGCCTTTGATCCATATTTACGACCACCCTGTGAATTGCTATAGCTATCTACGGTAATCGCTCCATCCTCTGTTCTGCCGGGCCTCCTTATTCTTCCATCATTCACATACTTATTATTCTCACTTTCAGGAGGAAACCATGTTATTTTCCAATGGAAGGCGCGCTCGTTATCGGTGACATCTCTCCATTTTACTTTTTGCTCCATATCCCTAAAGAATACTATACTTCTTTTAAAAATCTTATTCTTCTTTAAAGACTCTTCCCGGGTCACAATATTGTACATATTGAAAATACACTCGGTATTAGCGGACATGAACATTTCTTGTTCATTAAAAGAGTATTTTCTTATCTCTTCTTCTAAGGCCGCTCCTTTTAATTTTTTTCTCCTGTTTTCTAGGTATGCCTTTGCCCCTAATTTTAATTGGCCATTATATTTCTTCTCCCCGTATTTGGCTATTAAATATTTTGATTGCTCTTCGTTTGGCGGATCAATTATGGATTCTCCGTATTTACCGATAAACCCGGCAAGCCCATCATACCCTGGGCAATAGTATCTCACTAAACCATTGGCTGTAGCTTCTTCTGATATATCTAATATATCAGCATCTTCGTCGTTGCCTGTTTCTTCGTTTTTCCATGTTGCGTCATCCCACACTATCTTAAAGGCCGCACCACCCTTTTTGGTAAGCTCATTTACAGTACTCGGAAACTCTCCAAAACCTACACGCTCGGCACCCTCAACAAATGTTTCAAGGAAAATAGATATGAACTGATCGAAAGGGACATCCGCAGGGAATTTTCCACCTTCATCGATAAACCCCCACGTAACCCTCTCAGAATCGTATGAATTTGTAGCGGTTGGTTGGTAGTCTAATATGGAATTTAGCCCCTCTACCTCATCAATAAGTTGCGCCTTTTTTGTTTTCTTTGTTTTTGCCAAAGGAACATTGAATACAAGTTCACTTCTTGAATCTTTATCATTTGCGATAGTGGGTTGTAAGAAAAAGGGAAGATGCCTGAACCCGAACTGCATTCGGTATATAAACATCTTTCTGGCATCCGCACTTGTTTTTGATACGTGCGCTCCTCTGGCATTTTTGTTTGTCGTGACGTGGTTAACTACATTCGAAGAAGACTCCGATGACGCGCCGCTACGTCGGGATTTACCCCGTATGACACCCCTACACCAGTAAACATTATACCAGTAATCTAAGTATAGAAAGTAGCGCCTGCTGGTATCCCTGTATTCAGGAGCTTTTTTATTTTCTAAAGTCCAGTATTGTAGATAGTAGTAGTTACGGCCTGTGATAAAAGTTTTTTTGCCATTGACGTAGAACCAAAATCCGTTTTTAATCCTATTGAATTCTTTAATGGCAAACTCTTCCTGATCGGTTGATAACTGTATGTTCCCGTCCTCATCCCTTACTATAGATCTGAAAATTGCTGGGAGCGGCTTGCGTCTCCAATATTGTTCCTCCTTAGGCATTCCCCAATCTTCTACTTCTGATTCAGGCGGCTCATCAGGCAATTCTATTTTTGTATGATAGACTTCAATAATCTCTCCCATTACCCAGCAAATTTATCCAAGAATGATGTTTTTTTCTTCATGTCTTTTTCTTCATCGCCAGTAACGCCAGCTGACTGCCCCAATGTAGCTACAGTTTCCGATAACGATTTTATTGCCGACCAAATTATTTTCATTCTTTCCATTGTTTTATCTGAAGCATCATCGATGTTTACCGTTTTTAAACTTCTGGCATTAAGCATGTCTGCTAGGTCATTCATGTTGCGATTTAACGAATAATATAGTTTAGCATTCCCTGGCATTTCGAATGCTGTCACCTTCTCTTCAAGAATTTTCACTTTTCGCCTTTCTTGATCCAGCTCTTTTTTTATGTCTTCTAATGACTCTGACATATTTGTTTTTTTATAGATTCATCGAAAGATACACCCTTTTTAAGATTATCCAACTGCCACAAGGGTTGAAGATTGGTATAATGGAAACAAGCTCTTTGGTCTTCTTCTAATCTAAGATCAAATTTAGAGCATGGCTTAATATGATCAATATGTATGTCACCTGACATAAACAAATCCCACGTCATGCCTTCAGAAAATAAAGAAGTGAAATATTCCTTGAAGAATGGGATTGAACATCCAAGCAAATTCTCAGTTGTATCCGATTTTATAGTATTCCATTTTTTTAGTGCAAATCTAGTCCTACTCCTAAGGTTTTTAAGTATCCGGAATTCTATATCGGTGGCTGATTTTTTATTATTATAAATCCTGTTTCTTTCCCGTGTACGTTCAATAGATCGTTTTCTAGTTTCCCTTATCTTATCCTTATTCTTTAACCTGTATTCCTTTTGCTGTCTCTTTAGCTTTTCCCGTTGCTCTGGCGTCCTTTTATCCCTATATGCTTTTTGCCTAGCCTTGTGAAAGGCTGCATCTTTAGAGACTACAGCCTTTCTTCTCTCATAAATTTGATCTCCTTTTTTAAGTCTATACTGTCTGTCGGTTTCCCTCTTCTTGTGTTTATTTTTATCTCTATATTCTTTACTTTTCTCTTTAAAATATTCTTTTTTTGAATTCCAATTTTCTTTTGTCTTTTTGCAAATAGATTCTGCATTGTTCCTATAATATTCTTTCCTTTTTTTAACTACATACTCAATGTTATTCTGCGTATGCACCCTTTTTCTTATAGTATCGCAAGGTTTGCAATATGGTTGCGTCCAACGTCCTTTCCCGGCCGTATTGTATTCCGATAACGGCTTACTTATCCCACATATCTTACAAACCTTTTCTGTTCTGGATGCTATTTCTAGCGAAATCTGAGATTTGCTTTTTAATGGTTTGCATTTCTTACAATTACCCCTATACTCGTTCCTTTCCTTTCTGAAATAAAAATTACTTACTGGCAAGTCTTTTTGACATACATTACAAACCTTTGTTTGCATCTTTTTTTTAATTTAGTTCAGGATTTGTTTCGGGTTCGAATTCTTCATGGCAGCAGCATGGAACTAGGATGAGTACATCTTTTATGTCGTCTTCTGTTTCGATTTCAACTACTTCTGAGTTAGCTGCGCAGGCCCCAATCAGGTCTTCTCCGTAAGGTATGAATACTTCCATATGGCCGGGGAGATACTTAATTAGCTTCTTTAATTCCTTTATAGTCATGTTGAAGTGGTTTTGCGTCGGAAGGTGTCAGGCCTATTAAAAGCTCCCCTTTGTTTACTTTTTTTGTGAAATTGTGGTGGACGAGGATTATTTCTTCACGCTCATGTTCTGGTTCGTTTTCGAAGTGGCGAAGTCTTATGATTCTCCTTTCGCGTCCGTTGTCTTGGAATATCACCTCATAGTCGGATGCCTTCAAAGTCATTACACACTGTCCTTTGTATTCTCCGGAAGTTATGTATAGTATGTTGTTTAGCTTCTTTGGGGGGATTCCTTGGATAAATCCTTTGTAAGGATCGAATACGCGCAGGCCGGTAGCGAAGCCTTTAATGGGCTGCCAATCGCCGTCTGGCATCTTCCATATGTAGGCTTGAAGTTCCGGGAAAGAAAAGTATCGAATGTCTGAGGCTATATCCGATCCTGATAATGATTTGTAATTGAATATCCGGTTTTCATCCGTCAGGGCATTATGATGGAAAAGTATAGTTGCGCCTTCTGGGATGTTTTCGGAACTCATTACTTCGCCCTGTGAGGCCTCTGTATAATTCCTTTGGAAATTATCGTAACGCCTTTCAAGTCTAATGACTTGTCCTCCTTCGAATGTATGGAAGTTCTTTTCCTCCATCCATACCTTTACTACTACTCTACCATGTGTGTGCTTTAATCCCATGATTGAATTCTTTTATAAAGATCATATAATTGTTGTTCTGTTCTCACTCTTAATGCAGTATCATTCCATTGCCATCTTTCATTTGGCGCACCAACTATATCTCCAAGGCCTTCTCTTATTAAGTCTGAGAATTCGGTATAACCGCCCTTATTACTGCCTTTAATTAAAGATATTATATCTTCTTTTGACACATCTATGTTCATATCTTAAAGTTAATGAATTTAATACATTCTATCCATTACCCACTTGTTCATAATGGGGGGATGGGTGAAATTTATAGGCGTGAGATCGTATCCATCGAACCATAGTGTACTATCAAATACATCACATTGATCTAGCTTTTGGTCGTGACTTGACATGGCGAACACCCCCTCCTGCATGTTTATTATCTTAGCCTTCATCACTTCTTTCTTCCTTACAAAACCGTAGTGTATGATTTTTATCTTGTCATAATAAGCCGTAGACGGGTGCGGCACCCCGATGTTTTCCCCATCATCGTAACACCAATATCCACGCTTTGTTAGTCTCACTACAGACAAACTACACGGTTGTCTATCTAAAGGGACGGTTAACATATGGTTTGGAGTCCCCCATAGATTCACACGCTCACATAGAAAACCTTCTGCTCCCGTTTCCATTGCCTGCCTTATCGACGAATAGCTATCTGGATGAATGGCTTCGTCAGCTTGAACCAAAATTTGATAGTCAGTATTCAATGCCATCGCAGCTATGTTTTGAAAATGAGCTAGTTTTGTCTTCCCTTTGGTATCCTCCCACAGTTTATAATCTATATCGTATAATTCCATATTAGGGTAAACATCCATTAATTTACAGATATCATGATGGGTTCCATCCTGTTCCAAATCTAGGCATAATACATTTACTTTATCGCATACCTCACATAAGCTACCTATCGATTCCTTAAATGAATAGTCATACGTATTACCGGATGTAACGAAAATGAAACCTCCTAGTGTTTTACTCATGGTTTCTTTTTTAAGAGGAAAACAGCGTAGCCGTCCCACCACTGCTCATTCTGATAAAGTTCCCCATTGTCGTTTAGAAGTTCCTGCTGGAATAGTATTTCATAACCACCTTCCTCTATTCCTTCCATAGTTCCTTCTTTTACCCCTTCGAATGTCCAGTCATCGCATACATATATAAACTCATTCGCCAAGATCGGCTTATAATAGATAATGGCTTGTTTCTGTTGTTCTCTACTATGCCCCGCGTCGTAACTATAAAAGTCAATATCTTTCTTTATTCCCGTTAAGTCAACCTCAAAGCAGTCCGAATTGATTATTCTGAAATCAACACCATATGGAGTGAAGGCAATAGAGTTTGCAATAAAATCTTTTGCGTGTTTGTGCCCTTCCGTTGCGTCAGACGCCCAACTATCAACGGCATAGGCATGAGATAAATTAGCATTCCCGAATACGGCGGAACAGTATGATCCGCCGACATGACTTCCCACATCCAGAAAACTTGAACTTATTGCCCCTAAGTTATTCAATAGATGCCTAATTTGTAGGCTCCCCAACATTGGGACATTAATAGCCTCTGGCGACAAGCCGCTTCTTCTTTTTTCTGCATTTTCTATGCAACCCTTAATTAATTCTATTTTCGACATACTTGTTGTTTATTTGGTAAATAATTCTTTGTTTTTCTTGGTAGGAACAGTTTACTGCGAAAAATGCCCCGACTTCTAGGGTAGGATGAAAGTCAGGCAATACGATGGATAAATAACCGGGGAGCATTTCTGGGAACCATCCGCTTCTATGACTATCTGGGTTATCATCTTCCGAAAGCATATATGGCCCTAATGGAGTAAATATAATCTGCTTATTGGAATGTTCTTCCATTAGAGATAATAGTTCTGTCCCTTTGTCGAAATATAGATGTTCGATCCCGTCTGAGCAAATCATAACATCGTATTTTATGTTGCATGAATTTCTAAGAAAATCAAATACGTCCATGTTTTTGAAATATGGTCTCTGCCATTCGTATTCAAGTTCCCTGTCCTGTATATCTACATACGTTCTATATGCAAATCCAAGCCTTGGAGTGTATGGGGCCTTGTGACACATCAAATCGCACATTGAACTAAATGGATGGTCATGTTCTGTTCCGCAAATGATCTTCATTATATCCAACCAAAGCTCTCCGCTACCTGTTATTCCTGGTAATACTATTTGCATAAAATTTTATTAATTGCTGCGTATACTTGAAATACTGAAAACTGAGTGCAGGGTGGGGCATCCTTATCTTCGATACATTCGACCCCTTCTACCGAAATAACGCTATGCCAACACTTGGGAGACCGGCATACATCTTTATGTTGAACAACTTCAATGTTAGACAAATCAGGATAGATATATTCTGGGTTTACCGAACCGAACAAGATAACGGCCTTTGTGCCCATTGATACTGCAATATTAGCAGGACCGGAATCAATACCTATGAACAAGTCGCTTCCTCCAAGGAGCCACATAAGCATCAATTCAGTGGGCGCATTCATTTCGATAGTCCCTTTAACCTTATCATGTTCTCCTTTCCCGATCAATACTACAGTATATCCTAATGCATTCAAGTGATCCGAAATCCTTGACCAATCTATCCCATATATATTCCTCCCGGGTTGCGCTCGTTTGTCTATATGAAGGACCGCATATTTTGGGAATAATTTATTCTCTGGTAGCCTTGGATTAAAGTTAAGTATTAGCCTTGGATTCCTTATTTCACCATCTGTTATCCCGGCCATTTCATAGTAGCTTGAAAGGTGTAATCTGACGGGTGTGACTTCATAGGCCATGTCGAGATTAATTTCCCTGATTGGTATTCTTTGGTCTAATTCCTGTGGATGATACACCTTAAAATGATGTTGCACAAACAGGTTAAAGAACTGCGGTAGTGTATTTAAAACAACCCTGTATCCTTTATTGTGAAAATGTTCAAGTACTGGTTCCAGCGCCACTATATCCCCAAGCGCCCCCTGCCGGGTGATCATTACCACTTCTTTAAACGCCTCGTGAAAATGACCATGAAATCCAAATGTTTTACAGGTTGGAGCTTTTAATTCAAAAGAAAAAGTATCGGCCAAATCCTCTGTTGGGAATAAAATTCTATACTTTTCTTCTAAATGCCTTCTGTAGAGAATGCCAATTGACTGATCTTCGGGGTGCGTTATTTGAATAATCGGGTCAGTTGCTGTTGCAAATAATAAGGCATAACTCCTAAGACTAAACCCTCCATTACCCACATTTCTATCGTGTTCGTAAACCCAAGGGGACCCAAAATAATCATAATTATAAAATTCATCATTCCACGAATCCCCGCATAAAACGTAACCGTCCCACTGAGTTACTAGTACAAATTCAGTCCAAATGTACTTAAATAACTCTTTTAAAACCCAATGGCTATATTCCTCTTTGGATGTTATTCTTTTTATTTTTATCACCTCTATTTCATCCCCTGCATTTGGAATGTCAATATCAGTAAAGAATATAGTCCTTGCGGGCTTTATTTGGTCCAAAGATTTTCGTAAACTATAAAGAGCCTGACCGTAGTTTTTCGTATCACAAATCATTAACGTTACTCTATCTAATTCCTTTCTCATTTCATTATTTGGTTTACGTAAAATTCAAGGGCTTCTTGGTATACAAAAGCATACCCGTCTATCCCGGTTGGTAATGTATTCGGAAACTCTTTACATACCTCCAAGATACGTGTAACTTTCATTGAGTCAGCCAAATGCCAGCAAAAACTTTGATTTCCTATAAATAACTCACAGCAAGATATCGCATTCGCCAATTCCAAAAAATCGGATATATCCAACATTGGTATACCCAATTTGAATTCTGAATTAAATTTTACTCGCTCCCGCTCCGTCCCGGCAAAAAGGATTCGCTCTTTATATTTATCTAAAAAGTAATAACTGATATATGGGTTTGTGTATCTTTCGGTACGATTTATTATGATATTCCCCCTAAAATTTGATTCCGTTTGAGGGTCATACGCATAAATCCAAGATTCGGATAAGTCGCAAGCTAATTCCGGGAAGATATAAAAAGGCCAATGGTGTATATCTGAATACGGCATAGGTATAAGTGCCGCATCCCTTATTCTAATAAAATCCCAATCCACAGGCTGCCCTTCCCATTCGTAGAACCCTTCAACATATTCCTGGGCTTCAATAAGAGGCTTTAGCATGTCGAACATTCCCTTTGACATACTAATCGCTTCCCCTTCTTCATTCTGCACTGGGTGGGTCGCATTAGGGTAATATCCGGCCTTTAATCCAATCTGCTGGTATATCTCAGTCTTTATCCCCTTTGTCCTATATAAGTGCTGAAACCCAGGCAATGAGGCGATCAGGTCCCCGCTATTGAATTGGTGCTTTATTTTTAGAACATTTCCCATTATTGGAATTATCTTATATTTGGACTGAATTAAGGCAATACCAACAAAGGATAAGCCTAATTATTAATCTTTAAATTTAAAACAAAATGGCACTAACAGGAAGAATCGTAGCATCTATTTACAGGTACAATGCCTATGACATCCCTAATGCGGCTCCCGGTAGAACGAACAGCTTTCCATCCGCTGGCTGCTTTTTTTATCAAGCCCCCTTGGGAATCACCTCAAATGGAGTTACTATCAACTCTATTATCGAACTGCTCCCCACTGGATTAAATGTACCTTCCACCAAGTATTACACCGACTCAACAATCACCCAGTTGAACAGCAACGGAAGCTAGTACACCCTGAATTTATTTGGTTAAAGACTCTGTATTTCTACAGGGTCTTTTTTAGTTGTTCGTTTATATACTTTTCCCATCTGGCTTGTTCGGTGGTTTTTCGGCCATGGGACGTTTCGGCATCATATTGATCTTGTATTGATCTTTCTATCTTCCACCAGTCATCATATAACTTCCAAATTTCGTTTTTCATGGATTCCGGGATCCCTCTTTTCTTTACTAATGCATCCTTTAATCGATTGCCAATGAGAGCTGAAATAGTTACGTGCAATTGTTCATGAGACAATACGTACGGGTTATTAGTTGTTGTCCATGAACGGTGTTCCTCTATTCCACATTCTAGATATGGGTAACACTCCCCGTTTTCTATAGAATCAGTAAGAATCCATTGACATTGAACGTTGGCTATAAAACCAGCCGATACCTCCTTTGCATCCGGCTTCCCTTTAAAATCTTCCCAAGTTAGTTTCCGATACTCCACCCGTTCCGGATATCCAAAATTAAATAGCAGGGTAATAAGAATTATTACTTTCATGGTTGAGACGGTTTGTTGAGGTCGTTATACATTGCTAAAAAAGATTGATTTGCATAATTTTCAAAAGTTATCGGGTCAATATATTCCGGGGATACGAAATTTATATTTCGCAAAATAGCGTCGATTTTTTCAATCACTATCCTCCTGTGGGTATACTGTGCAAGCCAGTACTTACCATGTAACCAGATACGAAGTATTCTTAGTTTCTTTTTCATGTTTTTTTATACGCTGACTACCCAACCCTTTAGGGCTTCGGTTAATAATTGTACAATTTCTGGAATATAACCATTGAAAGTGTTGTCGCAATCCCTGACTTGATCGTCGCCTGTTTCTTCATAGGAAATTTTTCCTTTGTGGATAGTACAATATCCTTGGTCATGATACGCGATTGTGAATTTACCGGATTTAAGAAGTTCAATTACTTTTTCTCTTTCCATGGTTTATTCTTTAGGTAGTGATTGAAAGGGTTAACATTTTTTTCCGCCGTGCTTATATGAACGGGTTTCGTTGTAGCGTATTTTCTGCATAATATGCCATTCCAAGTCTATCCCTTTGAAGGCACACATATCCATAACCCTGATAACGACATCGGCCAATTCATCGCCAAAAGAATTTTTAACTTCGACGGTAAACCAGTTATTCCACGCGTCTGGATTAGAATCAATAATATCAAAAGCCCACCTGCTACCAGTGCTTTCTTTTAGCCTCCTAGTATTGGCATCATAGAAACGGTTGATTCTATCGGCCTCCATTGCTTCGCTAACTTCCGTTACGATTAGCATCAGCATTTCCCCTATGTTTTTATTCTCTCCTTCTTCAAAGAACCCTTTAGCCTTTGCGTTTTGGTGAATTCTATTTGAAATGGCTTTTATGTCCATCTTGTTTAGTTTATATAGTGAAGTTAGGGGGTTAAGGGTACGGATTGGGATTAGTACTGCCAAGTAACGGCCTTGACTGCCCACATCTGGGAGGTTTGAGCTTCGGTAATGGCAATAGATAACTGGCGCTTTACTTCCGGATTGTCGGAGACGTCTTTAGCGGCTGCCAAGGCATCAATCAAATCGGCATATTTTTCCTTAAAGGCATTAACCAATGGGTGTCCACCGGGATTGAATGTTACTCCTACAGCCTTTTGACCAAATGTTAATGTAGTCGCTTTTGTTTCTTCTGGCATTTTATATTTGTTTAAATGGTGACTATTTGTATGCGGACGGTTTGTTTTTCCACTCCCTTTATAGGATACCAGATTTGATTGAAGATATACTGTCGAGATATGGAATCATACTTTGGTTTGTTATTGATATCTCTAACTGTATCTTTTGTATTTGCGATTAGGATTATCCAGTTGGTGTCGGATACTATCTTTCCCTTGTCTTCGAGAGTATCCAGGACTTTTGTTTGGGAGATTGTATACCTTCCTAAGGCCATTTGATAGTTACCTCCTTGGATGTGATAGAGGACGTTCATGGGCTTGGTAGTGTCTGACTTACTGGATGTCTTCGTGCCCTTGTTACTACTACATGCTACAAATAAAAATACTGAAAGAATAACTAAGATGTACTTCATGGTTTTGTTTTATTGATTTTTAAATTGAATCCTCTAATTCTGAAACCTCTCTCCGAACCATTTCGTCTGTCTCCATCCTATCCTGAATGGCTTTTATCGAATGCATGGCGGTTGTATGATCTTTTTTGAATAGCTCACCAATCTCCTTCAAGGTCATGTTTGTATTTTTACTTAGAATATACATAAGCACCTGTCTTGGGTAAACGATATGTTGATATCTTGATCGTCTGCAAACTTCGTGAAAACTTAGACAAAAATGGCCAAGCACGATATTTATTATTCTATCCGAATTTATAAACCCTCTTGCAGGTATACTCCTACTTCTAAACTTTAACCCCGGAATCGCTAAGTAATTCATATCTGCATATCTTTTGAGTACTGAAATAAAACCGTATCCGGTAATATGGACAAATCCATCTCTTGAAGTTCTTTGAAAGCTCCCGTCCCTCTAGGTAAGTGTATTTTATCAACTGAGCTTTTACGTTGAGGATTATTAATCACATCAGACACTGTTGAAGTAGAAAATCCAACTACTGATGCTATTCCCTTTTTTGACATGCCGCCAGCGAATAAATTCCTAATTTCCTGATATTTTTCAGGCGTTAGCCTATTTCTCATTTTAGTAAAATTTTTAAGTACCCCTTACCTTTACATTTGGGGCAGCTTTCTTTGCCAATGTTCGAAGGAGCTAACTTATCCATTATCCACGAAATACCTAAAGTGGCTATGACTTCCAACTTATCCCGAACCAATCCAGTTCCTTTACACTTCGGACATTCTGTTCTCATTGTAAGAGGTATTCAAGCGTAATTAATACTTTAGCTACCTGTTTGATCCCGTCTTGATCCAACTGCCCTTTCGAAAATTCCTCAGCCTGAACTAAAATATTTGAATATTCTTCATCTGGCAGCAATTCAATGTCCTTAATCTTCCCATCCCGAACCAATCCTCCATATGCATAACACATAATGGACTTAATGCAGCTTGAAGCAACCATTGCTCCCATCCAGGCTACGTTATCCTTTTGGAATATGTCGGCTTGCTTGCGGGCCAACTCGAAAGAGCTATTCTGGTTCATCCTTTTGATACATGGTTTGCATTAATCCTAACACGGTTTTTGCGTCCTCATCGCGACCAAGTTCCAAACTTTCGCTACGACGTCTTGTATCCTGCCCGCTGACCTTTGCCTGCGTATGCTGTTCATCCCGGATACCCTGTAGCGTCTCCCATCGTTTTTGCCGATATTGCTCAAAATACTCAAAGAAGGAAGGCATATCGATGTTTTGGTTTATTTTCCCCATTTTCCCCATCAAAAAATCTTTCAGGAACAAAAGAACATCCTCAATAGATAATTGGTCCTCATAGGCAGAATCAATGATATTTTCGGCTAATTCCACAATTTGTTCCGCAGTCATCTTCACCTTGTCTATGTTCCTGAAAGCGCTTAATAGGGACGCCGCTAAGGCCATAGATACATCCTGCCTACCCTCCGGTGTTTTTGCCAACTCTGGTATTCTTTGCTCCCTTGGAATGGCCAACGTCTTACTATAATCTACCGTTCCCCGCTCCCTGTACAAGGCCAGCATTTGATTAACACCTTGGCTATCCTTCTGTACCATTACGCTTAATATAGACGGCTTTGAGATCGTCATTTGCTGGTTTGCCTGCTGTTTTTTTTGAGGTAGATTCTCCATCTTTATCTTTTTTAGGGTTATGAACTTTGTAAAATCCTTTCCAATTCCTTGAAATACTTCTGTTTACGATTCGTTTGGCGTGATCTTCGTCGCCCTCTGCCATGTCTACCAATTCATTAAGCGCCGCTTGTTCGCTTATTGGATTAGCGTATTTGAAATGATGAGTCTCCCAGCGCCACGTTTTCCACATTTCCCAAGTTTGATCGAAGGCTTCCGTAAAGGGGCTTGTTAGCTTATGCATAGTTTTGTTTATTTTTCCGTAGTAACTTATGCCCTCAGATAGTTTAATTCCATTCTACGTTCTATCAAGATAGAGCCGTCTTTAATGAATGCATGGGGAGGCATCAACCCCTGTATTTTCATTTGTATTAAGGCCGTCCGCAGGACCCCCCACGGAGTGGTCTCCCCGAAGGGGCCGCCGGAGGCTATCACAATACTATACCTCCGCTTACCTGAGAGTAAGCCTAATTTAAGCAATTTAGCTCTTATGGCCGCTCCCTGAGAAGGCGACAATCCTAATACCTTTCCAAACCCAATTGCTGACAAGCCAGTATAACAGCTATAGAACCTTTCATTAAGATTATTGGGGACGGCCCCTGGGCATTTTTGTACTCCGGTCTTCTTAATGTTATACTCCTGTGTCGCTAGGTTAAAACGTATTATTTGCGCTCTTAATAGACTTAATTGATTTTTGTGATCTACCGGGACCCCGATAGTTTTACGCCCCCAATCCGACCATAATTTCCTCATACCCTTGAATGTGAGATTCCTCGAATGATCTCCTACCAATCCCCGACGCCTCAACTCCTTTAGATGGTGAGATAGACAGGCTGGCGAACAATTCAATTTTTTCGACAGGTTGCGAAGGTTGAAGTTATAATGTGTATTGTTTACATATAAGCTCTTCATCCTGACAAAGTATGCCAAGGACCGGGACCACCCTTCTTTGTTGGCCTCCTTAATGAGCTTTATAGGAAGAAATACAGTTGACCTCAATTCGTCAGATTTTAGCAATAAAAAAAGCCCCGTGAATAAACACGCGGCCCTCGTTGCTAGACGAATAATCCAATTAAAAGCGCATATGATTGACCGGCTGGATTGCCGATGAAGTGCCGTAAAGATAGTACTTTTATCAAAGTTGCAAACTTTTAATGGATAATTTAATTCTAGCATTGTAAATGTATTTCTGTTTCTTAAACTGGCCAAATTTATTTATCCTATTATAGAGAGGGGGTTAGGCGTTTACTTTTTCTTCAAGTTCGGTTTCAAGTCGGTTTATTTCGGTGGCAGCATCTTCAAGTTCAGATTCTAGGGCTTCTCCCCATTCCCTTAGTTCCCGATTGCTTGACCTTAAATCTTCCAAGCGCCCAATAATATCGTCAATATCCCATTCGCAGTCTTTAAATCGCTGATAGTTGTCGTCTGACTTATCCGTATATCTCATCCCTTCTTTGGCAGTTTGGGCTATGGCTTGCAGCATCTTTATTACCTTATCAACATCCGGGCATGTATATTTAACTGGGGCGCTCATAATCGTTCACTTTAATTAATTCAAGGTATAGGAGTGTATTAAATTACAATTACCTTCCATTCTTTTCTTTCTTGTTCCCATTCTACAAAATATTTATAACTTTCATCCCCATGGAAAGATTGAGTTATTTCATATCTTGGTATTCGAATTCCCGGTTCGTATGTCCATTGCAAAAAGGACGTAACTAATAATCCTAGTTCTGGCTCGGACCACCTGCCTTTTGCTTTGTCTATCACCCTTTGAATATCCTCCATTACGTTCTCTGGGAATCCATCATGGCCCCGATATACGAAATACTCTTCATCGCCTTCTTTAAATCTAATTGTTGCTCTTGTTCCCATATTTTTTTATTTCTTTTGTTCTGATTTTTCTCCTTCTGGATACCAAGGACTGGGCGCTACCATGTTACCGGATTTGTCTTTATATTCTTCATCTTTCAGCCATATTTGAACGTCTCCCATCATATCCGTTGTGACCCCTATTTTCGTCTTACACCCCTTACATTTTATGTAGATGAATGACTTTTTACTCTTTTGTAGTTTTGCGTCATAATCCTCTCCGGAATGCTCACATTTACATTTTGGGCACTCAAATTTATCATACGCCATGCTCAAATGAAATCCAGGACCATATACTCCATATCCCATGTTAAAATAGTTGAGGTTGATTGAGAATAGCTTTTGACTCACCATTAGGGAAGTATTCAGATACGTAATCACGCATCCTCTGAATTCCAGGTTCGTTACTTTCTATGTGATTGAGCCTGTAACGGAAGTAGCAACCGGGTAGACCGCATTCAGCCACGAATTCCACCCTATCCCGACTAACGACGACATCGAATTTTTGCTCAATCTGGCGGCTAACCTCTCTCGGTAAATTTGTAACTCTGAATCTCTTGAATCCATCCATGATCGTAAGCACTTCGCCATTAAGGAGAGCTTTTGCTATATGTGCCGTTTTTGTCATCGATTTTACTTTTTACATTCAGGCCCATTAAAGCCTATTTCAAATCACTTTCTTCGGCTGTTTTCAATTTCGATAATATCTGCAAAAGTTCTTCAAATGCCGTGTCCGATACTGTAAAGCGGACTTCTTCCACGGACCGCTCCCGGATTATCTCTCCCTCGGTACTATACCTATATTGAGGTTTATCTACAAGGAAAATAAGTTCCTGCCACCGTTTGTATTCCTCTTTATCTTTTGAATAAAGGATATTTGTTCTTACTGATATTAAGTGGTTCATAGGATAGTGTTTGGTTCAAAGATTATGATCCTTACATCTCCTTCTCTCCAATCGAAGGCTATCATTACTCCATCAGCCATTATTTTATCTTGGGCTGTAAAGTTGTGCCACTTTTGAGGCAAGATATATGATCCTTTCATAATAGCTACAGGATAATTCCCGCACGTACGTATGTCCGTATCGGTAGAACCATAAGAATATCCATTGTCTTTTAGCCATCGTTGGGCTTCATACATGGCCCCGAACGTAACGCCCTCTGGCTTGTTAAAAGTCATTTCACTCTTTACTTTACGCTTATTCCAAAGTTTAGCTGCTGTATTCATTGATTAATTTTTGACATAACTATTATGAATAATAAAATTATTACTATAAACACTATAGCACCAATGCCTTCACTATTTTGATTTACGAACTCCCAAAAGTTCATCGGCTTTTTATCTCTCATTGATTTTACTTTTTAACCACTTGATGGCCCTTGTCTTTTGATTCAAGGCCGTTTGCTTGGAGATGCTTAGAATGTTGGCTATCTCAGTGCTTTTCTTACCGGCCATGTATAATTCAAAAACCTTTCTTCTTTCCTCCGGCAAGTCGCAAATCAATTTGGCTATTGATTCTACTGATTCCCGGTCCGATATAATAGAGTCTAATGAATAATAGCCACCGTACTTCTTTTCATCATACTCCATCAATACAATAGCGCCATATTTATCAGATCGTATCTTTCTAAAATAATCAGTACATTTATTAGCTATACATATGCATAGATAAGCCTCCAAGCTTGACTCTTTTACCTCTTTTATTCTCCAAAGCTGTATAAAAACATCCTGGACTATCTCCGTTGCCACGCACTCATTTTTTGTTCTTCTGAAGGCCATCCTGAAAAGACGATCATAATACTTATCCCAATATACTTTTAACTGATCTGAACTAAGCATTGTCCGGTATTTTAAGATTAGCAAATGCAGTTCGTATTTGTTTTAAGGCATAACATTTATGCTCCTTTACTGTATATTTGCTTATATTTAATTCTTCGGCTATTTCTCCATTCTTCATCTCATCTATCCATGCCATTTTAAAAACCTTTTGTCGAACTGGTGGCAATAAATTAACCTCTCGCATGACAAGTGCTATAAACTCTGAATGAACCATTCTATTAAGAACATCGCCTCCTGTTCTTTCGTCCAATACATATTTAACATCTTTTTCATATCCATGTATAACCTTTGCATGCCTACAAACATTCCTACATTTGTTCATCACTGTAACAAATAGAAAGGATTTCACAGTATGTATTTCGGTTCTGTCCATTCTTAAAAAGAGGGACAAATACGTATCCTGCACTATATCTTCAGCCTCCTGCTTACTTTTTACAAATCCTATTGCCAGAAAGCATAATTGACTGTAGAACTTTTTAAAATAAAAATTAAAGGTTGATACATCAATAGCCATGAGTAAATAGGATTGATGACCAAATGTAAAGAGAGATAAAATAACTTCCAAATAAATTTTATACTTTTAATAAAAGATTTTATATTTGCTCCATGAGTACGACAAATACAGCCAAAGATTATGTTTACCCATTAAAGATTGATTCGGCTTTAATAGTTCGATTAAAAGAACTTGCCGCTAAAAACAGGAGGACGATACGGGGGGAAATATCAATAGCTATTGAAAATCATTTGATAAAGAATAAAAAGAAATAGATGGGCTACGGATCTACAATAAGACCCAAACTTGGGGTATGCAATCATCCAGGATGCTCATACAAAGGACCCTTAACTAAGGGTAAGTGCCAACCGCACTATTGGACAGGCATCAAATTAAAATCCGCCGCCAAGTTCGAAGAGCGGGATTTGGAGCAAAACGAAAACCTGTCTACGGTTATTGATGATTTGGACGTAATTTTTAGTCAATATATAAGGCTAAAGGCATCCGATGAAAATGGGTATTGTGTGTGTTACGGATGTTCGAAAGGTTACTATTGGACCGAAATGGAGTGCTGTCATTATATCCCTAGGATACACAAGAATACCAGATTTTTAGAAGAGAATTGTTTTTGCGGTTGCCATTCTTGCAACAAAAACGACGGAGGCAAACTCAGCTCATACAGTGTCCACTTTGGAAATCTTATTGAGCGGGATCGGGTAGGGGGAGTAGAGCTGCTTGAAGAGCAAGCCAGAACAGAATATAACTATACTGTTTCGGAAATAAAAGAGCTTATATCCCACTACAGCAAAGAAGTTCGGGTAATGAGAAAGAAAAAACCAATGAAAATATGAGCTACTATTCCTGTATAAGATGTGTGACTACTTGGGGAGCCGTATTGTCAGTGGAAAGAATCTCCGGGAATTCAATTTGTGTTTCCGACCCCAATGCTGTAGATGCCGGGATGTACATAGGGGTAAGAGATATTCAGACTATGTGGAAGATTAGACTTTACGCAGACTGTAGCCACACTCAATATACAAACAAGGAATGGGCTAAAATTGAACAATACTTTTAAGTACTATATATGGAAGAAGAGACAATTGAAGGCAACCGGCTTATATCTCAATTTATGGGAGGCTATTTACGGGATCAAGGTCATGGCGATATGGTTTGGGATCACGAAAACTACATGTCGCCGGTTATTTGTAAAGGCGAGTATGATCTTATGTATCATCGAGAGTGGGGATGGATTATGCCCGTAGTTGAGAAGATATCCCGCATTGAGTTTGAACGGCGCTTTGATGAAGACCAAGGCAAATGGATAATATACACTTTTCATCCGGTTACATTCGGTATGTTAGATGAACAAGGGCGGCCCATGGTTAGATTTTATTGCAACCAACTTCATTTTGGGGATACGCTGATTGAGGCCACATGGGACGCGGTGGTAGACTTTATAAAATCGAACGGACATGAGCAGAAAGCAAGTTAACATAAACGATAGTTTTAGTAAGCTGATGCATGCCGTATTCCCTTCCTATCTTGGCAAGCTCATAGAACGAACGGATACCGGATACAAGGTATTCGATATCGTACACCATAGCTGGGAAGAAGCTACTAAAGCAGTGGATCAGCATTTTGAAATAATTGAAAAATCTATAAAGCCTTAATATGAGTAAAGAATTTATCTGGGACGACGAAAAAGTTGAGAAGTACGCAGAAACGCACCAATTTCAAAGCATGGAAGACTTCAAGAAACAATTCTCCCCCGAACCAGAATGGAAGATAGTAGCATATCGTGAGCCGGGTAAGATAGGTAAAGTGATTAAAGAAACAAGTTATAGTTGGAATTATGCGGTCAAAAACTGGATAATATTTTCGGTAAAGAGGATATCAGATAGTGAAATATTTAGCATCGGGGACTTACATAAATCAACTCTCAACATGCGAAAGGATTGGCCACCATGTAAAATAACTAAGTTCATTATAGCAGACGACGGAACTATGATTACAGAGAATGACGGGAACTGCCGCAATCCTCTACATCAAATAGAGAAGGTAAAAGAATCTATCCCATTATTTACTACAGAGGACAATGTCCCGGTTTTTGAAGGTATGGAATATTGGTATGTAAGCTGCAATAGTTGGAAACTGCTTAAATGCGGCCCTGCAAAAATAAATGCAGTAGACGTTGCAGATGGGTGGTTTTTCTCAACTAAAGAAGCCGCCGAAGATTATATAGTAGTATATAAACCTTGTCTAAGTATTTGGGATATAGCATGCAGTACGATTCCAGCATCAGCAGCCAACTCATTAATGGATCAATTAAAATCCATAGTCAAAATAAAGATAAAGACTGATCAATAAAAGCATATGTCAACCGCAAGAGAAAATTATATCGAAATGCACCAACACAGGATGTTCTTGTTTTTGCATGGCTTCCTGTCTGAGAAAGAAAACAATAATGTAAAGAAAAAATTAGATTCATATGCCAAGAAAAATAAAGTAGAAACGCTTTCTGAGCAGAATACCCGCCTCATGGCGCTTCGTAAAAAATCCCCACCCGAAGGCAGGGACTAAGAGACAGCAGGTAGCTTAGGACTTAAGACGGAGTGCCGTAAGTTGCGGTCAGAGACGTTGCTACACCGGTGGAAGGACCCTGGAAAACGAAGTTGTCGCTACCTGAGATAGTCGTTCCTTGGGGTGTAGTAGCTGTATAGCTGATAGTTGCGTTACCATTGGCCCCGGGGACCCGAGAAACGATAAACGCACCTTCTACCCCGCTAGGATCGGCTGCAACAGTGGCGATAGTGGTATCGGAACTGGTGTAAAGCTCGGAACCTGCATTGATAGTCGAAATAGGTTCTACGGTAACATTGTCGGCAGCGAGTGGCACAAGCTGGCCGGGGACAGTGTTCTGTCCATCTAAAACTGTAATAGTCTGTGGCATGTTGATTTTTGTTTTATTTAAATAAACGAGTTGAATATCAGCGGAATCCGTCACAATTGCGTAGACGGCCTTCAAGTGGTGGGCTTTGGGTTTGCGTCGTTCCCGTTCCAGCTCCTGAAAAGTGAGCCGGTCTACGATGCCTACCAATTTTTCAATAAGCTCAAATTCCTGTTTTTCAAGGTGAGAGAGACCAAATAATGACATAAGGGGAGTTTTATAATAGACACCACAAATTAAGCCAAATTCACTAATCTAAACATTAAAAAATCGTAAATATGCCATGGATTAAGTCAACGGACCGTCCGCCAGCAAGGGATAATCCTTTTTGAATACCCCTGAGATGGGTATTCAAAGACCGGGTACCATACTACACTACAGGAAGGATAGAGGGTGGAATGGTGCGGGATTTAATATCGGATGAAGAAGAAGCCATAGCCCCGAATATTGAATGGCTAGATGAATCCACAGGACCCGATCAAGATGAATTATGGGATGAGGTTGCTAAAATTCACTGTCACTGCGGCTTAAATTTTTCGTCGGCATTTGCCTCCCTTAAAGAAAAGTACAACATATCCCGTAAATAGGGGGGGGGGGGCTAAAACCGAACCCAGTGTACCATATTGGCCAAATAAAGTATAGCCACGATTATAACCAGCACCTGGATAATCTGCTTTATAGTTCCCGAAATGGGCAATAATGTAATCAGGTACAAAATCAGCCCGACTACGATCAACATGACGATTATACTAATAAGTATTCCCATAAAGGGTACTATGCAATTCCCGGGCCATCATCTTTCTTTTTGAATACTAGGGGTAGATACAAATGCTCATAATCGTCCCTTTCTTCAATAGTATCGAAATACCTTAGTGGATCTCCATCAGCATTGTAAGAGCATTCGATATCGTATAAGTATATGGCAATGTTGCGATTGTCAACGCGAACACCATTATCATAAACTGCTTTACACACTGGGCACGGGCATCCGTCATCATTCCGAAAAAGAACGGACCCGATTTTTGATAGAAACCATTCCTCCCTTTCTGTTCTCTGTATCAAAAGTTATATGGTTTAAGTGTTGCATTGTATTGCCCTGGATACACAGAAGTGCAGTAATAGATAATTAAAAGCGGTTCGAAATTCTTTCCCTTCATCCGCCAGACCATCTCCTTTGTCTTTATTTTTTTCATCCGCCTCATGAATGACTTCTTAGATAGCTTCACCTTGTCCCCAACCTTGAAAGGAGATACTTCCTGCCGCCTTGGTATCGTTATCGTAACTGACTGTCCGTAGTTCATTTTTTATTAGATATTATGGGGGTTCTGTATTTCCGGTTGAGGCAGATAACTTGTAATCACCATGTTGTTCCCGTCCAAATAACTTTTAGTAAATGCCCGCCCAAGCATAATTAGATCATTCATTACGGATGGCTCATATTTGAAAGGGATTTTTACTGATCTTTTTTCAAATTGCCGCCTACTGAAATATTGTTTCGATCTTGGCGTCATAATGTGGAATATATTAGGGTTGTGTTAATGCGCGATATGTTTGACTGATTTGATCGGCCACATTTTGGGTTAGCTGAATCATCTCGCCAGTGCCTGCTCCAATGTCTGTAAACCCCTCAACGGGCCTAAGATACCTTACACCTGCTATTTCTTGAACATACGTCATCTTCCCGTTGTATAAAGCCAAATCACGGTTCATTATCAATTCTAACTTCATAACCTATAAGTATTAGAGAGTATTGTTCTTAAGCCTGATTTCCCATTTGGCGACTATGTGCTTAAAATCTTCGGCAGTGTGCGACATAAATAATTTTAAAGCACATCCATCTATCCAAAACATATCCGAATCATCTTTCGTAAAAAGAGTCTTAAATCCACTAAACTGATATGCTATAATTGATTGATCCATAACCTATGTTTATTTAAGCGTTAGCGAAAATAGTCGGGGCCTTCAATTAATCCAACGCCCAAGCCGACTTCATTTTGCACATAATGACAGCGTGTACATTTGTAAGAATTCCACTTTGAATATCTAAAATATCCTACAAATTTATGGCCCCCTAATTTGCAAAGCATTTCATCAAACCAACTAGGTTTTCCCCGGAACCTACATTCGCATGGGGGATAGTATCCATTAAGCGCGGTATCGAACACGATAAAGTGTATCGTCGCCCCACAGCAATTGCATTTTTTAGGACTCATAACTAATTAGTATATTTAGATGTTATATATCATTTCTTGTGAGCCGTGAGCCATTGGAGCCGATCTATCTTGCCCATTTTATCCCAATTTTCAGGGAAAGGGACTTCATCTTTCGCAGAGGCATTTTTAGGGTGCCTGGCAAGGGCAGCGGCATCAATCTGATCCGTTACGACAAGCCTACCGTTATTTGATGAAACCGGCTTAAATCCTTCATCTATAGCCTCTTTAAGTTCCTTGAAGGACGACACTATTTTCCGGGGTCTTCCCCTTTTCTTTTTCTCAGTCATTTTCGTAAAAGATTTTATTTTTAGGAATGTTGTAAGTTTTTATAAGTTCCTGAACAGATTCGTTAAATAATTCGTATTGGTTAAACTTTTTGCAAAAAACAATATAACCACCGCTCGTTACCGCAACGGCCATGTCGTTTTCATCGAGCATGGATATTCCCATAGCGACACTATCTTGTTTCTTTTCGGTCATGTTTTTATTTTTACGACCCCATTAATAACCCTGTTGTTTGGTTTTCGTTGATTATGATCCCTTCGAAAAATAAGTCGTCAAGATCATGGCCCCAAATTCCGTGAAGCTCTGGGTTTGCGTAAACCTCATTTTTATAAGCAGCTGCGATTGGAACTAAAATATCTGCCAAACTATGCGCCTTTTTTATGTTGACCGGAACCGGGTCACCCTCAAGCGGGTAAGTTATAAAAAAGGTCAAATCCTCGTATTCTTTTCTTAGATATTGTTTCCCCTCAAGGCTTGTTAAAATGTGGTGAACGGGTGATTGAATGTCAGCCAATTGACCAACGTGAATGTTTAGAGAGTGTTTTTCCATTTTTATTGTTTAAGTAGTTCTTATTGAAATAGTTCTACTCTTTTGCTGCCCAACGCGTGCAATTTTAGTTTGTCGGCCGCAGATATCGCCCGATCTTTCTCCAAATGCCGCCCAGTGCGCTCCAACTCTTCGATACTCCCGGCGTTGTTTATCTCTTGTTCATATACTTCATAAGGGGTCTTAGGGACGACGGGGGCGATATATGGAAGGGTAGACCCCAGCGCCTGCAATTGAGGGGCTACAACGAGCTTGTTTTGCCAATAATACGTATCCATGAGGTAGTCCACCACCTTCTGAGGTGAAGGAAGTTTTTCCTTTCGCTTAACTAATTCTAGTTTCTCAGGATCAAATCTAACACTTACCGGCTTAGTTCTTCCCATCTGTACTCTTTTAGTAATGCAAATGTATTTTTTCTGTAGTTCATTTCCAAATAAATAACTAACTTTATCAAAAAACGTAACGATATGATCCCGATACAGAACATAATCCCCGAAAAGGTAGTCAAAATGGCCAAGGCAATGCAAGAGGCCGAAAAAGATAATAAACACTTGATTATCATACAGGCAAGGCAAACCGGGAAGACGATGGCCCGGAAACTCGCCAATGGCGAACAGGTATTGAATTCCAATCTCTTAGACCCTAATTAATCCCCCCCCTTCCCCCATTACAGCCCCAAAACTCAATTAACCCCCCTCAACCAACCGATCCTCAACCCATCCCCCAGGCCCAATACCCTCTATAAAGGCCAGAAACAGGGCAAATTAGCTCTATTCCCAAGCCCACAAGGCCTAG
>Ga0157290_10000031_pt1 | contig 63777 bp, 44 predicted proteins | sample NitcycUS149409B1_FD_108389 | JGI IMG/M metagenome (GOLD analysis project Ga0157290, IMG submission 108389) | Soil microbial communities from Arlington Agricultural Research Station in Wisconsin, USA - Nitrogen cycling UWRJ-S149-409B-1 | ecosystem: Environmental > Terrestrial > Soil >...
GCAGACTTTTTCGGTGCGAGAAATGGCAAGGGCCTTCTTGTTCACAGCGTGGAAGCGAATAGCCCTGCGGCGATGGCCGGAGTTCGCGCGGGCGATGTCGTGATACGCGTCAATGGCGGTACGATCGGGTCCAAGGCGGACTGGACGCGTGCCGTTCATGACGCCAAAGGGCGCCCCGCGGAGGTTACGCTGTTGCGCGATCGACACGAAATCACCGTCATGATGCCAACCGACGGCAAGAAACGCAGCTCCCTTCGGTTTCCAGCGATGGGGGTGGCAAAGGACGGCCCGGCGCCTGTAACCATGGCCTGCGTAGAGATGCTCTAGGGTTCTTTTTGGGACAACCGCCATGAACCTCTATACTCAGAGGTTCATGGACCCCATTGAGACACCCCAGATTGCGCCTCTTATCCAGTCGCAGATCCAGCAACAGATGGAAAACTCTAATCTGACCCTGGACAACTATCTTCTGGATAGCGCCTACGACGAGATGTTCGCGGGCCGCGAAGCCCTGCATGCGCACTACGAGCTTCTGATGGAGCACTTCTCCTCGTTGCCGAAGGACGACCTCACACGCAAGAAGCAGGCTGCCGATCTCTCCTTTTTGAACCAGGGCATCACGTTCACCGTCTACGGCCGCGAAGAAGGTACGGAGCGGATCTTCCCCTACGACATGCTGCCGCGCATCATTACAGCCAAGGAGTGGGAGACGGTCGAGCGCGGCCTGACGCAGCGCATTACAGCCCTGAACCTCTTCCTGAAGGACATCTACAACGAAGGCCGAATCCTCTCCGAGGGCATCGTTCCGCGCGAGCTCGTCTATAGCTGCAAGCAGTTTCGACGCCACATGGTGGGCCTGCAGGTGCCGCGCAATATCTATATCGCCGTTGTAGGCACGGATTTGATCCGTCTGGAGAATGGCGAGTTTGTCGTACTCGAAGACAATCTCCGCGTACCCAGTGGCGTGAGCTACATGCTGACCAACCGGCGCGTGATGAAGCGCATCTTTCCTCAGCTCTTTCGCAGCTACGGCGTGAGGCCGATCGAGCAGTACACACAGCTGTTGCTAGGCACATTGCGGTCGCTCGCTCCCGAGGGTCGACCGGAGCCGAACATCGTTCTGCTGTCTCCCGGAGTCTTCAACTCGGCCTACTTTGAGCACGCCTACCTGGCGCGCCAGATGGGAATCGAACTGGTCGAAGGGCGCGATCTGGTAACGCACGATAACGTCGTTTACATGCGTACGACGAGCGGTCTGCGGCGCGTGGATGTGATCTATCGGCGCGTGGACGACGACTTCATCGATCCGCTGATCTTCCGTGCGGATTCGATGCTGGGCGTGGCGGGGCTTTTCAACGCGTATCGCGCGGGCAATGTCACGCTGGCGAATGCGTTTGGTACCGGTGTGGCCGACGACAAGGCGCTCTATGCCTACGTTCCCGCCATCATCAAGTTTTACCTGAGCGAAGAGCCGATCCTGAAGAACGTGGAGACCTTCCTCTGCGCGCGGGAGACGGAGCGGAAGCACGTCCTCGCCAACCTGGACAACATGGTCGTAAAGGCGGTGGGGGAGAGCGGCGGCTACGGCATGTTGATCGGACCGCAGAGCACCGCAGCACAGCGTGAAGAGTTCGCGCGGAAGATCGAAGCGGATCCCCGCAACTACATCGCGCAGCCGACGATTTCTTTCTCTCGCGCGCCCTGTCTTGTGGACGATGGCTTCGAGCCACGGCATGTGGACCTGCGGCCCTATGTTCTCTATGGCGACAAGGTGAGCATTGTGCCAGGAGGTCTGACGCGTGTTGCGCTGAAGAAGGGCTCGCTGGTGGTGAACTCCTCGCAGGGCGGCGGCAGTAAAGACACCTGGGTTTTGAGTCAGTAGATTTTTAGGCTATAGATGTGAAAGACCAATGGAAGCGCCTGTCCAACGACTCTTTGAAACGAAAAGCATCATAGATCAGTGAGGTCACGAACGGATGCTTTCCCGCGTAGCTGACAGTTTGTATTGGATGAGCCGGTACCTTGAGCGTGCCGAGCATACGACGCGTCTGCTCGACGTCAATCTGAACCTCATGCTCGACGAGTCGTGGACCTCCGCCGACTACCGGTGGCAGCGCGTGCTGCAGTCGCTGGGTTCGCCAAAGGACATCGAGTGGAAGGGCGATCCCTTCAAGCTCGCTCACGCGCTGACCTTCGACGCTACACATACGTCCTCCGTGCTGGGTTGCATCGTTGGCGCGCGCGAGAATGCGCGCCACGTGCGCGAGCAGATCTCCACGGAGATGTGGCATCGCCTGAACAGCCTGTATCTCCAGGTCACGCGTCCAGAGATGCAGAGCGACCTGCATGCCGAAGCTTTGCTGGCGCAGCACGAGGGTCCAACGGAGTTTCTGGCGCAGGTGATGGAGGCCGTCCACCAGTTTCAAGGTGTGACCGACTCCACGATGAGCCACGGCGAGGGCTGGCAGTTCATCCAGGTGGGCCGTTACATGGAGCGCGCGTCCGCGACGACGATGCTCCTTGAGGCATACCAGGCGGACCTCTGGAAGACGCACGACAAGGTCCAGGAGGGCAACGAGTACCTGGAGTGGATGGGTCTGCTTCGCTCCGCCACCGCGTTCGAAGCCTACTGCAAGGTCTATACGGCTGACCTCACGCCGGAGTGGATCCTCGAGTTTCTGCTACTGGACGATAAGTTTCCGCACTCGTTACGGTTCTCTGTAGAGGCGATGCAACAGGCCCTCGGAGCCGTGCAGGAGGTGAGTGGAGGGGGTGTCCGTTCGGAGACGCTGAGCCGCATCTCCGGCAGACTGCGCGCCTCGCTGAGCTATTCGAGCGTGGACGAGATCCTCGAAGGTGACGTGATCGCCTACCTCCGCGAGATTCAACACCACTGCCGCGAGATTCATAATGCCATCTACGAACTGTATGTGGACTACTCCATTCAAGCTGCTCTGGCAGTCTAAGTACGTCCCGGGAGGGCAAGATGTACTACACAGTTCGACATCTTACGAAGTTCGTTTACAGCAACTCTGTGAGCGAGAGCATCATGGAGACGCGCATGCACCCGCGCTCCGATGCGAGCCAGCGCTGCCTGACGTTTCACCTCTCGGTCAGCCCGCGCTGCCGCGTCTTCAGCTATCGCGACCACCTGGGAAACCACATCCATCACTTCGATATTCCGGTCGCGCATGAGCAGCTTGTGATCGTTGCCGAGAGCCTTGTGGAGATGGACGAGATCGTTATGGTGCCGAGCTTCCTTGCGCCCGACGCCTGGGCAGAAGTGGACGCGATGGTACAGGAGGGCGACTTCTGGGAGATGCTTCTTCCAAGCGAATTCACCGCCTCCACGCCCGCGCTGGAAGAGCTTGCAAACAAGCTGGATGTCCGCCGCCGCGACGATCCCCTGATGGTCCTGCACGATCTGAACGAGAAGCTCTATAAGTACTTCGACTACGTTCCGAAGTCGACGAAGGTGGATTCACCGATCGATGTAGCTCTGGAGAATAAAGCCGGTGTCTGCCAGGATTTTGCGCATGTGATGATCGCGCTGGTGCGCTCGCGTCTTCGGATTCCGTGTCGTTACGTCAGCGGCTATCTCTTTCACAGCAACGAAAAAGACCGTAGCGTGAACTCCGCGACGCATGCATGGGTCGAAGCGCTTGTGCCGCAGTTTGGTTGGGTAGGATTCGATCCAACGAATTGGCTCATCGCCAGCGACCGCCACATCCGCACCGCCATTGGACGCGACTATGCCGACGTGCCGCCGACGCATGGAATCTTTCGCGGACGCGCTGCAAGCGAACTGACAGTGGCTGTACGCGTATCACCGAGTGAAGGCGTTCCGCTGATGGACCGCGAACTTCCGATCCCGGAGGACTGGTCGATCCTGGTGGAGAAGGCGACGCAGTTGCCGCCTCCACCGCCGGTGGTTTCCAGAGCGAAGCAGTTGCAGCAGGCTCAACAGCAACAGCAGCAGTAAGTTTTTAGTTGTTAGTTGTTAGAGAAACTAGCAACTAACAACTACTTATGTGTTCGTCTTCTTGAAGATGCTTTCGGGGATGTGCCGAATAACGGCCATGATGACGCGCCACTGGAATGGAACGTAGATCTGGTCGCGCTTGGAGTCGATGGCGCTGGCGATGGCCTTGCCCACTTTGGCGGGGTCGGCGAACTTCTCGCTCCCCTTCATGCCTGCGGTCATAGCAGTTTTGACGGGGCCGGGCTTGATGGTGGTGACCGTGACGCCTTCGCGGTCAATGCGGTTGCGCAGGCCGCTCAGGAAGGCCGACAGGCCAGCCTTGGCCGAACCATAGACGTAGTTCGATTTCCGTCCGCGATCGCCTGCAACGGAAGAGATGACAGCAAGCGTGCCGGATTTTTGCTTGACACAGTAGTTTGCCAGCCAGGTCAACAGAGAGACAGGCGAGGTGAAGTTGGTATGCAGAATCTGCTCCGCGGCGATGGCATCGGCCTCGGCTTCCGCTTGGTCTCCGAGGACACCGTGCGCCAGGTAGGCGATATCCAGACCGCCGAGGGCGGTGATGGCATCCGCCAGTAACTGTGGATGGAGGTCCAGGTCGTCGAGATCGGCGACGGCGGTTTCCACGAAGCTCGCGCCGCGCGTCTTGAGGTCGGCCGCCACCGCAGCGAGCTTCTGCTCATTCCGGGCGACGAGGTAGAGGCTGTCGCCGCGCTTGGCCCAGACGCGTGCGGTCTGTTCTGCGATGGCCGAGGTTGCGCCGAGGATAAGGATCTTGCGGGGTGTAGGCATCTGGTTCCTCAAAATTCTAAGTTGCGACCCGCTCCCAGAAGGAGGACGTCAACAGGGGATCTTTGAAGCGGGCGAAGTTGCGCCACTGCGGGTAGGCCGCCTGGAAGTGAGCGGCGGACATACGTGCGTCTTTGGCGGGATAGAGCTTTCCGCCGTAATCGATGGTCATGTCGGCGAGACGGTCGAAGAGCTCGAAGCTGACACCGGGCTTGATGGGAAAGTCGAGCGCGAGCGTGATGCCCGGCTGGGGAAAGCTCATCATGCCGGGCGAAGGCACATCGCCGAAGGCCTTCAACACCGCCAGAAAGCTGGCGAGGCCCGAGTCTGCAACGGCATGTAGGATGGCGGTCGTTCCTTCTTTCGCGGACTCCCAGGGAAGGGCGTACTGGAACTGCAGAAGGCCGCGCTTGCCATAGAGCCGATTCCACTTGAGCATGATATCGAGCGGGTAGAAAAAGGGCTCATAGTCCTGCAGGGCGCGGACGCGCTTCTTGATCTGCTTATGGAAGAAGACTGCATTGAAGGCCGAGACGCTGAAGCTGTTCAGAGCGAAGCCGGGCGCATTGAAGGGAAAGACCAGCTTCGGTTCGGGCGACTCCGTCAGCTCGTCCGGCATGGTGGAGTGCTCGCCCAGCATGAAGACGCCGCGCGCAAAGTTCTTTCCGGTGGAGGTGCAGTCCACCCAGCTCACGGTGTACTCGACGGATTTGAACTGCTCCGTCAGGGCAAGGAACTCTTCGATGCCATGAAACTGAACACCCTGGTAGTCGATAAGGCGTGAGGCAATCTTGCGCAGTTTGACCTGGGCCCAAGTGATGACGCCGGTGAGTCCAAGGCCTCCGATGGTCGCGGCGTAGAACTCCGAATTTTCAGTGCGTGAACAGAGCATCCGCGTTCCGTCGGAGCGCACCAGTTCAAACTGAGGAACGTGCGACCCGAAGGACCCCGCGATGTGGTGATTCTTCCCGTGGATGTCGTTGGCGATTGCGCCGCCGATGGTGACGTACTTCGTTCCCGGTGTGACGGGAAGGAAGAAGCCGCGCGGCACGGCGAAGCGGAGAATCTGGTCGAGGGTAGCTCCGGCTTCGCAGGTGAGCAGGCCCGTCGCGGTGTCGAAGCTCAGAAGGCGGTCCATGCCCGTGGTTACGAGGAGATGTCCGTCGCGAAGCAGGCAGCAGTCGCCATAGGAGCGGCCCATGCCTACCGCCAACGCACCACTCGGCATGCCGTTATGGGCATCTACGACAGCCGGGAAGTCCTGCTGCCACGAAAGCGGAACGACGGTCGCCGGATAGAGCGGATAGCGTCCCCAGGGCTCGAAGGGAACGTGCACTTTCGTGTTTTCCGTCGCCGGGTGATGATAGGCCAGCGGCGCTTCTTGAAGGGATGGCATACAGTTGTGAGGATAGCTGATCCAACACACTTTCCCGCCGGGAAGATTTGCGCCGGAGAGTTGATTTCCCGAAAGAGCAAACGATGGACCCCTTGAAATTACGTGAAGCGACCGCCGATCTGCACGCGCAGACCGAAGAAGGCGTGCCTCTCATGAAGCCGGACCTCACCCTGACCGAGTATGTCAGTGTCCTGCAGCGCTTTTATCGGGCCGTGGCGGCCTGGGAGAGCTGGGCGGAGACGCATGTTCCCGAGCAATGGCGGGCGATGTTCGAACAGAGGCGCAGGTCGCGCCTGCTTCTGGACGACTTCAACGCCCTGGGCGTGACCAGCAACGAGGCCTCCTGGAGCGAACTTCCCTTCCCGGTGCTGGAGGGCGATGCCAGTTTCCTGGGGGCGATGTACGTCGTGGAAGGATCTACGTTGGGCGGTCAATACATTGCCAGGCATGTAGAAGAGGTCCTGAAGTTCACGCCGGGTGTGGGCAACGCCTACTTTCGCGGGTACGGTGACAGCACCGGAGCAATGTGGAAAGAGTTTCGCGCGGTTGTGGCGGCGATTGACGACGAAGATTCGGATCAGGTGATCGAAGGTGCCCGTAAAATGTTTGGAATGTTCGCGCTCTGCCTGAAAGAGGGACAGACCGTCGACGCATGAGCAAGTACCCGGCCCCGAAAACGATGGAACTTAAGAATCGACTGCTGACCTGTGAGGACGAGCCCATCCGTGTGCCCGGAAGCGTGCAGAGGCACGGATTCCTGCTGGGGCTGGACGATGCAGCGGAAAAGGTGATCCTCGCTAGCGAGAACGTCGAAGAGTTTTTCGCGATCCCCCTGAAACTCGTCCTCGGTGGACGACTGGACTCCTTGTTCGACCGCGAAGTGATGTCGGCGGTCATGATGATGTTGATGACACCTCCCACCGAAGATATCCAGACGTACCTGGGAGCCTTTCGGATCAGGGACGAGTTGTGCAGCATCATCGCGCACAGGGCCAACGGACGCTACATCCTCGAGTTTGAGAAGCAGGACCGGCTGGTGGGCGCCGCAAGGATGAACGCGGTCATTACGAACTTCGTAGGGCTTCTCAGCAAGCTGCGCACGAAGGATGACATGTGCCGCGCTCTGACGCGGCAGATGAAGGAACTCACGGGGTATGACCGGGTTCTGCTTTACAGCTTCGACGACGCCGGCCACGGGACCGTGCTCTCGGAAGAGAGCAACGGAAGGCTTCCAAGCTACCTTGGCCTGCGGTTTCCCGCGTCTGATATTCCCCGCCAGGCACGCGAGCTTTACATTCTGAATACGACCCGGATCATCCCCGATGTGAACTACGTTCCGTCTCCGATTCTTGGGGTAGCTGGTATCGACGCGCGACAGGTGGACCTCTCTTTGAGCGTTCTACGAAGCGTCTCCCCAGTGCATCTGGAGTACATGCAGAACATGGGAACGGCGTCGTCCATGTCCGTCTCGATTGTGTGCGAGGGCAAGCTCTGGGGCCTGATCAGCGGCCATCACGCGACGCCTCTCAATGTTCCTTACCTGTTACGCAGCGCTTGCGACATGCTCTCCAAGCTTGCCGCGACGCAGATTATCTCGTTCGACACAGCAGAGAAGCTGGAGAAGCGCGGCTATCTCCACGCCGTTCAGCGCAGAATCCTCACCCAGGTAGCCTCGGGAAAGGACTTCCTGGAGTCGCTGGGTGCGCATGTAGGTTCATTACGCGACGTAACCGGCGCGCAGGGGGCTGTGCTTGCCGTGGATGGGACGTGCGTCGCCGATGGCACGGTGCCAGATACGGCTTCCATTGTGAAGATCGTGGAGTGGCTGGACAGCCAGCCAGAGACGTTGCTTTTCACAAACAAGCTGAGCGAACAACTTCCCTGGGCGGACGAAATCCGGGAGGTGGCCAGCGGCATGATCGCAGCGCGTATCTCGGATGTGAACAGCCGATATGTTCTGTGGTTCCGGCCCGAAGTCATCCAGACCGTGGTGTGGGCTGGTGAACCCATAGTGAAAGACTCTACCGACGGGAAAACGCTGCACCCGCGAGGATCGTTTGCCTCGTGGAAAGAGATTGTTCGCGGACAGAGTGAGCCCTGGCTGGAGCCGGAGATCGAGTCCGCGAGAGACTTCCGCGCAGCGAAGGTCACCATCGGCCTGCGGCGCGCGGAGCAATCGGCCGAACTGAATGAAGCTCGCTTTGAACAGCTTACGCAGACCCTTCCGTCCATCGTCTTCGCCATGGACGACACAGGCAACCTGACCTATGTAAACCAACGCTGGCATGCGGTCGGATTGCGCGCGACCGGTCGTTGGTTCGATCACGGCAACGTGATCGGCGAGGACCTCGCGCGCTGTGGAGAGGCCTGGGATGACTGCGTGCGGCTCGGTCTTGAGTTCAAGGAAGAGCTGCGACTGAAGTCCGACCCGGCAGGTGTCGAGCGATGGTACCTCGTCCATATTGTTCCCTTCGTCACGCGCCATGAGGGCCGTGGTGGATGGGTGGGAAGCGCCACCGATCTCACCGAGCGCCGCGAGCGCGAAGCCGCCCTCCGCATGACGGAAAAGCTTGCCCTCACGGGACGTATGACCAGCGTCATCGCGCATGAGATCAATAACCCGCTCGAGTCGATCACCAACCTGATGTATCTGCTCCGGTCTGAAATCTCAACCGTCGGCCCTGCGGCAGACTACATTGCTCTGGCAGAGAGCGAGCTGCTGCGCATCTCCGGCATCACCAAGCAGACGCTACGATGGAGCCGCGAGACGACCGGAGCTCCGGAGCGATCGATGGTGGGAGCCCTGTTCACTGAGGTGCTGCGCCTCTTCGCGGGAAAGATTCGCAACCGGCAGGTCAAGGTGACGATTCGCAGGGGCGAAGAGGTCTCCGTCTATGGTGCCAGCGGACAGCTGCTGCAGGTCATTGCCAACCTGGTCTCCAATGCGGTCGATGCGGCCAACGTGGGAGGGAATGTCTGGCTGTCAGCAACGGAGACCGAGAACGGAACCGTGATCGAGGTCGAGGACGATGGCATCGGCATCAACGCCAGGGTGCAGTCGCAGCTCTTCAAGCCCTTCTTCAGCACCAAAGGCGATCTGGGGAACGGTCTTGGCCTGTACATCTCGAAAGAGATCGCGGAACGACACGGAGGCGAGTTGTCCGTGGAATCGACGGTGGGCGTGGGAACGATCTTCCGGTTCAGCCTTCCGTCCGCGCCTGGTTTCTAGCTATGCGTTCAACGTAAAAAAGCACAGCCCTCGGGCTGTGCTTTCACTGAAAGCGAAATGCGCCTAGGCAGCGGCCTTGGTGCGCTCTGCCTTGGCCTTGTCGTTCGCAGTCTTCGCGGAGACAGCCAGAGCAGCGAAACCAGCGGCGTCATGCGTGGCGATGTCCGAGAGGACCTTACGGTCGAGCTCGATACCAGCCTTCTTGAGGCCCGAGATGAACATGGAATAGCTGATCCCGTTCAGGCGGCAAGCTGCGCCGATACGAACGATCCAGAGCGAGCGAAACTGACGCTTCTTCTGCTTACGTCCGATGTAGGCGAACTTGAGACCGCGCTCAACGGCTTCCTGAGCAGCCTGATAGAGCTTGGATTTTGTGAGGAAGTAACCACTCGCGCGCTTGAGGATCTTTTTGCGGCGATCACTGCGTTTTGTTCCACGTTTTACGCGTGGCATAGAGCTCTCCTTTTGCGTACATCGGTTGTTAGCGGCTGGAGGTAAGGAAGAGTCTGGCTTTCGCCTCGCTCCGGCCTCTTCACACGCTTGCTACTCCAGGTCTGATATCGATTCATCCGAATCGAGGGCCCATAACGCTATATCCGGACCGTTGTGCGGCATGCAGCCGCACGGCTCAACCTGAAAACCTGCTTCAAAAATCCGTTACGCCAAAGCTCAGGCGTAAGGGATCATGCGCGAAACCTTGTGATAATCAGCTTCGGACACGAATGCGGAAGCACCGAGCTTGCGCTTGGTCTTGGTGTCCTTGCTGGTCAAGATATGGCGCATCTTGGCCTGGCCCCGCTTGATCTTGCCGGTGCCGGTCTTTCTGAAGCGCTTCGCCGCACCGGAGTGCGTCTTCATCTTAGGCATGGTGATTCCTTACGGTAGTCGTCCGTCCAGCAGACAACTCTACTACTATACCCTACTTGCCCGGCTATGGGTGCCGTTATGGGGTATCCGTCCGGATGACGTAGTAGTCGGCGCCTTTTCCAAGCGCGGCATGATCCATGACCTTCCACTGGCCACTTTCAACGCGCTGCTTCAGTAGATCGTCCAAAGCACGATGGGGCAAAGGCTCCCCGTAGTTGTAAATTGCCTCGTGCATCTTGAGAATTTCCAATTGCCGCTGATAGACGATCCACTGGGGTGGGGCAGTTTTCAGGTCCCGCACGAGCGGATCGATGGTTTCCCGGCCGGAGGTGTCAAAGAAGGTCTGGACAACGTCGTGCCAAGGCGGGATGCCGCAGAAATAGTTCACATACGGGTAGGGCAAAGAGAACACCTGCGCTGCCGGGGTGGCAGAGATCAGGTCGCAGCTTCTCTTTTCGAAGGCGAGATTGTCTCGGTCGATCAGCATTGGGCCATAGAGCGGGTGTTTGTACCAGACGCGGCCTGTAAAAAGCGGTTTTTCAAAGTACGTGTGCCATGTAAAGCAGTGGAGGATCTTGAACGGAAGTACGAATCCCGCGACAAGCACCGCAAACACGAGATAGATCTCCATCTGGCGTGACCTCGCCCTGAAAAAAGCAGGAAAGAGCACAGCAAGGAGGAGAAACTCGACCGCGATGGGCGTGAATAGAGGAATAAAGTTCCCTCCTGAAGACATGCTCCCCGAGATGAGTTGACCGGTAGGAACCAGCAGGATCAGTTCGCGGGGATCCCATCCATTTTGGCCCCTGGAGAGAAGCCAGCGGGCCATGCGAACCATCACCGCTCCGTCCACTACAAATGTCGCCAGGACAATGACGGCGGAGAGGGTGTAAGTGAAGTTTCCGTGCTCGATCAGGTGCCAGAAGTGTGGAAGCACAGCGAACAGGCAAAGGATCGCAACCGCATACTGCCAGAGATACTTGCGCCAGCGCTCGCGCTTTATGTCATAGATCAGAGATCCGGTGAGAAAACCGATGGCGAGGGCGTAGAGCGCCACAGGACCATAGGTTCTGGTCGCGAGATAGTGGAAGGCCGTGGTCGGCAGATGCAACGGTGCAAAGAGAACATGGCCAGCGCCACCTTTGCTCGCGGCGGCATGCAGAATGGTGGTGCCAAACCAGACCTTGAGAGGGTCTCCCGTCAAAAACACGGCAATCCCCACAACGATGCTGGCCGACATGCAGGTGATCAAGGCGTGCAGGACCTTCCGGGAGGGCACACAGAAAAGAATCGCCAGTACAACCGTGACAAGGAGAAGACCGCCGTCGTTCACGCGCAAAACAATGGCCAGGCCACTGAGAACGCCCATTATCAAAGCCGCCAGCACGCTATTCGAAAGAGGCAACCGGTCGCGCAGACGCAACAGGAGATAGATCGAGTAGAGTTGGAAGCAATCAGCCAGGACATGGTAGTCGTCGAAGCGGTAGGCCTCGAAAAAGATCGACAGCAGGAACATGGAGCCCAGAAGCACCGCCTTCTGGCCGTCCGTCCAGGCCAGACGCCGCACGATGAGCCAAAGCGCCAGAACATAGGCGAAGAGATGGAGGGCTGCAGGGATCTTGGAGATCAGCCAGCCATAGCCAAACATTCGCTGCTCTGCCGCGGTCTCCATGATGAAGAGGGGCTGCAGGACCAGGTGCATTCCGGAATAGAGATGTTTGCCCTGATGAAAGAGTTTTGCGTACCAGAACCAGGCCCCGTCGCCCAGCGGTTGAGTGTTCAAAATGATGGAGATTCCAAACAGACAGCAGAGACAAAAGACCACAGCTTGCCATAAGCTGCGGTCGCCGGTGTGTGGCGAGCCCGTGCTTGGGGTGGGGTCTGCGTTTACCGGCATGCGTGGCTCCTCTGTTCAAGCTGAACCATAACATTCGAGGGCGGTTGAAGGATTCCCGCGTATCGCGTTCGCCGCCCCTCGGGAGATGAGGCCTGCCTGCATCTGCGGTATTTAGCATTATTCCCTGTGCGCCCTTCGGTCCCCTGCAGGCCCTGCCAAACGAGCCCGGAAATGCCCTCCAAGTGCTAAAATAGAGCTTGGGAAATGTCCTTTCCGAACTGCAGAAAACCCCTTCATTTCCCGGTATTTCTTGCCCGCCCGTACCTTCAGGAGAACGATGGCCACCGAAACACCCTTGCTCGATCTTCAACAATCCGGAACCGCATCTGAAGCTGCACCTCAATCGGTGCAAACGACGACCTATACCAGTGACAACATCAAGATCCTGGAGGGCCTTGAGGCGGTACGTCTCCGCCCCGCCATGTACATCGGTTCCACCGGTGAGCAGGGCCTGCATCATCTCGTCTACGAGGTCGTGGACAACTCGGTCGACGAAGCGCTCGCCGGCCATGCCACACGCATCGACGTCACCATTCACGTGGACAACTCCGTGACCGTGGTCGATGACGGGCGCGGTATTCCCGTGGACATGAAGACCCTGCCCGACGGCACCAGGATGGCGGCGGTGGAAGTGGTTCTGACCAAGCTGCATGCTGGCGGCAAGTTCGATGCCTCGTCGTACAAGGTCTCCGGAGGTCTGCACGGCGTTGGTGTCTCCTGCGTCAATGCGCTCTCGGAGGAGTTTGACGTCGAGATCTGGCGTGATGGGCATACTTATCAGCAGAACTACTCCAAGGGCGACCCCCTGGAGGCTGTGCGCGAGGTAGGCGTCAGCAAAAAGCGCGGAACGAAGGTTCACTTCCTTCCCGACAAGAGCATCTTCACGGTGCACGAATATAACTTCGACACGCTGGCCAATCGCCTGCGTCAGCTCGCCTTCCTGAACAAAGGTATCGAGATCACGCTGACCGACGAGCGTTCCATCGACGCCAAGGGTGAAGCGAAGCACAGCGACTTCAAGTACAACGGCGGTATCGCCGAGTTCATCAAGCATCTCAACAAGGGCAAGGCCGTTCTGCACGAAAAGCCCATCTACATGGAGGCCGAACGCGGCCAACTCGTGATGGAGATCGCCCTGCAGTACAACGATGCCTACTCCGAGACGGTCTTCAGCTTTGCCAACAACATCAACACCGTCGATGGCGGAACGCATCTCTCCGGCTTCCGTACTTCCCTGACCCGCACAATCAACGCAGCCGGTCAGTCGATGGGTCTCTTCAAGGATCTGAAAGAGTCGCTCTCGGGCGATGACGTGCGCGAAGGTCTTGTGGCCGTCGTCAGCGTCAAGCTGCCGCAGCCGCAGTTCGAAGGACAGACGAAGGGCAAGCTGAACTCCGATATCTCCGGACAGGTGCAGAGCTTCGTCAACGAGCGCCTGGGCGTTTTCTTCGAGCAGAACCCGCAGGTGGCCAAGAAGATCATCAACAAGGCCATTGACGCCGCGCGCGCACGCGAAGCAGCACGCAAGGCACGCGATCTCACACGCCGTAAGGGCGCGCTGGATGGTGGAGGTCTGCCGGGCAAACTGGCCGACTGTTCCGAGCGTCAGCCGGATCGCTGCGAACTCTACCTCGTAGAGGGTGAGAGCGCCGGCGGCACAGCCAAACAGGGCCGCGATCGCCGCTTCCAGGCGATCCTGCCGCTGAAGGGTAAGATTCTCAACGTCGAGAAGGCCCGTTACGACAAGATGCTGGGCCACGAAGAAATCCGCGCCATGATTACGGCGCTGGGAACCGGCATTGGCAAGGACGACTTCGATCTCGCCAAGCTGCGTTACGGCAAGCTGATCCTGATGACGGATGCCGACGTCGATGGATCGCATATCCGCACGCTTCTGCTGACGTTCTTCTTCCGCCACATGGGCGAGCTCATCAAGCGGGGACACGTCTACATCGCGCAGCCACCGCTCTTCAAGATCAAGAAGGGCAAGCGTGAGGAGTACATCAAGGACGAGCGCGAGTTTGTAAAGGTCATGGTGAAGCGCGCCTCGGACGGCATGATCGTCCGTTACGGCGAGTCTGCCGCGACCCTCGAAGGCTCCGAACTGACAAAGTTCATGGGTCATCTCAACGAGTACCTCGGCTTCTACGACAAGGCCGACAAGCGCTTCCGCAATGACGCCGTCACAACGATGTTTGCCGAGATCTTCGCCAACGAGGGCAAGGAGCCTGCACGTCGCGCGGACTTCGAGACTCCGGACAAGCTGAACCAGATGCAGGCGAAGTTGAAAGCCATGGCGCACGATGCCAAGTTCAAGGCAGTAGGCGAGCCGGTTCTGGATGAAGAGCACCAGACCTGGTCGCTGAGCTACTCGGACTCCCAGGGAGCGACGCGCCAGATCGACTTCACCATGGCCTCGGCACCGGAGATGCGCCAGATGCTGGGCAAGTACGCCCAGATCCGCGAACAACTTCAGCCGCCGTTCTACGTCTCCTACGCGGACAAGACCGCGAAGCAGGAGGCAGACGACGCGGAGGAAGCGGTGGAGACCGAAGTGGCCGCCGATGCCACAGCTCCGGGAACCGTCTCCGAAGTGAAGGGCAAGCAACGCAGCAATCGCGCGGGCCAGGACCCTGTTCAGAGAAACTCGGCACGCGAACTCTTCGACTATGTCATCGAGCAGGGCAAGAAGGAGTACCAGGTCCAGCGCTACAAGGGTCTGGGCGAGATGACTGCCGAGCAGCTTTGGGAGACCACCATGGATCCCGCCCGCCGCACGCTGGTTGTCGTAAAGCTCGAGGACATTGCCGCTACGGAAGAGATCTTCACCACGTTGATGGGTGAGGATGTCGAAGCGCGCCGCAAGTTCATTGAAGAAAATGCGCTGGATGTAAAGAACCTGGATATCTAGGTATCTCGAAAGAAAAGCCAGCTTCACGCGTAGTCACGCGTTTGAAGCTGGCTTTTGCTGAGCGTAGATTGCCACTCTGAGTGGTTATTTCCCTGCAAATACTCTTAGAAGCGGCGCATCATCCGCATCCCCGGATAACTCCCAAATCATCACGCCACCGAGGTGCTGCTCACGCACGTAAGTTGCCTTCGCTTGGAGTGAGGTTGCATCTTCGAAAGTGAGGAAGTTCTTTCCGTCGTAGAGCCATGGTGCCTGCGATACCGGATCGCGATAGAGCTTCGCCTCCGGCGCGGCGGCGAGGGTCTTTGCGGTGGACTGGTTGAGGTTGCCGCGCACCGGTTTGCCCGCGATTCCCAGGCCGTTGTTCTCGCTTGAGACCTCGGTCCATTGGTACGCATAGAACGGGATGCCGAGGAGGAGCTTTTCGACCGGAACGCCGTGCGCGGCGAAGTCCGCGATGGCTTTGCTGGCGGTGTCGGCGTGGGGGTTGCTGCTGCGCAGGGGCGCGACGAGGCCGGTCGTATGGCTCCACGGGCCGTTGTAGTCGTAGGTCATGACACCGATCTCATCCACCTCGGCAGCAACGCGCGGCCAGTCCACGGCTTCGATGTGGTCGCGGGTCGCGCCTGCCGCAATCGATAGTGTGAGACCGGTACGCGCAGCATTCATCTGTCTGCGAAACTCTGCGAGGAGCGCGACAAAGTCTTCGTTCTGCGCGGTGTTGGGATACTCCCAGTCCACGTCGAAGCCGTCGAAGAGGCCGGGAGCTTCGACGCCCGGAGCGAGATGCCCGAGCACGAATCGCTGAATGCAGGAACGCACAAAGCCTTCGCGCACCTCAGGCTGGGCGACCGCAGCGAAGTCCGCCGCGCGGCCTTCGAGCGAAAGCAGAATACGGAGATGCGGGTAGCGCTGCCTCAGTTTCTGTAACTGATGGAAGTTGCCCTTCAATATCGCGGCCGGGTCATCGGCCACACCGTCCACGCTGTTTGTCACGGTGTAGGCGAGGTTCATGTCTGCCTGCGGATCGGCGACGACGCACTGATTCTCTCGAATAAACCCCTGCGCGTAATTGATCTGCGTCAGTCGATCCGCCGCGCCGCTGTGCACGAGATTGCCGACGAAGTAGTTGTCGTAAACACCCCATTGCGGAAAGTAGCCAACCACCTTCTCGCGTGTCGGAGCCGGAGTTGTCGCATGAATATGGGCTCGATCCGCAGCGAGTGCGGGGAAGGCAAGAGACAGAGCAAGTGCAGCAATCCAGGCAGATCTCATATTTGTTGCAGGTCCTCAAAGAATCGACGTCCCAGATTGGACGCGCTACACCTCCCAAGCGAACTAGGTAGGCGCGAATCGACTTTCAGCGGATGCATCCACGCCCCGCCGCGTTATAGTGCAGGCAAGATGAATCGACGTGGGTTTCTAGAGATGTGTGCGGGCGTGGGCATTGGATCGCCGATGTTCGCCGGGGCGCTGATGGCGCTGGCAGGTACACCTTCCGCTGTAGCCGCAGAGCCGGCGGGCGATACGAAAGACGATTATCCCAAGATCACGCTGGAGATGCTGGCCGCCGCCGAGGGAGTCGCGGGCATTAAGCTCACGCTCGAACAGCGCAGGATGCTTCTTGAAGGCGTCACGGAGCAGCGCGACTCGGTAAAGGCGATTCGCGCGCTGAAGATACCGAACTCCGTTGCGCCAGCGACGTACTTCGATCCGAGGCCGAATGGCTTTGTGATGCCGTCGGCGCCTGCCGGAAAAAAGCGATCCCCAGCACATATCGTTTTCGATACAACCGGTGGCGAAGAGACCCTGGCCTTCGCCACGGTGACCCAGTTGGCTTCCCTGCTGCGTACGCGCAAGATTACTTCACTGGAACTGACGAAGATGTACCTCAGCCGCCTGAAGCGCTACGACCCGAAGCTGCACTTCGTCGTCACGCTGACCGAAGAGCGGGCGCTCGCAAGCGCAGCGCAGGCGGACAGGGAGATCGCAGCAGGGAAATATCGCGGGCCCTTGCACGGGGTGCCGTGGGGAGCGAAGGATCTGCTGAGCGTCAAAGGGTATCGCACCACATGGGGTGCTGCTGGAATGGAGCAGCAGAGCTTCGACACGGACGCGACCGTCGTGCAGCGGTTGGACGCCGCAGGTGCCGTGCTGGTGGCGAAGATGACCCTGGGTGCGCTGGCGAACGGCGATGTCTGGTTTGGTGGAAAGACTCGCAATCCGTGGAACGCGAAGCAGGGTTCGAGCGGGTCGTCCGCTGGCAGTGCGTCTGCGGTGAGCGCAGGATGTCTCGGCTTTGCGATTGGATCGGAGACGCTCGGGAGCATCTCCTCGCCTTCGACGCGATGCGGCGTGACGGGTCTACGGCCCACCTATGGCCTGGTGCCGCGAACGGGAGCGATGGCGCTGACGTGGTCGATGGACAAACTTGGGCCGATCTGCAGAAGCGTGGAAGATTGCGCTCTGGTGCTCGAAGTGCTGCAGGGTGCCGACGGCATGGACCACACCGTTCGTAGCGATGCGCACTTTCATTGGGATCCTGACTTCGATTGGAAGACGCTGCGCATCGGCTACCTTGCTGCGAAGTTCGAGCTGGCTGATGCGAGCGATCTGTCTCCGAAGCCGAAGGAGACGGACGCAGCTGCCATGAAGGCCTGGCGCGCGGACAAGGCCGCATTCGACACCAAGCGCTACGACAACCGCTTCGATCGCGCCACGCTGGAGGTGCTTCGCTCGATGGGCGTCACGTTGATTCCCGTAAAGGTTCCTGACCTTCCATGGAACGCCATGACGCAGGTGCTCGAAGCCGAGGCCGCCGCCGCCTTCGATGAACTGACGCGCAGTGGACGCGATGCTTTGCTGACTGCGCAGGGAAAGAACGATTGGCCGAACATCTTCCGCATCTCTCGCTTCTACTCCGCCGTGGATTACATCCAGGCGCAGCGCGCACGCACGCTCGGCATTGAAGCGATGCGGGAGATCTTCGAGAAAGTCGACATCATCGTGGCTCCCAGCAATGGGACTCAGCTACGCATCACTAATCTCACGGGCCATCCGGCAGTCGTCGTTCCCAACGGGATACGCGGCGACGATGCGCCGTCGCCTGCGCATGAGGAGGACGACGATGACGAAAACGTCGGTGGTCCCGGCACCCCGGTCAGCATGACGTTTCTGGGCGGGCTCTACCAGGATGCGCGGTTGGCCGCCTTCGCTCGCGCTTACCAGGAGAAGACCAGCTTCCATCATCTGCATCCGAAGCTCTAGCCCATGTGGCGAACGGTCATCTGCGGCACACGCAGGTTCGGCGGAAGCGAGCAGGTGAAGACGATGGTCTCTGCAAGCTCGGGTGCGTCCATCATCCGCGACTGCGCCACGCTCTCTTCAGTACGTCCGTGGCCTACGGCAAACTCGGTCTTGATCCCGCCAGGACAGAGTGCCGTTACCTTGATGCCGTGTGGACGTAGCTCAGCGTCGAGCGCCTGCGCGAAGCCTACCTGGGCGAACTTGCTGGCGCAATAAACGCTCTCATTCGCCGCTCCCGCGATACCGGCGACGGAAGAGATGAATATGATCTGTCCGCTCTTCTGCGCAATCATGTGCGGCGCGACAGCGCGTGAGAAGACGAAGCCTGAACGCACATTCGCGGCCATCATCTCGTCGAACTCTGCCGCAGAAGTATCCACAAGCTGTTTGTAGTTTCCCTGCCCTGCATTGTTGATCAGGATGTCGACGCGACCGAATCGTTGCAGTGCGAGCGCAACTACGTCCTCTGCTGTGCTCTCCAGTGAAGCATCGCCTGCGAGGAAGGCAGCGCTTTCGCCGATCTCCTCCACCAGGGAGCGCAGACGCTCTTCGCGGCGGGCCGTAACTACTACGCTCGCGCCCTCGGCGGCAAAGGCCACTGCTGTTGCGCGGCCCAGGCCTGCGCTTGCTCCGGTGATGATGGCGACTTTTCCTTCAAGCTTTTTCATAATGGCAGGATGCTACCATCCGCTTAGTATGCAAGCGAAGACCCTCATCCGGGCCGAAGGCCTGACCAAGCAGTACGGAACGCAGACCGTCGTTCACGATGTATCGTTCGACATCGCGCAGGGGGAGATCCTCGGCCTGGTCGGCGAGTCGGGCAGCGGCAAGAGCACCGTGGCGCGAATGCTTCTCAGACTCATCGAACCGACGGCGGGCGCGGTCCACTTCGACGGCATCGATGTTCTCCATGCTGCCGCAAACGATCTGCGGCATCTCCGCCGTCGCATGCAGATCGTCTTCCAGGATCCTTATGCCGCGCTCAATCCACGCATGCGCGTGCGACAGATTCTCGCGGAGCCATTTCACATTCACAAGCAGGCGCTACATGGTTCTGAACTCGAAGAAAAACTCATCGCCCTGCTTGATGAAGTACAACTCGGGCACTCTGCACTAAGCCGCTATCCGCATGAGTTCAGCGGAGGACAGAGGCAACGCATCAACATCGCGCGCGCGCTTGCTCTGAGGCCGGAGTTCCTGGTGCTGGATGAGCCCGTCTCCGCTCTCGATGTCTCCGTGGGAGCGCAGATCATCAACCTTCTCCGCGACCTGCAGAAGACGCATGGGCTTACCTGCCTGTTTATCTCGCACTCGATGCCCCTGGTGCGGTACCTCTGCGATCGTGTGGCGGTGATGCAGCGAGGCCGCATTGTGGAGATGGGCGAGGCGGTTTCGCTCTGCGAAGATCCGCAACAGCCGTACACGCAGGCGCTCATCGCGGCAACGCCGGAGTTCAGCGTAAAATAGTGTATAGGCGTGACCAGGCTATCCCTTGCTGGCACGTACTACTGCGTCACGCGGAGACCCGCGCATGAGCACAACCTCCTGGGTGGATATCGTCGGCTACATCGCCGCCACCTGCACCACCCTCGCCTACCTTCCTCAAGTCATCATGGTCTGGCGCAGTAAAGATGCCTCCGGCGTAAGTTGGGGAATGGTGTTGCTCTTATGCCTGGGACTGAGCCTTTGGCTGGTCTTTGGATTCGCGATTCACCGTCTGCCGGTCATCCTGGTCAACGGTCTTACGCTTCTTCTCACTGGAACCATGGTGGTTCTTAAACTGAAGTACGACGCCCAACGAAAGCAGAACGCATAAGTGAGTCACGAAGGCATACGCATCATCAGTGAAGAAGAGTCCCGGCGCATCGCCGCCGAGGATGAGCGCACCTTCTCTCCCGATGCGTTTACGCCGACGAAGGTGCGCGTTCGCATCACCGAAGGCACCGGCGTAGAGATCGAGTGGAAGGATGGCCACCTCTCTTCGTGGACCTTCCAGTGGCTGCGCGATGCCTGCCCCTGCGCCACCTGCCATGAAGCGCGCGAAGCCAGCGGCATGGCGGTCGGCGAGCGCAAGCCACAACCGATGCAGATTCTGCCGATGTATCAGGCGCCAGTGAAACCGCTGGAAGCGACACCCGTGGGACGCTACGCTCTGCGTTTCAAATGGAACGATGGTCATGAGAGTGGTATCTACTCGTGGGACTATCTGCGCCGCATCTGTCGCTGCTTTGTCTGCCGCGCAGAGCTGGGACTCGATTGATGACGACTTCCACCCCACTATCTCAGGCAGAACGCCTGGACTCTCTGCAGCAACGCCTGCAACCCTTTTATGCACGTCTGGCGACGCATCCACTCTATGCAAGCTTCCGCACGGTGGAAGATCTCCGAGTCTTTATGGAAGCGCACATCTTTGCGGTGTGGGATTTTATGAGCCTGCTCAAAGCACTCCAGCGCGGCCTTACCTGCGTGGATGTGCCTTGGACTCCTTCGGCCACGCCGGAGAGCCGCCGCCTTGTGAACGAGATCGTTCTGGGCGAAGAGAGCGACCTCTACGAAGGACAACACGTCAGCCACTTCGAGCTATATCGCATGGCCATGCAGGCCTGCGGAGCGGACACCTCCGCAATGGATTCCCTGCTGCAACTTCTCGCCCAGGGCGAAGACCTGGACACAGCACTGGAACGATGCGCCGCCCCTGCCGAAGCCATCAGGTTCGTCAAAGGCACCTTTCGTGTCATCGCGAAGGGAAATCTGCACGCCACTGCAGCGGCCTTCACCTTCGGACGCGAAGACCTGATCCCAGAGATGTTCAAAGGCTTCGTCCGCGATCTCGACCAGAAGCTCGCGGGCAGCCTAGGTATCTTCCTCTGGTATCTCGAACGGCACATCGAGGTAGATGGGGAAGAGCACGGTCCCATGGCGCTCTGCATGGTGAGCGACCTCTGTGGAGACGATGACCGCAAATGGAGCGAGGCCGAAGACGCCGCCCGCATCGCTCTGGAAGAGCGCCTGCAGCTTTGGGACGGCATCCACGCACGCATCACAAACGCCTAACTACTTCGCCACAACCTCTGTCGCACTATCGCGGACATACGTCACGTTCACCGGGTGGCCGTCGTTGTAATACTCCACCGTGCGATTGCCATAGTTTGTACCCGCGCTGTGGCTCACCTGTCCGAGCGCAATCTGCGACTGCAGTTCGTTCATCCCTTTGATGACCTTGTGCTGATCGACTGCATCCCAGACTTCTTTCGGCCAGTGTTTGTAGAGCGTATGCGGATCGTCATAGAAGAAGATCTCGTCGAGATAGAACTTGTATATGCCCTCTTCGACATAGCCTACCGGCACACCCAGGATCTGCTTCGCGTCCGCCGGGCGCGTGAAGAGCATTACGACCTGACGGTCACCTTTGGGGATGCGATTCCCTTCTTTCGGAGCGACCTGCTCGATCATATTCACGACGTGCAGCGGCTCTGCTCCAAGCAGAAGCGTTCCCTTCCCCGCGTAATCCACATGCGTTGGGGTAGCAGGATACGCGGTCATCTGTCCACCGGCGGAGATCCATACGGTCTGGTCCTTGAGCTCGCGCGCGTCCTTCAGCGAGGTCTGGTGTTTTTTCTTCAACCAGACCATCTGGTCTTCGGAGACGTGGACGATGGGCGTCTCCACGGGTTTCTCCGCCTCACGCCGCTCATGAAAGATCCAGCCGACCCGAGCGGACGCCGCGAGGATCATGACGAGCGTGCCGAGCAGGACCCACTTCTTTGTGCCTTCCATCCCTTTACCTCCGAGGTTAATCGATCGGTTCTGAAGTGGCGTACTCGCGGTTGGCTTCGATCAGCGACTCCGCCGTCAACTCATTGACCAGACGCAGACGCGGAAAGAAAACCGCCCACAAACCTGTGACTGCCAGCGATCCGAAGCCGCCTAAAACTACGGCGCGCACGGCACCGAGCCAATGCGCCGTAAGACCGCTTTCGAACTCTCCAAACTCATTGGATGCGCCGAGGAAGAGCCAGTTGATGGCCGAGACTCGACCGCGCATCTCCGGCGGTGTGGCCAGTTGCAGAATCGAAGCACGCACGACCACGGAGATGTTATCGCTTGCGCCGATCACAAAAAGCGCGAAGAGTGAAACGGGAATGGACCTGGAATAGCCAAAAAGTACCGTCGCCGAACCGAAGATCCCGACGCCGATCAGCATCAGCAGACCCGCGCGGCGGCGAATGGGGAAAAAGCTCAACGTCAGCGACATCAGCAGGGCGCCGATTGCGGGCATGCCACGCAACAGGCCCAGGCCGCGCGGACCTGCGTGCAGGATGTCCTGCGCAAAGATCGGCATCAGCGAAGTCGCTCCGCCGAGGAGGACGGCGAAGAGATCCAGAGAGATGGATCCCAGCAGAACCTTCGTCTTGAAGACATACGACAAGCCCGCAAGGATGTTCTCGATCGAGAATTTTCCCTTCTCCGTGATCTCGCGCCGGGGATGAATTGTCGATACGAGAACGATAAACGTCATCAGCATCAGGATGGTGAAGAGGTAGACGATGGGACCGCCATTGAGCCGCGAGAAAACCCCGGGCAGGGAGAGCGTGAACATAACTCCGCCCACTGCGGGTCCCAGGATGTTTGCGATCTGAAAGACAGCCGATCCCCAGGTGACCGCCTTCACAAATTCTCCTTCGGGCACGAGCGATGGAAGGATGGCCGAAGAAGCCGGGCCGGAGAAGGCGCGGCCCGCACCGATGATGAAGAGAATGGCGAAGAGGGCGGCGATGTTGCGGGTCTGCTGGTACGACATCCAGAAGAGCAGAGCCGTCGCCACCGCCTGCACGGCATAGCAGATCAGGATGATGCGCTTGCGATCATATCGATCCGCGGCGTGGCCAGCGGGTAGAACGAAGAAGATTCCAGGAAGAAAGAGTGCGAGACCGGTGTACCCCAGGTACAGCGCGGAGTGCGTGATTTGATAGACCTGCCACGCCACGGCGACCGACTGCGCCTCCGCGCCAAGGATGACCAGCATGCGCGCAATCTGGTAGCGGGTGAAATCTGGTGAGCTGAATACATTGGACCTGGCGGAACTTTTACTCGGAGGCGGCATCTCGCTCTATCGTTTCACAGTTGGAGCGGTGTCGGCAGGCTGCTTACTTGCCCAGGTAAGTTTGATACTGCGTTTCAACAACGCCGGTGGCGCGCGCGAGGTTAATTTTGGCCTGGTTGAAGCGGAAGATCGCTGCAGTCTGACGCTGCTGGGCATCGGCCAACGTCGCCTGCGCCTGCACCACGGGGAGCGTGTCGTCCACACCCGCGCGATACCTCTGAGAGCTCTGATCGAGCGCCTCAATGGCCAGGGCCACATTCGATCGCGTCACCTGCACCAATTCGGCGGAAGAATCGACGTCCAGCTTGGAGGCCCGGATCTGCTGCTCAATATCGATCCGAAGACTGTTGATCTGCGAACGAAGCTTACGGAGATCGGCTTCCGCAACCTCTGCGTCGCCGCGAAGACGCGCTTCTTCGAAGATAGGGAAGTTCAAACCGCCCTGGGCGACGAAGTTGCCATGGTAAAGTCCGGTCGTCTGTCCGATGACACCGTAATAGCCGCTCACCGCAACGACAGGCAGCCGCTCGTAGCGAATCGCCTTGCGTTGCAGAACCGAGGACCGCATCTGCGCTTGCAGGCTGAGAAGGTCCTTACGCCGCGTATAAGCCAGTCGCTTTGCATCCTCCAGAGGAAGCTGCTCCAGGGCGGTATAAGGCATGACGTCCGTAAGCTCCAGCTCCTGGTCGGCGGCAATACCCATCAGGCGGTTCAGCTGGATTTTGTCTTTGGCAAAGTTGTTCTGCGCGACGATCAGATCGCGCTCGCGCTGCTTCATCTCCACACGCGCCCGTAGAAGATCGAGGTTCGTGCCCACACCCGCATCGTGGCGAGCCGTAGATTGACGCACCAGCTCGGTGTCCGAGATGAGTTGCGACTGTGCATTGTGGATCGCATCCACATCCGAAAGCACTAAAAGGTACTGCGTGGCTACACCCTGGACTACATCGCCGCGGTTCAGAAGGGAGTTGAAGACGATCGCCTGGGCTGTCTCCTTCGACGCCTTATAGGCCTCGTAGGCAGGCAGGTTGAAGAGCTGTTGCTGCAGATTGACCTGTGCGCTCGTCGTGTCGTACTTCACGATGGTGGCAAACGTCGTCCCCGGCGGAAGAAAGTCTCTGACCGTTTCCGGCTTGAAACCCATCGCGGCAAGATTCACCTGCTGGGTCGAGGTCTGGGCGGAAAAGGAGAGCGCGGGAATCAACGCATTCAACACCGTGAGCTGGAGACCGCCAATCTGGCGTTCGTTCTGTTGATTGAGTGCAACGGAGAGACTTCGCTTCAGGGCGAGATCGATCGCCTGGTCGAGTGACAGCGGCATCACCGTTCCCGTGGAATGGGCGATCTCGACACCCTGGATCTTCAACGGGATGGACAGAGATGCGACGAGCGGAGCGGGAGCGCTGGCTGCGTTCTGGGGTTGTGGCCCCTGCGGCAGTACCTCCGTATCTTCAGCAAACATCGCCGGTCCAAAAGAGAGGACCATGGCCGCGACAAGGAGTTGATTGAGTCGAAATCGGGTCAAACCGGAGAATCCATCCTTAATTTGGCCTGCATTTGAAGAGGGCAGCCTCTTTGTCCTGAGACAGACGCGAAAGCACAGTTCTTTAGATTGCAGTCGCGCGTCTGCGGTTGCGAAAGTTTCCTTTACTCTCCAGAACCGTTCACCAAACGATCTTCTTATCGGAACGTCTAGAATAAATGAGATACAACTCGTCACAACGGAGTCAGATGAAGACCTTTCCTACTTTCCTTGCTGCCGCGGTCGTAGCTGCCACGGCCCTTTCTCCCGTAGCGCAAGCCCAGTTCAGTGCTCCGCCTGTGTCCAACCAGTTTCGCGATACCTCCATTTTGAAGCCCCCCGCTGGTGCACGTGTCGCCGTTGTTGAGTTTGAAGACCTGGAATGTCCCGCCTGCTCCGCCGCCGCGCCGATCGTCCATCGTGCCGTCGAGCAGTACCATGTGCCCCTGGTTCGCTACGATTTTCCGCTTAAAATGCACGTTTGGAGCTTCGATGCAGCCGTCTATGCGCGATGGATGCAGGAAAAGGTAAGCCCCAAGGTGGCCGATGAGTACCGCGCCTCCGTCTTCGCCGCGCAGCAGTCGATCGCCAGCAAGGATGACCTCCTCCGCGCCACACAAAAGTTCACCGCCGACCGTAAGGTGGCCTTCCCCTTCCAGGTCGATCCGACCGGTACCCTGGCCGCGAAGGTTCGTGCCGACTACGCCCTGGGCGAGAAGCTGAACGTCACCCGGACACCCACCATCGTGGTTGTGACCAAGGATAAATACCAGATCATCTCCGGCAACGAAACAGGAACCTCCGACCCGAATACGATCTTTGCCGCCATCGAGGCCGCCCTGGCGCAAACCAAGGTTCCGGTTGCGGCACGTCCCGGAGCGAAGAAATAAAACCAGCGTTCCTATCCATAATGGGAATGGCCTGCCATTTCGTTTATAGATTAGGAACGCGACCTTTCCCCGAACCGGCGCCGTCTCTTCGAAACCGAGCATCTCACGGCAAAGGTAAAACTGTTTCATCCAATGCGGCCACTTCTTCATCGATCGATTCTTTGTCTCTGCGTCTTCCTTTGCGGCGTTGCCCCCCTTGGCGCCTACTCCGTCCTGACGCATGAAGAGATCGTGGATATGGCGTGGACCTCTCACTCGGTTCCGCTGCTGAAGGCCCGCTTCCCTGGAATTACACCGGATCAGATCAAGGAGGCCCACGCCTACGCCTATGGTGGCTGCGTGATCCAGGATCTCGGTTACTACCCCAAGAGCAGCAAGGCCTTCTCGGATCTTCTGCACTACGTTCGTACCGGCGATTTCGTGGAAGCGCTGCTCCGTGGAGCGTCCACACCCGACGAACTGGCCTTCGCCCTCGGCGCGCTGGCGCATTACACGGCGGACGCCGTCGGCCATCCTTACGTCAATCAGGTCACAGCGATGGAGTTTCCCAAGCTGCGCAAAAAGTACGGCTCGGTTGTGACCTACGAGCAGGACAAGACCGCTCACCTGCGCACGGAGTTTGGCTTCGACGTCGTCGGAGTCGCCCGTGGCAAGTATGCGCAGGAGGATTACCGCACCTTTATCGGCTTTGAAGTGGCCAAGCCGCTTCTGAACCGCGCCTTCGAAGAGACCTACGGTCTCAAGCTCACTGACCTGCTGACCAACCAGGACCGCAGCATTGGCACGGCACGATGGGCGGTTTCCACCCTCATCCCGAAGATGACCAAGATCGCCCTCCTGACGTATCACGACGAGATCGAGCATGCGAACCCCGGTTTTGAGGTAAAGAAGTTCCGCTACCGCATGAATCGCACGACCTACGAGAAAAGCTGGGGCAAGAACTATCAGAAGCCAGGCTTCGGGTCGCATCTTCTGGCGGCGCTGGTCATGATTCTGCCCAAGATCGGCCCGCTCAAGGCCCTCAAGCTCAAGCTACCGAACGGCGACGAACAGACCATCTATATTCACAGCGTCAATGAGACCGTGGATCTTTATGACGCCAGGATCGACCTTCTCAAGGCGAATGCCATTCCACGGGCTATCCCGTATGCCCCCGGCGGCGGAAAAGACCCCTCCGATGAGGTTGCCGAAGAGGCGTCGACCTCCGCTCTTGCGGCACGCGTGGCGGCAGGGGACAGATTCAGCCTGCCTCTCGACCTTCCGCCCATCGATCTGGACACCGGCAAACCCATCGCTCCGGGCGAATATGAGCTCTCCGATAAGGCGCACGCGGACCTGCTCGCACGGGTCGTCCGGGAAGATAAGGCGGGCCTGCCTGTCGAGCTTCACCAGCACCTGCTGAAGTTCTACATCGGTCCGGATGCTTCGAAGAACACGCTCCAGAAGAATCCCAAGAACTGGGCAAAGGTGCAGGCCGATCTTCAGACATTGAAGACGCTGCCCGATGGCCCTGTGAGCGTTCCGGCCGTAACGAACGGAACTCCGGAGAAGCCAAAGAGCAACGTACCGCTCTAGCTCTTATTAGGTGATCTGTACAAGCTCGCTGTGCCCGTTTTCGGCGCGCGGCGGCGTCACCTGGCTCGTCTGCGGCGAACGCCAGTGGTCGATATAGCTGACCTGATGCACGCAACTGATGGTGCAGTTCGGAGCGCAGCCCTTTTCGGTGAGGAACTCCCGCTTTACATCTGCAGTGGTGTACTCCGACAGGGGCGTTCCCGGGTATCCGCGCTGCTGCGAACAGTAGTGCACCAGACCGTTCTCGCAGACGTAGAGGTAACGTCCACCCGCGCGGCAACGCCAGTCATTCGGCATACCGTTGGCAATCTGCTCCTGAAATCCGTTGAAGCGCGAGTACGAGCGGCGCGTCAGGTTTCGCACCTTCTCCCAGACGCTGCGCTCTTCGCCGCCAAGCGGGCGAAGCTGACCGGAGCCATCGTGAATGATGCCGATGGTTGAGGAGAAGCCGAGTTCCAGGGCGCGCATGGAGACGACATAGGCGTCCTGCGGGTTCGGTATACCTCCGCCGACGACGGAGTTGATGTTTACGTGGAAGTCCGCGTGCTGCGCCAGCCAGATCAGCCGCTGGTCCAACACTTTAAGGCTCTTCTTACTGACATCGTCCGGCATAACGTTGTCGATCGAGATCTGCATGTGATCGAGGCCAGCCTTATTGAGGCGCTCGATCCGATCCTTGTTCAACAGGTAACCGTTCGTGATCATGCCCGCAATCGCACCCGTTTTGCGGATACGCGCGATCACACGGTCCAGATCGGGGTGCAGAAGGGGTTCGCCACCGGAGATGGTGATGACACTCGTTCCGAGACGTCCAAGATGGTCGATGCGGCGTTCCATCTCCTCAATCGGCGTGGGGTCGGAGTGATCGTCGTACTCGTTGCAATAAGTACAGGCCAGATTGCATCGGCGCATGGGAACGATGTGCGCCATATAAGGATGTCCTGTTGACAGGACAGCGGAGGCGATCGATCCGAGTTCGCGCAGACGTCGCGTAGCGGCCATGATGCGTCGTTTTAAAGGGAGCGAGCGGCGCGCGGGCGGAAGTGTAACGGTTACAGAGGACATACGATCCCAGTCTATCGGATACGGCCTTACCTGTAACCGTAAGGGTACGCAACCCGGCAACTTCGCGCCGCAAGCCATCCCCCGGACCAGATAAAGCCATCCATTCCCGATAGATGTCGATGATCCCCAATCCGGACCGAAGATCTACGAGCGTAAGCGACGAAGCGTTGCGGGAGAAGCTCGCGGAGGCGGTCGCCAGCGAAACGCGGGCTCTGACGCAACTGGAACGAGCTCAGCTTGCGATCGAGGCTCGAGACAAATCCGTAGCCGTTTCCGATGAACGCTCACGCCAGCTTCTTCGCGCTAACCCCTTTGGAATCCTCATTGGAGGGCTGGATGGAAGCGTCGGCTACATTAACCCTCCCCTCCTCAAGCTGCTTGGATACACCCAAAGAGATATTGAGAACCCGGCATTTACCTGGCAGATGATCACGCCCGCCGAGTTTGAAGAAGTGGACCGCAAAGCCATTGACGCGCTTCTCAAGACAGGATCATGCCCTGCATACTACAAGGAATACATCGCGCGCGACGGTCGCCGTATTCCCATTCTGATTGGTGCCGCTCTGATTCCCAATCTGGATGGTGGCCAGGATTTTGCCGCCTTCGTGACCGATCTTTCGCAGCTGCGGCGGACGGAAGAGCAGCTCGCTGAGAGCCGCGCGCTGCTGGAAAAGCAGTATGCCGAGATGGAGGTGCTCTACCGTACAGCACCCATTGGCCTCGCCTATTTCGACCCAAAGGACTTCCGTTTTCTCCGTCTCAACGACGCTCAAGCGGAGATCGTCGGCAAATCCAAGGAAGAGATTCTGGGCCGCTCCGTCACGGAGATAGCTCCCATCGAAGGCCTCCACGAGCTGTTTCAGCAGGTTGCATCCGGGCAACCGGTGGTGAATCGACTGCTGGAAGGGGAACTTCCGGAGCGTCCGGGAGAGAAGCGTGCCTGGACGGTGAACTACTTCCCCGTCTTCTCGCCTCAGGGCGAAGTCCAGGGCATCACTGCTGCCTCTCTGGAGATCACGGCACAGAAACGAGCGGAGTCGGCGCTTCGCCAGAATGACAAGCTCGCTGCCGTCGGTCGCCTCGCCTCTTCCATTTCTCACGAGATCAATAACCCGCTTGAGGCCATCACGAATCTCCTCTATCTGGCTCGGCACGAGGAGAATAGTGAGAGACGGAACGGCTACCTGGAGACGGCGGAACATGAGGTTGCACGCGTCTCCCACATCGCGACCCAGACGTTGCGCTTTCACCGCCGTCCAGGGAAACCTACTCATCTCACCGCCTCTGACCTTATAGAGCCTGTTCTTGCCCTGTACGCAGGGCGTCTGACGAACTCCGGCATCCAGATCAAACGCAGCTACCGCTCCAAGGAGGCCCTCCCATGCATGGAAGGCGATATGCGACAGGTCGTGAACAATCTGATCGGAAACGCCATCGACGCGATGCGCTCCGGCGGCACGCTGCACGTCCGGAGCGCCAACCTCATGGACCACCGCAGCGGTCAACATTCCATGCGAATTACCTTCTCAGACAGCGGCGTTGGCATGAGTTCGGAGACACTGCGGCGCATCTTTGAGGCCTTTTACACGACCAAAGGCGCCAACGGCACCGGTCTTGGGATGTGGATCTCGAAAGAGATCATCGATAAGCACGGCGGGCGGCTAGCCATCCGCTCCTCCACCTCCGGTCCTCGGCGGGGGACCACATTTCAGCTTTATCTTCCAACAACCGGCATCGCAGTTTAGCCGAAATCGGGCAAAATGCGCCGGACAGCGTAGAATAGACAGGATGGGCTGAACGCCGTCCGGCGCGCCCGTGAACCTGCAAACACATTCGCAACCTTCAGAACAGGAAAAACCAAGCCAGTGAGTACCTCGAAGACCGCCCAGACGATTCGTAACATCGCCATCATCGCCCACGTCGATCACGGCAAAACCACCCTTGTGGACGCCATGCTTCGCCAAAGCGGCACCTTCCGCGCCAACGAAGCTGTGGCCGACCGCGTCATGGACTCGAACGATCTCGAACGCGAGCGCGGTATCACCATTCTGGCCAAGAACACCGCCGTTGAGTTTGGCGACGGCAAGATCAACATCGTGGACACACCGGGCCACGCCGACTTTGGTGGAGAAGTAGAGCGCGCCCTCAAGATGGTCGACGGCGTCGTCCTTCTCGTCGATGCCTCCGAAGGCCCTCTGCCCCAGACGCGCTACGTTCTGATGAAGGCGCTCGAAGCCGGTCTTACACCGATCCTCGTCGTCAACAAGATCGACCGTCCTGACGCGCGTCCCCAGGAAGTTCTGAACGAGGTCTATGACCTCTTCATCGACCTCGACGCCCGCGAAGACCAGCTCGACTTCCCCGTCGTGTACACCAACGGCAAGGCCGGTACGGCCACCATGGACCTCGAAAAGCCAGGCACAGATCTCCAGCCGCTCTTCGAGACCATCGTGAGCGCGATCCAGCCCGCCAAGGGAGATCCCGAAGGCACGCTGCAGATCCTGGTCACGAACCTCGATTACTCCGACTACCTCGGCCGTCTCGGCATCGCGCGTGTCTTCAACGGCACGCTGCGTAACGGCGACACCGTCAACGTGGCCAAGCTCGACGGCACGATGCAACAGGTGAAGGTCAGCAAGCTCTTCTCCTTCTCCGGCCTGAAGCGTACGGACATCGAAGAGACGACCACGGGCGACATCATCGCCGTCGCCGGTATCCCCGGCCTGACGATCGGTGAGAGCCTCTGCTCTCTGGTCGATCCGCAGCCCCTTCCTCAGATCAACATCGACGAACCGACGATCGCCATCCAGTTCTCGGTCAACAACTCCCCCTTCGCCGGTCGCGAGGGTCAGTATGTGACCAGCCGTAACATCCGTGAGCGCCTTGACCGCGAACTCCTTACCAACGTCTCCATCCGCGTGGAAGACACCGGCTCACCCGATACCTTCAAGGTGCTGGGCCGTGGCGAACTGCAGCTTGCCGTTCTGATCGAAATGATGCGCCGTGAGAGCTTCGAGCTCATGGTCGGACGTCCCGAGATCGTGACCAAGCGCATCAACGGCGAACTGATGGAGCCGGTTGAGTACGTGACCATCGACGTTCCGGAAGAGTTTGCCGGGACCGTCATCCAGAAGCTTGGGCCGCGCAAGGGCGAAATGGTGAAGATGCACGGCGCTGCTCGTACACGCATGGAGTTCAAGGTACCGTCGCGCGGCCTGATCGGTCTGCGTTCTGAGATGTTGACCGAAACACGCGGAACGATCGTGATGAACTCGCTCTTCGACGGCTACATTGCCTACCAGGGAGAGATTCCGCAGCGTCCTTCGGGCGCTCTGATCTCCGACCGTACCGGCACCACAACCACCTATGCGCTCAACGGTCTGCAGGACCGCGGTGTGCTCTTCATGGGTGAAGGCGTGGAAGTCTACGAAGGCATGATCGTCGGCGAGCACTCGCGCGATAACGATCTCGACGTGAACGCCGTGCGCGAAAAGAAGCTCACCAACATGCGTGCTTCTTCAGCTGACGATGCGCTTCGCCTCGTTCCCTACAAGCAGCTCACCCTGGAGCAATGCATTGAGTTCATCGCCGAAGACGAACTCGTCGAAGTGACGCCGAAGTCGCTCCGCATGCGCAAGAAAGTGCTCCAGGCCAACCGCCGACCGCGCCGCAACCAGACTGTCGACGCGTAGACACACGAAAGTACCTGAGGAAATGCCGGGCGGCGACGTCCGGCATCTTCGTTTGGTGCGACAACAGACGAAGCCCTCTGCTACCGTCATACAGAGCAAGAAGAAACAGGCAATGGCGCAGATACCTCCCCAGACCGCTCCCGCGAACACGACACAAGCCATACCTGCGCCCATCTGGCTGCAGCGGCTGTCTCTCTTCATTCTGGTCATCTTTTGCATCTACCTGGGCGGTCTGCTCACCATTCTTCCGTGGTGGAAGGAGATGTGGGACCACAACCCCTACCTTCTGGCCCACCCACAAGTTGCCGCCCTTCTGCATAGCGGTGCGGTCAAGGGTCTGCTCAGCGGCCTGGGCATCATCGATATCTGGATCGGCATCTCGGAGCTTGTAACTTATCGCGATTATCGCGGCTAGGTGCAGCCTGCGCAGCATCCAACCAAGCATGTTCCCCGACGACCCAACGCCACTCGACTCCGCTTCCCTGGCCTACGAGAACTCCGACTTCCTGAACTCCCCCGACGCGCGCATCCTGCGCATCATGGCGGAGTACACCGAGCCGATGACCCGTTTCCGCCGCGAGCGTATCCAGGACACCATCGTCTTCTTCGGCTCCGCGCGCTTCGATGCGCTCGACAACGCGCACCAGAAGATGCAGTTGCTGGAGAACACCGGATCAGTCGCTACGAGCACGGAGGCTGAGGCGGAACGCAAGCTCGCCGCAGCAGGCGTCGAGATGGCTCGCTACTACGAAGATGCGCGTCAGCTCGCGCATCTCTGGACCGAGTTCGCCCGCAAGCTTCCGGGGAAGCGTCATCGCTATGTCATCACCTCGGGAGGAGGGCCGGGCATCATGGAAGCCGCTAACCGTGGCGCCTATGAAGCAGGCGGGAAGAGTATCGGCCTGAATATTAAGCTGCCGTTTGAGCAGCGTCCGAACCCCTACATCACGCCCGCTCTGAACTTCGAGTTTCACTACTTCTTCATGCGCAAGTTCTGGTTCGCGTATCTGGCGAAGGCGCTGGTCGTCTTCCCCGGCGGCTTCGGCACGCTGGACGAGATGTTCGAGCTGCTGACGCTGGCGCAGACGCACAAGCTGGCCAAGAAGATGACCATCATCATCTACGGCTCGGAGTATTGGAAGTCCGTCATCAACCTGGATGCTCTTGCCGACAAGGGCGCGATTGCGGAGAAGGACAAGGAGCTCTTCCGTTTCGCCGATACGCCGGAAGATGCCTTCCGCATGCTTCGCGAAGGCATCCTTGCGCAGGACGCCGACTGCTCTCCCGGCGAGACAGTCACGCCTATCCCGGATACACCGGCGCCCAGCGCACAGGAAGAGCTTGGGCCGGATATCGCAAAGACGCTCCGCTAATAGTGAAGCCTTGAACACGTCAGCGTCTGAACATTCGTCTTTCCTCCTCTACGACTTTTCACTTCACTTTTCAGCGAATCATAAAAAACAATGAATTCGTCCGTGCCTGCGTCTGCAGTCTTCAGGGTCCAGCTTACACTTCCGCCACTCCACATGAACCCTGCCGCCTTTAGCGGAGGCCCTATGCGGTGCTCAGGTTTGAACGAAATTGTTCCGTCACTTCGAAGAATCACAGATCTGCCCGCATCCGAAGGGTAGACACATTCAAAGGTTTCGGCGGGAGCGAATTGATGCGAGGCTAGGACGAGCGGCAACCAGAGCGCTGCAAGCATGCGAGAAGAATATTCTTCTTCCGCGCGATGATGTAACTAAAACTTCGCCTCACCAATAAAGACTCCGAACGGTGGCAGGGTAACGGCATCCAGGTTCATGCCGCCCATGCCTCTGTCAGTTCGCATCATGCCGCGCAGGAAGCTTCCGCGAATGCCGAGCTTGTTCACCTGAGCGCGCAGATGCAGCGTGACGGGCTTCGCAGACAGGTTGCACGCGATGACAACTGGCGCCGTATCCCGAACGCGACGGACCCAGACCAGCGCGTTGTCCGCGTCCTGATCGAGCAGGATCTGCTCTCCGGTATGCAGCGCTGGATTTGCCCGCCGCAGAGCGATCAGATCGCGATACCACTGCAGGACCGAGTGATCCTTCTCCGCCGCAACGTTGACCGTGGCGAAGTTCGCAGGGATCGGCAGCCACGGCTCGCCCGTGGTGAATCCGGCGTGCGCCGTGGCGTCCCACTGCATCGGTGTTCGCTCACCGTCGCGGCCTTTTTCCTTCGGCCAACCGGCGATGCCACGTGGGTCGCGCACGTCTTCTTTTTTCGTCGGCGTGGACGTCTGCATACCGATCTCTTCGCCCTGATAGACCAGCGCCGAGGAGTGTGAAGCCAGAAGGATCGTCGCCAGCACCTTGGCAATCTCAGCGTTGTGCACGCCATCGCCGTAGCGATCCCAGCTTCTGGGACGATCGTGATTATCGAAGACCAGCAGAGGCAGGTTGCCACCAAGCTGCGTCTCTGCCTCGGTCAGCTTGGCGCGAAAGGCGGCGGCATCCAGTCTATTCAGAAACCCAAGGCTGGTATCCATCGGCATCTGCAACTCGTCATGCTTTGCGCCGAACCATGCAGCCATCTCCGCCGTCGTACCGGTATAAATCTCCCCCACCAGCACACGCTGTCCCGCATAGCTGTCCGTTACGCTGCGGAGATCGCGCATCACATCGTGAATCTCGGGCAGGTTGCGCTGGAACTCCATCGACTTCCCGGGTTCGCCGTACTCATTCGTACCCGGAACTGGTGGAGCATCGCGCAGGGTCGGATCCTCAAAGAGGGTATTGATCGCATCCAGACGGAAGCCAGCAACACCCTTGTTCAACCAGAATCGCGCGGCATCGAACATCGCCTTCTTCACGGCAGGATTGCGCCAGTTCAAGTCCGGCTGCTCGATCGCAAAGTAGTGGTAATAGAACTGTCCCGTCTTCGCGTCGTACTCCCACGCTGACTGCGTGATGCGGTTCACCCAGTTGTTCGGAGGAGCAGGCAGAGCCTGTCCGTCAACGGCCTTACCATCGCGCCAGATAAACCAGTCGCGCTTCGGATTGGTTTTGGAACTGCGCGACTCGACAAACCACGGATGCTGGTCGCTGGTGTGATTCAGCACTAGGTCCATCAGCACGCGGATGCCGCGACGGCTGGCTTCCTGCACCAGGTTGTCGAAGTCTTCCATCGTGCCATACTGCGGATCGATAGCCGTGAAGTCGGAGATATCGTAACCGAAGTCCTTCTGCGGCGAAGGATAGATCGGCGTCAGCCAGATCGCGTCCACGCCCAGGGTGCGCAGGTAATCGAGTCGCTGCGTGATGCCCTTCAGATCGCCGATTCCGTCGCCGTTCGAGTCCTGGAAGCTGCGCGGATAGATCTCGTAGATCACTGCCGTCTTCCACCACGGCTCGCTCGCCATGCCGTTGCCGCGCCAGCCCGGATGTGCCAACTGCTGCGCGGGAGCACAGAGACCGAAGAGCAAACATAGACAAGCAGCAAGCAAGTACGGGGACGCAACCAACTTCAGGAACCTGAACATCCTTCCAACTTATCCCCTTGCTCCATACACCGCAAAGAATCTACTTCGGTGCCGCCATCTTCGTGGTGTCCTTCTTGTCTTCGTCCTTCTGCTTCAGCTCCAGACCGAAGTGTGGCTCGTCCTTGGTTCCGATTATCTTGAAGGGGATCTCCGCTCCCGCATTATTCTTCTGGAAGAAGGGATCGACGGCTTTCAGAAGAAAGCTCTTCCAGCTCGTTGTCATCTGGCTCAGCTTCGCCTTCGTCCGCACCTTGCCGTGGAAGTCGAAGTGTTGCCCGTCCAGCGAATAGTCGCCGTCCGTTACCACTTGCGCACCGGGCATGACGTAGAGCAGGTCCTGTATGGAGATGTTGGACTTCTGCAGATTGAAGCGTCCATTCATTGTCGAACTGACGGTGCTGGCCTCTTCCTTGTTCGCTTTCTTTGGATTGCCCTGCGCGCGTTCGCTCATCATGTCGATCTTGCTCTGGATCTTATCGCTGGAGAACTTCGCTCCGCGAATGGTGAAGCGTCCGTTATGCAACTCCACCTTCTTCGACACAGGCACCTGGCCTGGCGGAATATGCAGATTCGTCTTCATTGAAAGCGCGCCTGTCATCAACGGTGGAGAGGTCTTCACGGCGAGCTGCAGCATGTCTTCGATCCGTGCCTGCGGCATATCCACATCGAGATAGATGTCATGGCCGATCGATTTGCCATCTGCATTCTTCACACGCGCAATATGTCCGGTCGCGAAGAAATGCGAGCGGAGCATCCACGCCTCCACCGGTTGCAGCAGGACATCGCCGCTGGTGCCATCGACGATCGCGTGGTACTTCGTATGCAGGGGCACTGGATGATTGCTCACGTCCAGCGAAAAATCAGGGACGTCGGCTTCTCCATCCGTAGTGATCCCTTCCAGAACGCCGCCAAACTTTCCCTTCGCCGAAAGCGTTCCGCCGAGGCCCTTGATGGTATCCATGTTTGCATGTTCGAAGCTGTAGTCCCCATCCAGCGGCGTCTGGCGTGGGTTATCGGCGTTCCACGGGCCAAAGTGCCCGACGGAGTGAATATCTCCTACCGGCTTTGGATTGATCAGCGTCGCGTCATATTTGAACGGCTGCGTCCGCGCGTACTCCGTCAGAACCACCCTCTGAATATTGAACTCCAGCGGAAGCTTTCCGGGCTTGTCCGTCTCCATTACCAGAATCGCATCGTGCACAAAGATCCGGTCCACAAACACGGACTCCTTCGGCGCCTTGTTCGTCTCCTTGCGTTTATCGTTCCCCTGCTTCAACAGAGGCCCGGATCTCTGCGTTCCGGGAGGCAGATGCAACCGCACACCCCGCACCACCACATTGCCCACGCGCAGCGGCGGACGTAGAAGCGCCTTGTAACTCGTGTGAAACTCGAACTCTTTCACCTCGAGCATCGGCAGCGTCCGCTGCTTTCCCTGCTCGTTGGTATTCAAGATGTACATCACGCGCAGGCCGCGCCCCGTTACACCCAGCCCCTTTGAAGCTCCGATATGCAGCTCATCCAGCTCCACCGGTGAATGGAACCGTGCCGAAAGCGTATCTACCACGCGCTTCTTCAGAATCGGTTCCAGATGCCTCGCCACATATATGAACGCGATCGCCAGCAGCAGAAGAAGGCTGCCCGTGATCGCCGCTAACCATTTCCAGACACGTCCGCGTTTTGGATTGGCCCTTTTTCCGCCGGCCGCCAGATCTTCGTTCACGCTCAACCCTCGCTTACTTTTTCTCAGATGCGCTCTATCGTTGTCACGCTCCGATTTTCGAGGGTACTGATGCGAAAATAGAGGAGATGCTTCAAATTTCAGACGGCCAGAAAAGATTCGGCCACAAACTCCTCTTCGAAGGCGCCAACTGGCTCATTACCCCCGACGAGCGCACCGGCCTGGTCGGCGGTAACGGTACGGGCAAATCCACGTTGCTTAAAGTCATTGCCGGGTTCGATTCGCTGGACGGCGGCACCATGCAGCGCTCCAAGGGCCTCACCATTGGCTACCTGCCCCAGGACGGCCTCGCCCTCTCCGGCCGCACCGTCTTCGAGGAGTGCCTGTCGGTCTTCCACGCCGTCCAGAGCATGGAGCTGGAGATGGAGACGCTCTCCACCAAGCTCGCCGAACTCGATCCTGTTTCTACGGAATATGCCGCCGCTGCCGATCGCTTCTCCGAGGTCTCGGACACGCTGCACACACACGATCTCTACAATCTGGACGCACAGGTGGGCGCGGTCCTCGGTGGCCTCGGTTTCAGCAAGGAAGATTGGGCTCGCCGCACAGAGGAATTCTCCGGCGGCTGGCAGATGCGTATCGCGCTGGCCAAGCTGCTTTTGGAGAAGCCCGCGCTTCTGCTCCTCGACGAACCGACGAACCATCTCGATCTCGAAACCCGCAACTGGCTCGAAGACTACCTCCGCAACTATCCGCGCGCCTTCATCCTGATTTCGCATGACCGCTATTTTCTGGATGTGACCGTCAACAAGATCACCGAGGTCTGGAACAAGCGGCTGCACTTCTACACCGGTGGTTACGAGAAGTTTGTCAAGCAGAAGGACGAGCGTCGCACGCAGCTGATGTCCGCGTACAAGAATCAGAAAGACCGCATTGAGCAGCTGGAGGCATTCATCTCGCGCTTCCGCGCACAGGCCACCAAGGCCAAGCAGGTGCAGTCCCGCATCAAGGAGCTGGAGAAGATCGAACGCATCGAGGTTCCGGAGGAGGAAGAGACGATCCACTTCTCTTTTCCGCAACCGCCCGCCTCCGGACGCACCGTCTGCGAGGTCACAAACCTCTCCAAGCGCTACGACGAGAAGCAGGTTCTCTCCAACGTCAACTTCACCATCGAACGCGGCGACCGCATCGCCTTGGTCGGCCCCAATGGCGCGGGTAAATCCACACTCATTCGTATGCTTTCGCTGCTGGAAGAGCCCACTTCAGGCACGGTTCGCCACGGTCATAACGTGCTCTCGGATTACTTCGCGCAGGACCAGTACAAGGTGCTCGATCCCAACGCGAAGATGCTGGACGACATCTCCTCGTCCGCGCCGCGCGTGGCGACGACGGATCTACGCAACCTGCTGGGCGCCTTTCTTTTCTCTGGCGACGATGTCTTCAAACAGCTCGGCGTGCTCTCCGGCGGAGAGCGTAACCGCTATGCCATGGCCCGCATGCTCGTTTCACCGGCGAACTTCGTTCTGCTCGACGAGCCTACGAACCATCTCGATCTCCGCGCCAAGGACGTCCTTCTGGACGCCATCCGCGCCTTCACCGGAACCGTTCTCTTCGTCTCGCACGATCGCTACTTTATCGACGGCCTCGCCACCCGCGTCTTCGAGGTGGAGCACGGCGGCGTGCAGGTCTTCCCCGGCAACTACGAGGACTATCTCTGGCGCAAACAGGGCGGCCCCGAAGCCATCGTGCAGTCGCTCAAGCCCACGCCGCCTCCCGTCGTCAGCGTTCCCACGCCTGCTCCTGCTGCCAATGTGAAGCGCCTGAACCCGATCAAGCTCAAGCAACTGCAGGACCGTCTCATCTTCACCGAGAATGAGATGCCGCGCATTGAAGAGCAGATCACGCAGCACGAGACCGACCTGAGCACCTTCCGCTCCGCCGAAGAGTCGCAGCGCCTGAGTAACGCCATCGCCGAGCTGCGCGCGAAGCATGAAGCCCTTATGCACGAGTGGGAGGAGATCTCCATCGCGCTGGAAGAGCAGACCGCTTAGCTCAAACTATTCCGCACTGACAGGCACCGCCGCATCAGGTATCTTGATGTGATTCCGTGCCAGAGGAAAACCAGATGCCCGAAGAGATGGATCCCCAGAACCCGCCGACCGCGCTTCCCATTGCAGAGACCGGCGCGACCACGTGGTATCCACCGGCAGAAGACGACGCTTCTGCTGTCCCGCCGGAAGCCTCTACCCAGAGGAAGATCTTCTTCGGGAAGGACGGCCTCCGCGCGGGATGGTCGCTCCTGCTCTTCATCGCGTTTGTCCTTCTGATCGGAAAAGTCTGCCACACACTGATCCAATCGTTTCATCAACCCGCGCCAGTGAGACGCGGCGCACCACAGCCTGTCTCCCTTCTTCTGATCACCGATGGACTGAACTTCTTTGTCGTCGCCTTCAGCGCCTTTCTCGTATCACTCATTGAGAAGCGGCGGTTTTCCAGCTATGGCCTGGGGTCCATCCGTGGACGTGTCGGCCAGTTCCTCATGGGAAGCCTCTGGGGAGGAATTTTCCTCTCCGCACTGGTGGTCGCGCTTCGGCTCACGGGCCATCTCGTCTTTGACGGCCGCCTTCTCTTCGGCGCGCAGGCAATTCAATGGGGCGTGCTCTGGCTGATCGCTTTTCTCCTCGTCGGGCTCTTCGAGGAGTACTTTCTTCGCGGCTTCTTCCAGTTCACCGTGGCGCGCGGTCTCGCGGGTATCTCCGGCGCTCTGGGTATGGGGGAGCGGACACGCAAAGTCATCGGCTTCTGGCTCAGCGCCCTCTTCTTCGCCTTTATCTTCGGCCTGGGACACCAGAGCAATTCGGGCGAGTCGCCGGTTGGCCTGCTTGCCGCCGGCATCGTCTCCCTCGTCTTCGTCTTCAGCCTGTGGAGAACCGGCTCGCTCTGGTGGGCGGTCGGCTTTCATGCGGTCTGGGACTGGGCAGAGAGCTTTGTCTACGGCGTCGGGGACAGCGGCATGATGGCGGAACAGCATCTGCTCGCCTCTCATCCCGTGGGAACACCCCTGATGAGCGGAGGTCTGACCGGCCCGGAGGGCAGCGTTTACGTCTTCGGCATCCTTCTCCTCACCACGGCGGTCATCGCCCTGACGCTGCCCTCGCAGCCCGGTTCGCCTTCGCAGGCCAGCATACCCCGCTCTGAGGCATAATCGAAGGTAGATGCCCTCCCTTTGGACCCCTACCGACTGGCAGCAACGCCTCGCCGAAATCGAAGCGCACACCACTGAACTCAAGGAAGCCCCGCTTCGGCGCGACGTCCGCTCCCTCGGCACACTTCTCGGTGAAGTCCTGCGCGAACAGGTCGGCGACGATCTCTTCGAGGCCGTAGAAGAACTGCGTCAGGTCGCCATCAATCGCCGCGAAGCCGACCTCGCCGGAGATACTGCCGCAGCGAACAGCTATCTGCAGCAGGCGCTCTTCCGCGTCCACGCGCTCGACCTGGAGACTGCGTACAAGCTCGCACGCGCCTTCGGTTTTTACTTTGAACTGATCAATCTTGCGGAGACCAATCATCGCAAGCGCCGTCGCGGCTCCAGTCTTCTGAAGACCGATGCGACGCCGCAGCGCGGTTCGCTCGCCGGAACGCTCCGTCGCATGAAGAACGCCGGCATCACTGCGGAAGGCGCCCTCGAACTTCTCAACCGCGTCTGCGTGACGCCCGTCTTCACAGCGCATCCGACCGAGGTCGCGCGCCGCTCCGTCATGTTCAAGCGCAATCGCATTGCGCAGTTCCTCGAGCAGCTCGACGCGATTCCGCTTCCGGAAGAAGAGCTCGTAGCGCTCGAACGCGATCTGCTCACCGAGATCACAGCGCTCTGGCAGACGGACGATGTCCGTAGCGAACGCCCGACCGTCGTGGATGAGATCCGCATGGGCCTCGACTACTACGAGACAGCGATCTTCGACACGCTGCCCGGCCTCTACAAGGAGGTCGCGAGCGCCCTGTACAAGGAGTACGGCCTCACCATCGATCTTCCTGATCTTCCCAAGCTCGTCAGCTTCGGCACATGGATCGGCGGAGATCGCGACGGCAATCCTTATGTGACTCCGGAGGCCACGCGCGATGCGCTGGACATGGCCCACGACCTGCTCCAGCAGCACTACGCCCGTCGCCTGACTGGCACGCTCCAGCAGATCGCGAGCTCTACGCAGCAGGCACCCATCAGCCCGGAGCTGAACCAGGCCATCTCGGCCTACCTCGCCTTCCTGCCCAACAACGGGCAGGAGCTCTCGGCGCGCTTCCACTTTGAAAAGACGCGCATGATGCTGGCCTGCATCCTTCTGCGACTCGGTGGCCGCCCGGTCATCAGCTTCAACCTGCCTTCTTCGGACAAGCTTCCGTCCTATACGCACCGCGATGAGTTGCTGCACGATCTCCAGCTTGTGCGCGACTCGCTCATGCAGAACCGTGGCGAACGCCTCGCCCGCATGTGGATCGACCCGCTCATCGTCGAGGTTCGCACCTATGGCCTCTACCTGCATACGCTGGACATCCGCCAGCACGCGCGCGTTCACAACGCCGCCGTACACGAACTCTCCGCGTGGAATAACGACGGGTCCCTTCCTGCGTCACTCACGCCGCAGACCGCCGAGGTCGTAGAGACCTTCCGGACGATCGCTGAACTGAAAAAATCCGCAACGCCGAAGGCCATTCGCCAGTATGTCATCAGCGGAGCCACCTGCGCCGCGGACGTCCTCAGCGTGCTCTGGCTCGCGCGCATCGGTGGCGTCACCGTCGAAGCCGACCCAAAGGGCAAGGGCGACGATCCCGGTCTGATGCCTGTGCCGCTCTTCGAGTCGATCGAGGACCTGGTCAACTCTCCCGCCATCTGCCGCGAGCTCTGGACCAGCGAGGCTTACAAGCCCATCCTCGATAGCTGGGGGCGCCAGCAGGAGGTCATGCTCGGCTACTCGGATTCCAATAAAGACGGCGGCATGATCGCCTCCACATGGCAGGTCTTCAAGGCGCATCGTGCTCTGCACCAGGTCGCGCGTGAGTGCAACGTAACCCTGCGTCTCTTCCATGGCCGTGGCGGCACGGTAGGGCGCGGCGGGGGACCGACGCACCGCGCCATCTATGCGCAACCGCTCGACAGCTTCAACGGCGAGATCCGCATCACCGAGCAGGGCGAGGTCATGAACTGGAAGTACTCCGACGTTGTCCTGGCGGAGCGCAGCCTCGAGCTCATGATCGCAGCGTCGCTGGATTCGCTCGCACGTCCGGACAAGCTCTCGCAGAAGGCAACAGGAGGAACGCACCTCACCGGCGATCTGCTGCCAGCATGGGAGGCAGTGCTGGAGAAGCTCTCCGCCGATTCCTTCCATGTCTATCGTGAAGGCATTCTGGAAGATCCGGACGTGCTCACGTACTTCGAGCAGGCCACGCCTGTCGCGGAGCTGGAGCATGCCAAGATCGGATCGCGCCCGGCGCGTCGCGGCGGCAAGCGCGCCCTCTCGGAGCTTCGCGCCATTCCGTGGGTCTTCGGTTGGATGCAGTCTCGCCAGCTCGTCCCTGCCTGGTATGGTGTCGGCTCCGCGCTGGAAGACTTTATCTCCACAGCTCCGGAGGGGCTCTCGCAACTGCAGACCATGTTGCGCGACTTCCCACTCTTCCTGGACATCATCCGTAACGTGGAGATGGCGCTGGCCAAGAGCGACTTCGGCATTGCAAAGCTGTATGCTTCGCTCGTGGAAGACGTCGAGCTTCGCGACCGCGTCTTCAATAAACTTCGGGCAGAGTTCGATCGTGCCGAGAGTGCGATCCTAGCCATCACCGGGCAAAGCGAGTTGATGGAGCAGAACCCTGTACTGGCCCGCTCCATCCGTCTGCGCAACCCCTATGTCGATCCGATGAGCCTGATCCAGGTCGAACTCATCCGCCGCAAACGCGAACAGGACAAGCAGACCGAAGGTCACGCCCCCACGGAGGATGCAGCCATGAATCGCGCCATCACGGCCACCATCAACGGCATCTCCGCAGGGCTGCGCAACACCGGTTGATCAGGCCTTCTGGTAGGGATGCGAGAAGTGCGTATCCCACTCGGCACGATCTTCATCCAGCCACTTCACCGTTCCCTGCTTCGCATCCGCTTCAAGGATCATCCACGAGTTCTGGTCGTACCGCGTCGCCGCAGCGATGATGTGGTGCGGCCCGTACTTCGTGCCTTCGTCGATCCACTTATGCACGTGGCCCGTCAGCACCAGCGGGATGTTCTCCTTGTACTTCTGCAGCATGGGATAGAGGCCGTAGTCCTTCACTTCGGTGGGAGCTACGATCCGCAGCGGATAGTGCACAAAGACCATCGTAGGCTTACGCTCTGCGAACTGCGCCTCGGCCCAGTTCAACTGCTCTTCGCCAAGGAAGCCCAGCTTAGCATCGCTGGTGGAGAGTGACGGATCCCAGGTCTTTCCCTGAAAGTTATTGAGGTGGAGAAAGCGGAAACCCTTGTAATCAACGGCGTAATAGGGCTTCGTCTTGAGCTTCTCCATGAAGAGACGCTCGCTCATCTCACGCGAAACGGCGCGGCTGTGATCGTAGTCGTGATTGCCAAATCCAAGATGCACGGGGGCCTTGAAGCCAGCGAAGATCTCCTTCGCGTTGTCGATGCGCGTCTTGTTCTGAAAGTAGAAGTCGTACTCCGGCGAAGGATAGTTGTGAAACACATCGCCCGGCACAAACACCTGCTCGATCGCGGGAATGCCGTTGATGGTGTCACGCGCAAACGTCAGACGGGCGTTCGCCTGGTGCAGGCTCTCGGTGTCCTCCGCGTTGCTCTCCTGCCCGTGGTAGAACTCGTCGATCACATGCGGGTCGGAGACCACGGCGAAGTGAAACTTCTTCGCGTCGGCGGCGGTGGCACCGCGGGAAAGGGCCAGGGACGCGGCAGTGATCAGGCCCATCATGCTGAATTGGCGGCGATTCATCATTTGCTTAAAACTCCCCTTCCATCATGCCAGAGGTACATGAACACCGCGTTTCAAAACGTAACGCGCGCCGCGAACTGAAACTGTCTCGGCGTCGAGCCGAGACGCGTTGCCGTGATCTGTCCGAAGGTGGACGTGCCCAGCGTCGCTCCCGGCGTTCCGAAGTTGGGCGTGTTGGTCAGATTGAAACCTTCTGCCCGCAGCTGCAGCGTAGCCCGCTCCCTGATCGCGAAGTTCTTGAAGAGCGAGGCGTCGAAGTGACGGTAATGCGGTCCGTAGACGCTGGTCCTGCGTGCGGTGCCAACGGTGCCGAAGGTCTGCGCTGCGAACTGCGAGGTATCGAACGCGCGCGTAATGGTGGGGTTGGAAACATTCGCGTTCGCAGACTGGTTTGGCCGATCGCTCGCCGCTCCGGTGTTGGTGCGCGCCGTGGAGTTGGACACGGTAAACGGCAGACCTGTTCCCCAGACATCGAGTGCATTGAGCTGCCATCCGTGAAAGAGCACGCGCGTCAGACCCTTTGCGGACTGCGCAAACGGCAGCGAGTAGTTCAACACCATCGTGATGCGGTGGCGCTGGTCGAGATCGGAGTTGGAGTACTCCAGCGTGTTCAACTGCGCCGTCACGACGGATGCAAACAGAACGCTCTGCGAAAACGCCTGCGTATCCGAGAGTGCGTGCGCGTAGGTGTAGTTGACCTGTGCCGTCAGGCCGTTGCGATACGAATGGATAGCCGTGGCCTGCAAGGCGTTGTAACTGCTGAAGCCCTGCGAGCGGAAGATGTTAATGCTTGCGTTCAGGTTGGGATACTGCCCAAAGAAGGGACGCCGCGTCTGGTAGTCATTGGTATTGGCTATCGTCGGAAGCTTCGGCGCGGCCAGATTGATATCCGGCGCGATGCGGAGATTTCTCGCCACCATGCCAACATATCCAAGGGTCAGGACCGTGTGTGCGACCTCGTTCTGCACGTCGACGTGAAACTGCTCCGCATAGGAGTTCTTGAAGCTGGGATCGACTCCGCGCACGGCTCCGGTGAGGTTTGTTGTGGACTGCGCAACGGGTAATGGCAGAGGGTCGCTCAGGTTCGTCGACAGAGCACCCGGCGAATAGACGAACGTAAACGGCGGATTGGCGAAGGGTACCGAAGGTCCGTTGTTGTCGCGGAAGAACGTCATACCGAAGGCTGCGTGGATCACGGTATTGGGGCGTACATTGTAGGCCAGACCAAAGCGCGGCGCGATCGACGTGTAGTCCGTATGGACGCCGTTGGTGTCGGACGCATTCACGCCGGCAACAGCGATGGCGTCGGTGTCCGTGTTGAACATGGAGAAGTGGCCGAACTTCTCCTTGAGCGGCGTGTACATATCCCAGCGCAGACCAAGGTTCAGCGTGAGCGATTGCGAGAGGCGGAAGTCGTCCTGCAGATACACAGCGTTTTCAAACTCGCGCAGATAACGCGGATAGATCTGCGCTACGCGGCGTGTGGTGAAGGGCCTTCCGGCAAGCAGATCCACAAGCGGACGCACCGCAGCGGGTGCCCTGGGGAACGCCGTCAGCGAGTACTGCCCATTGAAGGCGTAAGAGCCCGCCGCATTGGCTGCGGCATTCTGCTGATTGAATACCTGTCGGCGCAGCAGGGTCGCGCCTGCCTTCAACGTATGACGGCCCACCGTGTGCGTGACCGAAGCCATGTATTGAAACGTGTTCGTTCCGTTGAAGAGCGGAAGCGAATCCGCTCCGCCGAAGCCTGCATAGCCTGTGATGTTTACAAACGGCATCATCGAAGAGAACTGGTCGAAGTTCGAGCCCTGAATACCGAACGCGTTGCCCAGGTTCGAGCCGTAGGTCAGAGGAAGTGTGCGGTTAAGCAGGTGCGTGAATCCGCCCTTGAACTCGAACAAGGTATTCGCTGAAGCGATGTGCGTATGGCTGAGCACGAACTGCTGCGCACGCTGGAAGGATTGCCCGGGGAACGTCGCCGAACCGCCGGGCTCGATGCCATTCACCGCCGGAAGCGTTCCGGCGATGAAGGTATTCACCTGATTGTGCGCATACCGCGCGAAGGTCTGATCGTGATCGGAGAAGTGATGATCGACGCGCAGATCATAGAGATCGGACTTCTGCGTGTTCTGCGGCGAATAGGTAAAGATACCGTTGGTCGAGCTTGAGGTAGCGGTGTTGGGAAGCGGATAGAGCGCGAAGAACTTCAGGGCCACAGGATTCGGGTTGGCAATCACCGGTCCGCCTACATCGGAAAAATCACCTGGATGCTGTTGCTGATACGCGGTCGGCACGACGTTGACCCACGTGGTCGCAGAGCTCTGCCGGTATCCCTCGTAATCTCCGAAGAAGAACGTGCGGTCACGCAGAACCGGCCCGGAGAGTGAGGCTCCAAAAAGATTCTGCCGCAGCTTCGGCTTGTTGCCGGTGCGTGCGAAGAAGTTGCGCGCATCGGTTTTGTCGTTGCGATAGAACTCGTAGACCGAACCGTGAAACTTGTTGCCTCCCGAGCGCGTAATGACATTCACGACTGCGCCTGCGGTCTTTCCCGTCTCGGCGGGATAGCTGGAGGTGATGACGCGCAGATCGGCGATGGCCTCGACGGAGGGACGCACGCCAAGCGTTCCGACAGAGCCTTCATTGTTGTCCATGCCGTCGACAAGTTGCTGGTTGAGCGTGTCGGACTGGCCATTGGCCGAGAGCGTGGAGACCTGCCTGCGATCATCAGGGCGCTGCCCCGAGCCGAGGGCATTTTCTGTCGCCTCGTTGGCACCGGGAGCAAGTTGCGCCAGTTGAATAAAGTTGCGGCCACTCAGCGGAAGGTCCAACGCCTGCTGCGCACTCAGGGTTGTGAGAAGGGTGGTGGTGTCGGTCTGCAGAACATGGTTGGAGGCATCGTCATTCACATTGACCTGGGTTGCGGAACCGACCTTCAGCACAGCGGAGGTCCGGATCCTGTCCCCCGCACCGACGTGGAAAACAGCCGTCTGCTGGGAGGCGAAGCCAGGAGCTTCGACGCGAAGAAGATACTCTCCCGGCTGCAGGGCAGAGAAAAGGAAGTTCCCTTCCTGATCCGTGACGAACCTGCGCGCAGCAGAGGTCTCCACGCTGGTCAGGGTAACCTGAGACGCCACGACGACAGCGCCATTGCCATCCGTGACCGTCCCCAACACGTCGCCCGTTGTGAGCTGTGCGTTCAGGCTGGACACCAGGAATAAAAAGAAAAAAGATGCAGCATACTTACGAATCATGGATCTCCGTCTCAATTGCTCGGTGAATCCTTAGGATATCGTGTCCGGAAGGTGCTCGAGGCTGCAGAATACAGCTCCTCTGGCGCGTAACTCTCAGTAGACCTATAGTGGCAAGGGCGCCGGCATGGAGTTTTGTTGATCTCCTAAAAACGCAGCAACCTGCGGATCGAACTCGAAAAGGACTTCGGTCCCGCGACCTCTCACCTTGTAGAACCAGCGATGGAGACAGCATGCAGACGACGCACACATCGAATCCAGGGAGCGGCGACAGCGGATCGATCTTTCCAGCCGGGCAGACTACCCTCTTTTGCCTCATTACCGCTGTCTTCTTCTTCTGGGGCATGTCGAATAACTTAAGCGACATCCTGGTACAGCAGTTCAAAAAATCCTTTGAGCTCTCCCTGCTGCAGGCACAGTTCGTTCAGACGGCGGTCTTTCTCGCCTACGGCACCATGGCGATTCCCGCGGCCCTCTTCATGCGTCGCTTTGGATACAAAGCCGGCATCCTCACCGGACTCTGCATCTTCGCCACGGGCACGCTTCTCTTCTGGCCCGCCGCGCTCATCGGCCGATACGTGCCCTTCCTCGTCGCGCTCTTCGCCGCAGGTTGCGGCCAATCGATCTTAGAGACGGCCTGCAACCCCTTCATTGCGCAACTCGGAGACGCTTCTACGAGCGAGCGCCGCCTGAACTTCTCGCAAGCCTTCAATCCGCCCGGAACCATCACAGGCGTGCTCGTCGGCGTATTGTTCATCTTCTCCGGAATCGAGAAGAAGCCTGACGAGATCGCCAGCATGAAGGCAGCGGGTACCTACGCGGTCTATCTACATTCGGAGACTCAACGCGTGGTTCCGACGTATGTGGCGCTGGGGACCGTTCTTCTGCTGCTGGCTTTTTTGATCTCGCGTATGAAGTTCCCGGCCCACCTGGACGCGGCATCCGGCGAAGATCAGGGAAGCTTCGCAGCGCTCCAGCACTATCCGCATCTGCTGCTCGCGGTCTTCGTGCAGTTCTTCAACATCGGAACGCAGATCGGTGTATGGAGTACCTTCATCCCGTATCTCAAGGCGTATACGGCTGTCTCGGAGCGAAGTGCGGGCTATCTGCTCACCGGAAACCTGATTGCCTTTGGCCTGGGCCGCATCGTCTCTACGCCCCTGATGCGCTTCATTCCGCCCACGCGCATGGTCGGAATCTACGCGACGATCAATATCGCGCTCACGTCCGTCTGCATCTTGCATCCCGGCCTGGTGGGCGCATACTTCATGATCGCGTCCAGCTTCTTCATGTCGATTCTGTTTCCCACCATCTTCGCTTCGGGCGTGAAAGGTCTGGGGCCGAACACCAAGCTCGGTGGAAGCCTTATCGTGATGGCGATCGTGGGAGGGGCCGTTATCCCGCCGCTGATGGGTGCGATCGCACGCAGCACAGGGCACGTCGCGGAAGGGTATTGGCTTCCCGTCGCATGCTTCGCACTCGTCGCGGCCTATGGCTTCTTTGAAGACAGGCGCTCAAACAACGTCGCCCTCAAGGATGTTCAGGCAGCAGAGATTGCATAGGTTGCAGAGGTCACTTCGCACTTGAGGTCTTCAACGTCTTTGATCGTCGATGCTGCATTTCATTGCGGCTTGACGCCTGTACTGCAGGCGTAAATTGAAGGTTCTCCACGAAGGGGTAGGTAGGCCTTCTGAGCCGGTTTGGAGGGAGATGCACGGTGTCCTGATTCACCGATCCATCGGAGAGAGCCATCAAACTGGGATTTGCAATGGGTGCCAACTCTGGAGACAGATATCCCGACTTGACGACGAGAATCCTGGCCGACTTCGGATCCAAATTGAGCCGTTTGAAGTCGGCGATGTAGTGGTAGGGTCTGCGCCGCGCACTTAGAACAAGAGTCACACCTTCGATCTGCACGACCGCTTCGCGCTCCCTCGAAGGAGTTGCAGGCGTCAGGAACTTGACGGTCGCATCGGCCTTTACCGGCTTGCCAGCCTTGGGATCCAGCGTAAATCCGATCGAAAGCGGAAGGGTAGCGCCGAGGCCAGCACGATAGCATGCCTCCGTAGCGGGCGTGTCCGCGATCCCTGCAAAGACAACACCTTTCGCATGGAGACGGAGTAGAGCCTCCAGAAGGTCGGCGCGATCTCCATTGCCACCTCCAGTAGGGTTATCTCCAGAGTCTGCGATGACGGCAGGGTGCGTCTTTGCCTGCATTGCCTTGGTTACACATTCGTCGATCGTTCCAGTCTCTGTTCCGAAGCTGAACTCTTTTCTCGCCTCCCAGTACTGCTGGGCTAAGTTCAGAGCAATCTTCCTTTGGGTCACGGTGCCGGTGACGACAGCAGAGGCCGTGGATCGTGGTTCGTCGGCCCAGACGTATCCGACCAGCAGCGATACGTCCAGCACACCCGGTTGGCGGTTCAACTCAGGAAGCTGTGCCCACAGTCTCTTCGCGGGTTCGTCGTTCGTGCTACTGCGTTCACCCGGGACAAGCACAGGGATCGGTGCCCAGACCAGCGTCGGCCAGATGCGATTCTTCAGGCAGTGTACGAGCATGTCGCAGGCGCGGATCGTATTGGCTTCACTATCGATATGGGGTGCAGTGCGAAGCGCGGTGAAGGCGTCGAGATTGTCGATGACACGCTGGCTGACATTCCCATGAAGGTCGTAACTCGTGGAGATCAGGCAGTCGGGGCCTACGACCTCACGCGTAGCCTGAATCCAGTCTCCCTCGGCGTCATCCATTCCATCGACAAACATGGCACCGTGCATAAAGAGATAGAGCCCATCCAGCGGCAGAAGTGCCTGCACGCGCTGAAGGAACTCCGCCTTGATGGTTTGATATGCCCCTGGCTCGATGGATCCACCCGGCACAGCCGATGCCAGCAGAGTGGGTTGAAATGGAATGTCGTAGCGGTCCAGAAATTTGAACTGCCCGTCTTTGCGGAGAGCTTCCCCACGCAGGATCGTGAAGTCTTCTAAATGCGTGCGCAGACGGCTATAGGTGCTGCATTCCAGACCGATGCCACCAAATGCTATGCGGGGCACGCTGTTCACTTCCGTCCAGGCAAAGCTGGTTGCGGAAGTACCGACGGCGGCCATAGAAGCTGCTTTCAGGAAAGATCTGCGATGCATCTCGTGGTCCTTGCGAAATTACGAAATAGGTAAAGTTAACCGATTAACTATGAAGAAGCTACCGATGGCAATCGTGACTGTCAACTCTCATCCGGATCGGAGTGAATTGTCCAGTCTCTCTACTAAGGTCAGGCCATGGGCGTCAGGTTGTCGCGGTTTTCACCCTTGGAGGCGGTTTCGATAAGATCGCGGTTTCTCGAGTCTCTGTAAGACCGTAACGACTCCGTCCACGCTGCCATCCAATGAGCGAATGGGCGCTGCGGCCATACTCAGGTGCCGGGTCGTGCCTATCCCTTCGCAGACTACTTCCACGGGCCCGCTCTTCTGTCCATGGAGAGCGATCGTGGAAGGAAGCTGGCTGAGGCCAAGTACATCTCCCTGGACATTCATTACCTTGTTGTCGGAGAGCAGGTTGGCCATCTTCATCTCCCTGGTGGAGAGGTCCGGGAAGATGCTATGGGCCTCCGAATTGGCCATGGTGATACTTCCGTCTGAGGCATCCTGGATCACAAGGCCGAAGGGCGCGGCTTCGAAGATCGCCTGGAGTTGTGCCTCGCATTTGCGCAGAGCGTCTTCGGCAGATTTCCGGTCGTGAATATCTTCGACACCTCCGTACCAACAAAGAATCTTTCCGTGCTCATCGAGACGCGCCTGCGCCCGCGCACGCATCCATCGCCAATCACCTCCCGGCGCGCGAACACGGTACTGCGCATCCATCGGATCACCCGTGGCATAGCAGAGCAGAAGGGTCTGTCGTGTGCGCTCAACGTCTTCGGGATGCAGCGCATCCAGCCATCCATAGCCGCGCCACTCTTCTTCCTTCATTCCTGTGAGACCAGCCCAACCCCGGCTGACCTGGAGAGCGCGGCCCTCCGGATCGATTATAAAGGGAATCTGCGGATTGAGTTCCACCATGTAGCGGAAGTGATCTTCACTCTCCTGTCTTGCCTGGATAGATCTCTTGAGATCGCTGATGTCCTGCGCGGCGATCGACACACCGATCACCTCGCCCCCTTCGTCGAGCGCAGGCTCATAGGAGATCAGCAGCGTGACCTTGTCCCCTCCCGTTGGCGCCGCACGCACCACTTCTACATTGGGAATGGATTCTCCGCGAAGCGCTCGTTCGATGTGGCCCCGGATGAGCGGAGAGAGCTCAGGGAAGAGTTCCTGCACGGTCTTTCCGAAGTGATCTTCTACCGGAATGCCGTCGATGTCCGCGAGTCTCTGGTTGAGATTGACGCAACGCGAGTTCTTATCGAGAAAGGCAAGGCCGACCGGAGATCCGTCAAAGACCGCCTGCAGTTGTGCCAGGCGCTGCGCCGGTAGACCCTCTTCCCTTCCCCGAAAGACCTGTCGCCATGGATTCAGCGCCGGCAGTATCGGTTGTCGCACGTATTCGAATTTAAGTGCGTCCGAAAGGTTCTCCGAAACAGCGGGCTTTCCATAGAGCCATCCCTGGCCACGGTCACAGCCCAGCCACAACAACATCTCGTCCTGCTCACTCGTCTCCACACCTTCGGCAACCGTAGTCAGCCCAAGGCTCTGCCCAAGGCCTACGACCGCCGCCACGATCTTACGGCTCTCTCTCCGCTGTGTCATGGATCCAATAAAGCTTCGGTCTACCTTAAGTTCGTCAAAGGGCAAGGATTGAAGATGAAGCAGGCTGGAGTATCCGGTACCGAAGTCATCGAGCGAAAGCTTGCAGCCCATGGCGTGCAGTTCATTCGCAATGATGAGCGCGTGTTCCATGTTGTCCGTCAAAGCGCTCTCAATGACCTCTATGGTGAGCTGAGATAAAGGAAACCGCGCCGACTCCGCGATGCGTGCAATCTGCTTCGGCAGACCCAGGTCGTGTAACTGTACCGGCGAGATATTCACGGCCAGGCAGACCGGCACAGGTTGCACGGCGGCCGCTGCAAACGCCTGTCCGAGAACGGCGTGCATCAGATCGCCGATCCAACCGTCTCTCTCAGCGACGGAGATGAAGTCCTTTGGCATAATCATGCCCAGGGTGGGGTGGTTCCACCGGGCAAGGACCTCGAAATGATCGACCTGGCCGCTCCGTAATACCACCACAGGCTGGTAGTACGGAACGAACTCGCCAAGGGCAAGGGCTCGCTGAGCGTCCGTCGAAGTAAAGAGCATGCCCGTGATCTTACCCTGTCCCTTGCAGATGAGGGCATCCCACGGCTTACCTTCCAGATGCCCCCTTCGTACTTCCCACGCAGCAAGCCAGAGCCGCATGTTCATGCAAGCAACTCTTATACCCGACACTAGGCATAATGACGGAATGGGCCCCTCAACGATCTCTCCCGGATTCCCTATAAGTGCTATCGACAGCCCGTATCTCATCCACAACAATGACTCAACGCTCTGAAATTCGTCCGGAAAGACATTCAATGCAGAGTTTCTGGCGTTCGGCAGGCTCCACCCTCCACGCTCTGGTAGCGAAGGGCGGCATTGCGGCTGTCGTTGCTCTTTCGGGAACAGGAGGGGCGACCAAAACTGGCTTCGCAAACTTTCCTCCGTATAGATCCTGGTATCTGTGGAATCCTCATTTGGTGGCCTTGTACGTTATCTCGGATCTATTAGTCCTACTCTCCTTGATGTCCATCGCGACGACGCTTGTCGTGGTGTGCCTCCGCTATCGAAAAGATCTGCCTATGGCAGGCATCGTTTTAGCCTTTGGCACCTTCCTCGTCGCTTGCGGCCTTGGATATCTCATGGATGTGATCCTGCTTTGGAAACCTCTGTATTCCCTGGCTGGAGATGTCAAGATCATCACGGCACTCGCAGCGGTCGTCACGGCGATCATTCTGCCCTTCCTTACACCCAGACTGGGCAGGCTCCTCGCAGAAGCACGAACCTCCAGGCTGAACGAACAGTATCTCCTCGCTGCTTCGAACAGCAGCAGTGACTCCTTCTACATCCTGAAGAGTGTTCGGAACGATGCAAAGGAGATCGTCGACTTCCGTTTCTTCTTCGCCAATCAGAACGGCGCAAACCTCGTCTCAAGCACGCCTTTAGATCTGCCTGGCAAACTTCTGAGCGAGGTACTTGAGTTTAATCGAGCGGTTGGATTCTTCGAACGTTACGTGCAGGTCGTTGATTCCGGGACTCCTTTCACGGAAGAGTTCCGCATTGAAAGAGAAGAGGCCAGCGCCACATGGCTAAGGCACCAGATTGTCAAAGTCGATGACGGCATTGCGATCACCGCAACCAATATCAGCGCAAGAAAACATGCCGAGATCGAGCTCGGCAAGACCCTTGCCTTCAGCCGATCGCTGATCGACAACTCGCCCTTCCCCATCATCGCCCTGGAACTGGACGGCACCATTCGAGAGATCAATCCCGCCGCCGAACGCATGCTGGAGTACAGCAACGAAGAATTAGCAGGGAAAGCTACGCCTCTGATTCTGCACGATCCGGACGAAGTAGCCCGACGGGCGGCGCACCTGAGCCAGGAATTTGGCGTAACGGTGCCTCCCGACATCTCGGTCTTCACCTTGCATCCCAGCAGAGGTGTGATCGACCGGCAGGAGTGGACCTACATTCGTAAAGGCGGATCGCACCTCATCGTGGAGATCTCGGTCACCGCCCTGACCGATGAACTGAAGAAAGTGAACGGTTGGCTTTGTGTGGCTTACGACATCACAGAGCGCAAGCACACAGAAGAGTACATCTCCCACCTGGCCCACCACGATTCGCTCACCGGTCTTCCTTCGCGAACGCTTCTGAACGATCGTATGGAACTCGCCTTAAAGAGGGCCCATCGGAACTCTTCCAAGGTCGCCCTGATGATGGTCGACATCGATAACTTCAAGCGGGTCAATGATTCTCTCGGCCACTCCGTGGGAGACAATCTCCTCGTCTCCGTGGCGCAGCGCCTGCAACATACCATCCGCGAAACCGACACGGTCGCACGCATGGGGGGAGATGAGTTCATCATTCTGATTGACGACGTCCGGTCAGAAGAGGAGGCCGAAAAGATCGCCGAAAAGCTGGTCGCCGTGATGGCTTCACCCATCGCGATCAACGGAGAGCAACATCCCATCTCCGCCAGCATCGGTCTCTGCCTCTACCCCGAGGGCGGCGAAGACCTTGACTCTCTTCTGAAGAACGCCGATGAGGCCATGTACTTTGCCAAGGCCGAAGGCCGGAACATGTACCAGATCTTTTCGAAAGACATGGCCTCCGCTACGGCAAAGCGTCGCACCATCGAAAACGCCCTCGACTGTGCGCTCAGCCGGAATGAGTTCGAGGTGGTTTACCAGCCGCAGGTCTCCTTCCAGAGCGGCAAGGTGACGGGCATCGAAGCTTTGATCCGCTGGAACAGCAAGCTTCTTGGGAACGTCACACCCGCGGAGTTCATTCCCGTAGCTGAGCAGACGGGATTGATTGTTCCCATTGGGGAGTGGGTACTTCGTACTGCCTGTAAAGACGCCAGACATCTGGAAGAAAAGATCGGTCACGGTCTGACGATTGCAGTGAATCTCTCCCCTCGACAGTTTCAGCAGGAAAACCTCCCGGAGATCGTCTCCGATGCCCTTGCCGCGAGTCGCCTGGAGCCAAAGCATCTCGAACTGGAGATAACCGAGAACATTCTGGTGAACGATTCGCGCAAGGCCATGCGTGTTCTGGATCGCGTCCGCTCACTGGGACCCAGAATTGCAATCGATGACTTTGGTACCGGATTCTCCAGCATGTCGTATATTCTTCGCTTCAACGTGGACCGCCTGAAGATCGACCAGTCCTTCATTCGCAACATTATGACCGAACCCAATGGAGCCATCACACGGGCGATCATCTCTCTCGCTAAAGGTCTGAAGATTAACGTGGTCGCCGAGGGTGTAGAAACCGCAGAGATGAGTGAGATTCTGTTGCGGGAAGGTTGTGACGAGGCTCAGGGTTACTTCTATTCAAGACCAGTTGCTTTCGGTGAAATCCAGGAGGTCATCGATCGCATCAATCGCGATGCCTCCTCCAGAAAACGTTCTTCCTAAGTTACTTGGGGAAGCCCTCTAGTCTTCCCTGTTACCTCATGCGTGCCGCAGCCTGGCTGCAGGGACAATTTCGAAGGAGGAGACGGGATAGATTTGACCCGATAACATCCTCGATATTGTTATCGTACCGAACTAATCCGGCCTGTAACTTGCCCCAAAGGTGTTACAGATCTGCCCTATCCACGCATGTTAGATTCGATTCCCTAAGGTCTCTGCCGTCGAGATAGATGGTGGTCTCCGCTCCGGCCCAATCGATCCTTTACTAAACCGGGTTCAGGCATATCTCTTCTCGACCCCAGTTGTAGTTTGTGCGATCGCGGGCCGATAGACCATAAGGGAAAGTGGGCTAAGTGCACGATAGACCGTCAACTCTCGGACTTCCGACCAAGGGCTTTCGCATCCTTGTCTTTGGAGTCGCTACCTTTTTGCTCTTCCAGTTCATCAGCCTCTTTCTCAGTTGGCAGAAACAGGCGGTACTGGGTGGCCTGAGTGTAGTGCTTGCCGTCCTGCTCAACAGGATCAGTAAGTCGCACCTCGTGACCCTTGCGATGATGCTGCTCTCGCTCGCTGCCACTTTGCGCTACGCGTGGTGGCGCGTGCATCTCGTCTTCAACTTCTTCACCGATGAGGCGAACAGCCGTATCTCTATCGACTCCTTTCTCATGTTGGTGCTCCTTTCCGCCGAGGCTTACACCATCTGCATCATGGTGCTTGGCTTCATGCAGACCAGCACGCCGCTTCACCGTAAACCTGTGCCTCTACCCTCCGACGAAAATCTGTGGCCGCACGTCGATGTTCTGATTCCGACGTACAACGAGGCGCTCTCGCTCGTGCGTTACACCGCTCTGGCAGCCATCAACATCGACTATCCACCCGAGAAGCTTCACGTTTATATCCTTGATGACGGCTCGCGCGAGGAGTTTCGTCTCTTCTGCGAAGAGGCAGGCGTCGGTTATGTCACGCGCGTAAAACACGATCACGCCAAGGCCGGCAACATCAATCACGCTCTGACGAAGATGGACTCGCCGCTGATCACCATCTTCGATTGCGACCACGTTCCCACGCGCAGCTTTCTCCAGTTCACCGTCGGCTGGTTCCTCGCGGAGAAGAAGCTGGCCATGCTGCAGACGCCCCACTTCTTCTATTCGCCCGATCCCTTCGAACGTAATCTTCTCCAATACAAGAGCGTGCCTAATGAGGCCGAACTCTTCTACGGCATCATCCAGGACGGCAATGACTTCTGGAACGCGACTTTCTTCTGCGGATCGTGCGCGGTCATTCGCCGCACCGCTCTGAACGAAGTAGGCGGCATCGCGACCGAGACGGTAACCGAAGACGCGCATACGTCTCTGCGCATGCAGAAGCGCGGTTGGAACACGGCCTACATCAACGTGGCACAGGCGGCGGGACTCGCAACAGAGACGCTCTCCGCTCACGTTGGCCAGCGCGTACGTTGGGCGCGCGGCATGATTCAGATCCTCCGCACCGACAATCCTTTACTCGGCAGCGGCATGAAGATCTCGCAGCGCCTCTGTTACTTCAACGCCATGATGCACTTCATGTACGCCGTTCCGCGTCTTATCTTTCTGCTCGCTCCCCTGGCGTACATGCTCTTTGGACGGACGATCATTCCGGGCTACTGGATCGCCATCCTTGCCTATGCTCTCCCTCATCTCACCGTGTCCAACCTTACTAACTCGCGCGTCCAGGGCAGGCATCGCCACTCGTTCTGGAACGAGATCTACGAGACCGTGCTCGCGCCCTACATTCTGCTTCCTACACTGCTGGCGCTCATCAACCCCAAGCTCGGCAGCTTCAATGTGACGGACAAGGGAACCACTCTCAGCGAGACAAAGTTCGACAGCAAGATCGCAGCGCCTACGACGTGGCTGCTTGGGATCAACCTTCTCGGCGTCCTGGCCGCACCGTACCGTCTCTTTGTTCTGGACCCCGGTCACCCGGGCGTAATCCTGAGCAATCTTTTGTGGATCCTCTTCAACATGGTCATCCTTGGTGTGGCCGCTGCCGTGGCGCATGAACAGCAGCAGCGTCGCTCCTCCGTGCGTATCCCGGTAAAGATCGGCGTCGTCGCCCGCTTCCCCGATGGGCGAACGATCTCGGGGATTACGAGTGACATGTCCGTGGGCGGAGCCTCCGTCTCCTTGAACCTGGGGACTGAAGATGTGCAGAAGGGCGACCTCGTCCTCATCTCTTTCCCCGTACAGACAGGCAATGCCGAGATCCCGGCGTCGGTGGCAGGGATGTTCCGTGGTGAAATCCGTCTGCAGTTCGCCGACCTCAACATCGCGGAGCAGGAGACGTTGACCCGCGCTCTCTACTCGCGTGCCGACTCCTGGATTACCGGTCGCGACAACGTCGAAGAAGATCGTCCGCTCGTCAGCCTGGGCCGCGTGATTCGGTTGTCCTTTACCGGCTTCCGCCAGGTTTTGCTGGGTCTGCTGCCCAAACGTGCGCCCGCAGCACAGGCGTCGCCACGTGCAGCAGCCAGTGTCCTTCCCTTGTTTCTTCTGGCCGCCTTGGCAGCAGGATTCAATGCGCACGCCCAGACGCAAGCCCGGACCATCGCGAACCTGCCCGCTGCGCTTCCAGAGGTCTCCACAACAAAGATTACGTTGAAGGACATGGGCGTTCAGCACTCGGCGGACATGCACGGTCCGCACTCTTACTACAGCGTGCATTTTGTTCTTCCGCACACGCAGGTACCGTCCAAGGCGACACTCAAGCTGACGTATCACTTCAGCCGCGCCCTGGCCATGCACTCGGGGTCGATCCAGGTGCGCCTGAACAACAATGCCCTCAACGCCATCTACGCCTCGGAGACCCCGCAAGGCGAGAACGAGTGGGCCGTCGCCGAGATCCCTGTTCCCTCCGAATTTCTGGTCCGCGATAACGACCTGACCTTTGAGTTCATTGGCAACGCTGTCCTTCGCACAGAAGATCGCGCCAAGCAGATGGTTCTGGCAAGCGTCGGGGACTCCTCCGTTCTTGAGGTCGAAGGCACACCGATCCCCTTCAAGAACGATCTGAGCCTGCTTCCACTTCCGCTCTTCGACAGCGATCTGCAGACCTCCACAACCGTCCCCTTCGTCTTTCTCACCCAGCCCAATCAGAAGACCCTCCAGGCTGCCGGCGTCGTCGCTTCCTGGTTCGGTGTGCTCGGCAGCGCAAAGCCCGTTCACTTCTCCGTCTCCGTCGGAGAGATCCCACACGGAAATGTGGTGGTCTTTGCCAACAAGGGCGGCAGTTCTCTGGGTCTACCGGGGGGAGCGGTGCTTGCTCTCAAAACCAATCCCTCCGACCCGTCCAGCAGTGCGCTGATCCTCTCGGGAGACAACGACGACGAGATCCTCAACGTGGCTCGCTCACTGGCTATGCGCAAGGGCGGCGTTCTTTCGGCCAGCGGTGGCGCACTGCCGCAGGGCGACACTCTCAACCTGTCCAGCTTCTCTCTTCCCGAAGCGCGCAAGGTCGACGACGCTCCTCGGTGGATGCCGACCGATCGCCTCGTCTCGCTCTGGAACTACAGCTCGCAGGCCGACATGCAGGGCGATGGTTCAAAGCCCCTTCCTGCATACTTCCGTGTTCCGCCCGATCTTTACTTTGGCGAAAGACAGAATCTGCCGCTCCACTTGAGCTATCGCTACAACTCGAGCGCGGTCGCCGACGGCTCTGCCCTTCGCGTCTTCATCAATGGCGTCCTCATCAATGAGGCTCCGCTGCAGCCTGGACGCGGCATCATCGACAAGCGGAGAGAAGTAATTCTTCCCATCGTCAATATGCGTCCGTTCGCCAACACCATGCTCTTCAACTTCGACTTCACACCCTCGCCCTTCAACAGTGCGACCAAGGCCGCACTCCAGGGCGCCATCCTCCGCGACTCCTCAGTCGATATTCGGGGCGTGGATCACTGGGCGCGTCTCCCCGATCTTGAGCTCTTCGCAAACGCGGGCTTCCCCTTCACGCAGCTCGCTGACCTGGCGCGCACTGTGGTGGTCCTGCCCGTGCAACCGACCAAACAGGAGATCGTCCTCTTCCTTCAGTTGATGGGTCATTGTGGCACGCAGACGGGCTACCCCGCGCTGCGCGTTCAGGTGGCCGGCCCCAGTGACGTTGTACAGGACACTTACGACTACCTTGTTCTTGGCACCGTCGCCAATCAGCCCGCCTTCTCCGCTCTGGAAGAGAACCTTCCAGTTCTCTTCGACGGCACAACAATTCATCTACAACAGCAGGCCGGCTTCGTGACACGCCTGCAGCAGATGTGGCACAGACTGATCAATGGCGCCAGCACCGAGCCCCAGATCGGTTCAGACAACAGCATGCCCAGTGCGATCGTGGAAGGCATACAGTCCCCCTATTCGAAGGGTCGAAGCCTCGTCGTTCTTGCCCTGCGCGATGACAACGCGGTCGACGACTTCGTTACGACCTTCCTCGACCGCTCGCAGTCCAGTGATCTCTCTCAGACCGTGAGCTTCCTGCGCGACAGGAAGTTTCACTCGTATACCGCGGCCACACCCATCTATCACACGGGCGACATCTCTCATTACAAGGTCATGCGCATCTGGCTGACGGAGTACTTCTGGCTCCTGCTCGTCGTCGTTTTTATCTTCAGCCTGATCCTCGCTCGCTGGACGCGTGACTATCTCGTACAGCGTGGAGAGCTTCGCCTGCAGCACGACGAAGTGATGCACGGCCTCTAAATGCCTGCGGGGGCGACGCCAAAGACAAACACAGTTGTAGAGTGAAACGTCTGCCCGGGCAGGAGTTGTGTTGACGGAAAATTGGCGTGGTTCGGCGAGTCCGGATAATGCTGCGTCTCCAGGCAGAACCCGTCGTGCTTCGCGTACCTCGTTCCCGCATAGCCTTTCGATGTGCCACTCAAAGAGTTGCCGGAGTAGAACTGCACACCCGGCTCCGTCGTAAGCACAGTAAGCGTGCGACCGCTTTCGGGGTCAAGCGCAACCGCCGCTTTGTGCAGTTCGTACACGCCCCGGATGAGCACGAAGTTGTGATCGTAGCCGCCGGCCCGCTTCAGTTGCTCGTCAGGTACATCGATCCGGTCTCCGATGCTCGTCACTTCGCGGAAGTCAAAGGGTGTACCCTTCACACTCTGCAAGGTGCCAATAGGAATCAGCGTAGTGTCCACGGGCGTAAAGCTGTCTGCATTGATCACGAGGCGCTGCTTCAGAACATCTCCACTGGCCTCTCCACGCAGATTGAAGTAGGTGTGGTTGATGAGATTCAGGATTGTCGGTTTACTTGTATCAGCCGTGTAATCGATGCGCAGGCTTTTGCCACTCAGCGTGTATAGAACGTGAACCGTGAGCTTTCCCGGAAACCCCATATCCCCATCCGGGCTGACCAGCGTGAACTCTACGCGGTCGTCCCCCATCGTGCGCGCCTGCCAGACCTTGGTACTGAAGCCCTGCGGTCCTCCATGGAGTGCATTGCCCTTGTTGTTTAGTGGAATCTGGTAGCTCTTGCCTTGGAGCTGAAAAGTGCCCTTGGCGATGCGGTTGCCGTAGCGGCCTACGGTTGCGCCGAAGTAGTCCTGTGGATTCGAGGTATAGGCAGCCAGGTTGTCGTGACCCAGCACGACGTCAGTCCTGACACCCTTCCGATCCGGTGCTTCGATCGACACGATGCGCGCGCCGTAGCTCGTCAACTGGACGCGCAGATCGCTACTACTTAGTACGAAGAGGCCTACCTTCTGGCCGTCTGATGTCGCTCCCCAACTGCTCTGCTGAACCGCCGCGTGCATGCAATATGTCTGAAGAAGAAAAATCGCAAGGAGCATCGTCTTTCGTTTCATCGGGCCTCTTCTATTCTTCGTGAGAGCTGCGCAAAGCTCGTTGTCCTAGTTGCCTGAAGGAGAACTCGGCGGTCGCTGTCCCCTGCCCGTCAGCTCACGCATCAGGTCGACCTCACGTTGGCGATACGGCGTATCGTCCTGACGAAAGACCTCGTGAAACCAGATCGTAGGTTCAATCGAAACATACGGTCGCTGCCAGGAGTCCCAGGGCAGATATGTCTGCGTCTTCCCCGCAACCAGTCCCCAGTTAATCGCCGCAACGTGTTCCCGCTTCGCGATAGGAAGAATCGTGTCGAAGGTGCTTCCGTTGCCGCGCGCCATGTACTCCGTGCAGAGGAGCGGTCGCTGCAGGCTGCGCAGCGATTGGATGTGCGCTTCAAAATCCTCAGGCCAACCGTAGTTATGGAACGAGATCACATCCGACTCCGCGAGCTGAATCTTCGTCGTCGCACTCTCCTTCGCCGGATCATCCCAGTTTCCCGTCCAGACGCCGCTCGTCAACGGCTGTTGCGGATGCGCGGAGCGCGCCCAGGCGAAGACCTGCGGCAACAGTTCGTTCACACGCTTTACCTTCGCTGCAACATCGGCAGAAAGGTCGCGCCCTCCATTGTCAGGCTCGTTCCACACATCCCACCCAAGAATGCGATCATCCTTTGCGAAGGCAGAAACGACACCCTGCACGTATGCCTTCAACTCCGGCTCCACGTCCGGATTCAGCAGACGCTCTTTACCCGGACTCTGCACCCATCCCGAGTTATGTACTCCGGGAATGGGCGGATGCTGAGGTCCAAGATGGGGATTGGGCTCCCAGCAGGAATCGAAGAGCACCAGGAGGGGCCGTATGTGATGCCGTGCGGCAATCGCAAGAAACGCGTCCAACCGCTTCTTAAAGCCGGAAGGGTCGCTTAGCCACATCTGATCCTGCAGGAAGACACGGACCGTGTTCATCCCAATCGATTCGGCCATGCCGAGTTCTTTGTCATTCAGCGCAGGGTTGAACGTCGCCGACTGAAACATCTCCATCTCATTGATGGCGTCGGACGGCACGTAATTCGCGCCTACCAGCCACGGTTGCTTTTCATACCAGGCGTTGGCCTGCGCGGTGGACCAGCGTTCCGAGATTGTCTGCGCAGAGGCCGAAATGCACGGCGTCGCCAGCAGAAGCATTGCCAGACAGCTTTTGAAGTTCAGCGTCATCTTCAGGTCTCTTTTCTAAAAGGTCATCCCGGCAATACTACCGAAAACGAAATGCGGTTTCGCTTTGCCTAGAGAAGATGCCAGAAAACGCCCGCAGTTCTTCTCCGCCCTTTATGCCTTCCTTAGGTTCAGAGCGGGACGATAGAGGCATGGCTACCTTTGGACAACAGACAACCAGATGGACCGACAGCGCACGACGAGAGAACCGCACCCACCCCCGTCTCAAAGAGCTTCGTAAAGAGCAAGCGCCTGAACGTACCGATCGTTCAATCATGAGGATCCTCTACGGCATTCTCTTTCCCGCAATCATCTGTGGCCTGCTTGCAATTACCCTATATCATCTGCGTTTCGGCACCGACTTAAGACCGCACCGGATCGAATGGATCAAAGTTCTCATGGAGGGTGCGGCCTTTGCGGGTGTCCTCCTCATGCTCGTCGTTCTTCTGGTCATCTTTGCAGGTGGAGCACAGGAACTGCTCAAGAGAGCAAAACGTCCAAAGGTCTCCATGAAATAGCTCGTGCCAGAGCAGGATAACGACTGCGCGACCGATCACGCGCTCCATGAGACTTCACGGGGGGAAGCTGCGGCTCCTCCCTGGAGTTTTACTGCTTTCTTATGCGGCGAGGCATAGGCTCTTTCTTGGCTTGTGGCAGATCTCAGCATCCAATCTGCAACAAGCCAACATGGGGTCCAGTTTGCCTTCCACTTCCGCTCGCCTCGTCCGAACTCTCATTCTGCTCGCGCTCACAGCCGCATCCTCGGCGCTGTCGCAGCAACTTCCTAACGCGCCGTCTGCCACGCGGAACGTCGCTCCGTCGAACTTCTTCAGCCGATGGGCGAAGTTCTATCGGGAAGACTGGAGCGGCACCGCTGCCTCCGGTTCCGCCCCCCCGAGACGAGGCCTGCCTTCTCCGCTGAGTTCTCCGCCCTTCCCCAACGTGGATTGGTCCTATGGTGGCTCTCCCA